>Ga0136622_10000101_pt1 | contig 30316 bp, 38 predicted proteins | sample AntDrymUQ4482106_2_FD_104803 | JGI IMG/M metagenome (GOLD analysis project Ga0136622, IMG submission 104803) | Polar desert sand microbial communities from Dry Valleys, Antarctica - metaG UQ448 (21.06) | ecosystem: Environmental > Terrestrial > Soil > Desert | place: Antarctica: Dry Valley...
GCGGACCTCGCAGGCGCGCAGTGGACCGACGGGGACCGTGACGGAGATGGCCCTTGCCCTCGCGGACCTCGCCCACCTCGAGCCCGGTGATGATCGACAGGTAGGCGGGCACGATGGGGAGCACACAGGGGGACAGGAACGAGATCAGACCGCCGCCGAAGGCAGCGAACAGGGTGACCGAGCTCGTCATGAGCCGAGCCGTCGGGCCCACCGTCGCAGGCGCGCTGCGGTCAGGTCGGTGGGACGGTTGCAGGCCAGTCGCCGCAGCGAGCACTTCATCCGCTGCAGTACGTCGAGGTCCTGGCGGCAGTCTGGACAATCGTCGAGATGGCGCCGATCGCCATGATCCGGTCAGGACCCGCCAGCTCGCCATCGAGGTACGCCTCGACTTCGCGTCGTATGCGACGATGAGGGAGATGACGCATCGGTCTCGGAACCCGGGCGGGAAGGATCCTGTTCCGTCTGCCGATGGGGAATTCGGATCGGCGTCACCGGGTTCCCGTGACGTGGCCTCCTCATCAGGCAAGCGCGCTCCTGCGGCTGACCAGGCGTTCGAGCGCTACGTGTTGCCCGAGCTCGACGTCCTGTTGCGGGTGGCGATGTCGCTCACGCGCAACAGCGCGGATGCCGAGGACTTGGTCCAGGACACGTTGCTGCGGGCCTACGGGGCGGTGGAGCGGTTCGACGGCCGGTATCCGAGGGCGTGGTTGCTGACCATCATGCGCAACGCCCAGGTGAACCGTGTCCGGCGTCGCCGGCCCGAGCTGCTCCGGGATCCCGAGGCCGGCGATCGGATCCTCGAGAGCCAGACGCCGCACGACAGCGCGGAGCAGGACGCGCTGCGCGATGCCTTCGACGCCGCGGTCGAGGAGGCGCTCGAAGCGCTTCCGGACAAGTTCAAGCGGGTCGTGCGCCTCGTCGACCTCGACGGGCTGTCGTATCAGGAAGCCGCCGATGTGCTGGGGGTACCGATCGGCACGGTGATGAGCCGTCTCCACCGTGCCCGCCATCGCATCCGGGGTCGTCTCGGCGACACCGGCCTGCTCGAGGGAGGTCCTCGATGAAGTTGTTCCGACGCGGCTCCGTTGCCGATCGGCCCCTGTCGTGCCGCCAGGTCGGCCAGATCCTCCAGTCCTTCCTCGACTCCGAGCTCGACGAGGTCACCGCCGACAAGGTGGCCGAGCACCTCGAGGACTGCCGGCGCTGTGGGATGGCCGCAGACGTCTACCTGGAGATCAAGGCGTCCCTGGGTCGGGATGCGCCGGCGGTGCCGGAGGAGTCGCTCAGCCGTCTGGAAGAGTTCGCCCGGCGGCTCACCACGGGCGAGGAAAGGGAGACATGAAGCTCGAGATCACCGGCGACGCCGCCGCTCTGCTGTCCAAGCGGGGCAAGACCCTGGTCATCGACCTGATTCGGCCCACCGGCTGAGGCAAGGTCGCAGAGGTGGCGGTCGCCACCCAGACCAAGGGACGCAACCTGACGCCGTACCGCAGGTTGCACCACGACGACCTCGAGGTGCTGGTCGCCCAGGATCTCGTGCCGCTCGCGCCGACGCTGCGGGTGTCGACGCGTCGCTGGGTGACCAAGGGCTTCCAGGTCGACTTCCCCGACGCACCGGCGTGTCAGATCTGAACTCAGTGGGCTGCGCCGTCGGTCACGAGGAGATCAGCCGGGTGGTTGCTCGCAGCTGAGACGTCCTTGCGGCGCACCCACCAGGCCAGGGCGACGAACTCGGCATCTTCGAGCAGCACCCACCACCGCAGCGGCTGGGCCAGGTGCACGCCGAAGCAGCCGCAGTTGTCGACAGCGAGCCCCCGTACGAACGCTTGTGTTCCGAGGATCGTCCACCCGACGGCGACCGCAACGGCGACTCCGGGCGCCACCTGACGGACGATCCCACCCCGGCGGACGAGGCCCACACCGCTCACCACTTCGGCCAGCATGATGGAGACTGCCAGCGCCCATGCCGCTGTTCGACCGCCGAGCTCGTAGGCCTCCAGCGCGTCGACGAACCCGGCGGGGTTGGAGAGCTGTCCTGCCGCCATGGCCAGCAGCAAGATCGCGAGGATGCGGCGCGCCATCCACATCGGAACCCGGCCCGTCGCCGGGGCATTCCGTCATTCAGGTCGATGCAGCTGGGCGCTCCGTCTCCGTGGCGCCGAGCATGCCAAGCACGAGTCCGGGACGGCTCCGAACGGTTGCCCGCACGGCCCATGCTGCGCCGGCCACGGCGACGAGCGCAGACTCCGCAGTCGCCGAGCCGCCGACGAGCGCGGGCCCGCGCAGCGCGTCGAGCCCGGCGAGCTCGATCGTGGTCGCCGCTGCGACGACGAGACCCCCCATGGCGGCGCGGATCGCGGCGGGCAGTGAGAGCCTGCCTCGGCGCCGCCGTGCGGTCAGCGGCCAGCTGGCGGCCACGACCGCCGGAACGAGATGGTAGGTGACCGTCGGGGCCCGCAATGCGAGTCCGAGCCAGAGGACGCTGAACGTGACCGAGACGAGCACGGGACCATGGGCGCGAACCCGTTCCCGCACCGAGCTCATCGGCGTCGGTGCGTGGCGATGAGGATCCCGACGTTGGAGACCGCGAACGGGACGGCGAAGGTCAGGGCGCTCTTGGCCCAGACGGTCGCGGTGGCGTCTCCGGCGAGCACGACGTCGAGCTGGTTGATGCAGAAGAGCACGGTGCCCACGATCACGGTGGTCAGCAGCGTCCTGCGCAGGTGTGGAGGGTGGCGGATGACGGCGACGGCCTCGCCGGGACCTGTCCACATCGGCGGCGGCGTCCCGGCCAGCTGCTCGCCGCACTCCCCGCAGTAGGGGTGGCCGCAGGGGTTCGTATGCCCCTGCGGGCAATCCCGCAATGTGGCGCGGATTGGTCGTCCTGTCGGCGTCCGGCGGGCCACCGGGTCAGCGTAGGACTGGCTTGGCATCGGCAGGAGCGTCGGGTGCGACGAGTCGCGTGCGGATGTGGACATCGGCGGTGAGGGTGCGGTGGACCGGGCAGCGGTCGGCGATCGCCAGGAGGCTGCTGCGTTGCTCCTCGGTCAGCGGGCCGTGCAGCTCGATGGTGCGATCGATCGTCTCGATGAGGCCGGAGGAGGACGCGCAGTCGGCGCAGTCGTCGGCGTGGATCCGGTGGTGTGCGAGGCGGACCTCGACGTGTTCGAGCGGCCAGCCCTTGCGGTCGGCGTACATGCGCAGGGTCATCGACGTGCAGGTGCCGAGTCCGGCGAGCAAGAGGGCGTGGGACCGGTGTCGTCGCCGACGCCGGCCGGTTCGTCGGCGAGGAACCGGTGGCGGCCCGCGGTGACGCGCTGTTGGAACCTGCCCGGCCCGGTCCCGGCGACGATCACGAGCCCGGGTTCGGATTCGGGTGCGGGCGGCGGGTCTTGCGAAGGTTCCGGGAGGTAACGGCTGGCCCACGCGCTGAGGACGTCGGCGACGTAGGCGGCGTCGGTGCGCCGGGTCAGGAGGTGGTCGGCGCCGTCGAGGGACACGAAGCTGCGTGGGTGGCGGGCGGCTTCGAAGATGCGGCGGGCGTTGTCGACGTCGACGATCTCGTCGACGGGCGAGTGGAACACCAGCAGGGCACGGCGCAGCGAGCGGATCGCATCGGTGAGGTTCTGGGCGCCGAGGTCGTCCAGCAGTTGCTGGCGAACCCGGAACGTCCGCCCGGCGAGCTGGACGTCGGCTTCTCCGTCGCGCTGGAGTTGATCGCGGACCGTGGCGGGGAAGAGCTCGGTGACGTGGGCGGGGTCGAACGGTGCGCCGATGGTCGCGACGGCGACGGTCTCGGGCACCTGCGATGCCGCGGCCAGGACCGCCGCGCCGCCGAGGCTGTGGCCGACCAGCACCGAGGGTGCCTCGTGGTGGTCTCGCAGCCAGTCAGCGGCCAGGACCAGGTCGCCGATGTTGGAGGAGAAGTCGGTGTTGGCGAACTCGCCTTCGCTGGAGCCGAGCCCGGTGAAGTCGAAGCGCAGCACGCCGAAGCCGCGGTCGGCCAGGCCGCGGCTGATCCTCGTTGCCGCGGCGAGGTCCTTGGAGCAGGTGAAGCAGTGGGCGAAGAGGGCGAACGCGCGGGGCGCTCCGTCCGGGAGATCGAGCCGGGCGGCGAGCTCGTCACCCCTGGAGCCGATGAAGGTCGCGGGCTGGGTCTGCGTGCGCACGATGAGGGGAACCCGCTCGGTGCCGCATGCCTTCCATCGAGACCAGCGTGGGCCGTGCTAGTGCGCCTTCTTGCGGAGCTGGCGTGTGCGCAGGTCGTCGGGCCACCGGTGGTCGAGCGGCACGATGGTGCCGGCCGGCTGGGTGCCGGTGGCGGCCTCGAGCACCTCGCGGAGGATCGCTTCGTGCATGCTCTGGTCGCCGACCGGTCCGAGGGTCAGGCCGAAGGGATGAGCGACGAAGCAGGAGAGCGAGGGCTTCGAGATGCGGGTGATGGATGGCACCTGGGTGATGGACACGGTGGGGATGCCGGCCTCGTCGAGGCCTCGCTGGAGCAGTCCGACCGACTGCTGGCAGACCGGTCAGGCGGGCACCAGCAGGGCGAGGTGGGCTTGCTCGTCGTGGATGCGCTCGACCGCCGCCGGCACGGCTCGCTCGAAGAGGCGACGGCCCTCGGGGACGAACCCCATGGTGGAAATCGCGGTCGGTGCGAGCGCGCCGATGAATCCGTCCTCGACCAGGCGCTGCAGCGTGCGCACCGGATACACGACGTCGAGGTCCGCCATGGCCCGGTCGGTGTTATAGCCGACGTGGGACAGCTGCACGTCGGCGTCGGCGGGTACCAGCGTGGCGTGGCCTCCGGCGCTCAGAGGTCGGTCGCCCGGTAGGTGGGCGCCGGCCGTCGATACGAGCGTGACGGTCGCATCCGACAGGGGCACGGCGAGCGGGGTCCGGGGCGAAGGATCGTCGAACGCGACCCATTCGAAGTCGGCGACCCCCACGACCTCGCGCACGAAGCGCCGCTCGATCTCCGCGAAGTCGGCGCTGTCGTCGGCGAAGTCGTCCACGAGGATCAGGACCCCTCGAGGTGGGCCTTGAGGGCCTGCATGCCCTCCTCGAACACCGGCTCCATCGCCGTCGCCATGTCGTCGGGTGCGATCTCGGTGATCCAGGTGACTCGGGATCCGGCGTCCGCTTCGTCGACCGACATCCACGCATGGTGGTGATCGAGCGGCATCGGTCCTTCGGTGATCTCGTACTCATATCGACGGTTGGCGTCGTCGCGGTTGGAGATCTGCTCGCGGAGCACGCCACCGCCCTCCATGGTGCACTCGCGCACGCCATCGCTGAATGACGACTCGCCGATGGCCGGCAGCCACGTGGAGATCGCGCCAACGTCGCCGACGACGGCCCAGACGTCGTCGGGCGACCGGTCGATCTCGATGCTCTTCTCGATGCGGGCCATGGGGCCTCCCTTGTGGATGGACGGTGGGGTGGATGAGAGCAGGTTCGTTCAGGCGATGACGCCGTAGACCAGGGCCAGAACGAGCCCGTACACGGCGTGGCCCATGACGAACCCGACGGGGGTCATGCGGCCCCAGTTCTTGCCGAGCACCCCTGGCGCGGCCACCGTGACCTCGCCGCGTGTGTCGACGGCGACCGTGCCGCTGGCCTGGGGCGTACCGACGCCGACCACATCGGTGCTCATCCGGGGGTGCATCTTGGGCATCATCGGCATGAACATCACCCCGGCGATCAGGGCGTGTACGACGCCGATGAGCAGTCCGACCCACCAGCTGTCGTCGTCGAAGGCGGTGAACAGGGATCCGTAGACGACCCCGAGGAACACCGTGCCCATGACCAGGAAGTGCAGCATCCCGCCGATGGCGGTGGCGGTCTTGCGGTCACCGGACATCATCGAACCCATCACGAGGGGCATGGGCGGCATGTCGGTCATCCCGGCTCGTGCCGCCATCTGCATCATCGCGGTCATGACGAGCGTGGCGACGAGGCCGCCGGCAAGGGCTGCGAGGAGATCGAACTCGACCATGCAGCCGGAACCCGGTCATCGTGAGTCGTATTCCGTCGATCACACCGTGTGGGGTTGGTCGTTCCGTTCGGCGACGTGGATGGCCCAGGCCGCGTTGACCAGGCCGATGTGGGTGAACGCCTGGGGGAAGTTGCCGAGCAGCTCCCCGGTGTCCGGGTCGATCTCCTCGGAGAACAGGCCGACGTCGTTGGCGCAGGACACCATGCGGTCGCACAGCTCGCGGGCGCGCTCGACGTCTCCGAGCAGCGCCCAGCAGTGGGCGAGCCAGAACGTGCAGAGAGCGAAGGTGCCCTCCTCACCATCCATCTGGTCGTCGCTCCGGTAGCGGTAGACGAAGCCCTGCTCGTCAGTGAGCTGCTCGGCGATGGTCTCGATCGTCGACCGCATCCTCGGGTGGTCGGCGGGCAGAAAGCCGACGATGGCCATCATCAGCACCGATGCGTCCGGCTCGTCGCTGTCGAAGCTCTGGGCGAAGGCGCCCAGGGACTCGCTCCACGCCCGGTCGGCGATCTCGGCGCAGATCTCGTGCCGGGCCGCCTCCCAGCGTTCGACCTGCTCGTCGCTGGCCCCGATCCGGCCGGCGAGCTGGCACGCCCGGTCGGCGGCCACCCAGCACATCAGCTTGGAGTAGGTGAAGTGGCGGGCTTCGCCGCGGATCTCCCAGATCCCCTGGTCCGGTTCCCGCCACCGGTCGACCGCAGCGTCGGCCAGGTCGCACAGGAAGCGAGCCGTGGCGTCGTCGAGCTCATCGAGCTGGTCGATGAGCTGGCAGGCGGCGCCCAGCAGCTCGCCGTAGACGTCGAGCTGGACCTGGTCCCAGGCGCCGTTCCCGATGCGCACGGGGCGGCTCCCTCGGTAGCCGGCGAGGTGATCGAGCTCGGCCTCGCGCAGGTGCCGTTCGCCTCCGACTCCGTACATGATCGGGAGAGGATCCCCGTCGGTCATGTGGGTCCCGGCCGCGGTGGCGAAGAACCGGAAGAAGTGTTCGGCCTCGTCCGGGAAGGCCGCGACCCACAGCGCTTCGAGGGTGAGGCTGGCATCCCGGACCCATGCGTAGCGGTAGTCCCAGTTCCGGCTCCCGCCCAGCGCCTCGGGCAGCGAGGTCGTCGGCGCGGCGATGACGGCACCGGACGGCGCGTAGGTCAGCGCCTGCAGGACTCGACCGCTGTGCGAGACCAGATCGGCGTAGGGCCCGTCGTAGGACTGGTGGAGCTCCGACCAGGACTCCCACGCCGCGATGGTGTCGTCCGCGTGCTGGAGCAGCTCGGCCTGGGACCACGGATCGGGTGGTTCGCCCCAGGGGTCGTGGAGGCGGAGGCCGAACGCGAGTCGCTGCCCCGCATCGATCCTGACCGTGGAACCGACGGTGGCCGCCTCGGGGTCGATCTCCCACCCGGCGCGACCGGAGAGGAGCGCGGCGGTGGCGCCACTCCGAGCGAGGACACCGTCGTCGCCGGTCGCCATGAGCTGTGGGCGGACGAGTCCGTACTCGGGCCGGATCGCAAGGTTGGTGGTGACCGTGACCGAACCTTCCAGCCCGACGACGACCCGGATGATGCCGGCGGGTGCGTGCTGTCCGATGTGGTGGCCCCGCTCGTGCTCGCCGAGCGGGAGCAGGTCCCAGACCTCGATGCGACCGCTGGGTGTCCGCCACTCCGTGCAGACGACCATCGTCTCGCCGAGGTACCGGCGGGAGACCGTGCCCTCCTCGGATGGGCGCAGCGACCAGTGCCCGGCCTCGGCATCGAGGAGCGAGGCCAGCACTGCGGGAGAATCGAACCGCGGTAGACAGGCCCAGTCGATGGTGCCATCCAGCGCGACGAGCGCGGAGCCCTGGCAGTTCGAGATCAGCGCATGGTCCGCGATCGCTGGCGATCGATCGGGCTCGACGGCATCGCCCATCGCCGTTCAGCCTGCTTCCCGGGCCGGGTCGGCGTCGACCCGTACGCCGCGCCAGAACGCGACTCGACCGCCGATCTCGGCGGCCGCCGGCTTCGGGGTCGGGTAGTACCACGCGGCTGCCGGGTTCACGTCGCCGTCGACCACGACGTCGTAGTAGGACGCCTCACCCTTCCACGGGCAGACCGAACGGTGATCGCTCGAGCGGAACCTCTCCTGGTCCAGCGACTCCACGGGGAAGTAGTGGTTGCCCTCGACGACGACGGTGTCGTCGCTCTCGGCCAGGACGGTGTCGTTCCAGATCGCTCGTGCCATGGTCGTTGCTCCTGTGGTGGTGGGACGGGTGCGACGGGAACCCGCCGGCACGTCTGTTTGTTTCATACCCAGCGGGGCACGCGGGATGTGGGCGCGACTCCGTGGGAGGGCGGGGCGTCAAGCCCCGTTGGCGAGCTCGGTGATCCGGTCGCCCTGGAACCGGATCGCGGAGCGGATCGTGGTGAGTGTGAGGACGATGGATCCGAGTATGACGGCGACCCCGAGGAGCCGCAGACCGGGCAGCCAGGCGCTGACCGCTCGCACGAAGCCGATGTCGCCGATGTCGCTGGCCGAGGCGGCGGCCGGATCGGCGATGGCCGCCGGGTCGACGCCGCCGATGGTGAAGGCGGCGACGAGGCCGAGGACGAAGGCGACGACCTCGATCATCACACCCATCATCATGACGTGGGGGGTGAGCTTTCCGGTCAGCGGCTTGCGTAGCTGGAGCGGCTGCGCGCCCAAGGATCGCTGGACGTCGCGGTCCGCGTCGCGAAGGCTGCGAACGACGTTGACCAGCGTCATGGTGATCCCTCCGAGGATGAAGCCCATGCCGAGGAACAAGGTGGCGCCGGTGACCTGCACGGCCGCTTCGGCCCGGCCGAGGTCGGCCACCTCGCCGCCGGGGGCGAAGAAGTCACCGAAGTTGACGCCGCCCACGATGCCGGCGACGAGGCCGCCGGCGACGGCCATGAGCCCCATGGCGAGCATGGGGCGGGCCATGATGCGGGCCAGGTTCTGGGCCCAGTCGTCGCCCTTGTAGGGGATCGCCTTCGTGGTGTCGGCCTTGCTGGCGGCCTGGTTTGTTCGGCTGGGGGCCGGGGTGGTGATGGTGGTCATCGGTCTGCTCCGTTCATGAGGGTGGGAAGTGCGGTGACCATGGCGTCGCGCCGATGGTCGATCGCCGAGCGCACGTTGCGCAGGGCGAGTGGGATGGCGAGGCCGAACAGGGCGGCGACTCCGGCGATGCCGAGCGGGCTGGCCCAGGCCTGCGTGGCCATCCAGACGCCGCGATCGGCGGCGGCTTCGGCGGTGCCTCCCGTGGCGGGGAACACGTCGGCGGCGGCGATGCCGGCGACGATGAGCGCGATGAACGCGGTCATCGTCGCCATGAGCCCGACGCCGAGGACGGTGAAGACCGTCTCTGGTCCGGAGTTTCGGTCGGTGTGCTGTCTGCTCATGGGATCTCCCGTGTGGTTGGTGGACTCGTCGGCTGGGCCACTGTGAGTCCGGTGGCCCGGCCGATTCACCACTGAGAACCGCGCGGCGACCGCACCTGCTCCCCGACTGTGCGCGCTGCGACAATCTCCCGGCGGATCCGTAGCGTGCGGGGAGTGAGGAACCGGCTCTCCCAGGTGGCCAGTTGGCTGGCGTGCTGTCTGGGACGCGGGACCCGGGCGCCGATCGGTGAGGACGACATCGCCGTGCTCGTCGCCGAGGTCGGTGAGCAGACCCATGCCGGCGGTACGTTCGTCTTCCGTGAGGGTGACGCCGCGGCGCGGATCCACATCCTGCGGTCTGGTCAGGTCGAGCTGTCTCGCATGATCGGCGGACGGCGCGTCGTGCTGCAGATCTTGCGGCCCGGGGATGTGTTCGGTGACGTCCCGGCGCTCCTGGGAGAGCCCGAACCGTTCGACGCGCGCGCCGTCACGGACTCGAGCCTGCTCTCGTTGGACACGGAGGAGCTCCTCCGGCTCCTCGCGACGCGCCCGCGCCTGACACATCGTTGGATGGTGTCGCTGGCCGAGCGCATGTCGGGGCTGCAGACGCGGCTGATCGACCTGCTCGCCGGTGGCCTCGAAGCGCAGGTGGCCACGTACCTCCTGCGGGCCGCGGGCAGCACGGGACTGGTCGAGATCTCCCAGGCACAGCTGGCCTCGATGCTCGGTGCGCAGCGCACGAGCGTGCAGCGTGTGCTCAAGAACCTCGAGGACGCCGGTCTGGTCGAGGTCGGGTACCGGAGGGTGGAGCTGGTCGATGCCGCAGGGCTCGCGTCGCTGCTCGGCGACGCCTGAGCCCGGCGATCACCGGGTGCGGCCCCGGGCCACGAGCCGGTACGCGGCTGCGGTGGCGACGCCGAACACGAGGTGCGCGCTGAGGTCCTTGGCCAGCGTCTCCTTGTCGTAGCGCCAGATCGGTTCGTAGATGCCCGCGGCGCCGAGCATCGCGTAAGCCGTTCCCCAGGCGACCGGACCGAGCAGGAGCCCGTCGGCGGGGGAAGAGGCCGGCCTGGACCGCCTCACGATGCCGTAGAGCGCGCCCCACTGTGACCCGGTCGCCCAGTGCACCACGTTGTTGGTCAGCGCCGCAGCGCGATCGGGCAGCTCTTTCCCCAACACGGTGCGCGCGAGTCGCTTGCCGACCTGCGCGGGGGCGCCAGCATCCTCGAAGCTCGTGGCGGACGAGGAGAACTCCCAATCGAGGAAGCCGTCGACCCCACCGCCGCGACGGTAGCGCGAGTACCAGAGCAGGTCCATGGCCAGGGTGCCGGCGGCGCCGGCGACGACGCCTCGGGTGATGGCTCCCTGCGGGCTGATCGGCGCGGTTGACATGTTCGTGCACATCCTTCGGAAGGGGGCGTTGCGTCCGGTCTCGGTTGCCGCCATGACGGGTAACCCGTCAGCGTCGCGAGCGCATTCCTCTCGGGCGTCGGTACCCGGCCACAAGAGTGATCTTGCTCCCGCACCGGCTACCCCCCACCTGCGCCGACTGTTCGCGACCCACCGTCCGCGCACCGGCATCGCGCAATGAACGGGGACAGGCAGCGGGTTGGACTGCCATGGCCACCGCGCTGATCGTCGCCGCGCTCCCCAGCCCCTCGTCCAACGCGATCGACATCGGTCCGCTGTCGTTCCGCGCCTACGGCGTGGCGATCGGCATCGGTGTCCTGCTGGCGGTGCACATCGCCCAGCGCCGATGGGAGTCCCGGGGGGGCGAGGCCGCCGACATCGCCTCGCTCGCGGTGTGGGCCGTTCCCGCAGGCCTGGTCGGCGCTCGGCTGTACCACGTGGTGACGGACTGGCATCGCTTCGAAGGGCGCTGGTGGCATGCGTTCGCGGTGTGGGAGGGGGGCCTGGGCATCCCCGGCGGCCTCTTGGTCGGTGTGGTGACCGGCGTCGTGGTCGCGCGCCGGCGAGGCCTGCCGGTGGCCGGTCTGCTCGACGTGGTGGCCCCGGCGATCCCGGTCGCTCAGGCGGTGGGACGGCTGGGGAACTGGTTCAACCAGGAGCTGTTCGGGCGACCGAGCGATCTGCCGTGGGCCCTGCGGATCGACCCCCAGCACCGTCCCGAGGGTTTCGCCGACGTGACGACCTACCACCCCACCTTTCTGTACGAGGCTCTGTGGAACCTCGCGCTCGCCGGACTGCTGGTCTACGTCGGCCGGCGGTGGCGGCCCCGGCCCGGGCAGCTGTTCGTCGGCTACGTGGCCGGATACGCGGCGGGGCGACTGTGGGTGGAGGCGCTGCGGATTGATCCCGCGACGGAGATCGCCGGGGTGCGCGTGAACATCTGGGTCAGCTCGGCGGTGCTCCTCGCGGCCCTGGCCGTTCTCGTCATCCGGTCTCGCGTCGTCTCGCCCGGGTCTGTCGGGGCAGAGGCCGAGCAGCCGGGCACCCCGTCGTGTCAGGAGGTCGCCCGGATGCTCCAGTCGGTCCTCGACCGGCAGGTGGACGAAGGCACGGCCGAGCGGGTGGCAGCGCATCTGGAGATGTGCCGGCACTGCGGCCTGGAAGCCGACGTCTACCGGGAGATCAAGGCGTCCCCGTCGCGTTCGACGCCGGCGGTGTCCGAGTTGGCGCTCCGGCGTCTTCGACACTTCGGCGAGCAGCTGAGCGCCGGGGCGAGCGGATCTCCGCACGGGACCGGTATCTGACGATGGTCGAGCTCCTGTTGCCCCGTACCGACGGCGGGGTTCTCGTCCAAGTGGTCGTCGCCGTTGTGTTCTTCACCGGCCTGGGGTTCGCGGTCCGCCGCAACCGGGACCTGGTCGTCTTCGTGTCCGGGTTGGCGACCATCACCGCGGCCTGGTTCGCGCTCCGGACGGTGCATTGACCGCCATGGTCGGGCCTGCGTCATCGACGAACGATCCAGGTCCGGTCGAGTACGAACCGGGGGACGGGTGGTGGTTGCTGGCGGTCGTGGTCTCGATCGCTTTCGTCGCACTCGCCATCGTCTTGGAGGTGCTCGGGGGCTCGTTCGCGAACTCGCCTGTGCCGGACTGGGCGCGCGTCGTCCCCATCGCGTGGCCGAGCGGGCTTCGCGTGGTGTGGTGGGGGGCGGTGGCGGTGGCGGCGGCTGCCGGTCTGTTCCGGCTCGGTCTGCACCGGCTCGGCCTGCGGCAACGGCCGGTCGTTGTGGCTGCATCGGTGCTGCCGTTCCTCGTGTTCGCGGGCGGTATCGCTGCGGGCGCCGACTGGGCGACCTGGCACTGACCGCCGCCTTCGTCCGGGCTACTCCTGCGCGCGAGCGTCTCGGGCCGTGTGGCCCCGCTGGGTCATGAAGAACTGCGCCGCAGTTTCCTGGATGGCCATGGACCAGGTCGGGTACGCCTGGGTCGTCTGGGCGAGGCGGCCGGTGAACATGTTCGTTCGCATGGCGAGGGCGACCTGCCCGATCAGCTCGCCGCCGGCGGGGGCCACGATCGTTGCGCCGAGCAGGCGGCCACCGCCCGCGTTGCCCAGCAGCCGGCGCGGTCCGGCGATGAGCTTCACGAACCCGTCGGTGTCGCCGGTGATCATGCCGCGGTCGACGTCGGACAGCGGCAGGTATGCCACCCGCCCACCGTGATCCGCTGCCTCGCGCTCGGTCATGCCGACGCGGGCCACCTCCGGAGACGTGAACGTGACCCACGGGATGGGTCTGGGATCGAATCGCGCCTTTCGCAGCGGCACCCTCGACAGCGCGTTGGCGACGGCGACGAAGGCCATCCGCCCCGCCGCGTGGGTGAACGGCATCCGTCCGGTGACGTCACCGATCGCCCAGATGCCCGGTGCGGTCGTGGCCAGCGAGTCGTCGGTGCGGATGAAGTCGCGCTCGTCGACCTCGACGCCCGCATCGGACAAGCCGAGACCGTCGGTCGTCGGGGTGCGGCCGGTGGCAACGAGCAAACGGTCGGCCTCCACGGTCGTGCCGTCGCCGAGGTGCAGGCACACGTCGCCGGTCTCGGTTCGTTCCACCCGCTCGACGCGGGCGCCGCAGCGCACATCGACACCGCGGTCGCGGAAGCGCTCGCCGATGACGGCTGAGGCCTCGGGCTCCTCGCTGGACAGCAGCCGGGGCTCCGCCTCGACGACGGTCACGTCGCTTCCCAGCCCCCGGAACGCCTGGGCGAGCTCTGCCCCGATGGCACCCCCGCCCAGGATGGCGAGACGGCGGGGCTGCGCGTCGAGGTCGAAGATCGTCTCGTTGGTCAGGTGTGGCTGTTCCCGTAGACCGGGGATGGGCGGAACGGCGGCGCGGGCGCCGGTGGCCAAGATGATGTGGCGGCCCTCGATGCGCCGACCGTCGACGTCGACGCCGCGGCCGCCGGCGAGCCGGCCCCGGCCGGAGACCACCTCGATGCCCTCCCGGGCGAGGGTGTCGGCGTCCTCGGTCGCGGCCACATCGTCGATGCGCTGGTGGACCGTCGCTATGGCCTCGGCGAAGGACTGGCCGCGGGCGGCGGCGTCGAGCAGGGACTTGGAGGGGACGCAGCCAGTGTGGGTGCAGTCGCCGCCCAAGGGGCCCTCGCTGACGAGCACCGTGCGCGCGCCACGTCGGTTCGCCTCCCGGGCGGCGGTCAGGCCCCCGGCCCCGCCGCCGACGACGACCACGTCGTGGCGCCTCATCGAGTGGCTTCCTGACCGGCCGCCCGGCGGAGCTGCGGATCGCCGGTTCGTCTCGAGCGCAGGTGCCGGAACCCCAGGTACGCGGCGACTGCTGCCGCGTCGATCACGAGGGAGAGCGCTCCGTGCCCGGCGCGGGCCACTGAGTTGGCTGCGACCAGCATTACGGCAAGGGTGATCCACTGCGCGATGCGCAGCGGTGGCCATCGCCTCGGATCAGAGACCAGTGCCGGATCGGTGTCGACGAGCCGGTCGATCACCAGGCGGGGCCGAGGCGCGACCATCACGTCCTCGCCGATCCGCACCGTCGGCACGGTCTCGTTGCCGCCCGCGGCCGAACGAACGAAGCCTGCGGCCTCCGGGTCTTCCCAGATGTTGCGCCACGTGGCGTCGACGCCCGCGCTGGCGAGCGCGGCGCGCATCGAGGAGCAGAACCCGCAGCCGGGCCGCCAGTACACCTCGACGGCGGAACGATCGGTGTGGACAGCCATGATCTGGGAACTCTGCCCGGTCGCCGATGATTCCCCGGGCCGGTCCCATGGGCACGGTCCGGCCTGCTGGAAGTGAGCCGCGAGGAATGGTTGGGCCAGACAACGGGTTGCCAGCCCGTCCCCCTCAGATGGAGAACTGACGATGACCCGGATTCCCGCCCACACCCTCGACGATGCCCCCGAGGGCAGCCGCCACGCGCTCGAGGCCGTCGCACAGCGCTACGGCACGACGCCGAACATCTACGCCCAGGTGGCCCATGCACCAGCCGTCATCAACGGTCCGCTGGCCGCGCCCGCCGCGCGGTACTGCGACGTCCGCCGCCTGACCGAGGTGCTCGCCGAGCCGCTCTGCGCTGAGGACCAGACGGTCCAGTCGATGCCGGACGTGAGCCCGACCAAGTGGCACCGGGCCCATGTGACCTGGTTCTTCGAGGAGTTCGTCCTGGCGCCGTCCGTCCCCGACCACCAACCGGTCCACCCGGAGTATCGGTACCTGTTCAACTCGTACTACGAGGCGGTCGGCGATCGGCACCCACGCCCGGATCGTGGCCTGCTGAGCCGGCCGACCGCCGCCGAGGTCGGGCGGTATCGCGAGCTGGTGGACCGGGAGATGCTTGATCTCCTCGCCGGTGGACCACCCCCCGATCTGCTGGCGATGGTCACGTTGGGGTTGCACCACGAGCAGCAGCACCAGGAGCTGCTGCTCATGGACGCCAAGCACGTCCTGTCCCAGGGCCCGCTCGACACCGCCTACCGGCCGGCGTCGACACGTCCGACCAGCCGTCCGGTGCCGCTCACCTGGACCGGACACGGTGGCGGGGTGGTCGAGATCGGCCACGACGGCAGCCGCTTCGCCTACGACAACGAACGTCCCCGGCACCGGGCCCTGCTCGAACCGTTCGCCCTCGCCGATCGTCCGGTGACCTGTGGGGACTGGTTGGCCTTCATCGACGACGGCGGCTACCGCCGACCGGAGCTCTGGCTGTCCGAAGGGTGGGCGACCGTCCAGGCGCAGCGGTGGGCGGCGCCGCTGTACTGGCGACGTGACGGTGACCGATGGACCGTGTTCACCCTGTCCGGTCGGCGACCCGTCGACGAGGCCGAGCCCGTCTGCCACGTCAGCTACTTCGAAGCCGACGCCTACGCCCGGTGGGCCGGGGCCCGGCTGCCGACCGAGGCGGAATGGGAGTCGGTGGCCGCTGGTGTGCCCGTCGACGACGCGCACCTGCTCGACCTGGATCAGCTCCACCCGGCCCCGGTGGCCGGCGGTGGGCTCGTCCAGCTCCACGGCGGCGTGTGGGAGTGGACCTCCAGCCCCTACACGCCGTACCCGGGCTTCAGGCCCGAGCGGGGTGCCGTGGGCGAGTACAACGGGAAGTTCATGGTCAACCAGCAGGTCCTGCGCGGTGGGAGCTGCGTGACCCCGGTCGGCCATCTCCGGCCCACGTACCGCAACTTCTTCCCCGCCGCCGCTCGCTGGGTCTTCGCCGGCCTGCGCCTCGCCCGGGACGAGCGGTCGTGACCCCCTCGACGACGGTCACCGTCGACGTCCACCTCACCGACGCCGACTGGCAGGCATCGCTCGCCGCCGACTGTGCCGCCGGGCTGCTCGCCGTCCCGAAGCGACTGTCGCCGGTGTGGTTCTACGACGCCCGCGGCAGCGCCCTGTTCGACGGGATCACCCGCCTGTCCGAGTACTACCCGACGCGGCCGAGCGCGCCCTGCTCCGAGCGAACGGCCCCGACATCGTCGCCGCCGCCGATCCCGACACGCTGGTCGAGCTGGGCTCGGGGACCTCGGAGAAGACCCGCCTGCTCCTCGACGCCATGACCGCCGGACCGTCGCCGGTGCGGTACGTGCCCTTCGACGTCTCGGAGCACACCGTGCGCCAGGCGGCCCAGGAGCTGACCGCGACGTACGCCGACGTGCAGGTGCACGCGGTCGTCGGTGACTTCCACCACCACCTGGCCGAGATCCCCGCCGGGGGCCGCCGCCTCGTGAGCTTCCTGGGCGGGACCATCGGGAACCTCCGCCCGCCCGAACGATCGCAGTTCCTCGGCGAGCTGCGGGCGATGACCGGCGCCGGCGACACCGTGCTCATCGGGATCGACCTGGTGAAGGACACGGACACGCTCGTGCGCGCCTACGACGACGCATCGGGCGTGACGGCCGCGTTCAACCGCAACGCGCTCGCCCACGTGAACCGGGTTCTCGGCGCCGACTTCGACCCTGACGCGTTCGAGCACGTCGCCGTCTGGAACCGTGCCGACCAGTGGATCGAGATGCACCTGTTGTCCACCCGGGAACAGGTGGTGACGCTCGATTCTCTCGACGTCACCGCGACGTTCGATCGAGGCGAGTCGCTGCTGACCGAGATCAGCGCCAAGTTCACGCCGCGGAGGTTCGCGGACGAGCTGCGCATCGCCTGCTTCGAGGTCGTCGAGACCTGGACAGCCGATCCGGGATACCAACTCGTCCTCGCCCGACCGTGCGGGTCGCCCTGACGACGCGACCAAGCGGGCCCGGGGGGAACAACGATGACGCTTCCCGGGTTCCCCGCACCATGAGCAACCAGACAGCAGACGTGGTCGTCATCGGCATGGGCCCGGGCGGCGAGGACGTGGCCGGCCGGCTCGCCGAAGCCGGGCTCGACGTCGTCGGCATCGATCGTGAGCTCGTGGGCGGTGAGTGCCCCTACTGGGGCTGCATCCCGTCGAAGATGATGATCCGCGCCGCCCACCTGCTCGCCGAGGCGCGCCGCATCCCCGGCATGGCCGGCACGGCCACCGTCACACCGGACTGGGGTCCGGTCGCGCAGCGCATCCGTGACGAGGCCACCGACGACTGGGACGACACGGTGGCCGTCGAGCGCTTCGAGGGCAAGGGCGGCCGCTTCATCCGTGGCGTCGGCCGCATCACCGGCCCCCGTGAGGTCACCGTCGGGGACCACGTGATCACCGCTCGGCGAGGCATCGTCGTCGCCACCGGCACCAGCGCCGCCATCCCGCCCATCGACGGTCTCGCCGACGTCGACTTCTGGACCAACCGCGAGGCGATCGAGGCGAAGGAGCTGCCTGCATCGCTCGTCGTGCTGGGTGGGGGCGCCATCGGCGTCGAGCTCGCCCAGTCCTTCGCCCGCTTCGGCACCACGGTCACCATCGTCGAGGCACTCGACCGTCTGGTGCCGATGGAGGAGCCCGAAGCCGGCGCGCTGCTGGCCGAGGTCTTCGCCGGGGAGGGGGTCGACGTCCGTGCCGGCACGACCGTCACCGGGGTCTCGGCCGCGCACGACGGCGTCCGGATCGAGCTCGGTGACGGTGACACGGTCGAAGCCGCACGTCTGCTCGTCGCCACCGGCCGCCGCGCCGACCTCGCCGCCGTGGGACTCGGCGCCGCCGGCATCGACGACCTGCAGCGCTGGGTCCCGGTCGAGGGACACCAACGGGTGACCGATGGCATCTGGGCCGTGGGCGACATCACGGGGAAGGGAGCCTTCACCCACGTGGCCATGTACCAATCGGCCATCGCCGCAGCCGACATCCTCGGCGAGGAGCACCCGCCCGCCCAGTACCACGCGCTGCCGCGTGCCACCTTCACGGATCCCGAGATCGGCGCGGTCGGCCGCACCGAAGCCCAGGCCCGTGAGGCGGGCATCGCCGTCGCCCTCGGATCCACGAAGGTCCCACACACGGCCCGTGGCTGGCTCCACAAGGCCGGCAACGACGGCCTCATCAAGCTGGTGGCTGACACCGACCGCAATGTCCTGGTCGGCGCCACCGCCGTGGGCCCCAACGGCGGCGAGGTGCTCGGCCTGCTCACCCTCGCCGTCCACGCCGAGATCCCGATCCCCACCCTGCGGCAGATGATCTACGCCTACCCCACCTTCCACAAGGGCGTCGAAGACGCGCTGCGTAGCCTCCCGGGATGACGCGCTTCGCTCGCAGTCGTCGCCTGGTCCTGCTCGTCGCGTCGGTCGTCGCACTGCTGACGGCGGCGTGCTCGGGAGGCGACGGCGACGACTCGGCCGACGCGTCGGTGCGGCCGTTCGCCGACGTGCAGGACTCCGAGCTCGCGTTCGAGATCGATCCCAATGACCCCAACCGCGCCATCTTCCACGTGACCACGACGATCCCCATGATCTGCTCGATCACCTGGGGGTCGACCGAGGACATGGGCAATCAGAACAACTCGCTGTCGATGAACGGCACCGGGATCGAGCAACACGACGTCGTGCTCCCAGGGGCCGAGTCCGGTGAGAAGTACTTCTTCACCGTTCAGGGGGCCGACGCCGAGGGGAACCTCTACAAGTCGGAGCTGTTGTCGGTCACCATCCCCGACACCGGTTCCGCCGAGTTCGCGCTCGGCGCCGACACGTTCACGCGTTCCGACGAGGGTGGGCCCTCGGCCGTCGAGGCGCCGGCCACGACCGACCCACGCGCGGCCGGCGACAACCTGGCCCTCGACGCCACGATCACCGACGTCAGCTCGGAGTTCAGCGACAGCTTCGCCGCAGCGCGCGCCATCGACGGCGACCTGTCGACCGAGTGGTCCACCCAGGACGACGGTGACAGCGCCTTCATCGAGCTCGATCTGGGCGAACCGCGTGACATCGCCGGTGTCGAGTTCGTCACCCGCACCATGGCCGACGACAGCGCCACCACCTCGACGTTCACGGTGGCCGTCGACGGTGAGCCGTTCGGGCCCTTCGACGCCGCCACCGTGCGCACCAGCCGCTTCGCCGCCCTCGACGGCGTCACGGGCCAGGTGGTGCGCATCGACGTCGACGCCTCGACCGGCGGCAACACCGGGGCCGTCGAGATCAGGATCCTCGCGCCGACCGGCTGAGCGTGCAGTCCCCTCGCCGGTGATGATGGGCGAACAGCTGCTCGATCAGTGACAGGTACAACCACCCGAGCAGCAGCCCCTGGACGATGTCGGAGAACCAGTGGACGCCGAGGTAGACGCGGCTCGCCGCGATGCCGGCGATCAGAACCGCGGCCACGGCACTGGCCAACCACCACAGCCAACGCCGATCCGTGATGAGGGCGACGAGCGGGGGCAGCAGCCCCCACAGGGTCACCGCCGCCAGGACGTGCCCGCTCGGATGTGACGGGCCCGTTCCGTCGATGAGCCGGAGGAGGTCAGGTCGCTCCCGGTCGACTGCCTCCTTGACGACGTACTCGAACACCGGACGAGCCAGGACCGCGGCGGCGAGGGCCACTGTCAAGGTGCGGCAGCGCCGGGCGGTCAAGGCGACAAGGACGGAGAAGACGGCGAACACGACGATGTTCGAGCCCATCCGGCTGAAGGCTCGGAACAGCGCCTCGAGCGAGGGCGTTCGATGCGCCACGACCCACTCCTGGATCGGGCGATCCCACACGAGCAGCACGGACCCACCGTCGATGGTTGCGAGCACGCCCAACATCACCGAGAGGCCCGCGATGACCCACCCGAGGCGATTCCGGACCAGGACGCTGCGAGGGGTGTGCGGCGGATCGTGGTGCAGTGATCCGTGCACGACGCTTCAGCTCACTGGTGCCAGGCGTTCGACGTCGGCGCGGACGTGGTCGATGGTCCAGTCCTCGATGCACCCACGGAACTGCCGCTGGTCGGTGTCGTCCATCGAGGGTCGCAGGACCACGCGGAAACGTCTGCGGTCGAGCTGCTCGATGGGTCCGGGGTCGGAGCTGACCTCCAGCCGACAGGTGACCACCAAAGCCTCCGCGACCTCGTCGATCGTCTGTCCGCGCTCACCGCGGTGCGAGGCGATGCGGAAGATCAGCTCGATGCGGGAGTCCGGGGGAACGGCCTGGTGCGTCGACAGCGTGGCGTCGCGAAGGGCGATGAGACCGACGCTCAGGAGCACGACGGCGACGGCTGCGGCGACGGGGCGGAGCGTCATGCGCCGTGTCCCGCTCGTCGCAGCAGCCGGCGGAGCTGCGCGTCGTCGCAACCCGGGACTGCCTGGGCCAGCACGGTGATGTCGTCCACGAGCAGCCCTCCGCGCGGGTAGCTGATCGCTCCGAGCTGTCGGGCGAGGCGTTCTTCGCCTGCCGGCGTCGTGGTGTTGCTCGCAATTCGGTCGACCACCCACGCGAGCGCGGAGATGAGGACGCCGCCGCCCACGAGGAACGTGATGAACACGCTCATCCGAGTCGGCTCGAGCCACGCAACCGGTTGGGGCGCGGTGGGCGGCTGTCACGGAGCGCAGCGAGGATCTCCGGGTCGAGAGCGTAAGGTGCAGACTTCGCTGGGCCCAGCCGACGGAGGATCAGCGCCGTGGCCAGGCCGACCTCGGCGATGACGACGATGAGCCCGAAGAACAGCGCCCGGTTCCACTCCCACCGGTTCAGGGAGACGATCATGTAGCCGAGCGCGCTGATGAGCGTCGCGAGGCCGGCGAGCCAGGCGATGGCCTTCATGCCGGCACCGCCTCGGTGATCGTGACATCTCCGGTGTCGCCGTCGACGTGCACGAGGAGGCCATCGGGGAACTGCTCGGTGGCGCCGGCGTAACCGACGACGGTCGGTACGCGAGCCTCGCGCGCCAGGATCGCCAGGTGCGACAGAACAGACCCGGTCTCGGCGATGACGCCACCGAGTCGGGGGAGCAGTGGCCTCAGGCCGGGCGTGAGCGTCGTCACGACGAGCACGGCGCCCAGCGGCGGGTCGGCCACATCATGGGTGATCGGTCCGGTCCCCGAGCCGCCGCCTGCGCCGGTGCCACCGCCGATCTCATCGGACCGCCGGGCGGTGACGGGCATGCCGAGATCGGACAGCTGGAAACACGCCGGCAGCGGTGTGCCGTCGTGGTGCGCGTGCTGGTCGATGAGCGCCCTCACGGCCATGGCTCGCTCGGTGACGAGGGCCTCGACGACGTCGAGGTCGAGATGGCGGATGGCCTCGGGTGTCGGTAACTCCCCGTTGCCGGCGAGCCGCTTGCCGAGCTGCCAGGCGGCGCGACCGGTGAGCTCCTGCACCCATCGGGCACGGAGGCGGAGTGCTTCGCGGAGCACGCCGTTGTCCGTGCCCGTGGGGTCGCTGACGCCGGCGTCCGGTGTGACGGCGTCGGCGGGCAGGGAGGTCTCGTCTGCGATCCTCGGGCCGGTGAGGGCGAGCACGACGGGGCTGCGGGCGAGCAGGTCCTCGTCGGACAGTCCGTCGCGTCGCCCCTCGGCGAGCACCCGCAGAGCGACGGAGGCCCCAGCCATCCGGTTGCGCCCGGTGTCGGTGAGCATGCCCATGAGGATCTCGTGGGCGTGGAGGGCGCGCAGCACGCTGCGACCTCGGTGCAGGAGTGCGACGAGCTGGCGGTCGGTGAGCGAATCGACCGACGGCACGTCCTCCAAGTCCGCGTCCACGCGGTCGAGCAACGACTCCGCGAGCCGGGGGAGGGCGGACCGGAGGCGGCCGACGCGCCAGGCCGACTGCAACCGGCGCAGTGCGGGCAGCGGGTTCAGCCGGTGGAGCAGGGTCCGCTCAGGCATGATCTCCCCGGCGAGCTGCAGGTCGATGGCGACGTGGCCGTCGACTGTCACCACGACCTGCGTGCGCTCGAGCTGGGCGTGCTCGGCGGTGCCGGCAAGGAGCACGGCGTTGCGGATGCCCTCGCGTAGGGGTGGTATCCAGAGATCCTGCTCCAGCTCGCTCAACGCCTCCGGGAAGGTCTCCGCCACCGGGCCGGGGCCGTAGATCGGGCCGCTCGGCGTGCCACGGATCTCGGTGGTGACCGGCCGGGATTGCAGGAGCCACAGCTGGCCGTCTCCGCCGAGTGCCCACTCGACGTCCTGGGGCCCGCCGAAGATCACCTCGACCCGATCGGAGAGCTGGGCGAGTCGTCGCAGGTCCGCACTCCCGATCGCCGGGCCGTCCGACCGGTCGTGCTCGAGCACCCGGCCGTGTGGATCCAGCAGGTAGCGAGAGCCGTCACGTTCGCCGCTCACCAGCGGTTCGGGTCCGCCAGTGACTGCGCTCACCACCCGGCGATCGGCGCGCCCGGTCACCGGGTCGACGCCGAAGAGCACCCCGCCACAGGCCGGCTCGATCAGTGGCTGGACGAGCACGGCGATGGGGTGCTCGCGCGCCCCGGCGCGCTCGCGCGAATCGAGAACGGTGCAGACAGCCTCGACGAACGCGTCGAAACCGTGGATCCCGATGACCGAGGCGAACTGGCCGGCCATCGACGACGAGGCCGAGTCCTCCACGACCGACGATGAACGTGCCACGAGGGCGTGCTGGTGGCCCCCGGCTCGGCGGAAGGCCTCGGCCACGACGCTCGAGGTGGCAACTGCTGCACCACCGTCGACCGCGCGAGAGAAGGACGTCGTGAAGACCACGCCGCCCAAGGTCGCGACCCCGGACGAGGCCGCCTTGGCGAGCGCGGATGCCTTTCCCCCTGACACGGCGGCATCGGCGGCGACGGGATCGTCGAGATCGACCAGCTGCTGCGACGGCTCACCTGACATGGGTCATCCTCACGGTCGATCGGTTCGGGTCAGGAACCCGGCCGTTGGTCAGGTTGTTCCGAGATCGGATGGGGGGGGAACGTCGGGCGCCCTCGGCGGGTTCCCACACAGCGAGCCGTGGGCTCGTCGGCCGGAAGGACGAGCAGGGTCGATGGAAGAACACCTCAGTGATGTGGAACCGGCCAACCAGTTCCTCGCACCCGAGAAGGTCATCTCGGAGATGGCCCACGTCGGCGCGCAGCGCGCTGCCCAGCGGTCGTGGCCGGAGGTGCTGTTGCTGAGCACGATGGCCGGCGGCCTCATCACCGCCGGTGCGCTCTTCAGCACTCTGATCGCCACCGGCACCGACAACGAAGGACTGCAACGTCTGCTCGAGGGCTTCGGCTTCTCTGTCGGGTTCTTCGCGGTGGTGCTCAGCGGCGCGCTCCTCTTCACCGAGGTGAACGTCGAGATGCCCGCCACGCTGCTCGGCGGCAACGCCCGGATGATCGCGTCCCGGGTGGCGCGGCTCTGGGTGCTGGCAGCGGTCGGCAACCTGATCGGAGCGCTGCTCGTGGGCTGGGCGGTCACCGCCACCGACAGCTACACCCCCGGCGTGGCCGAACTGTTCGCCGAGATCGTCGAACGCAAGATGCGCTACCGCGACATCGGTGGCGTGTCCGGTGTCGGCCAAGCGGTGCTGTCCGGCGCGCTGGCCAACTGGCTCGTCGGCATGGCGGCGTTCCTCGCCGTCATGGGCCGGACGATCATCGGTAAGTACATCCCGGTCCTGCTCCTGGTCAGCGTGTTCGTGGCCAGCGGGTTCCTGCACAGCCCGGCGAACATGGCCTACTTCGCCCTGACCAACCCCGACGGGATCGGCCCCGGTTGGGGTGCGGCCCTCCAGTGGGGGGTCCTCCCCGCCGCTCTCGGCAACGTCGTGGGTGCGTTCTTCCTCGTCGCCCTGCCGTTCTGGTACCTCGACGGCCGCTCGGCTGAGCGGCCGAGGCCCGGGGTCGGCGGGTGAGCCACCCCCGGGCCAAGCGGTGGGTCAGGAGACGACGGGTTCGGCCGTCAGGTTCGGGTGCACATCGTGAATATCCCCGGGTCGAAGCGGGTTCCCGGTTGTGACTCGAAAAGGTCCGGAAGGCCTCGTGATCGGAGCAGGAATGTCCGTCGTCGTCACCAGAACCCAGCGCCGCAGCGTTCTCGCCCTCGCTGCCCTGGTGGTGCTCGTGGGCGCCGTCGCGCTGAACGTCAGCGATCGGGACAGCCTGACTGACCGAGGCCGGGCCGGAAGCGAGCGGGAGCTGCCGACTGCGGAGTTCGCCCTCTTCGAGGGCGGCGCGGCATCGTTCGCCGCCTTCGAGGGCAAGCCGCTCGTGGTCAACTTCTGGGCGTCGTGGTGCCCGGCGTGCGTGAACGAGCTCCCGGAGTTCCAGGAGGCGCACGAGCGCATCGGGGAGGAGGTCACCTTCATCGGCGTGGCGGTCCGGGATCCGCGGAGGGCCTCGGAGGCCCTGGCCGGTGAGGTCGGGTTGACCTACACCTTGGCCGACGACCCCAACGGCGACCTGTTCCGCTCGCTGGACCTCATCGCCATGCCGTCGACGCTGTTCATCTCGCCCGACGGTGAGGTCCAGGAGGTCTTCGCCGGGCAGCTGACGGGTGAAGCCCTGCAGGAGCGCGTCGACCGTCTGCGGGAGCGGTCGTGATGGACGCTCCGCTCGGACTGGCCTTCGCAGCAGGCCTGGTGGCCACCATCAACCCCTGTGGGTTCGCCATGTTGCCGGCGTACCTGTCGTTCTTCCTCGGCCTCGAGGAGCCCGACAGCGACGGGCGGCCAGGTGTTGGCGGGACCCTGCGCGTAGGGGGCATCGTCTCGCTCGGGTTCTTCGTCGTCTTCTCCGTCACCGGGCTGCTCATCAACGCGGGGGCCCGGGCGATCATCGATTGGATCCCCTACCTGGCGCTGGGTGTGGGCGTCGCGATGGTCGGCCTGGGCGTGGCGATGTGGCGGGGCTACGAGCTCAACGTCGGGTTCTTCAAAGTACAGGGGGGAACGGCCGGTCGGGACACGAGATCGGTGTTCACCTTCGGGGTCTCCTACGCCGTGGCGTCCCTGTCGTGCACGCTGCCGGTGTTCTTGTCGGTGGTGGTGGGCTCGATCGCCAGCGCGAGCTTCGTCGGCGGCTTCCTGACCTACATCGCCTACGGGGCCGGAATGTCCGCCCTGTTGATGGGGGTGACCCTGGCCGTCGCCCTGGCCAAGCAGGGGGTGATCACCCGGCTCAAGTCGATGCTGCGCCACGTGCAGCGCGTGTCCTCGGCCTTCCTGGTGATCGCCGGGGTGTACATCGTCTGGTTCTGGGCCGATGAGCTCTCCTCCGACGCCGGTGGGCAGGGTGCGGCAGCCGGTGTCGTCGACGGGTGGTCGGCCTCGCTCACCAACTGGGTCCAGGCGAACTCGACAACGGTGGGCATCGTGCTCGTCGGCGTGTTCGCCCTGGTGGCCCTGCAGCTGATCCTCAAGCGCTTCGAGCCCTCCGAGGGATCGCCACAGGATGAGGCTGCTGCCTCGGACGAGGAGCGCGACGGCGTCCGGATCGGAGACGGTCGATGAGGCGCCGATCCCTGGCCGCCCTCGTGCTCGCCTTCGCCCTCACCGCTGCTGCGTGCGGCGGATCATCGGTCGACGGCGGCGACTCCGTCACGGCCGACGGATCCGGCTCCGCCACGACCGACGGGGGCGGGAGCGATCGCGATGAGCTCGTCTCGCCGACGGAGACCGATCGGCCGTTCGACCTGACGGGAGGTGCGACGAGCTCGACCGACGACGTCACCGTCGTGGACGGCGACCCTCGTGCATCGCTCGACGATCGCATACGCAACGCCACCGAGCGATGGGAAACCGACTGGAGCCGCCGCACGGTCGACCCCGACGAGTTCCTCGTCGGCATCCCTGCGGTCGACCCACGCGATCGGATCCCACCGATCGACACGCCCCGCTTCGAGCCCATCGACGCAGCCGACTGGCTCGAAGACCGGGAGCCGGGCGCGCTCGTGCAGTTCAACGACGAGGTGCGGTTCTACCCGTTGTCGATCCTCACCCGCCACGAGATCGTGAACGACCGCTACGGCGACGTGCCGGTGGCCGTCACGTTCTGCCCGCTCTGCAACACCGCGCTGAGCTTCGACCGCCGCGTGGACGGCGACGTCCTCCGCTTCGGCGTCTCCGGGCTCCTCCGCAAGAGCGATCTCGTCATGTGGGACGACGCCACGACCAGCCTGTGGCAGCAGATCACCGGAGAGGCCGTCGTCGGTGAGCTGGCCGGCACCCAGCTGGAGATCATCTCCACGGCGATCGTCTCCTACGGCGAGGCCAGGGATGCTTTCCCCCAGGCCCTCTCCCTGGCCCAGGACACCGGGTTCGGCATCAACTACGGGACCAACCCGTACCGGTCCTACAGCTCGAGCGACCAGCCCTTCCTGTTCGACGAGGAACCCGATCCTCGGTTCCCGGCGCTGTCGAGGGTGGTCGGCGTCAGCATCGGCGACGTCGACCGGGCGTACCCGTTCGACCTCATCAGCGAGGAGCGAGCGGTGAACGACGTCGTCGGCGAGACACCGGTTGCCGTGCTCTGGGGTGGTGACACCGCGGATGCGCTCGACTCGGCTTCGATCGCCGCCGGGGATGCCATCGGCACGGGCATCGCCTTCGACCGCAGGGTCGATGGCGAGACCCTGACCTTCTCGGCCGCCGGGGACGACCGGTTCACCGATGAGGAGACGTCCTCGACCTGGAACCTCCTGGGCCAAGCGATCGACGGATCGCTGCAAGGTGAGCAGCTCGAGACCGTGAACCACCGAAACGAGTTCTGGTTCGCCTGGGCCGGCTTCTTCCCCGAGGGCGAGGTCTACGCCGGGGAGTGAGCCGTGGGTCCGCGTCAGGCGACGCTGACGATGGCGCCGGCGGCGAAGGGCGACGACAGGTGCAGACCAAAGGTCTCGTAGACCGAGGGCGGGACGGAGATGTCGGCGACGAAGAGCGCACCGACGACCTGCGGCGCCAGGCCGAGACCGACCTTCGGCAGCGCCAGGGTCAGGGTGGCGTCGGCGACGATGCAGGGGTTGCCGACCCGTCCCGTGCTGGCGTCGAGTCCGCTGGGCAGATCGAGTGCGAGCGTGGGCGAGGGCTGGCCGTTCGCCCAGTCGATCCAGCCGGCGATCGGCTCCCGCGGGTCGTCACGCAGGCTGTAGCCGATCATGGCGTCGATGATGAGGGAGCCCGGCGTCGGTTCGGCGGCCAGCGCCACGCCCATGCGGCGCAGGATTCCGAGCTGGTGAGCTGGCACCTCCGGGAAATCGCGCCCGTCCAGCGCAAGGGTCACCGTGACCCCACGGTTGTGCAGGTGCCGTGCGGCCACGAGGCCACCGCCACCGTTGCCGCCCGGCCCGACCAGAATCGTGCAGGTCGATGGGTGGTAGCGGGTGATGGCGAGGTCGGCCAGGTTGCGGCCTGCGTTCTCCATCATCTGGAGGAGCTGGATGCCGAGCTCGTCGACCACGACGCGGTCGACCTCGCGCATCTGCTCGGCGGTGATCGTCGGTAGATCTGCCGAGGGGTAGTCCGCGTTCGCGCTCACCGATCGAGCGTCGCCAGGACGGCGTTCGCCACGTCCTCAGCGGTGATGCCGGTCTCGGCCAGTGCCTCGGATCCCGGGGCCGACAACCCGAATCTGTCGATGCCCACCACGGCGTCGGCGAACTCGTGCCACCCCTGGGTCGCGCCCGCCTCGACCGAGACGGTGGGACGCTGCGGTGGCACGAGTTGATCGTGCTCGGACGCCGGCCGGGCCCTGAACCGCTCCAAGCTCGGGAGGGACACGACCCGAGCCCCCACGCCTCGGGCGGCGAGCACGTCCCGGGCGTCGAGCGCGACGTGCACCTCGGACCCCGTCGCCAGGATCGTGGCCTGGTCACCGTCGGCGATCACGGCCCCACCGACGTGCACTTGGTCGGTCGGCAGGCCGGGTAGTGCCTGGCGGGACAGGATCAGCGCCGAGGGGCCGTCGGACTCGAGGGCGGTTCGCCATGCGGCCGCGGTCTCGTTGCCGTCGGCGGGACGCAGCACCGTGAGGCCGGGGATGGCGCGGAGGCTGGCGAGGTGCTCGATCGGTTGGTGGGTGGGGCCGTCTTCGCCCATGCCGACTGAGTCGTGGGTGAACACGTAGATGACTGGGAGCTGCATGAGCGCCGAGAGACGAAGTGCCGGGCGCAGGTAGTCGCTGAAGACGAGGAAGGTGGCGCCGAACGGACGCAGGCCGCCGTGCGCCGCCAGGCCGTTGAGCACGGCGCCCATGGCGTGCTCGCGGACCCCGAAGTGGAAGTTGCGACCGTGCCAGTGCCCGGCGCCGATGTCCCCACCGCTGGGGATGGTGGTGTTGGTCGACGGGGCGAGGTCCGCGCTCCCGCCGACCAGCTCTGGGATGACGCGTGCGAGTGCGTTGATGACCTCGCCGGAGCGGGCGCGGGTGGCGCTGGTGCCGACGTCGGTGGCGTACGCCGGGAGGTGCTCCTGCCATCCAGCGGGGAGTCGGCCCGCGATTCGGCGCTCGAGCTCGGCGGACAGCTCGGGGTGCTCCTGGCGGTACGTCTCCATGACCTGCTTCCAGGTGGCGTGGGCGCGGACCCGGCCGACGACAGCGTCGCGCTAGTAGGTGGAGGCGCTGTCGGGGATCTCGAACGGGGGGTGGTGCCACCCGAGCCGGTCGCGGGTCGCCTCGATCACGTCCGCGCCGAGCGGAGCGCCGTGGGCTGCGGCATCGTCCTGCTTCGTGGTCCCGTAGCCGATGTGGCTGCCGACGACGACCAGCGTTGGTCGATCGTGCTCAGCCCGGGCCGCGTCGACGGCGTCGTCGAGGCCGGCGAGGTCGTTGACATCCTCAACGCGCAGGACCTGCCAGCCGTAAGCATCGAACCGCTGGGCGACGTGCTCGTAGAACGCCAGATCGGTGGAACCCTCGATGGAGATGTGGTTGTCGTCGTAGAAGACGGTCAACCGGTCGAGACCGAGGGTGCCGGCCAGCGAGGCGGCTTCGCTGGACACCCCCTCCATGAGGTCGCCGTCACCGGCGATCACCCAGGTCCGGTGGTCTACCACGTCGTGACCCGGGCGGTTGAACCGGGCCGCCAGCACGCGTTCGGGGATGGCGAGGCCGACGGCCATGCTGATGCCCTGCCGGAGGGGGCAGGTGGTGACCTCGACGCCGGGGGTGTGGCCTCGCTCGGGATGTTCGGGGGTTCGTGAGCCGAGACGGCGGAACGACCGGAGGTCGTCGAGGCTGACGTCGTAGCCGGAGAGGTGCAGGGCGGAGTACTGCAGCAGGCTGGCGTGGCCGGCGGACAGCACGAAACGGTCACGGTCGAACCAGTCCGGCGTCGCTGGGTCGTGGCGGATCCAGCGGGTGTAGAGGCGGGTGATCAGCGGCGCCAGGGCCATCGCCGTGCCGGGGTGCCCGGATCCGGCTCGTTCGACGGCATCGGCGGCCAGGAACCGCACCGCGTCGATGGCGTCGCGCTCGGCGCCCGGGGCCATCGGCCCGTGATCGCCGTGGCCGCGAGCGACGACGTCGTCGCGCCACGTGGTCGTGGTCTGGGTGCTCATGGCTGCTCCGATGTGCTTCTGATGTGGATTTCCGGTGGTCGGGGTCGCTTGCGTCCCGCGGGGATCAGACGACTCCCGGCAGGTGACTGCGGTCGTTCCAGCGGTCGAGGACGCGGACCTCGCGCTTCCAACCCAGCGCGCTCAGGCTGCCGGTCCCGAGGTCGAGGTGGCGGCCGTGGACGATCTCGAGCCCGAGCCAGCGGATCGTGAGCGCCTTCAGGCTGTGGCCGTGCCCGAAGACCAGGACGTCTCCGCCGTGCGCGCAGGTGTCCAGCAGCGCCGTCACCACGCGGTCGACCCGGTCCGACACGTCTGCCGGGGTCTCTCCACCGGGAGCGCCGTCGCGCCACAGCTCCCAGGCCGGATCCTCGGTGCGGATGTCGGCGGTGGTACGGCCCTCGTACGCGCCGTAGTCCCACTCGACGAGGTCGTCGCAGATCTCGGCCTGGTCGGTGAAGCCGGCGATCTGGCAGGTCTGCATGGCGCGTCGGAGCGGACTGGTGAGCACGCGGTCGAACCGGGTGCCGTCCAGGCGGCGGCGCAGGTGTTCGGTGAGGACGCGTCCCTGGTCGGTGAGGGCGAGATCGGTCGTGCCGGTGTGCTGGCCGCTCAGGCTCCACTCCGTCTGGGCGTGACGGACGAGCACGACGCGTTGGCTCGGGTGCTCGGCGCCCTCATCCA
>Ga0136622_10000102_pt1 | contig 30148 bp, 28 predicted proteins | sample AntDrymUQ4482106_2_FD_104803 | JGI IMG/M metagenome (GOLD analysis project Ga0136622, IMG submission 104803) | Polar desert sand microbial communities from Dry Valleys, Antarctica - metaG UQ448 (21.06) | ecosystem: Environmental > Terrestrial > Soil > Desert | place: Antarctica: Dry Valley...
CCACCGAGCCGGATCCTGCCGTACTTGCTGGAGGCCAGATACACGACGAAGACCAGGAAGAATGTGGTGACGAGCAGGTAGAACCACCCGAGACTATCGGTGATCCAGCCGACGGTGGCAGCGAGCGCGCTGCTGAAGGAGCCGGTGAACAGCACGCCGGCCAAGACGAAGGCCGCCGAGATACCGACCGTGACGTAGAAGATCACTCCGAACTGCCTCAGCGCCGGCTGGGTCTCGGCGACGGGTGGGCTCTCCTCGCGTCGGCTGGTCGTCACTGTGGCTCACTCTCGGTCAGCGGGATGCGGTGCGGCGTCGGGACCGACGCGTCGACGGCGTCGCGCACGGTGATCGTGACGACGCCGCTGTCGAAGTTGGCGCTCACCTTGCGCTCGTCCACACCGTCGGGCAGGACCATGCTGCGTCGAAAGGCCCCGAAGTACCGCTCGCGCACGTAGTGAGTGTCGTCCGCATCATCGGGGTAGCCCTGCCGCTCGCCGGAGATGGTGAGCACCCCCTCCGACACACTGATGTCGATGTCGCGAGGTGGGACGCCGGCAAGCTCGGCGGAGATCACCAGGTCCTGCCCTCGGGCGACGATGTCAGTCGTGGGAACCCACGCCGTCGCATGCGTCCGGGCTGTCGACTCCTGACCGCCTTCGGAGCCTCTGCGTCCGACGTTTCGGATCCGCTCCATCTCGCTCATCATGTCGAGAAATCCTCGGAGCGGGTGCGACCTCGGCTTGGCCATGGCTTCTCCCTTCGGCTCGTAGCGCCGACAGCCTTCCCAACTTCCACGATCCGACAAGCGCAGTCAAGACTTTCGGCAGGCGAGTCCCCGCAGGCGTCGGCCGAGGTGGACACCGCAAGACCGCGCCGTGCATCGCAGATTTGCGTTGCAAACAGACCAGCCGGACTGTTTACATCGCAAACCCGCGCCGAGAGCCGGGGGTCGTTGCGGAGGCTTCAGGACGTGAGGTCGGGGAAGTCGTCCTCGCTGAAGGCAGCCTCACCCCGCTCGCCTGACTCGACACTCGCTGCCTCCCCGGCCCGGAGGTCGACTCGACGGATCTTGCCCGAGATGGTCTTCGGGAGGTCGCTGAACTCGATCCGCCGGATCCGCTGGTACGGCGCCAGGTGGGTGCGAGCAAAGCGCAAGATGTCGCGCGCCGTCTCCGCGGTCGCGGCATGCCCCGAGGCCAGCGCCACGAACGCCTTCGGCACCGCGAGGCGCACCGGGTCGGGAGAGGGGACGACGGCTGCCTCCGCGACGGCGGGGTGCTCGAGGAGCACGCTCTCCAGCTCGAAGGGGCTGATCCGGTAGTCGCTCGCCTTGAAGACGTCGTCCGACCGCCCGACGTAAGTGATGTAGCCGTCCTCGTCGAGCGAGGCGACGTCACCGGTGTGGTAGAAACCGCCGCGCATCGCTTCGGCTGTGAGCTCGGGGTCGTCGCGGTAGCCGGTCATGAGCCCGAGCGGCCGTCGCGCCAGCTCGAGGCATATCTCGCCGTCGGTCCCGACCTCACCGCTGAGCAGCTCGACGAGCGCCACCGTGTAGCCGGGAAGCGGCCGTCCCATCGACCCCGGCTTGAGCCGCTGGCCCGGCGGGTTCCCGATCTGGGCAGTGGTCTCGGTCTGCCCGAAGCCGTCTCGGACCGTCAAGTCCCAGGCCCGCTGGATCTGCTCGATCACCTCGGGGTTGAGTGGTTCACCGGCTGCCACGCACTCGCGAAGCGACAGCCGTCGGCTGCCCGGGTCGGCCTGCGTGAGCATCCGCCACACCGTCGGTGGCGCGCAGAACGTCGTCACGCCCACCCGCTCCATCACGTCCAGGAGCGCGCTCGCGTCCAACCGCTTGTAGTTGTAGATGACGATCGTCGCCCCGGCGTTCCACGGTGCGAAGAAGCACGACCAGGCGTGCTTGGCCCACCCGGGTGACGAGATGTTGAGGTGCAGGTCTCCAGGCTGCAGCCCGATCCAGTACATCGTGGAGAGGTGCCCGATGGGGTACGACGACTGGGTGTGCTCGACGAGCTTGGGCTCGGCCGTCGTACCCGAGGTGAAGTAGAGCAGCAACGGGTCGTCGGCCGCTGTGCCGCCACCCACGTGGGGCTCGACAGTGTCGTCCACCGCGTCGTCGTACGACAGCCACCCGTCGGCGGACCCCACACTCACCCGGACCAGTGACTCGGTCTCGGGCCCGAAGTTGGCGGTGTCGGTGGCGCCGGCCACGACGGCCCGCGCCCCTCCGCGGGAGATCCGGTCGGTGAGGTCGGACGCCGACAGCTGCGTGGTGGCAGGGATCAACACGGCCCCCAACCGGATGCAGCCCAGCATCGCCACCCAGAGCGGGGCGCAGTTGCCGAGCAGGAGCAGCACCGGGTCGCCGGGTCCGATGCCTGCATCCCGCAGGGAGCCCGCGAACCGCTGCGAGAGGGCGGCCACCTCGGCGAACGAGAGTGCGGTCTCGCTGCCATCCTCCTCGATGATCCACAAGGCTCGGGCCCCCCCGTGCTCGGCAGCCAGGACGTCGACCCAGTCCGTTGCGTAGTTGAAGGTCCCGAGCTGGGGCCAGCGAAAACCCTGGCGGGCCCCCACGTAGTCCTCCCGGTGCGCCTGAAGGAAGTCGCGCGCTGCTCGGAAGGTCGCCGTCGCCTCGCCGGTGCTGCCGTTCGCCATTCAGCGCTCCTTCGTCGTCCCGTCCGGTGTTCGCCATGCTGTCATCCTCACCACGCCGCGACGGAGAGGATAGATTCTCGATGTGGCGACCAGCGAGGAGCAGTTCAGCTACCCCGCCCGCTGGGAGGCGGACGTGCTGCTGCTCGACGGGGGACCGGCGCGGCTCCGGCCCATTCAACCGGATGACGCGCAGCTGCTCGTCGACTTCTACAGCCGGGTGTCGTCCGAGTCGAAGTACCTGCGTTTCTTCGCGCCGTACCCGACGCTGTCCGACGGTGACGTGCATCGGTTCACCCATGTCGACCACGTCGACCGGGTCGCCTTCGTCGTCACGGTGGGTCAGCAGGTGATCGCCGTCGGCCGCTACGACCGGCTCGAGAACAACGAGGCCGAGGTCGCCTTCCTCGTCGAGGACGACCACCAGGGCCGAGGCATCGCACAGCTGTTGCTGGAGCACCTTGCCCAGGCCGGCCGTGAGCGTGACATCGACCAGTTCGTCGCCGAGGTGCTGCCGGACAACGTGCGGATGATCAAGACCTTCCGCGACGCCGGCTACCACATCGACAACGCCTGGGAGGACGGTGTGCTGCGGCTCGTGTTCCCGATCGCTGCCACCGAGACGTCGGTCCGCGTGATGCGTTCGCGTGAGCATCGCGCGGAGGCGCACTCCATGGCGCGGTTCCTCGAGGCGGGCAGTGTCGCCATCATCGGTGCGAGCAGGCGTCAAGACACCATCGGGAGCGCGCTTGTGCGCAACCTCGTGCTCGGCGAGTACACCGGTCGGGTGTATGTCGTGAACCCGGCCGCGGATGCCGTGGCGGGCATGCCGGCGTACAAGAGCGTGCAGGAGATCCCGGGCAGCGTCGACCTCGCCATCGTCGCGGTCCCGGCAGATGGGGTGGAGGAGGTGGTGCTGCAGTGCGCCGCCAAGCGCGTGCACGGCCTGGTCGTCGTATCGAGCGGCTTCGCCGAGACCGGTGAGGAGGGACGCAAGCGGCAGCAACGGCTCGTCGGGCTGGCACGCTCCCACGGCCTGCGGCTGGTCGGCCCGAACTGCCTCGGCGTGATCAACACGGCAGCTGACATCTCGCTGAACGCCTCCCTCTCCTCGGTGATGCCACCTCGCGGACGGGTCGGTTTCTTCAGCCAGTCAGGCGCGCTGGGTATCGCGATCCTCGAGACGGTGGCGCGCCGAGGGCTCGGTCTCTCGACATTCGTCTCGGCGGGCAACAGGGCGGACGTCTCCGGCAACGACCTCCTGCAGTACTGGGAGGAGGACGACGCCACCGAGGTCGTGCTCCTGTACCTCGAGTCGATCGGCAACCCGCGCAAGTTCTTCCGGATCGCCCGTCGCGTCGGCCGGACCAAACCGGTGGTCGCGGTCAAGTCCGGACGTACGACGCAGGGCGTGCCGATCGGCCACACGATTCGCCCGACGGTGGCTCCCCGGGGGGCGGTCGACGCCATGTTCCGGCAGGCTGGGGTGATCCAGGTCGGCTCCCTCGACGAGATGTTCGATGTCGCTCAGCTCCTCGCGCACCAGCCGCTGCCCATGGGGCCGCGAGTCGCCGTGGTGGGCAACTCGGATGCGCTCGGACTGCTTGCCGCCGACTCGGCCGCGGCTGCCGGGCTCATCGTCGAGGTGTCAGCGACCCTTGGGGCGGACGCGACCCCCGAGGACTTCGAGCGGGCCCTCGACGCTGCCATCGACAACCCGAGGGTCGACGCCGTCGTCGCGGTCTTCATCCCCGTGCTCGACTCGTCGAGCGCTCAGGTCGCCGACGTGCTGGCGGCGGTGGGGGAGCAGTCGGACAAGCCGCTGGTCTCGTCGTTCCTCGGCAGCGAGGGAGTTCCCGAGCTGCTCCGGGTGCCCGACCTTGCGGGGACCGCCGGCCGGGGCTCGGTGCCGTCGTACGCCGCCCCGGAGCCGGCCGTGCGAGCGCTGGCCCGGGTGGTGACGTACGGGCAGTGGGTTCACCGACCGCAGGGCTCCATCCCGGTCTTCGACGACATCGACCGCCCGGGTGCGCGGCAGCTGGTGTCCCGCATCGGGGCGGACGGTCCTGACGGCACCGATCTCGACGACGACGAGCTGCGGCGACTGCTGCGGTGCTACGGCATCACCCTCGAGCCGTCGGCGCGAGTGGGGTCGGTCGTCGAGGCGGTCGCCGCCGGTGAGCGGTTCGGTTGGGACGTCGTCCTCAAGGCGACTGCGGCTCGGCTGCGTCAGCGTGCCGACCTCTCCCACGTGTGGCGCGCGATCGACGACGGGGCGGCGATGAGGTCGGCCTGGCGCGGCCTGAACGAGCTGATCGACGACGCGGCGCACGCGGACTTCGTGGTGCAGCCGATGGCACCTCCTGGCATCCCCGTGTCGATCGGCGGCGTCGAGGACGCGTTGTTCGGCCCGATGGTGTCGTTCGGCATGGCGGGTACGCCGTCGGAGCTTCTCGGGGACGTGTCCTATCGCATCCCCCCGCTGACCGACTCCGACGCCGCCGACCTGGTGCGCGACGTGCGGGCCGCCCCCCTGTTCTTCGGCTACCGCGGGTCCGAGCCCGTCGACGTGGCAGGCATCGAGGAGATCATCTCGCGGCTGGGGCAGCTGAAGGACGACCTGGCTGACATCCAGCGCCTCGACCTGGGGCTGGTGCTGGCGGGAGCAGAGGGGTGCAGAGTGCTCCGGGCAACCGGCAGGGTGCTGCCGCTCGTCGACGTCCGCGGTGACTCGCTGACGCGACGATTCCCCACCTGAGCGGTTCTGGAGGGCTGCGCGGGCAGGTAGTCCTCGTGCGAGGATGAGGCTATGCGTGACGTGACGGTCAAGGACCGGGCCGGCGACCTGAGGGCCGCGATCGACCGGGTGGGGTACTACCCGACCGTGGTCGCCGAGGCCGTGGAGTCGGCGGTGGCGGGGGAGTCCGTGCTCAGCTTCGTCATCCACCATGAGCCGACGTTCGACCGCGACGAGGTGCGCCGTCATGTGACGGTGCTCGTCCTCACCACCTCGAGACTGCTCGTGGCGCACACCGACGAGCATCCTCCCGACGACCTGTTGCCGGCGCCGTACGCCTCGACGACGACGGAGGCCGTCCCGCTGACCCGCATCGGGAGCGTCTCGGTGACCCGGATGGTGGCCAACCCAGCGGGCGACCCTGCGTCGTCGGGTGGTGACGGCGTCGCGGAGGCCGTGTTGACGGTGGGCTGGGGCGCCGTGCAGCGGGTCGACATCGAGCCCGCCGGCTGCCCTGACCCTGAGTGCGAGGCGGACCACGGCTACAGCGGCGTGCTGACCGCCGAGGACTTCGCCGTCAGGATCAGCTCGAGCGCGGAGGGCGCGGAGGCGGTCGATGCCCTGCTGGACTTCGCTCGGGCTCTGAGCGCGGCGACCGCGAGACCTGGACCGTGAGCCGCGACACGGCGGTGCTGCCGCACTACTTCTCCCGCTCACTCCTCGATGTGCTCCCGTCTGCGGTGTCCGCGCTCGGCGTCGACGGCTGGGACAACCCGCTGGGCCTGCCGCCCGCTCCGGCGTACGTCGTCTTCCTCATCGACGGGCTCGGATGGAACCTGCTGCGCAACCACCCGGAGGAGGCTCCCTACCTGAACTCGCTGACAGCGGCCTGCGAGCCCATCACCTGCGGGGTGCCGTCGACCACCGCGACGAGCCTCACGAGCTTCGGCACGGGTCTGCCTCCCGGTGCCCACGGGGTCGTGGGGTTCACGTCGCGGATCCCAGGGACCGACCGGCTGCTCGACGCGCTGAGATGGGACAGCCGCGTCGACCCACGTGAGTGGCAGCCGCACGACACCGTGTTCGCCCGCGCGAGGAAGGACGGGGTAACCGTCACCACGGTCAGCAAGCGCTCCTTCGAGGGGTCAGGTCTCACCGAGGCCAGTCAGCGAGGCGCTGCCTTCGTCGGTGCTGACACGATCGGTGAGCGCATCTCGGGAGCGGTCGGCGCGGCAGCCGAGCCCACGTCGCTCACCTACGTCTACGAAGGCGAGCTCGACGCGACCGGGCACCGTCGTGGGTCTGCCTCGTGGGCGTGGAGCCACCAGCTGGCGATGGCCGACTCGTTCGCGGCCAGGTTGCGGGAGTCGCTGCCGGACGAGTGTGCGTTGGTCGTGACAGCGGATCACGGCATGGTCGACGTGGCCGACGAGGACCGCCTCGACGTCGACGACGAGCCCGAGCTGCTCGACGGCGTCATCGTGTTCGGCGGCGAGGCGCGCTTCAGACACCTGTACTGCGAGGGTGGCGCGGTCGACGACGTCGCCGCACGCTGGCGTGAACGGCTCGGCGCCGCAGCGTGGGTGGTGACCCGGGACGAGGCGGTGGGGGAGGGCTGGTTCGGCTCGGTCGACTCGGCGGTGCGTCCCCGGCTCGGCGACGTGATCGTCGCGAGCAGGTCTGACGTCGCCGTCGTGTCGACGAGCCGCTTCCCGCACGAGGCCGAGCTGATCGGTCTGCACGGTTCCCTCACCGCCGACGAGATGCTCGTCCCGCTGCTGCTGGACGCCGGCTGACCGGGCTGGACGGAGTCAGACGAGCTGCTCGAGCCGGCCGGTGTCGACGTCGTACAGGAAACCGCCGACCGGGACGCGGCCAGGGATGAGTGGGTGCGCGCGCACCCTCGCCACGTCGTCGCGCAGTGCGGCGGTCTGGTCGGTGACGACGCTCCAGGAGGTCCAGGCGGCGTCGTGACCGCTGGAGGCAGTCACCAGTGCGCGCAGCTCGGCCTCGGTCTTCGTCGCCATCGCGCAGCGGGTGTGCGGGATCACCAGGATCCGCTCGACGCCCAGCACGTGCACCCCCAGCACCATCGCCTCGAGGGCAGCGTTCGTGACGTGGCCGCCAGGGTTGCGGATGATCTTCGCGTCGCCGGCTCTCAGGCCGAGCATCCGGAGCGGGTCGATGCGCGAGTCCATGCACGTGATGATCGCGACGCCCCGGTGTGCGACACCGTCGAACCCAGCGAGGTCGAACGTCTCGGCGAAGCCGGCGTTCGCGGCGAGCAGGTCGTCGAAGTCCGAGGCCACGGACGCATTGTCGCACCGGTGCGTGGCATGTCAGAACGGCAACACGTCCGGCGACATGCCATCAGCGCGAGTCGATGCTGGTCAGTCGCCGACGTTGCCGTCGATGCGCTCCCGCAGGATGTCCGCGTGCCCGTTGTGCCTCGCGTACTCCTCGATCATGTGCAGGTAGATCCAGCGCAGGCTGAACGCCTCCCCTCTGCGGGTGCCACAGTCGTCGAGCTCGAATCCCGCGCCGACCTCTCGGCAGCGGGCGACTTCGGCGCCGTACGCGGCGATGTCCGCCTCACCCTGCAACGGGTCGGTCTCATCGAAGTCCGCGTCCTCGGCGCCTTGACGGGAGTAGAGCGGGGTCAGGTCCTCCCCGGCGAGGCAGGCGCGGAACCAGCCTCGCTCCACCTGGGTCATGTGCCGCACCAGCCCCAGCAGGCTCAGCGTCGACGGATCTGCGCTGCGGCGTACGAGCTCGTCGGGGGTCAGGTCCTCGCACTTCCACAGCAGCGTCCCCCGATGGAAGTCCAGCCAGGCGTCCAGCATGGTGCGTTCGTCGGCCACAAGCGGAGGGTCGATCCGGAATCCGGCTTCCTCAGGTGTCGTCATGGCATCGACCTTAAGGCTCAGCTCCTACCAGTGGACACCTCGGAGGATGCGGGCGAGGAGTCGTTGCTCGCCGGTCAGACCTTCGCCCGTGCCGTCACCGTGCGCCGACGCTGCGTCGGGGAAGACCCGGTAGGCCATGTGCAGGATCCGGAACGCTGCCTTCGGGACGAGGGCATGAGCCACCTCACCGGCCGTTCCCAGTGCCGTGTTGATCTCGTGCGGCCGATCCTTCAGGGCGGACATCACCAGGTCGGCCGCCTGCGCGGGGGTGATGGTCGGGAAGGCGTCATAGATCTTGGTCGGTGCGATCATCGGCGTCCGGACGAGCGGCATGTGGATGGTCGTGAAGGTCACTCCGTCGCCGATCAGCTCCGAGGCGACGACCCGGCTCCAGGCGTCGAGGGCCGCCTTGCTCGCGACGTATGCCGAGAACCGAGGCGGGTTGGTCTGGACGCCGATCGAGCTGACGTTGACGACATGACCCGTCCCGTTCGCCTTCAGCACGGGGAGCAGACCCATCACCAGCCGGACGGCGCCGAAGTAGTTGAGCTGCATGGTGCGTTCGAAGTCGTGGAACCTGTCGGTCGACAGTCGCAGGGATCTGCGGATCGAGCGCCCGGCGTTGTTGACCACGAAGGAGATGGCCGCATGCTCTCGCGCCAACCTCGCGGTGAGCTCGTCGATCGCGTCGAGGTCGGTGAGGTCGCAGGGATAGACGTGCGCCACCCCACCGGCAGCCTCGATCTCACTCTGCATCTCGAGCAGCGTGTCCTTGCCGCGAGCCACGAGCAGGGGCACGCCACCGGCCTGAGCCACCTTGAGAGCCGTCGCCTTGCCGATACCCGAGCTCGCGCCCGTGATGACGACCTTGGTGCCGACCAGCGCCTCGCGCAGGGCGGGGTCGTGAGCCGTCGTCGCATCCAGATGCTGCTCCCAGTAGTCCCACAACGCCGCCGCGTAGCTGTCTAGGTCGGGGCAGGAGATCCCGGACCCCGCCAACGCCCGCTCGGTCTGGCGCGCTGTGTATGTCGAGGCCATGGATAGGTATCCCAGCACCTCCGGCGGCACCCCGAGCCGACCCATCGTCTGGCGCAGCGTGCCCTGGGCTGCGGGCGTCCGCAAGACGCTCGTCAGCAGGTTGACAGGTGTGAGCTGGGGCGGCAGGGCGCTGGTGAACCTGCGCGCCACCGGGACGACGAAGGTCGGCGCCCTCGCCACCGTCGCGAACGTGTTGACGACGTCGATCGTCGGCTGAGGCTCCGGGTTGACGAGGTGGAACGTCCGCCCGGCGAGCCCCTTCGTATGTGCGAGGTGGTTCATCGCCTTGGCGACGTAGTCGACGGGCACGATGTTCGTGTCGCCGAGGTCGAAGCCGACCAGGGGAGCCCACTGCGGTAGCGAGTCCCGCAGCCGCTTCAGCAGTGGGAAGAAGTAGTAAGGTCCGTCGACCTTGTCCATCGCTCCTGTCTCAGAGTGGCCGACGACCATCGCCGGTCGGTAGATCCTCCAGGGCACGGTCGCCTCTCGGCGCACGACGCGCTCCGCCTCGAACTTCGTCTGGTGGTACGGCGACGGAAGCTCTTGGCCCTGGTCGAACATCGTCTCGTCGAAGACACCGAGGTAGTCGCCCGCGACAGCCGCGGACGACATGTGGTGGAAGGTCCCCGTCTCGAGCGCGGCCGCCAGGTCAAGGGCACCTCGCGTGCCGCCGATGTTGAGGGTGTCATTGCGCTCGGCCGAGGCTGTCATGTCGTACAGCGCTGCCAGGTGAAAGAAGTGCCTGATCTCCTGGCGATGCTCGTCGATCCAGCTCGGGTCGACGCCGAGCAGCGGGGAGGTCAGGTCACCGGAGACGGGGATGACCCGTCGAGACGATCTCCACCGGGTGCGGTGCAGCTGCGAGAAGCGGTCGAGAGAGATGTCGCGGACCAGCACGAAGATGGTGCCGCGTCGGCGTTCGAGCAGCTCCTCGACCAGGTGACGACCGATGAACCCGGTGCCACCTGTCACGAAGTAGCCCATCGGGCGTCACCTCTCAGTCGTTCTTACCCTTGCCGAACATGATCTCGTCCCAGCTGGGCACGCTCGCCCGTCGGTTCGCTCGACGTTTGCGGTCAGGCTTCTGGGTCTCGACCGGCTCCGTGTCGTCCGCCGTGGCCGGCTCACGGCTTTCGGTCGGCGGCGCGGGGGGGCGTTCTGGCTCGACGTCTCCCTCGCTCACGGCACGGACGACGGCGGTGAGGTCGTCAGTCGTCTCCTCGTCCGGCCCGAAGCTCAACAGATCGTCGTCGGAGGGGACGGAGCTCAGCCGGCGACCGCGACCGCTCTCTGCCTTCGCGCTGGCCCTCGGCTGTGGTCCCTTGCGGGTGCTCTGGTGTTCACCGGTCAGCCATTTCGCCTCGTCGTCGTCGGCGACGGCGTACCGCCCGATCGCGTCGAAGACGAAGAGTGCGGTGCGCTCCCGCTCGCCCGACTGGTATGTCGCCTGCACCGACCAGCGACCGTCGTCGCGTCTCCAGGCATCCCACTCGGCGGTGCGCGCATCGACTCCGCGGCTCCGCAGCCGCTCTCGCACCACGTCGGTGAGCCGACGGGACGGCCCTTCGACGTTCTTTCTGCGCACGTGGCTGCGTTGAGCCAGCCCGGCCACGTGCTGGCGCTCGGCAAGCACCGGAACGCAGTAAGGCATGATCTTGTCTACGGACACCTGAGCCAGCACGGCAACGGCCGCTGGCGTCTCGCCGGCGCGAACCCGGGCCTGGATGTCTCGCGGGCGCAAAGCGCTGTCCATGTCAATCTCCAACTGCCCGAGTCTCACGCGGTCTCCCCGCATTGCCGCACGCAACCTGTCGTCGGCAGGGCTGGCAAACTCCACACCGGTGTCGTCGACGAAGACGACCTTGTGGCCGTCCGCGCTCAACCCCACGAGCTTGAGATTGCGCATCCATCTCCTCCTGCACCGGTCTCCGGCGGTTGCGTGCTCAGTCTGCCCCGACGCGCACTTGCGACAACGGCAGCGCGCACCGCTGCAGCCATTCAACACCGCTGGACGCTGTCATGGTTGTGCCTGCCTCGAACGCCGCGAATCTCGGGGTCCTACGTCGCGTCGAAAGCGTGCTCTCGGTCGGCTGCGCGAGCTCCGGTGGTTGCGGCGATCGCAGCAGCCAGGACACCGCTGACCGCCGAGACACTGTAGGCCGTGCTCGCGCCGAACTCGTCGATCAGTGCACCTGCGATGGCAGCTCCCGGTGCGATGCCGAGGCCGATGCCAGTCGTCACCCAGGTGATCCCCTCGGTGAGCCGGGATGCCGCCACGTTCGCCTCCACGAGCGACATCGCCGCCACCATGGTGGGGCTGATCGCGAAACCGCCGAGGAAGAGCACCGCACCCAGCACCACCAGGCTGTCGAGGAACGGCAGCGGAATCATCGCCGCGGCCATCCCGAGGGCACCGAGTCGGTAGCGGCGCAGGGGTGACGAGCTGCCGCTGTAGAGCCCGGTCAGCACCCCGGCGAGCAGGCTTCCCAGCGCCCAGACGGCGAGCAGGATCGCGACCGCCTTCGGATGCCCCTGCTCCTCGGCGAACGCGACGGTGACCACCTCCGTGGCTCCGAAGAGCGACCCGAGACACACCGCCACCAGGATCATCGGCGCCATCCAGCCCCAGTCCAGCCCGTCTCGGTCCTCGCGGGACTGACGCGTCTGTCGCACTGGGGGCTGCGTCCCGCTTTGGGCTGCGAACCAGAAGCCGCCGACCAGCGCGCACGCGACGACGCTGACGATGCCTGCCATCTCGTGCACCTGGAGTGCCAGCACGGTGACGAGCACCGGGCCGAGCATGAAGATCGACTCGTCCACGACGGCCTCGATCGAGAAGGCCGTGTGCAGGTCACGACCGGGGCCCAGCAGAGAGGTCCACCGGGCCCGCACGCACGCGCCGACCGGTGGGTAGCCGAAGCCACCCAGCGCAGCGAACAGATGGGGGAGCGGCGTCGACCACTCGAGCTCGACCGACGTCGCCAGTCCGAGCAGCCCGACGGCGAAGAGGGTGACCCCCGGCACCAGAACCCGTTTCTGCCCCCACTGATCGATGAGCCGGGCCAGCACCGGCGACGAGACTGACGTGGCGACCATGTAGGCGGCCGAGACGGTGCCGGCGAGGCCGTAGGACCCGGAGCGCTCGGCGATCAGCAACACGATCGCCAGCGTCACCATCGAGATGGGCAGCCGGGCCACGAACCCTGCCGACGAGAAGCCGATCGCACCGGGCCGGATCAGCACCCTGCGGTACGACGTGAACATGCATCGGAGTCTAAGGAAAGGCGCCAACCGTCACAGTGGCAGGATCGAGTCATGTCAGACCAGACCAGCGTCGACCCCTACGACGCGGTGCTCCTCGTGTCGTTCGGGGGGCCTGAGCGCGCGGAGGACGTCCTCCCGTTCCTCGAGAACGTCACTCGCGGCCGAGGCGTCCCGCGCGAACGGCTCGTGGCAGTGGCCGAGCACTATGACGCCTTCGGGGGCCAGAGTCCCATCAACGACCAGTGTCGCGCTCTTGTGAGGGCGGTGGAGGCCGACCTCGGCGAGCACGGCATCGACATCCCTGTCTACTGGGGCAACCGCAACTGGGACCCCTACCTCACCGACGCGGTCGAGCGGATGCGCCTGGACGGTATACGACGGGCAGCCGCCTTCGTGACCAGCGCGTACGCGTCGTACTCGGGCTGCCGCCAGTACCGCGAGAACCTGTACGACGCCGTCGCCGCGATGAGCGACGCCCCCCACGTCGACAAACTCCGGCACTACTTCAACCATCCGGGCTTCGTCGCTGCGTTCGTCGACACGGCGTGCGAGGCGCTGGCCGAGCTACCCCACGCCGTGCAGAGCCAGGCGCGGCTCGTCTTCGTGACTCACTCGATCCCGACCGCGATGGCCGGCGGCTCCGGGCCGGACGGAGATGCCTACGTCGACCAGCATCGGTTTGTCGCCGAGTCTGTGGCGCACGGCGTACGAGAGCGTACCGGCGTCGCTCATACCTTCGAGATCGCCTACTGCAGCAGGTCCGGCCCTCCCGCGATCCCGTGGCTGGAACCAGACGTGAACGACCACCTCGAAGGCCTCGCCGGTGACGGCGTCGAAGCTGTCGTCATGGTCCCGATCGGCTTCGTCTCCGACCACATGGAGGTGATGTACGACCTCGACACCGAGGCCGCAGCGACCGCCGAGCGACTTGGGCTCGCGTATCGACGTGCGTCGACGCCGGGGGTCCACCCGGCGTTCGTCAGCGTCGCCCGGGAACTGCTTGTCGAGCGCGCGGTCGTCGAGTCGGGTCGCACGGTGGGGAGGGCCACTGTCGGGTCGTCGCCACCCAGCTGGGACGTGTGCCAGCCTGACTGCTGCCCCAACCTCCGCGAGAAGCGGCCGGCGTTGTGCGAGTCCGACCAGTGACGTCGCCGACTGATCTGCTTCGGCTCGCCGAGGAGACCGCCCGCGAGGCCGGCCGTCTCGTGCTCGAGGGTGGGCAGAGCCGCGTCGAGGTCACCGGAACCAAGAGCAGCCCCACCGATGTCGTCACAGCGGTGGATCTCGCCTCCGAGCGTCTCATCCGGGAGCGGATCGCCGCCGCACGGCCAGCCGATGCTGTGGTGGGCGAGGAGGGGGACGACAGCAGCGGCTCCTCAGGGGTGACGTGGGTCGTCGACCCCATCGACGGGACAGTGAACTTCCTCTACGGGATCAGGCAGTTCTCGGTGTCCTTGGCCGCCTGTGACGAGGCCGGTGCGGTGGCCGCCGTCGTCCACGACCCCTCCTCGGGCGAGACCTTCACAGCGTTGCGGGGTGATGGCGCCTGGCTGGACGGCCGTCCCATCCGCCCATCTGACTGCACCGACACCACTCGAGCACTCGTCGGCACCGGTTACCACTACCGTGCGGACGTACGAGCTCGCCAAGCGGTGGAGACCGGACGTCTGGTCCCGCACATCCGCGACGTCCGGCGGATGGGTTCGGCGGCACTCGACCTGTGCTACGTCGCCTGCGGCCGCTATGACGCCTACGTCGAGCGCGGTCTGAGGCCCTGGGACCTGGCGGGGGGACAGCTGATCGCCCGGGAGGCCGGCGTCCGGGTCGAAGGCATGCACGGGTCCGACCCGTCGGAGCTGCTGGTGGTCGCAGCCCCCGAGGCGTTGTTCGAAGGACTGCACCGAGAGCTTGTGAGCGCCGGGTTCGGTGACTGGCCGATCCCGGACTGGCCGCCCAATCACCGCGATGTCTGAGACACGGCTGAACAGACGTGCATGTTCGCGGTTTATCAGGCACAATCGCGCCCGCCGGGCGGGCACAAACAGCGGCACTGCTGCGTTGAACCCCTCGCATCGACACGACGCGAAGGACGAGTGAGCGGAAACAGATGGCTACCGACTACGACGCACCACGCAAGACCGACGAAGAGCTGAACGAAGACTCCATCGAGGAGCTGAAGGCTCGACGCCACGACAAGAACTCAGGCAAGGTGGACGAGGACGAGGTCGAGGCGGCCGAGGCGTTCGAGCTGCCCGGTGCCGATCTCTCCCACGAGGAGCTGTCAGTCCAGGTGCTGCCGCGCCAAGAGGACGAGTTCACCTGCTCGAGCTGCTTCTTGGTCCACCACCGCAGCCAGCTCGCGTCGGCAAAGAACGGCGCGCTCGTGTGCCGCGACTGCGCGGCCTGACCGCCCACGCGAACAGCCGGCTACTTCACCTTCTCTTTCGTCTTCTTGGTGGCTCCCTCGCTCATTCCGGGAGGGAGCACCCCGAACGACTTGACCCAGTAGTTCGCGGCCTTGCGGGTCGCGTACATCCTCGCCACTCCCATGCCCAGCCCGGTCACCCCAGCCCAGACGAGCGCCTCACTGTTGCCGATCTCCGGCGACCCCGGCGCATTGGGTGGCTCGCGACCGGTGGCGGCCTTCCACGTCGCGTCGAGCGCCTTCGTCGTCGCGATACCAGCCAGCACAGACAGGCCGGTACCCAGGATCATCCAGGACTTCTTGCCCTTCTCCTTCGGCGGCTTCTCAGCAGAGCCCGTCTTCTTTGCCACGGCCTGACTCCTCTAGCGTCGCTGATCGATCCGGTCAGTCTTGCACGGTTCTGGCGGCCAGGCAGCGGGAGAGCTCGTCGGGGCGCCTCGTCGACACCAGCCAGTAGGGCGTCGGGTCGGCAGCGTCGTCGACACGGACCCTGACCGCCGTACGGCAGTAGCTCCTCAGCACGAGGAACGCCCGAGCGTCTGCGTCTACCCCGGCCGCGGCTCGGCTTGCTGCTTCGTCGAGAGGGGCGACCTCTCCGACGTACTGGTGCGGAAGCCGGGCACGTCCGACCCGCAGCCCTTCGTCTTCCACGACCACGCACACCGATCCGTACCGCCACAGGGCAGCCGTGACAACGGTCGCCGCCGCGGTCCCCGCTGAGAGAGCGACCACCCAGGTCGTGGCGACGAAGAACGCCCACCACACGCTGACTGCGAACGCCGTCCCGAGAAGCCACCAGCTGGCGGGCACGCGCAGCACCTCCCGATAATGGGCTCGGGGGGTCGTCATGCGGGGCAAGCCTGCCACCTCGCCGGCGAGTAGGGTTGGTCGCCGGGTCGACGACCCGGACGGATGAGCAATTGAGAGGACATGGACGGCGATGGTCGAGGTGTTGGTCCGGCGGATCGACTCCGACGTCGCACTCCCCGCATACGCCCACGCCGGGGATGCCGGAGCCGACGTGGTGAGCACCGTCGACCTCACGCTGGGGGCAGGGGAGCGGGCGATGGTGCCGACGGGCATCAGCATCGCGTTGCCGGACGGTTTCGTCGCCCTGGTGCACCCCCGCTCAGGTCTGGCGGCCAGATGCGGAGTCTCGATCGTCAACGCTCCCGGGACCATCGACGCGGGATACCGGGGCGAGGTCAAGGTGCTGCTCATCAACCTCGACCAGGTCGAACCGGTCCAGCTGCGCCGCGGAGATCGGATCGCCCAGATCGTCGTCCAGCGCGTCGAGCGGGCCAGGTTCATCGAGGTGGACCGGCTACCTGGTTCCGGCCGGGGAGCGGGCGGCCACGGCTCCACTGGGGGGTTCGGGGGGTTCGTCTCCTCCCCGACCGAGGTAGCACAGGAGGAATCGCTGTGATTTTCCGTCGTCGGTCCAAGCCCACCGATGAGCAGATCGGGTCTGACGCTGTCGAGGCGGCAGGTCGCGAGCACTCCGGCCGCTCCCGCGGTCCCTGGGACCGCGGCGAGACAAGCACGGACGAGGGCGACCCCAACTATGTCGACCTCGGGGGGCTTGTCGTGCGCGGCCGCGAAGGCCTCGAGCTGCGCCTTCAGGTGGACGAGCAGACGCAGACAGTCGCATCGGTCTTGCTGGCGGGACCTCAGTCGGGCCTCGAGCTGCGTGCGTTCGCAGCCCCCCGCCACGATGGTCTCTGGGACGACGTACGCGCCGATATCGCCGCCGAGGCCACCAAGCGAGGGGGTACGGCGACCGAGGTCGACGGCGAGTGGGGCACCGAGCTCAAGCTTGTCGTGCCCGTTCAGACACCCGACGGTCGCAAAGCCTCGCAGGCGAGCCGCATCGTCGGCATCGATGGTCCCAGGTGGTTACTACGTGGAACCTTCCTTGGCAAGAGCGCAGCAGAGCAGGACCCAGCCGGCGAGCTCGAAGCAGCCTTCCGGGACGTCATCGTGGTCCGTGGGGACGGGCCGATGGCGCCGCGCGCGATGCTTGCTCTCACGATGCCGAGCAGCGTCGAGATCGCCTCAGAACACGACCAAGGCGACACCGACTGAACTGCAGCAACGACGTACGCTGGTCGCATGAGCACGAAACCCTCTTCGGGACGTCTGCGCCGCGCGCTGAGAAGGCTCGCGGCGACGCCCGACGAACTCGAGGCCGACGACCTGTTGTCAGAGTCGGAGTCGCAGGGCTGCCAACAGATCGTCGGACTCGGCGACCGCGAGCTCGTCACGATCTTCGGTCAACTGAAGAACGTGTCACTCGCTCCTCGGGCCGGCACGCCGACCCTCGAGGCTGTCTTGTACGACGGCTCGGGTGACGTCACGCTCGTCTGGCTCGGGCGCCGTACGATCGCCGGCATCAAGCCGGGGGCCAACCTGGTGGCGTCGGGACGCGTCTCGTGCCACGACCAACGTCGGGTCATCTACAACCCACGCTACGAGCTTCGGGTCTGACCGTGACGGAGACGACGCCCACGGCGGCACAGCCGTCGGCCGCTTCGGAGGCCCCCACCACCGTCGAGGCCCTCGTCCGGGCTCAGTTGTCGAAGGCACTCGGCGGCAAACGGGGGATGCTCGAGGGTGCGATCCCGACGCTCGGGTTCACGGTCACGTGGATCTCCGCGCACAACCTCCAGCTGTCGCTGATCGTCTCCGGAGCGCTCGCCGTGACTGCCCTCGTCGTCCGGATCGTGCAGCGGTCGTCCGTCCAGTTCGTCGTCAATGCCATCATCGGCATCACGATCGCGGCGATCTTCGCGCTGCGATCGGGAAAGGCAGAGGACGCCTTCCTCCCCGGGCTCATCTACAACGCCGCGTACGCCGCCCTGCTCACGGGGTCGGTGTTGGTGCGATGGCCGCTCGTGGGCTTCATGATCGGCAGCGTGACGGGGCGGCCGACCGAGTGGCACGACGATCGGTATCTCGTGGGGCTCTGCTCGCGGCTCACGCTGGTCCTCGCCGCCCCGTGCATCCTCCGTGTCATCGTCCAGTTCCCGCTCTACCAGGCAGGGCAGGCGGGCTGGCTCGGCATCGCCAAGATCTCCCTTGGCTGGCCGCTGCAGGTTGCGGCGCTCGCGGTCATGGTCTGGATGCTCAGCCGGAACGCGACTCCGCTGGAGCGAACCCATCCCCCTGCCTGACGGTCAGTCCTCCTTGTGGTCGTTCGGGGCGAGCAGCACCTCGAGGTCGTGCTCGGCCTCACTCGTCGACACGAGCAGCAGCTCGTCGTGTGCCTCGATGGTGGCATCCGGATCAGGAGTGTGCACGTGGCCGTCGCGAAGCACTGCCACGAGTGAGGTGTCTCCCGGCCACGGCACGTCCTCGATCTTCGACCCGATGTACGGCGAGTCGTCAGGCAGGGTCAGCTCGACCATGTTCGCCTCACTCTGCCGGAAGGTGAAGAGCCGGACGACGTCGCCGACCGTGACAGCCTCCTCGACGAGTGCGGACATGATCCGTGGGGTCGAGACGGAGATGTCGACGCCCCACGCGTCGGTGAAGAGCCACTCGTTCGACGGGTGGTTGACCCTGCCCACCGTCCGCGGTACGGCGAACTCGGTCTTGGCGAGCAACGAGATGACGAGGTTCGCCTTGTCGTCGCCGGTGCAGGCGATGACGACGTCACAGCGCTGCAGCTCGGCCTCATCCAGGGAGGACAGCTCGCACGCGTCGGCGAGCAGCCACTCCGCCTTCGGGACGGTGGCTGCCTTGATGGCCCGGGGCTCCTTGTCGATGAGCAGAACCTCGTGGCCGTTCTCGAGAAGCTCCGCCGCAACGGAACGTCCGACTGCTCCGGCTCCGGCAATCGCGACCCTCATGAGCCCTCCTCCGGTCCGGCCTCGAGGGCGGCGCCGACTTTGTCCGCGTCCGCCTCGGCCAACACGAGATGCAGCCGATCGCCGTCCTGCAGCACGGTGTCCGCCCCAGGCAGCATGCCCTCGCCGACTCGGGTCAGGAACGCGACCCGCGCTCCCGTCTCCTCGAGTGCAGTGACGCGGTGACCGACCCAGGCGGCAGGGGCGTCGACGACGTTGATGCTGACCTTCCCGGACGGGTCTCGCCACTCGGGCTCCGAGCCGGCAGGCAGCAGCCGGCGAAGGATCTGGTCTGCGGTCCAACGCACGGTGGCCACGGTGGGAATGCCGAGCCGCTGGTAGACCTCGGCGCGACCGGGGTCGTAGATGCGGGCGACGACGTTGTCGATGCCGAACGTCTCGCGTGCCACCCGGGCGGAGATGATGTTGGAGTTGTCACCGCTGCTGACGGCGGCGAACGCGCCGGCCGTCTTGATCCCCGCCGACTCCAGTACGGTTTGGTCGAACCCGTAGCCGGTGATCTTGTCGCCGCGATAATCCGGCCCGAGTCGCCGGAAGGCGTCCTGGCTCGCGTCGATGATCGAGATGGTGTGGCCGCGCTTCTCGAGCGCCCGTGCCAGCGTCGACCCGACGCGGCCGCAGCCCATGATGACGACGTGCACGGGTCGACGCTACACCGGGGCAGTCGCGCCTGCGCGAGGGACTAGCATCACCGCGTGAGCATTGGTGACCTGGGCAAGCGGCTGCTGCTCGGGCGCAAACTGCGCAACACCCAGCTGGGGGAGACGCTGCTTCCCAAGCGGGTGGCGCTTCCCGTCTTCGCCAGCGACGCACTGTCCTCGGTGGGCTACGCCCCCGACGAGATCTTCCTCGTGCTGTCCGCGGCGGGACTGGCCTACTACACGGTCTCGTGGCAGATCGGCCTCGGCGTCGCCTTCGTCATGCTCGTCGTGATCGCGTCCTACCGCCAGAACGTCCAGGCCTACCAGTCCGGAGGCGGTGACTACGAGGTCGCCACCACGAACGTCGGATCCGCTGCCGGCCTCACTGTGGCGAGCGCGCTCATGGTCGACTACGTGCTGACCGTCGCCGTGTCCATCTCCTCGGCGGCGCAGTATGCCGCCGCGGCGATCGACCCGCTGCAGGGACACGAGGCGACGGTCGCGATCGCCGCTGTCGCCTTCTTGATGACGGCGAACCTGCGCGGCGTCAAAGAGTCGGGCACGGCGTTCGCCATCCCGACGTACATCTTCATGGTGGCGATCTTCTCGATGATCCTCTGGGGATTCTTCCGTTACGTTCGCGGGACGCTTCCAGATGCAGAGCTCGCCGACTACGGAATCCGGGGCACCCAGACGATCGTCGGTGGGTTCGGCAGCTTCGCGCTCGTCTTCCTGCTCCTCAGAGCCTTCGCGTCCGGGTCTGCCGCACTCACAGGGGTCGAGGCGATCAGCAACGGGGTGCCCGCCTTTCGCAAGCCCAAGGGCAAGAACGCGGCCACCACGCTGGCTCTTCTCGGTGCCATCGCCGTCACGATGGGCCTGTCCATCCTCGTCCTCGGCAACCTGATGAACGTCAGGCTGGCGGACGTCGACAACGGGGTCCGCCTGATCGACCCAGCGGGAAAGCTCGTGCCGCGCGAGTTCAACCAGGATCCCATGATCGGGCAGCTCGCACAGGGGATCTTCGACCATTTCCCGCTCGGCTTCTACCTGGTCGCCGCTGCGACGGGAGTCATCTTGGTACTCGCTGCCAACACCGCTTTCAACGGGTTCCCGGTGCTGGCGTCGATCCTCGCGGGCGATGGCTACCTGCCCCGTCAGTTGCACACGCGCGGCGACCGCCTGGCCTTCTCCAACGGCATCGTCCTCTTGGCAGGCTTCGCGATCCTGCTGATCTACTCGTTCGACGCGCAGGTCACCAGGCTGATCCAGCTGTACATCGTCGGCGTCTTCGTCTCCTTCACCGTCAGCCAACTCGGCATGGTCCGGCACTGGACGCGCCACCTGCGCAGCGAGACCGATGGTGCCGCGCGCGGACGGATGCAGCGCAGCCGCGTGATCAATGCGATCGGTCTCACCGTCACCGCACTGGTCCTGGTCATCGTGCTGGTCACGAAGTTCACTCATGGGGCGTGGCTCGCCATCGTCGCCATGACCGTCCTCTTCTTCATGATGCGCGGCATCCGACACCACTACGACCTGGTCGCCCGCGAGCTCGCCGTAGAACAGCACGACACGTCGCTGCCGGCACGCATCCACGCGATCGTGCTGGTGTCCAAGGTGCACAAGCCGACCCTGCGGGCAGTGGCGTACGCGCGCGCCTCGCGGCCCAACACGCTTGAGGCCGTCACCGTGGACGTCGACGACGACACGACGCAACAGCTGCTCGCCCGCTGGGACGAGACGGGGCTTCCGGTTCCGTTGCGTGTCCTCGCCTCGCCGTACCGGGAGATCACCAAGCCGGTGCTCGACTACGTGCGGGAGCTCCGGCGGCTCAGCCCCCGCGACGTCGTCACCGTCTACATCCCCGAGTATGTGGTCGGTCGCTGGTGGGAGCAGATCCTGCACAACCAGACCGCGCTCCGGTTGAAGAGCAGGCTGCTGTTCACACCCGGCGTCATGGTCACGTCTGTGCCGTTCCAGCTGAGGTCCTCGACGGCGGCACGGGAGCGGGCCGACCGCGACGAGTACGTCGGCGGTGCCGTACGCCGTGGCATGGCGAGAACTCGGCGGCGAGAAGACGATGACAACGGCTGAGTCCCTCGTCGGCACCTCAATGGTGGTCGACGTCGGGCCGGTCGCTCACGGCGGCCACCATGTCGCACGCCACGACGGCAGGGTGGTCTTCGTGCGCCACGCCATCAACGGCGAGCAGGTCCGGATCCGGGTCACCGAGGGAGACGAGACCTCCCGGTTCCTGAGAGCCGACGTCATCGAGGTCATCGGGGCCTCACCCCACCGAGTGGCTCGCCCATGCGTCCACGCCGGTCCCGACGCGTGCGGGGGATGCGACTTCCAGCACGTCGCACCCGCCCACCAGAGGGAGATGCTGGGTGAGGTCGTCGCCGAGCAGCTCCAGCGGCTCGCCGGCATCGAGTGGCACGGTGAGGTCGAGGAGGTGCCAGGCGACGACGGGGGTCTGAGGTGGCGCACCCGCGTGCGTTACCGCGCCACCCCCGACCGGCAACCGGGGCTTCGCAAGCACCGCTCCGACGAGGTCGTCGCGATCGACCGCTGCGAGATCGCCGACCCCCGCCTCCCGGACGTGACGGAACTGCTCGCCGCCGGACACGACATGGTGCAGGCGGTCGTGACAGGCACGGGTCAGACCGCGCTCGTCCAGAACCCGACGAGTGCCGAAATCGTCACCGAGACGGTGGGTGGACGGACGTTCCAGGTCAACGCCGGGGACTTCTGGCAGGTCCACCCCGGTGCCGCAGAGGTGCTGTCGTCGGCGGTGCTCGACGGGCTGGCACCGCAGGGTGGGGAGCGCTGCTGGGACCTGTATGCCGGCGTCGGGCTCTTCGCCGCCTCCCTCGGGGCCGCGGTCGGGGAGTCCGGCGCCGTGGTGGCTGTCGAGTCGCAGCGGCGCAGCGTCGCGAACCTGCGCGCGAACGTGGCTGACCAGCCGCAGGTGCGCGTCGTCTCCCAGCGTGTTGACAGGTTCGTCCGCAGCAGGGCTGCCCAGGGAAGGCTTGACCTCGTGGTCCTCGACCCGCCACGTGCGGGCGCCCACAAGGCGGTGGTGGCAGGCATCGCGCGGCAGCGTCCCCGCGCGGTCGCCTACGTCGCGTGTGACCCGGCCGCGCTCGCACGCGACCTGTCGACGTTCGCCTCGCTGGGTTATCGGCTCGAGTCGCTGCGTGCCTTCGACCTCTTCCCGATGACCCACCATGTGGAATGCGTAGCAGTCCTCACGACGCAACCCGTGCCTCCTCGTGTATCTTGATATCAAGACAGTTTTCTGAGGGGACCCGCGGAGGAGACGACGGATGAGCAGCGTTGACAGCTTCGGCGCCAAGGGAGCCCTCGAGGTCGGCGGGTCGTCGTACGAGATCTACCGGCTGGCGGCGGTCACCGGCGACGGTCTCGACGCACCAAGTCTCCCGTACAGCCTCAAGGTGTTGCTGGAGAACCTGCTCCGCACCGAGGACGGTGACGACATCACCGCTGACGACGTGCGAGCAGTCGCGGGCTGGGACGCGGACGCGGAGCCGAGCAAGGAGATCCAGTACACCCCAGCCCGCGTCATCATGCAGGACTTCACCGGAGTCCCCGCGATCGTCGACCTCGCCACCATGCGGGAGGCGATGCAGGATCTCGGTGGTGACCCTGCCAGGATCAACCCGCTCGCTCCCGCGGAGCTCGTCATCGACCACTCGGTCATCGCCGACGTGTTCGGCACGACAGCCGCCTTCCAGCGGAACGTCGACTTCGAGTACGAACGCAACGTCGAGCGGTACCAGTTCCTGAGGTGGGGGCAGGGCGCCTTCGACGACTTCAAGGTGGTGCCTCCCGGCACCGGGATCGTGCATCAGGTCAACATCGAGCACCTGGCCAAGGTCGTCTTCACCCAGGAGGTCGACGGCGTCACCCGCGCCTACCCCGACACCTGCGTCGGCACGGACTCACACACCACGATGGTCAACGGCCTCGGTGTGGTGGGCTGGGGTGTGGGCGGGATCGAGGCCGAGGCCGCGATGCTCGGCCAGCCGGTCTCGATGCTGATCCCCCGGGTCGTTGGGTTCAAGCTGTCCGGCGAGCTGCCTGAGGGCGCCACCGCCACCGACCTCGTGCTCACCATCACCGAGCAGCTGCGTCGCCACGGAGTCGTCGGCAAGTTCGTCGAGTTCTACGGGCCTGGCGTGGCCGCCGTGCCGCTCGCCAACCGCGCCACCATCGGCAACATGTCGCCCGAGTACGGCTCGACGATCGCGGTGTTCCCGGTCGACGCCGAGACGATCAAGTACCTGCGCCTGACCGGCCGTGACGACCAGCAGTTGGCGCTCGTGGAGGCCTACGCCAGGGAGCAGGGTCTCTGGCACGACCCGGACGTCGAGCCGCGCTACTCCGAGTATCTCGAGCTCGACCTGGCCAGCGTCGTCCCCTCGATCGCCGGTCCCAAGCGTCCGCAGGACCGGATCTCGCTCACCGACGCCAAGGAGGGGTTCCGGGCCGCGCTCGTCGACTACGTGGACCACTCGGGGTCGGCAACGGCCGGCCACGGGGGCGAGCACGGCGTCGCCTCGCGCGTGGATGAGGGGTCTGCCGACTCATTCCCGTCCTCCGACCCGCTCGCCGTGAGCACGACGGGAAACGGTGCCGGGCAGCCGCACCAGTCGGGCCACGCAAGCGACAGACCGTCGCGACCGACCCCGGTGACCCTCGCTGACGGGTCGAGCTTCAAGCTCGACCACGGGGCGGTGGCGATCGCGGCGATCACGTCGTGCACCAACACGTCGAACCCCTCGGTGATGATAGGTGCGGCCCTGCTCGCGAAGAACGCCGTCGACAGGGGGCTGACCAGCAAGCCATGGGTCAAGACGACCCTGGCCCCGGGCTCGAAGGTGGTCACCGACTACTACGAGCGGTCGGGTCTCACGCCGTACCTCGAGAAGCTCGGGTTCAACCTCGTGGGCTACGGGTGCACGACCTGTATCGGCAACTCCGGCCCGCTGATCCCCGAGGTGAGCGCGGCAGTCAACGAGGCCGACCTCGCGGTGGTCTCGGTGCTCTCCGGCAACCGCAACTTCGAGGGCCGTATCAACCCCGAGATCAAGATGAACTATCTCGCCTCACCGCCGCTTGTCGTCGCCTATGCGCTGGCGGGCTCGATGGACGTCGACCTCTACAACGAGCCGCTCGGGCAGGACACAAGCGGCGATGACGTATTCCTTAAGGACATCTGGCCCTCGGCCGCCGAAGTCGAGGAGACCGTGGTCAACTCGATCACCGCGGAGATGTTCGCGAAGGACTACGCAGACGTCTTCGCGGGAGACGAGCGCTGGCGGTCGCTGCCGACGCCCGAGGGCGACACGTTCGCCTGGGACGAGGACTCGACGTACGTCCGCAAGCCGCCGTACTTCGACGCGATGCCGACCGGGCCGCCGGCCGTCGACGACATCACCGGCGCGCGGGTGCTCGCCAAGCTCGGCGACTCCGTGACGACCGACCACATCTCGCCCGCTGGCGCGATCAAGACGGACTCACCCGCAGGCAGGTACCTGGCCGACCACGGTGTGGAGCCGCGCGACTTCAACTCCTACGGGTCGCGGCGGGGCAACCACGAAGTGATGATCCGGGGCACCTTCGCAAACATCAGACTGCGCAACCAGCTCGCACCCGGGACCGAGGGCGGCTTCACTCGCACCTTCCTCGGTGGGGACAGCGACAGCGACATCACGACGATCTATGACGCGTCGGTGGCGCACGCCGAGGCTGGCACGCCGCTGGTGATCCTGGCCGGCAAGGAGTACGGCTCCGGCTCGTCTCGTGACTGGGCAGCGAAGGGGACGGCGCTGCTCGGCGCCAAGGCTGTCATCGCAGAGTCCTACGAGCGCATCCATCGGTCCAACCTGATCGGCATGGGGGTCCTGCCGCTGCAGTACCCCGAGGGCGAGAACGCCGAGTCGCTCGGTCTCAGCGGCGAGGAGACGTTGGACATCACCGGCGTCACCGAGCTCAACGACGGCACCACGCCGAGGACCGTGAAGGTGAAGGCCGCCAGAGCTGGTGAGCAGGGCGTGGAGTTCGATGCGGTCGTGCGGATCGACACGCCCGGTGAGGCGAGCTACTACCGCCACGGCGGCATCATGCAGTACGTGCTCAGGAGCTTGCTCTGAGCCGTTCAGTGGATGACCAGGGATAGGGCGACGCGTCCTCGTGGTCCTCGGTCTGGCTCCATCGGTGCTTGCTGTGTTGGCGGTGACGGTCCTCGTCGGCGCCGCCGTGCAGGGGCTCGTCGGCCTCGGTATCGGACTGGTGGCGGCACCCGTCACGACGCTGCTCGCGCCAGAGCTGATGCCCGGTCTGCTGCTCTGGCTGGCAGCGGTCATGCCGCTCGTGACGTTGGTGCGCGAACACGACGCCATCGACTGGCGTGGCCTGGGCTGGTCGGTGCCGGCGCGCGTCCCGGGAACGGTCGTGGGTGTTGCCCTCGTGGCGTGGTTCTCCGAGCGAGAGCTGGGGGTCGCCGTCGGGCTGATGGTCCTCGTCGCCGTCGTCCTCACCGTCAAGACGGTGCGACTGCCGGTGAACCGGACCACCTTGATCTCCGCTGGACTCGTGTCGGGTGCAACGGGCACGGCTACCTCGATCGGCGGTCCTCCCCTCGCCCTGCTGTACCAACACCGGGATCCGCGGCAGGTGCGGTGCACGCTGGCTGTCTACTTCGTGCTCGGCGCCGCGCTGAGCCTCATCGGCTTGGGGGTGGCGGGCACGCTGGAGTCGCGCGAGCTGCTGCTGGCGCTGATCCTGATGCCGTGTCTCGTCGCCGGGTTCGTGATCTCCGGTGTGCTCGCCCGACGCGTCGACCCGACCCACCTCCGGTACGGCGTCCTGGCCATCTGCGGGCTGTCCGCCGTCGTGCTGCTGGTCCGCAGTCTGACCGGCTGACGGCCCTCCGGCGGAAACTGTTGCGTTGCGTCGACAGCATCGTCCCTGACCGCTTACCTATCCACCGCAAAGAGGTGGTCGCGGGCACTATTCTAGTGCTAGGATAGGAGTCGTGGGTGCGGAGCTGACGGCCGCCGAGTTGACGCTGCTGGGGTTGCTCGTGGAGAAGGCCAGACACGGCTACGAGCTGGACGAGGTCATCGCCTCCCGGGGCATGCGGGACTGGACCGACATCGGGTTCAGCTCCATCTACTACCTGTTGGCCAAGCTCCGCGACCGCGGCCTGATCACCGAGATCGGCCCCCCACGGGGGGTTGGCCGGGGCAAGGCGCGCCGGGTGTTTGCCCCCACGGCCGACGGGCGACAGGCCTGTGCGCGCGCTGCCGAGGCAGCCGTGGCCGACCTGAGGCCGGTGTTCCCGCCCATCCTGATCGGGCTCGCGAACCAGCCGGTCATCCCGCCCGAACGGCTGCCCGCCGCGCTCGCCCACCGCGCCGCCGCGCTGGCCGAGAGGGTCGCCGTCATCCGCCGAGCCGCCGACGCCCAACCTCACGTGCCCTGCTTCGTCCGCGCGATCTTCGACTACTCGCTCAACCAGCTCGAAGCCGAACAGCAGTGGCTGTCCACCTACCGCGCTGAGCTGGCCGATTCGCCGAACCGGCAGGGCACCGGACCATGACCCCGTACGACGTCAAACGAGAGCTCAAGCACTGCTATGCGCCGAAGAACCTCGACTGGGAGCTCGTCGACGTGCCCGAACAGCGGTTCATCGCCGTCGACGGCCGCGGCGACCCCAACACCAGCGCGGACTATGCCGGCGCCGTCGAAGCGCTCTACGCCGTCGCGTACACGATCAAGTTCGCCAGCAAACGCACTATCGACCGGGACTTCGTCGTCGGGCCGCTGGAAGGGCTGTGGTGGGCGGGCGACCCGCAGGTGTTCGCCTCCCGCGCGAAGGACTCCTGGCAATGGCGGATGCTCATCAGCCAGCCCGAGTGGACCACCGAGGACATGATCGACGACGCCAAGCACGTCACGCACACGAAGAAGGGCCTACCCGTCATCGCCGACGTACGCCATGAGACCTTGCGTGAGCGCAGCAGCGCTCAGGTCCTGCACATCGGGCCATATGACGACGAAGGGCCCGTGCTGGCCAGGCTCCACGACGAGTGGCTCGACGCCAACAAGCTGCGGATGTCGGGGCTGCACCATGAGATCTACCTCAGCGACCGCAGACGGACCGACCCCGCACGACTCAAGACGATCCTTCGCCAACCCGTGCAACCGGCCGTGTGACTGCCGGGCAGTCCACGGCGGCCGTGACCGAGAGATGGAATGTCGGCCCGCGGTGCCATCGTGGCGCGCATGCGCGGAGCACGGATGGCGTTGAGCCCCTACACCTGGGAGCAGTTGGCCCGCGCCACGCTCCGGCGCCAGTTCCCGGCGATCCGCGGGCGCGGCCAGGCCGATGTCGTCGAGCTCGTGCGGCGGGTCGGGCCGATTCAGTCGCAGGTGGCTCGGTCGCCGTTCGTCGCGGTGTCGTCGCGGCTGCCGGGCGCGTCGTACGCCGACATCAACGCAGCCTATGAAGACCTCGATCTGGTGCGCGGCAGCAACCTGCGCGGCACGGTGCACACCTGCGTGCGCGGCCAGCACCCGATTCTCGACACCGTCACCCGGCGCACGCTCGCGAACCTCTGGCGTCGAAGCCTCAAGCTCGAGCGCGTCAGTGTCGAGGACTGTCGGTCGGCGATGGAGGACTTCGGGGTGGGGGAGTGGCGCAGTCCCGACGAGCTGCGCGCCCACCTGGCGAGCTGGCTGGCCGATCATGAGTCGGAGGAGTCTGCGGCGGCGGCGGGCACATCCGGGGTCGGGCGAGCCATGGCGCATGGGCACAGCGCGCTGATCCGCCGTCCGCTGCGTGGCGGCTGGGACCGCCAGTCGCCACCTGGCTACCGACGTGCGACCGACGTCCTCGGCACCGACCCATCTCCGTGGCTGACCGACCCACACGGAGCCCTTGTCGAGCTCGTCAGGATCCACCTCGCGGCATACGGGCCAGCCAACCGACGCGACATCGCCTGGTGGTCGGGTGAGGGCGTGCGCCACGTCGACGCCGCACTGGCAACGCTTCGCGACCAGCTTGTCGAGCGGCCAGGCCCAGACGGAGTGCTGTACTACGACGTGGCGGAAGGGCACAGCGACGGCCACGCCGATCCCGGTATCCGCCTGCTGCCGGAGTACGACGCCGTGGTGGTCGGCTACCACCCCGACACCCGCGACCGATTCCTCGACGCCGGGCACCTCAGGCTGCTCTGGCTCGCTGCCAACGGCTCCTTCTCGTCCGCAGTTCTCAGCGGCAGCCGGTTGACCGCGTCGTGGCGGTTCGTCGGCGCGGGGTCGTCGCGGCGGATCGAGGTGCAGATGTTCCCCGGCACAAGGCGACTGGCGGAGTCCGACCTGGCCGACCAGGTGGCGGCCCTCGAGACGGCACTGGAGATGCAGGTCAGGGACCTGTCGGTCACGACTGCGACATAGCCGGCCTCGAAGCCGACGGCAGGTGTTCACCGGTGGTCTCCGGCGAGGGTCTAGGGTCGGGTGACCGTCCCAGCAACAGAGGAGCACGATGACTACGACGACCTTCCGCACGCTGGCCCTGGTGGTCGTCAGCTCTGCGACCCTGACGACGTTTCTTGCCGCGCCCTCCGCGGCATCCCCGTCCAGCTCGGGGAAGAATGCGCCCCCCCACGAGCTCCGCGTGGCGACGTACAACCTCAGTCTCAACCGGAGCTCCGCCGGACAGCTGGAGCAGGACCTGTCGACGGGCGACAACGCCCAGGCCAAGGCAGTGGCGGAGGTGATCCAGCGAACGCAGCCGGACATCCTCCTCATGAACGAGTTCGACTACGACGAGGCCAACAGATCGGTCGACCTGTTCCGGGCGAACTACCTCGAGGTCCCTCAGCAGGGCGCCGAGCCGGTCACGTACCCGTACGCCTACGTCGCACCGTCCAACACCGGCATCCCGAGCGGCCACGACCTCAACAACAACGGGACGGTCGGCGGCCCCGACGACGCGTTCGGGTTCGGCTTCTACCCGGGGCAGTTCGGGATGGCCGTGCTGTCGCGTTACCCGATCGACACAGCGGCCGTGCGGACGTTCCAGCACTTCCTGTGGAAAGACATGCCCGGCGCGCTGCTGCCGGACGACGCGGCCACGCCGGCACCGCACGACTGGTACTCGCCCGAGGAGCTCGACGTCTTCCGGCTGTCCAGCAAGTCACACTGGGACATCCCGGTGATCGTTGGCGGCCGCACAGTGCACGTACTGGCCTCCCATCCGACACCGCCGGTCTTCGACGGGGTGGAGGACCGGAACGGCAAGCGCAACCACGACGAGATCCGCTTCTGGGCCGACTACGTCAGCCCCCGCCCGGTGTCGTCGTACATCTATGACGACGAGGGGACGTACGGCGGGCTGGCGCGAGGGTCGAAGTTCGTGATCCTCGGCGACCAGAACAGCGACCCGCTGGACGGCGACTCGGTGCCGGGTGCGATCCAGCAGCTGCTCGACAACCCGCACGTCGCGGACCCGATGCCGTCCTCGGCCGGAGCCACCGAGGCCGCGGCGCTCCAGGGGG
>Ga0136622_10000103_pt1 | contig 30046 bp, 25 predicted proteins | sample AntDrymUQ4482106_2_FD_104803 | JGI IMG/M metagenome (GOLD analysis project Ga0136622, IMG submission 104803) | Polar desert sand microbial communities from Dry Valleys, Antarctica - metaG UQ448 (21.06) | ecosystem: Environmental > Terrestrial > Soil > Desert | place: Antarctica: Dry Valley...
ACGCTCGAAGCCACGGACCCGCTCCCAGTCGGTGACCACCGCGTCGAACGCCTGCAGCTCGACGTCGGCGGCGTTCAGGTAGTGCGCCACCACGTCTGCGCCGAAGGCGGTGCGGGCGATAGCAGACGCGGCGAAGGCGTCGCGCGCGTCGCGCAGGGTGTGCGGCACCAGCGTCTTGTCCGACTCATAGGCGTTGCCTTCCAAAGCCGGCTCCAGCTCGATCGTGTTCTCGATGCCGTACAGGCCGCCGGCGAGCATTGCGGCCAGCCCCAGGTACGGGTTCACGTCCCCGCCGGGCACCCTGTTCTCGATCCGCAGGCCGGCGCCGTGGCCGACGGCTCGCAGCGCGCAGCTGCGGTTGTCCCACCCCCAGGCCACGGCTGTGGGCGCGAACGACCCGGGGGCGAAGCGCTTGTAGGAGTTGATGTTGGGCGCGTACAGGAGGGTGAACTCCGCAAGCGTCGTCTGCACCCCGGCGACGAACTGCCGAAACAGGTCGGTGGGACCGTCGTCGTCGGCGAACACGACCGAGCCGTCGGTCCCGCGCAGGCTCATGTGGATGTGGCAGGAGTTGCCCTCGCGCTCGTTGAACTTGGACATGAAGCTGAGTGCCTTGCCGTGCAGCGCGGCGATCTCCTTCGCGCCGTTCTTGTAGACCGCGTGGTTGTCCGCGGTGCGTATGGCGTCGTCGAACAGGAAGGCGATCTCGTGCTGGCCGAAGTTGCACTCCCCCTTCACCGACTCGACCACCAGCCCGCTGGCGGCCATGTGGTTGCGGATGTCGCGCAGCAGCGGCTCGACCCGGGTTGTGCCCAGTAGCGAGTAGTCGACGTTGTACTGGTTCGCCGGCGTGAGTCCCTGGTAGCGGGCGTTCCAGGCGGCCTCGTACGTGTCGTCGAAGACGATGAACTCGAGCTCGGTCGCGGCCGGCACCGCCCACCCGAGAGTGGCCGCCTTGTCCACCTGGTCCTTGAGGACCTGACGCGGCGACTCCACGACGGGGGTCTTCGCGTCGTCAAGCCAGGCGAGGTCGGCCTGCACCATGACCGTGGCGGGGAGCCAGGGCACGGGGCGCAGCGTGTCCAGGTCGAGGACGAACTCCATGTCCCCGTAGCCACGCTCCCACGAGCTGATGGCATACCCGGGGACGGTGTTCATGTCGACGTCGACCGCGAGCAGGTAGTTGCAGCCCTCGGTGCCGTGCTCCAGGACGTGGTCGAGAAAGTACTGCGCATACAGCCGCTTGCCTTGCAGACGCCCTTGCATGTCGGTGACCGCGATGACGACGGTATCGACCTCCCCCCGCTCGATCTGGGTACGCAGCTGGTCGAGACCGAGCAGCGGCTCGCGGTCAGCCATGGGATGTCCGTCCTTCCTCGCCCGCGGCAATGGACCGCGCGTATGCCATTGCCGGGACTGAAGCACCGCACTAGTCTCCCTGTCAATGTCCGAAACCGCCGTGACCCTGACTGCGCACCAGGCGCTGTTGCGTCCGGTGCGCGCGGGGAACACGTTCGAGCAGGCAGTCGAGCGCATCTTGTCGATGATCAAGCTCGGTGTGGTGGACGTGGGCGAGCGGCTGCCGAGCGAACGGGAGCTGGCCGCCCGTCTGGGCGTGGGGCGATCCGCCGTCCGGGAGGCCGTGCGTGCGCTGCAGGACGCCGGTTTCGTGGAGTCGAGGCGCGGCCGCTACGGCGGAACCTTCGCCCTTGCCGCGCCCGCGACCCGGCGACGCCGAGACCCCCGGCTGGTGGCGCGCGCGCTGGGCGGTGACCTCGAGGACGCTCTGGCGTTCCGCTTGGTGGTCGAGGTCGGTGCGGCCGAGGTGGCCGCCGGCCGTCGGCTCACATCCGCCGAGGTGGCACACCTCGAGCAGATGCTCGAGCAGGCCGCCACCGCCTCGTACGCCGACTACCGGCGGGCCGACTCGCGGCTGCACCTGGCGATCGCCGAGCTGAGCGGCTCGACGTCGGTCACCGCCGCCGTCGCGGACGCCCGGATGCGCATCAATGCCCTGCTCGACGTCATCCCGCTGCTCGGGCAGAACATCGCCAACTCCGACGACCAGCACGCGGCCGTGGTAGCGGCGGTTCTGGGGGGTCGTCCGACCAAGGCGCGACGAGCAATGACCGAGCACGTGGAGGGCACCGCGTCCCTGCTGCGGGCCTTCCTGGACTGAGAGGAATCGAGCGATGAGCGACGAGCGACGGCGCGGCGTGGAGTACAGCAAAGTCGGGGACGACTACCTCGACAACCGCAGTCTGCAGGGCGGCTCGGTCGGCTGGGTGTTGCTGGCCGGGCTGGGCGTTGCGTACGTCATCTCCGGCGACTTCGCCGGGTGGAACTTCGGGTTGGACGAGGGTGGCTTCGGCGGCCTGCTGATCGCGACGGTGCTGATGGCCGTCATGTACACCTGCATGGTGCTCGGCCTGGCCGAGCTCGCGTCGGCGATCCCGGTGGCAGGGGCCGGCTACGGGTTCGCGCGCCGGGCGCTCGGGTCGCTGGGCGGCTTCGCGACCGGCACCGCCATCCTCATCGAGTACGCCATCGCACCCGCCGCAATCGTCGTGTTCATCGGCGGCTACATCGAGCAGCTCCAACTGTTCGGCCTGACCGCGGGCTGGCCGGTCTACCTGGCCTGCTACGCGATCTTCGTCGGTGTGCACCTGTACGGCGTGGGCGAGGCACTCAAGCTGGTGTTCGCCATCACCGCGGTCGCCGTACTGGCCCTGGTGGTCTTCGTGGTCGCCATGATCCCGAAGTTCGACCCGGGCAACCTGACCGACATCGCCGTCGACACATCAGCGATGGGCTCATCGTCGTTGCTGCCGTTCGGCATCGCAGGCGTGCTCGCCGCGTTCGTCTACGGCATCTGGTTCTTTCTCGCGGTCGAGGGTGTCCCGCTGGCGGCCGAGGAGGCTCGCGACCCGCAGAAGGACATGCCCCGCGGCATCATCGCCGCGATGCTGACCCTTCTGGTCTTCGCCGCGCTCATCCTGCTGGTCGCGCCAGGTGGTGCGGGCTCGGAAGCGATCCGCGTCTCGGACAACCCGTTGCCGCTGGCGCTGAAGGAGGCTTACGGCGGTAGCACATGGATGTCCGACTTCGTGAACTACGTCGGCCTGGCCGGTCTGGTGGCGAGCTTCTTCTCGATCATCTACGGCTACTCCCGACAGCTGTTCGCCCTCTCCCGGGCCGGGTACCTGCCGAGGGCGCTGGCGATCACCAGCACCCGCAAGACCCCATGGGTGGCCCTGATCGTGCCCGGCACGATCGGCTTCCTGCTTGCAGCCATCACCAAGGACGGCGCGCTGCTGATCAACATCGCTGTCTTCGGCGCCACCGTCTCGTACGTGCTGATGTTGTTGAGCCACATCGTGCTGCGTCGCCGTGAACCCGACCTCGAGCGGCCGTACCGGACCCCCGGTGGGACGGCGACGACCGGCTTGGCGCTCGCACTCGCCTGCCTCGCGGTCGTCGCCACCTTCATCGTCGACGTCAAGGCGGCGGGGATCACGGCGGCGGTGTTCGCGGCCTTCCTCGCGTACTTCTGGTTCTGGAGCCGGCACCGCCTGGTCGGTGTCGCCCCGGAGGAGGAGTTCGACGCCATCACCAGCGCGGAGTCCGAGCTGTCCTGACACTGCCGTTCTGCTCCGCTGAGGGTGACGTTTTTGCTGGGTTCACCCGGCGTGTCGCGACAGATTCGTCACTCTCAGGGAAAGGGGGTTTAGAAACCCTTGCTGGGGATCGGACGCCTCATCCCGGGAGGACCGCCATGGCGGACCACACGCAGCTGTCCGCCGACGAGCGCAAGCTCGCCCAGCTCGGGTACGCGCAGGACCTGAACCGGAGCTGGTCCGGCTTCTCGAACTTCGCGATCTCGTTCTCGATCATCTCGATCCTGGCTGGCTGCTTCACCAACTTCGGGGCCGGCTGGAACAACGGAGGGCCGATCTCGATCTCGTGGTCGTGGCCGATCCTCAGCGCCTTCATCCTGATCATCGGCTTCACCATGTCCGAGCTGGTGTCGGCGTACCCGACATCGGGTGGCATCTACTGGTGGGCATCGAAGCTGGGCGGGCCCGCCGCCGGGTTCTTCACCGGATGGCTGAACCTGATCGGGCTGATCGCCGTCACGGCCGGCGTGTCCTATGGCTGCGCGACGTTCATCGACCTGACGTTCAGCACCTACTCGGAGTCGTTCGCCGCCGACTACTCCCTGACCCGCGTCTTCCTGATCTTCCTCGTCGTGCTCGCGCTCGCGTCGGTCCTGAACATCTTCAGCAGCCACCTGATGGCGATCATGAACAACGTGTCGGTGTGGTGGCACGTGGCCGGGGCGTCCGCGATCGTGCTGATCCTGGTGCTGGTCCCCGACCAGCACCAGTCGTTCAGCTACGTGTTCACCGAGCGGTTCAACAACTCCGGTTTCTCTGACGGCAGCACCAGCAGCTTCGCCTTCTTCTTCGCGATCATCCCGTTCGGCTTCCTGCTCACGCAGTACACGATCACCGGGTTCGACGCCTGCGCCCACCTGTCGGAGGAGACGTCTTCGGCAACGATGGCGGCAGCCAAGGGAATCTGGCGGTCCATCTTCTACTCCGCGGTCGGCGGCTACGTCCTGCTGCTCTGCGTGGTGTTCGCCGTGCCCGACACCGCCGACGGCTCACCCGACAACGCCGGCGTCGGCGGCGGCGGGGTGGCCTACATCTTCGTCAACTCGCTGGGCACGAACTGGGCCACGACGGTCTTGTTCATCTCCGCCTCGGCCCAGTTCTTCTGCGCCACGTCGTGCCTGACGTCGGCATCCAGGATGGCGTTCGCCTTCAGCCGAGACGGCGCCATCCCCGGATCGAAGATCTGGTCGACGCTGAGCAGCGCCCGGGTGCCCGCCAACGCGGTGCTGGGCGTCGCCGTGCTGGCCGCGATCGTCACCGTGCCGGCGCTGATCGAGGTCAACATCGGCACCGAAGCCGAACCTCTGATCATCCCGGTGGCCTTCTTCGCCGTGACGTCCATCGCGGTGATCGGGCTGTACCTGTCGTTCGCCATCCCGATCTGGCTGCGCTGGCGGATCGGCGACGCCTTCGAGGTGGGCGACTGGAACAACGGCGCGAAGTACAAGTGGATGAACCTGGTCGCGGTCGCCGAGATCGTCATCGTGTCGCTGTACCTCATGATGCCCTTCGTACCCGGAGCAGTGCCGTTCAGCGACGCCTTCGAGTGGAAGTTCGTCAACTACGCCCCGGTGGTCACCGTCGGGGCCGTGCTCGCTCTGGCGGTCTGGTGGCAGGCGTCGGCCAAGCATTGGTTCAGCGGACCCCGGGCCACCATCGACAGGGCGGTAGTGGAGGCCTTCGACGAGTGACCCCGATCCGTCAGTCGGGGTCGGCGGCTTCGTCGAGCAGGCGGGCAAAGTCCGGTCCGTCGAACTCGGCCACCGCTCGGTCGTACTTCTCCATCCCCCACTCCCAGAAGTCGAAGTCGATCGGGCTGGCCGCTGCCTGGATGGACGCCCACAGTGTCCAGCCGTACTTCGACAGCAGGCCGTGCAGCCGGGCCCGGGCCACCTGGGACGGGACGTGCCGACCGACGTAGGCGCCGACCAGCAGGTCGAGGTGCTCCGGGGGCAGTGACGCCTCGCTCCAGATGTTGCCGAGCTCGAAGCAGGCGTCGTTGTTACCGGCGTACTCGTAGTCGATGATCCACAGCCGGTCGCCAGCGTCGATGAAGTTGGCGGCCAGCAAGTCGTTGTTGCACGGCACCGTGGCCGCTGGCCGGGCCGCAAGCGCAGCCGTGACGCGGTCGACGGCAGCGGCGAAGTCGAAGTAGCGGGCCGGAACCCGGAAGCCGTGCTCGCGCACGATCGCCTGGTAGCGCCGCTGCACGGTCACCATGTCGAAGTCGCCGACAAAACGCGGGCCCGCGTGCAGCTGCCGGCACCCAGCGGCGACCCGGACCAGGTTGTCCTCGACGGCCAGGTCATGCGCCTCCCAGGTGCGACCCTCGACCCAGTCGATGACCAGTGCACGCTCGTCCGGCAGGTAGGCGACGACCCCGGGGCCGACGCCGGACTCAGCCGCCCGACGGGTGTTCTCGTGCTCGGCGTCGCGGTCGATGTCCAGCAGGTCGGCCTCACCGAACAGCCGGACGACCAGCGCCCGCTCGGGGGTGGTGACCTTGAGGTTGGTGTTGGTGAGGCCGCCGCTGAGCTCGCTCACCTCCCGCGCCGGATCGCTGGTGCCGGGCACCCGGTCGAGCACCCGGGCCACCCGCTCGTCGTCAACCATGCGGCCATCATCTCGGACGGCACCTCTCGTACGGTGACCTGCATGCCGAGCGAGCTTCCCGACTCTGCCGAGGTGGTCATCATCGGGGGCGGGGTCGGTGGCGCCAGCGTCGCGTACCACCTGGCCGAACTCGGCCAGACCGACGTGGTGCTGGTGGAGCGATCCGAGCTGACCAGCGGGTCGACCTTCCACTCCGCCGGTCTGGTCGGCCAGCTGCGGGCGGACCCCACGCTCACCCGGATGAACATGTACTCGGTCGACCTGTACCGGCGGTTGCAGGCCAGCGACACCCCGCCGGGCTGGGTGGAGAGCGGGGGGATCCGGCTTGCCTCGTCGCCGGAGCGGATGGCGGAGATCCGTCGCCAGATCGCCTGGGCGACGACGTTCGACCTCGATCTGCGCGAGATCACCGCCGACGACGCCGCCGAGCTGTTCCCGCCGATGGACCCCGAAGGTGTGGTCGGCGGGGCCTACCTGGCCTCGGACGGTCACCTCGACCCCTCGCAGCTGTGCCAGGCGCTCGCCACCCACGCACGCCGCGCCGGGGTGCAGGTGCACCCGCACACCCGCGTGCTCGGCATCACCCTCGACCGGGGCCGGGTCACCGGCGTCCGCACCGACCGGGGCGACATCGCCTGCCTGAGCGTCGTGAACTGCGGCGGCATGTTCGCAGCCGAGATCGGGCGGATGGCCGGAGTTCGCATCCCGGCGGTGCCGATGTCGCACCAGTACCTCGTCACCGAGGCGTTCCTCGATCCGTCGTCGGGTCACCGGGAGCGGTCGCTGCCGTCGCTGCGCGACCCCGACCTGCTGGTCTACTTCCGCCAGGAGGTCGACGGGCTGGTACTGGGCGGGTACGAGCGCGCTGCGCGCCCGTTCACCGCCGACGAGCAGACCTACGACGCGATCCCTGCCGACTTCAACGGACGGCTGCTACCCGACGACTGGGACCGGCTGGAGCAGATCACCGAGAACGCGCAGGTCCGCGTGCCGGCCATGGCTGACGTGGGCCTGCGCTCGCTGATCAACGGCCCGGAGGCCTTCACCCCCGACAACGAGTTCGTCCTCGGCGAGACCGAGGTGGGCGGCTTCTTCGTGGCGGCCGGCTTCTGCGCGCACGGGATCGCCGGAGCCGGTGGGATCGGCAAGGTCGTCGCGGAATGGGTCGTCGAGGGCCGGCCGAGCTTCGACCTGTGGCACATGGACGTCCGTCGGTTCGGAGCGCAGTACCGCTCACCGGCGTACACGTTGGCCCGGACGCTGGAGACATACCAGACCTACTACGACATCGACCACCCGCTCCACGAGCGCAGTGCAGGCCGGCCGTTGCGCACCTCCCCGGCTTACCACTGGCACCACAGCCACGGCGCTGTCTTCGGTGAGAAGGCTGGGTGGGAGCGCGTCAACTACTACCGGTCCCAGGCCAGGCCGGGGGACGAGGCACTGTGCCCGCGGGGCTGGGCCGGTCAGGTGTGGTCGCCCGCGGTCGGCTTCGAACACTGCGCGACCCGGGCGGCAGCCGGTCTGTTCGACCAGTCGTCGTTCGCCAAGATCGAGGTGTCGGGCCCAGGCGCAGCCGATCTGCTGGAGTGGGTATGCGCGAACCGGGTCGCCCGGGCCGTGGGTGCCGTCACCTACACCCAGCTGCTCAACGCCCGGGGCGGCATCGAGGCCGACGTGACAGTAACCCGGTGGGCCGACGACGAGTTCTGGGTCGTCACCGGCACCGCGTACGGCTCGCACGACCTCGCCTGGCTGCGCCGGCACGCCAAGGACCGTGACGCCGACGTGCGGATCGCCGACGTGACCGGGCAGCACTGCTGCTACTGCCTGTGGGGGCCGCACAGCCGCACGGTCCTGTCCGGATGCACCGGCACCAAGCTGGACAGCGACGCGTTCGGGTTCATGACCGCGCAGGAGATCAGTGTCGGCGACGTGCCGGTGCGAGCCCAGCGGGTGACCTTCACCGGCGAGCTCGGCTGGGAGCTGTACGCCCCGACCGAGTACGGCGCCGCGTTGTGGCGGACACTCTGGTCAGGCGGAACCGAGCACGGGATGGTCGCCGGCGGCTACCACGCCATCGACAGCCTGCGGTTGGAGAAGGGCTACCGGGTCTGGAGCCGGGAGCTGACACCGGAGACCACCCCGGATGAGGCCGGCCTCGGCTTCGCGGTACGGCTGGACAAGGCTGGTGGCTTCGTCGGCGCCGAGGCGCTGCGAGCCGGCAGGGAACAGCAGCCGTCCAGGCAGCTGCGCTGCCTGGTCCTGGACGACCCGCGGGCGGTGGCGTTGGGCGCCGAGCCGGTGCGGGTGGCCGACCGGGTGCACGGGCGGGTGACCTCGGGCGGCTACGGCTACACGGTCGAGGCGTCGATCGCCTATGCGTACCTGCCGACCGATGTCGCCGACGTCGGTACCGCGGTAAGCGTCCACCTCGACGGGCAGTGGGTCGGTGGCGCGGTGGTCGCCGAGCCGGTGTTCGATCCGGCCGGTGCGCGGATCAGGAGCTGAGCGCGTCGCCGAGCAGTCGCGGCAACAGCGTCCCGAGCCGTTCGCGCAACACGCATTCGGCCTGCTCGTCGTACGGCGTGGGCTCGGCGTTGAGGACGACGAGCCGCGAGCCGCTGCCCTGGGCGATGTCGCACAACGACGCGGCGGGCTGCACCTGCAGGGACGTCCCTGCGGTGACCAGGAGGTCACACCGGCGGGCGGCCGAGACCGCGGCGTCCAGCACGGCGGGGACCAGCGACTGCCCGAACGAGATCGTCGCGGACTTCATGATCCCGCCGCAATCGAGGCACGGCGGGTCGTCCTCGCCCGCTCGGACCCGGGCGAGCGCGTCGGACATCGGCACCCGCCGGCCGCACCCGAGGCACTCCGCCTGACGCAACGTGCCGTGGATTTCCACCACCTGGTCCGCCGGCACGCCCGAGGCCTGGTGCAAGCCGTCGATGTTCTGCGTGACGACGGCCGCGAGCCGGCCGGTGCGAGCGAACGCGGCGATAGCGCCGTGCGCGGCGTTCGGTCGCGCTACCCACGCCGGGTGCTCGCGACGGCTGCGCCAGGCGCGGACCCTCACCGCGGGGTCGGCGAGGTAGTTGCTCAGCGTGAACAGGGCCTGCGAGGACGGATCCTTCGTCCACAGCCCCTGCGGGCCACGGAAGTCCGGAATGCCCGAGTCGGTGGACATCCCCGCACCGGTGAGAAAGGTGACCGAGCCCGCTGCGGCCAGCCACCCGGCGACCTCCCGCTCGGGCTCTACTGTTCGCACTGCCGCCCGCTGCACATCCACAGCGCGTCGAGCCGGCGCTTGAGCTCGCGGGTCCTCCGCCGGGTGCCGTCGTCGCCGTAGACGCTGTTGGTCTCGTGCGGGTCGGCACGGAGGTCGTAGAGCTCCCAGCCCCGCTCCGCGCTGTCGAACGGGTTCCACTCGATGAGCTTCCAGCGTCTGGTCACGACGCTACGGTGCAGGAAGTCCGTGTCACCGACCTTCCGCGGCGCCGCGTACCGGATCTCGCCGCCGTTCTCGGCATCCATCGGAAGGTTGGCCCCCTCCAGCAGGATGGTCCGCCGCCGGGCGTTGTCCAGCCGGGACCGCTTCGGCAGGATCGAGCGGCCGTCGAGGGTGACGTCTTGCACGACCCGCCGCGGCTTCAGGTTCGCCATGTCGAGCACGGTACGGGCCAGGTCGGGGGTGATGGCCATCCCGTTCCACCTGTCGACCGGGATGCCCGGGCCGCGAATCAGGAGCGGCAGCCGGGAGCTCTCCTCGTACGGCTGCCGCTTGCCGTCGGCGAAGCGGTGCTCGCCGAGCAGGTACCCGTTGTCCGAGGTGAAGATGACGTAGGTGTCGCGCAGCTGACCGGTCCGGCGCAGCGTGGTCAGCACGTCGTTGATGGCCCGGTCGGCCGAGGCGAGCGACTCGCGGCGCTGCCGCATGGCCAGCACGACGAAGTCTCGTTCTGCGCGGGTCAGTCGCGACAGCTTCGCAACCGGGCCGGTCTTGTCGCTGACGTTTCGCTCATTGAACCCGGCGTGCCGGACATGGCGCGGTCCGTCGTAGGTGCCGCGGTCGCGTTTGGGGACATAGGGGGTCCCGAAGCCCGGTCCGAGGTCACCGTCGGTGTGCGGACCCCCGCTGTGCGGGGTCACGAACGACAAGTGCAGGAAGAACGGCTTGCGGGCGCTCTTTCGCCCGGCGATGAACTTCTGGGCCTGGCGGGCGAACACCTTGGGGCTGTTGGTCCCGTCGTGGTCGACCGGGAGCCCATTGTTGTTGGTCACTGTGCCGAGGTAGCCGTAGGTCTTGATGGTGCCCTTCCAGTCGTTCCACCCCGGCGGGACGTAGCGCTGGTTGGGACCCTCGTAGCCGTTGAAGTACTTGCCGACGTACGCCGTCGCGTAGTACGGGTTCAGCCAGGTCGCCAGGGTCGAGCCATCGAGCGAAGTGAAGCCGGCAAAGCCGCCGTCGGGCTCTGCGTTGGTGAGCACGCCGGTGTTGTGCGGGTACTGGCCCAGCAGCATCGACGCTCGGGCGGGGCAGCACAACGACATCGGGGTGTAGTACCGGGTGTAGGTGGTGCCGCGGTCGCCAATCCGCTTGTTGACCGCCGGCATCCACGACAGGTCGTCGCGGCGCAGGTCGTCCATCACCACCACGACCACATTGGGGCGGTCCCGGCCCGGTGCTGCAGCCGGTGCTGCAGCCGGTGCAGCGGCCTGCGGAGCGTCGGGCAGCTGGCTGCCCGCGGGTGTCCCGGCCGTGGTGGCGACCAGCAGCAGCGCGCCCCCGACGGCTCCCAGCACAGTCCTCAGCACGGCACGGTGCCCCCCTCGACGGTCACGGTTGGATGGTGCCCAGATCGTGCACAGGCAGCGTCACACTCTGTCACAACCGGTCGGCGAGCGTCGCGGTGGTGAGGCTGGTGGCGCGCTGCATGGACGAGGCTCCCCCGAGTCTGCCGCGACACCTGCCGTCACGGTCGGCTGGGCCCACTGTCACAGATGGGGTTCGTGGGACTCACGCCGCCCAGTCCACACCGTCCGTTCGGAGGATGCGGTCACAGCGATCGGATGACCCCGCCGTCAACGGGCAGCATCACGCCGGTCACGTACGACGCGGCCGGGGACAGCAGGAACGCGGCCACCGTGCCGAACTCGGCCGGCTCACCGTAGCGGCGCAGCGGGATTCCCGCCGCCCCAGCCGCCCGGGCCGCCTCCGGGTCGTCGGCCAGCCCGTCCAGCTCACGCACCCGCTCGGTGTCTATCCGCCCAGGCAGCAGCCCCACCACCCGCACCCCCCGCGGCCCGAGCTCGTCGGCGAGGCCCTTGGCCACCATCGCCAGACCCGGCCGCAAGCCGTTGCTGATCGCCAGGCCGTCGATCGGCTGCTTGACCGACGACGACAGCACCAGGCCGACCGCACCGCCGGGTCCGCAGGCGCCGGCCACCGTGCGGGCGAGGCGTACCGCGCCGAGGAACACTGACTCGAAGGCGTCGCGCCACTGCTCGTCGGTCGCCTCTGTCACCGAGCCCGGCGTTGGGCCGCCGACGCTGATCAGGGCGCCGTCGATGCGGCCCCAGGCGTCGGTTGCGGCCGTGACCAGCCTGGCTGCAGCGGTTGGGTCGGCATTGTCGGCGGCAACGCCCAGGACCCGGTCGCTCCCCGTACCGGATCCGGTCTCACCCGCGCTGTGGCCGGGGGCGATCTCGTCGGCGGCGAGCCGCACCCTGCCCTCATCGCGACCGGTGAGCACGACCCGGGCGCCTTCTGCCACCAGCACCTGGGCGGCGGCGCGAGCCAGACCCCGGGTGCCGCCGGTGACGACGTAGACCCGGTCGCGCAGCAGCAGGTCCATGCTCGGCTCCTCCACTCGCTCGGGGTTGGCGCGAACCCTCGCACGGCACCCGTGGTTGCGAGCGGGAGGGGTCGGTCTATGCCGGTTGCGCGAGCGCTGCACCAGCCGACACCGGACCGTCGGCGAACTGCGTGCGGTAGAGCTCGGAGTACAACCCACCGGCAGCCACCAGCTCGGCGTGGGTGCCCTGCTCGACCACCCGCCCCTGGTCCAGCACCACGATCATGTCGGCATGGCGCACCGTCGACAGCCGGTGCGCGATCACGAGCGACGTACGCCCGGCCAGGGCGGCGTCGAGGGCGCGCTGGACCGCCGCCTCGGACTCGGAGTCGAGGTGAGCGGTGGCCTCGTCCAGCACCACCACTGCCGGCGCCTTGAGCAGCAGCCTGGCGATGGCGATCCGCTGCCGCTCGCCGCCGGACAGCCGATAGCCCCGGTCCCCCACCACGGTGTCCAGCCCGTCAGGCAGCGACTCGACCAGCGTCCCGATCTGGGCGTGCCGAAGCGCAGCCCAGATCTGCTCGTCGGTCGCCTCCGGGCGGGCGTAGCGCAAGTTGGTGGCGATGGTGTCGTGGAACAGGTGGGCGTCCTGGGTGACGTGCCCGACGACGTCACGCAGGGACTCCTGCGCGACGTCACGGACGTCTCGGCCGCCGACCCGTACGACGCCGGACTGCACGTCGTACAGCCGGTTGACCAGCTGGGTGATGGTCGTCTTCCCGGCGCCGGACGGCCCTACCAGGGCGACCAGCTGGCCCGGCCGGACCTGCAGGCTCACGTCGTGCAGCACAGTGCCGGAGCTGCGCTGCTCGGCTCGTGCCACCGACTCGAGGCTTGCGAGGCTCACCTCGTCTGCCCGGGGATAACGGAAGGTGACCCGCTCCAGCTCGATCCCGGCCGGACCCGGGGGCAGCCGGACCGCGTCCGCGCGATCACGGATGGCCGGTTCGAGGTCGAGCACCTCGAAGACGCGTTCGAAGCTCACCAGTGCGGTCATGATGTCGACCCGCACGTTGGACAGAGCAGTCAGCGGGCCGTAGAGCCGGCCCATCAGAGCAGCCAGCGCGAGCAACGTGCCGACCGACAGCGTCCCCGCGGTCGCGAACAGCCCGCCGACGCCGTAGACGAGGGCCGTCGCCAATGCGGCCACCAAGGTGAGCGCGGAGAAGAAGATCCGGCTGCTCATCGCGATCCGCACGCCGAGATCGCGCACGCCGGAGGCGCGCGCATCGAAAGCTGCGTGCTCCTCGTCGGCGCGGCCGAAAAGCTTGACCAGCAGGGCGCCGCCCACACCGAACCGCTCGGTCATCGACGCACCGAGGTCGGCGTTGAGCTGCATCTGCTCGCGGGTGAGAGAGGCCAGCTGGCGCCCGGCCCACTTGGCGGGCAGCAGGAACAGCGGCAGCAGGGCCAGCGCCACCAAGGTGATGACCGGCGACAGCAGCACCATCACGACGACGACCATCACGAGGCTGATCACGTTGGACACCACGCCGGACAGCGTCGAGGTGAACGCCCGCTGGGCGCCGATCACGTCGTTGTTGAGCCGAGAGACCAGCGCACCGGTCTGGGTGCGAGTGAAGAACGCGAGCGGCATCTCCTGCACGTGCGCGTAGACCCGGCGCCGCAGGTCGTAGATGAGCCCCTCCCCGATGCGCGAGGAGAACCACCGCTGCGCGAGCGTGAGCGCGGCCTCTGCGAAAGCGATCAGCGCGATGATCAGCGCCAGCCCTACCACCAGGGGCCGGTTGCCGGCGAGCACGCCGTCGTCGATGATCCGCTGGAACAGCAGCGGGGTGGCCACGACCATCGCGGAGTCGACGATCACCAGGGCGAGGAAGCCCCAGATCTGCCTGCGGTAGGGCTTCGCGAAAGCCACGATGCGCGGCACGGTGCCCTTCGCCACCGACCGCGGCCCGGCCGGGTCGGCGGAGAAGGACCGCAGGGTCCGCGCGCGTGTCGCTCCAGGCATCATCGCTGCCGCTCAACGCCCTGGCGCGGACCGTTGTTCCGGTACCCGTGATGATCATGAGTAGACATAGGGACGCAACCCGATGGTCAGGGCTGCTCGAAGGCGGCGGCGAAGTCGCGCAGCCGCACCGCCTGGGCGGTGCGCTCGGCGTGCAGCTGCTGGTCGTACGTACGCTCACCGGCCCCGAGGAGCAGCTGCTTGGTCGCGGCGACGGCCCCGTGCAGCGGTTCGGTGAGCGCGGCGACCAGGTCTGCGGTTGCCTCGCCGAGACGGGGCGTGGGCACGACCGCGGTGGCCAGGCCGAGGTCGCGGGCCTCGCCAGCCTCGACCCACCGGCCGGTGGCGCACAGCTCGAGCGCCCGCGAGTAGCCGACGAGGCCGGCCAGCTGCTTGGTTCCACCGAGGTCGGGCACCACCCCGAGAGACACCTCGCGCATCGCGAACCGCGCGTCGTCGGCGACGATCCGCAGGTCGCAGGCCAGCGCGAGCTGGAAGCCGGCGCCGACGGCGACACCCTGCACAGCCGCGACGCTTACCAGCTCGGGGCTGCGCAGCCAGGCGAAGCCGGCCTGGAAGCCGGCAATGGTGCGGTCCAGCTCATCGTCCGGCAGAGCCGCCAGCTCGACCAGCGACGCCTCGCCCGCAAGCCCGCCGGGGGTGAACGCGGCCCGGTCCAGCCCGGCCGAGAACGACGGGCCGTCGGCGCGGACCACTACCACGCGCACGTCCGGTGCGACGGACTCCCCGACCGCCGCCAGCGCCCGCCAGGTCGCCGGTGTCTGCGCGTTGCGCACCTCTGGACGCGCCAGCGTTATCGTCACCACCTCGCCGGCGGTCTCCAGGCGGAGTCCGGCCGCAGCGAGGGTGTCGGCGTCGGGGTAGGCCATGGTCGTGAGACTAGGCCCGCACGCTCATGACCCCTGGCTCGCGGGTACGAGCCCCGGCCGCCCGCCAGGGGGCGACACCGGCACATACGCCTGTGACGCGGTGCCGACCAAGCCCGGCCAAAGTCGGCCCGTACGTCCGGTCAGGCGAGGGCCACCAGGTCGGCGTAGTCCTCGCTCCACAGGTCCTCGGTGCCCTCGGGGAGCACCAGCACCCGGTTGGGGTGCAGCGCCTGCACGGCACCCTCGTCATGGGTGACCAGCACGATGCCGCCGTCATAGGTGCGGATGGCGGCCAGCACCTCCGCGCGGGACGCGGGGTCAAGGTTGTTGGTGGGCTCGTCGAGCAGCAGCACGTTGGCGCTGGACACGACCAGCGCCGCAAGGGCCAGCCGGGTCTTCTCGCCGCCGGAGAGGACCGCGGCGGGCTTGTGCGCATCGTCGCCGGAGAACAGGAACGACCCGAGCACACCGCGGGCGTCCGCGTCGGACAGCTGCGGGGCCGACCCGTGCAGGTTCTCGAGCACCGTCCGGGTGGTGTCGAGCGTCTCGTGCTCCTGGGCGTAGTAGCCGAGCTTGAGCCCGTGGCCCGGAACGACGGCGCCGGTGTCCGGCTGGTCGATGCCGGCGAGGATGCGCAGCAGCGTGGTCTTGCCAGCTCCGTTGAGCCCGAGCACCACTACCCGGGAGCCTCGGTCGATCGCCAGGTCGACGTCGGTGAAGACTTCGAGCGACCCGTACGACCGGGACAGCTGCTCGGCTCGCAGTGGGGTCCGGCCGCACTTGGCGGGCGCGGGGAACCGGATCCGCGCGACCTTGTCGGCGCGCCGCTGCGTCTCGAGCCCGGCCATCAGCCGCTGGGCCCGTCTGGCCATGTTCTGCGCAGCCACCGCCTTGGTCGCCTTGGCTCGCATCTTGTCGGCCTGGGCCATCAGGGCGCCGGCCTTGCGCTCGGCGTTGGACCGTTCGCGGCGGCGGCGCCGCTCGTCGGTCTCGCGCTGGTCCAGGTAGTCCTTCCACCCCATGGCGTACACGTCCAGCTCGGCGCGGGTCGCGTCCAGGTGGAACACCTTCGTCACCGTCTGCTCGAGCAGGGCGGCGTCATGGCTGATCACGACCAGTCCGCCCTTGTGCTGCTGGAGAAACCCGCGCAACCAGGCCACCGAGTCAGCGTCGAGATGGTTGGTCGGCTCGTCGAGCAGCAGCGTCTCGACGCCGGAGAACAGGATTCGAGCCAGCTCGACGCGGCGGCGCTGGCCGCCGGACAGGGTGTGCAGCGACTGTCCGAGCGCCCGGTCGGGCAGGCCGAGGTTGGCGGCGATCTGGGCCGACTCGGCCTCGGCGGCGTACCCGCCGCCGGCGTGCAGCTCGGCTTCCGCAGCGGTGTAACGGCGCATCGCCCGCTCGCGCCGGTCCGGGTCGGTGCTGCCCATCTCGTCCTCGGAGCTGCGGAGCCTGCGTACGACGTCGTGCAACCCGCGGGCGGACAGGATCCGGGCGAGGGCGGTGGTGTCCACGTCACCGGTGTCGTGGTCCTGCGGCAGGTAACCGACCGACCCGGTGCGCGTGACCGTCCCGGATGCCGGCTGGCCCTCGCCGGCGAGGATGCGGGTCAGGGTGGTCTTGCCGGCCCCGTTGCGCCCGACCAGCCCGACCCGGTCCCCGGCACCGACGCGGAACGACGCGTCGGCCAACAGCAGCTGGGCGCCGGCGCGCACCTCGAGCGCGTGTGCGGTCAGCACGGGTGGGAGCCTCTCGTCAGGACGGTGGTCGGGCAGCAGGGATGCCGGCACCCGCTCGCGGCGGGACACCGGGACCGGGGTGGCTACGACGCGTCGACCGACATGGAAGTCAGCCTACCTCCGAGCGACTCAACGGGGTTCCCATCGACGCGGCGATGGCTGCGGGCCGTCCCGCCGGGCCGGAGCGGGTGGGGTGGCGCGGTCAGTCGGTACGGCGGGCACGCAGCAGCCGTTCCGGGTCGACCGCGGAGGTGTAGTCGGCCCTGGCGGGACGCACCTCGAAGTGCAGGTGGCAGCCGTCCGGAGCGGCGGCGTCGGAGGCGCGGGCGATGCGCTGGCCCCGCTCGACCCGCTCACCCGGTCGCACGAACACCCTGCGCACGTGAGCGATGACGATGTCCTTGTCCCGCTTGGCGTTGCGGATGCGAAACGCCCGCTTGCCGTACGCCGACCCAAGCGCGCCAGCGGACCGCGGATTCACGACCCGGCCGCGGAATGCGGCGTACAGCGGGTTGCCGCAGCGCATAGCGATGTCGACGCCATGATGGAATCCGCGGTCCTTCACACAACGGGGGCTCGGCGCGTAGTAGGGCGCGCGGGTGCAGCCGTAGTTGATCATCCGGCGGTGGGTGCCCGCGTACCAGGGCGAGCGGTAGTGGTGCTTGTCCTTGACCCAGAACCGGCGCGGCTCGACCGGCCTGGCTGTCTTCCCCGCCGCGGACGAGGAGGCCGCGACCGTCGGGTCCGACCCGCCGGGAGCGGCGGTCGCCGCGGTGCTGGCCGGCCCCATGGACAGCCCGAGACACAGCGCCACGCCCGATGCCTTCAGCCAAGCGGTGGGGGTTGCCATGTCCGCACCGTACGTGCCGACCCGGGCCGCCGCGGCTACCTGGATCCTCCCACCTGGATACATCGACTCTGACCAGGGACCCAGAACCCACACCATGCCTACGCAACTAGGCACCCGCAGCCGGATCCAAGATGTGAACTCGCACCGCACACGCGGCCTCGGCAGCCCGGTGCAGCACTGCCCTTAGCGGATCCGGTACCTCGAGACGTCGAGCCGACACGGCTAGTGGCGCCCGCTTCGTGAGCTGGCCGACAGCGTCGGCGAGCAGCAGCCGGTCTCCCCCCGTGATGACGGTCAGAGGCCCGCGGTGCATGCCGACGCCCCAGACATCCGGGGCCGCCTCGACCGCGGCGGACACCACCGAGTCGGCCTGGTTGCCGCGCCGGCGGGCGTAGCGCTGCTGGCTCGAGCCACCCTTCTTGGTGCGCCCCTGCACGTAGCGGGTGCCGACCTTGCTGGCCACCACCCGCTCCCCTTCGCAGCGGGCGACCGCCCACCCGCCCCGCCGCACCAGCAGCAGCGCGAATGGGTGTGACGCCGCTACGCGCGCCACGTGCGTGAGCAGTGAGGTCAGGTCTGCCCAGCCTGTGCCCGGGTCGAACGCGACGTCCAGCGCGGCGGTGGCCCCGTCCACGGCGCGGAGGGTGGGATCGTCCTCGATCGACAGGCGGACGCGGCCGCCGTGCCCGGCGCGGAACCGATCGACCCACCCCGGGAACCGGCCGGCCGGAACCTCCGCGGACCGGCCCACCGGCACGGTCGGCCCGTCAGACGGTGAAGCCGAGCGCCCGCAGCTGCTCGCGGCCGTCGTCGGTGATCTTGTCCGGCCCCCACGGCGGCATCCAGACCCAGTTGATCCGGAAGTCGTCGACCAGCCCCTCGAGTGCCTGCCGGGTCTGGTCCTCGATCACGTCGGTCAGCGGGCAGGCCGCAGAGGTGAGAGTCATGTCGATGGTGGCCTGCCCGTCGTCGAGGTGGACGTCGTAGACCAGGCCGAGGTCTACGACGTTGATGCCGAGCTCGGGGTCGACGACGTCTCGCATCGCCTCAGTGAGGTCGTCGACGGAGGTCGAAGACTCGGCCGACGCAGCCCCGGTGTCGACCTCGGGAAGGTCGTCGGCGGGGGGGTGAGCGACCGTCTCGGTGTCCTGGCTCTGGCTCATCTGTCCTCCTGTCGTGCCGTCGCCTGCGCGACGGCGTCCTTCCACGCCATCCAGCCCAGCAGGGCGCACTTGATCCGGGCCGGGAACTTTGCCACCCCGGCGAACGCGACCGCGTCCTCCAGGGTTTCCTCGTCGGGCTCGACAGTGCCACGGCCCTGCATCAATGCCAGGAACTCGTCGTGCACCGACAGCGCGTCTGTGACCTGGCGTCCGATCACCAGGTCGGTCATCACCGATGCCGATGCCTGGCTGATCGAGCAGCCGAGCGCGTCGTACGAGACATCCGTGACCGTGTCGCCGTCGAGGTGAACGCGCACCGTGACCTCGTCGCCGCAGGTCGGATTGACGTGGTGCGTCTCGGCCTCGTACGGCTCCCGAAGGCCGGCGTGGTGGGGGCTGCGGTAGTGGTCGAGGATGATCTCTTGATACAGCGAGTCGAGGTCCATTCAGGAGCCCCGGAAGTAGTGCTGCGTGTGCTCCAGTCCGTCGACCAGGACGTCGACCTCGGCCTCGGTGGTGTAGACGTAGAACGACGCTCGCACGGTTGCCTGCACCCCGAGCCGCAGGTGCGCGGGCTTGGCGCAGTGGTGACCCGCACGCACCGCGACACCGCGCGAGTCCAGCACCTGGCTGACGTCGTGGGGGTGGATCCCGTCCAGCGCGAGGCTCACCGCTCCACCCCGGTCGACCGGCTCGGTCGGGCCGAAGATCCGCAGCCCGTCCACCTCGCCGAGCCGCTTGAGGGCGTATGCGGTGACGTCCCGCTCGTGCGCGGCGACCGCCTCCATGCCCAGCGCACGCAGGTAGCCGACCGCGGCGCCGAGGCCGATCACCTGGGCGATCGGGGGGGTGCCGGCCTCGAACTTGGCCGGCGGTGCCGCCCAGGTCGACCGCTCCATCCGGACCGTCTCGATCATCGACCCGCCACCGAGGAACGGCGGCAGCCGGTCGAGCAGCTCGCGGCGGCCCCACAAGACACCGACCCCGGTCGGCCCGAGCATCTTGTGGCCGGTGAACGCGACGAAGTCGGCGCCGAGCGCGGCCACGTCGACCGGCAGCTGCGGCACCGCCTGCGAGGCGTCGACCACAACCAGCGCACCCACCTGCTTGGCCCGCCGCACGATGTCGGCGACCGGGTTGACGGTGCCGAGCATGTTGGAGACCCAGACCAGCGAGACGACCTTGGTGCGCTCGGTGATGAGCTCGTCGATGTCGGACAGGTCGAGCCGGCCCTCGTCGGTGAGCCCGAACCAGCGCAACGTGGCGCCGGTGCGCTGCGTGAGCAGCTGCCACGGGACGATGTTGGAGTGGTGCTCCATCTCGGTGATGAGCACCTCGTCGCCGGCGCCTACCCGCAGCTCGTCGCCGGCCCACGCGAGGACGCTGGCGACGAGGTTCAGCGCCTCGGTGGCGTTCTTGGTGAACACGATCTCGGCCGGGTCCGGCGCGCCCACGAACGACGCCACCTCCGTACGCGCGGCTTCGTAGGCGTCGGTCGCCGCGGCACCCAGCTGGTGCACGGCGCGCCCGACGTTGGAGTTGTGCAGCCGGTAGAAGTCGTCCAGCGCGTCGAGCACGACCCGCGGCTTGTGCGAGGTGTTGGCGCTGTCGAGGTAGACCAGCGGCTGGTCGCCGTCGAGTCGGCGGGACAGGATCGGGAAGTCGGCGCGGACCCGCTCGACGTCGTAGCTCATCGTTTCGCACCCATCAGAGCGCGGCCTTGACGTACCGGTCGTACCCCTCGGACTCGAGCCGCTCGGCCAGGTCGGGCCCGCCCTGCTCGGCCACCCGGCCGGCGACGAAGACGTGCACGAAATCGGGGGTAATGTAGCGCAGGATCCGGGTGTAGTGGGTGATCAGCAGCACACCCTTGTCCCCCTGGTCGTGGAAGCGGTTCACCCCGCGTGCCACCACCTTGAGCGCGTCGATGTCGAGGCCGGAGTCGGTCTCGTCGAGGATCGCGAAGCGCGGGTCGAGCAGTTCGAGCTGCACGATCTCGTGCCGCTTCTTCTCCCCACCGGAGAAGCCCTCGTTGACGTTGCGCTGGGCGAAGCTGCGGTCCATCTCGAGCTGGTCCATCGAGGCGTTGACATCCTTGACCCAGGTGCGCAGCTTGGGCGCCTCACCGCTGATGGCGGTCTTGGCCGTACGCAGGAAGTTGGTGACCGACACCCCGGGCACCTCTACCGGGTACTGCATGGCGAGGAACAGCCCGGCACGCGCCCGCTCGTCCACCCGCATCGCCAGCACGTCGACGCCGTCGAGGGTGACTGAGCCGCTGGTGACGGTGTACTTGGGGTGTCCGGCGATCGAGTACGCCAGCGTGGACTTGCCGGACCCGTTCGGACCCATGATCGCGTGCGTCTCCCCCGACCGGACCGTCAGGTCCACGCCGCTGAGGATCTGCTTCGCACCGTCCTCGGTGTCGACGCTCACGTGCAGGTCGCGGATGTCGAGAGTGGCCATCAGGGTGTCAGTGCTCCTGGAGTTCGGGGTCGGGTCGGTGCTCAGGGGTTGATCTCGACGAGGACGTCGCCGCCGTCGAGGTGGACGGGGTAGACCGCGACCGGTTCGGTGGCCGGCAGGCCGAGCGCCGCGCCGGTGCGAAGGTCGAAGCGGGAGCCGTGCAGCCAGCACTCGATGGTGCAGTCCTCGACGTCACCTTCCGAGAGCGCGATCTCCGCGTGGCTGCACTCGTCCCGGATGGCGAACACCTCGTCGCCATGGCGGACCAGCGCGATCTCGGTGTCGTCGACCTCGACCGCCAGCGGCTTGCCGTCGGGCAGGTCAGCGACGGCACAGGCGCGGGTGAACGTCATGCGACGGCCTCCCGGCTCTCCGCCGGTGGCAGCCCCACCGTGGCGGCCAGCTCGGTCTCGACCGCGGCGAGCAGACGGGTCTGGATCTCGGGGACACCGAGGCGGCGGATGATGTCGGCGAAGAAGCCGTGCACGACCAGGCGCCGCGCCAGGTCCTCAGGGATGCCGCGGCTGCCGAGGTAGAACAGCTGCTCGTCGTCGAAGCGCCCAGTGGTGCTGGCGTGGCCCGCGCCCTCGATCTCGCCGGTCTCGATCTCCAGGTTGGGGACCGAGTCGGCCCGGCAGCCGTCGGTGAGCACCAGGTTGCGGTTCGACTCGTACGTCTTGATGCCCTCGGCCTCCTTGCGGATCAGGACGTCCCCGATCCATACCGAGTGCGCACCCTGGCCCTGCAGTGCGCCGCGGTAGTCGACCAGGCTCTGCGTCCGCGGGGCGTTGTGGTCGACGAACAGCCGGTGCTCGATGTGCTGGCCGGCGTCGACGAAGTACAGCCCGTACATCTCCAGCTCACCGCCGGGGCCGTCGTACTCGGCGGTCTCGACCATCCGCACGAGGTCGCCGCCGAGGCTGGCCTGGAAGGAGCGGACCCGGGCATCGCGCCCGATCCGAAACCCGACCTGGGCGGCGTGCACCGCGTCGTCTTCCCAGAGCTGCAGGCTCGCGAGGTCGAGCCGGGCGTTGTCGCCGACGAGGACCTGCGTGGTCGCGGTGTAGCGGGCCGAGCCGGTGTGCTCGAACACCACAGTCGCCTCAGCGCCGGCGCCGATCCGGACCACGACGTGCCCCCACACCTGGTCGTCGACCGACGAACCGGACAGGTGCACTACCAGCGGTCGCTCGAGCAGGGTGTCGGCCGCGACGTCGACCAGCACCGCTCCTCCGGCGTGCTCGACGGCGAGGGCAGCCGGGCGGTCGACGGGGGCGACACCGCCGAGCGCGACCGCCTCGGCGGTGGTCAGGTCGGACACGGTCACACCGGCAGGTGCGTCGTAGGTCCAGCCGAGGTGGTCGGTCGAGGGCTGGCCCTCGAGCCCGCCGCGCAGCCGTTTCAGCGGGGTGAACCGCCACACCTCCTCGCGTCCGGTCGGGACCGGGTGATCGGCGAGGACGTACGACGCCACCGGGTGGAGATGGCTGGCGACCGTCTCCACCGCGCCGGACAGGTTGGCGGCGGGATCAGTCCCCGTCGCCTCGGTGAGGGTCTGCGTCACCCGACGGCGCCTTCCATCTGCATCTCGATCAGCCGGTTCAGCTCCAGGGCGTATTCCATGGGCAGCTCACGCGCGATCGGCTCGATGAAGCCACGCACGATCATCGCCATCGCCTCGTCCTCGCCCATGCCGCGGCTCATCAGGTAGAACAGCTGGTCGTCGCTCACCTTGGACACGGTGGCCTCGTGGCCCATGGACACGTCGTCCTCCCGCACGTCGACGTACGGGTAGGTGTCGGAGCGGCTGATCTGGTCCACGAGCAGCGCGTCGCACTTGACCGTGCTGGCCGAGTGGTGCGCGCCGTCTTGAACCTGCACCAGCCCGCGGTACGACGTACGGCCGCCGCCACGGGCGACAGACTTGGAGATGATCGACGAGCTCGTGTGCGGGGCCGCGTGCACCATCTTAGAGCCGGCGTCCTGGTGCTGCCCCTCGCCGGCGAAGGCGATTGACAGCGTCTCGCCGCGGGCGTGCTCGCCCATCAGGTAGACGGCCGGGTACTTCATCGTGATCTTGGACCCGAGGTTGCCGTCGATCCACTCCATGGTGGCGCCGGCCTCGCAGGTGGCCCGCTTGGTCACCAGGTTGTAGACGTTGTTCGACCAGTTCTGGATGGTCGTGTAGCGGCAGCGGGCGCCCTTCTTCACGATGATCTCGACGACTGCCGAGTGGAGCGAGTCGCTGGAGTAGATCGGCGCGGTGCAGCCCTCGACGTAGTGCACGTAGGCGCCCTCGTCGACGATGATCAGCGTCCGCTCGAACTGGCCCATGTTCTCGGTGTTGATGCGGAAGTACGCCTGCAAGGGGATGTCGACGTGCACGCCCTTTGGGACGTAGATGAACGAGCCGCCGGACCACACCGAGGAGTTGAGCGCGGAGAACTTGTTGTCACCGACCGGGATCACCGTCGCGAAGTACTCCCGGAACAGCTCCGGCTGCTCGCGCAGCGCGGTATCGGTGTCGAGGAACAAGACACCCTGCTCCTCGAGGTCCTCGCGGATCTTGTGGTAGACGACCTCACTCTCGTACTGCGCAGCCACGCCGGACACCAGCCGCTGCTTCTCCGCCTCGGGGATGCCGAGCTTGTCGTAGGTGTTCTTGATGTCGGCGGGCAAGTCCTCCCAGGAGGTGGCCTGCTTCTCTGTCGACCGCACGAAGTACTTGATGTTGTCGAAGTCGATGGTGCTCAGGTCGGCGCCCCACGTCGGCAGTGGCTTGCGGCCGAACAGCCGCAACCCCTTCAGCCGCAGGTCGAGCATCCACTGCGGCTCGTCCTTCTTGGCCGAGATGTCCCGGACGACGGCCTCGCTGAGACCGCGCTGGGCGGTCGCGCCGGCCGCGTCGGAGTCGGACCAGCCGTACTCGTAGCGTCCGAGACCGTCGAGCTCGGGGTGGGACGTCGTCGTCATGCCGTGGTCCTCTCCGCGGTGGGGGTGGTGCGAGGTGTGCTGCTGGTCGTGCTGGTCGTGCTGGTCGGGACGTTTGTGGTGCAGACGCCGTCGCCGTGGGCGATGGTCGCCAGCCGTTGGACGTGCCGCCCGAGCATCCGGGCGAAGAACTCGGTCTCGGCCTCGCACAGCTGCGGGAACTCCGCGGCGACGTGCGCGACCGGGCAGTGGTGCTGGCAGACCTCGTGGCCGTGTGGCGCGGAGCGAACCGACGCAGCGTAGCCGTCGGCGGTCAGCGCTCGGGCGAGGGCCTGCGGTCGGTTCACGTGGGGAACCGCGTCCAGCTGCGGCGCTATCCGCGCCTCGGCCTCGGCCCAGCGCCGGCGGGCGAAGTCGAGCACAGCCGCGTCGCCAGCCGTGTCGGCGACGAAGCGCAGCGCGCTCACGGCAAGGTCGTCATAGCCCTGCTCGAGCGCGTCGCGCCCGGCATCGGTGACCCGGAAGGACCGCGCCGGGCGGCCGCGGCCGCGGGTGCTGGCACGGTTCGGCGCCGCCTCGACCAGGCCGTCAGCGGCCAGGTGATCGAGGTGCCGGCGGATGCCGGCGGGGGTCAGCCCCAGCACGTCGGCCAGGTCGCCGGCAGTGGCCGTACGCCGCTCCAGCAGCGTACGCACGACGCGCTGGCGCGTGGGGGCGTCGCTGGCCACGGCGGTGCTCGTGGTGGACGGCTCGAATTGCACAACACCAGTGTGCCGAAAATAGGCGCTGGCCACAATCCCTGCCGGGCGTGGCCCAGCGCCACAGCGTGTGAGCCGCGTCACGAACCTAGACTCCAGCGGTGAGCGCCCCGCCTGCCGCAGCAGTGGCCGTGGATGGGCTGGTCATGCGGTACGGGACGTTGACCGCGGTGGACGGGCTGACCCTCCGGGTCGAGCTCGGCACGGTGACCGCTGTCGTTGGCCCGAACGGCGCCGGCAAGACCACGACCCTGGAGACCTGCGAGGGCTTCCGAACTCCGCACGCCGGGTCGGTCCGGGTGCTCGGGCTCGACCCGGTCGCCGACGCCACTGCGTTGCGCTCGCGGGTCGGCGTGCTGCTGCAGTCCGGCGGCGCGTGGTCGGGCTGCCGAGCCGACGAGGCGCTGCGGCATGCCGCGGCCCTGCATGCCCATCCGCTGAACGTGACCGCCCTGTACGACCGGCTCGGCCTGGCCGAGTGCGGGCGCACCCCGTACCGGCTGCTGTCCGGGGGCCAGCAGCAGCGACTGGGGCTGGCGATGGCACTGGTGGGTCGCCCGGAACTGGTGTTCCTCGACGAGCCGACTGCCGGCCTCGACCCGCAGGCCCGGCGGGACGCGTGGGCGCTGGTCCGCGAGCTGCGGGCGAACGGGGTCACGGTGGTGCTGAGCACGCACTACCTGGACGAGGCCGAGCAGCTCGCCGACCGGGTGGTCATCGTGGACCGGGGCCGGGTCGTCGTCTCCGGGTCGCCCGCCGAGCTGGTCAGCCACGGCGCCGAGCACACGGTCCGCTTCTCGACCGGCACCGTCCTCGATCTGCCCGGCCTGCGCGGCTGCCTGCCGCCGGGCAGCTCGGTGGAGTCGTGCGAGGCAGGCAGGTACGTCGTGACCGGACCGGTCGACCCCGGGCTGATCGTCACGCTGACGGCCTGGTGCGCCAAGCACGAGGTGCTGGTGCATGACCTGTCGGTGGAGCGCCGCACCCTGGAGGACGTCTTCCTCGACCTCACCGGCCGCGAGACACCGACGTGACCGGGCTGCAGCTGTCACCGGCGCCGGGCGCGGCGCCGCTCGTACGGATGGTGCGGTCGCATGCCGCCCTCGAGATCAGGCTGCTGCTGCGCAACGGCGAGCAGCTGGTCCTCGCGGTGGCGCTGCCGCTGCTGGTTCTCGTCGCCGGCGTGGAGGCCGGCGGGCTGGTCGACCTCGGACCGGGCCGGCGGGTCGACCTGCTCGCTCCCGGGGTCCTCGCGCTGGCGGTGCTGTCGACGTCATTCACCTCGCTGGCGATCTCGACCGGCTTCGAACGTCGCTATGGCGTGCTCAAGCGCCTCGGGGCGACTCCTCTCCCCCGAGCGGGTCTGCTTGCCGGCAAGGGGCTGGCGGTGCTGGCGGTCGAGGTGCTGCAGGTCGTCGTGATCGGTGCGGTGGCCCTCGGGCTCGGCTGGGCGCCGGCGGGCGGGGCCATCGCTGTGCTCGGAGGGGTGCTCGCGCTGCTGCTCGGCACCGCCTGCTTCGCCTCCCTCGGGCTCGCACTCGCCGGGAGCCTGCGGGCCGAGGCGACCCTGGCGGTGGCGAACCTGGTGTACGTCCTGCTCCTGCTGGGGGGTGCCATCGTGGTGCCCCTCGCGCGGTACCCCGACGGGGTGCGGCCCTTTGTGGAGCTGCTCCCCTCGGGCGCGCTGGCACAGTCCGTTCGCGAAGTGTCCGCGGGGGGTGGGCTGCCGCTGCTGTGCGTCGTCGTGCTGGTGGCGTGGACAGTCGCCGGTGCGGTCCTCACGATCAGGACCTTCCGGTGGGAGTGAGCGTGGCGGCGACCCGCGGGCCCGGACAGGCAGCCCTACGAGGGGTCGCGGTGGCGTCGCTGCTGGCCAACATCGCCATCGTGCTCACCGGCGGCGCCGTACGCCTCACCGGGTCTGGGCTCGGCTGCCCCGCGTGGCCGCGGTGCACGGAAGAGTCGTACGCCGCGCACGGCGAGCTGGGCATCCACGGTGCCATCGAGTTCGGCAACCGGCTGCTCACTTTCGCGCTGGCGGCGGTGGCTGTGGCGACGGTCGTCGTGGTGTGGCGGGCTCGGCCGATCGATCGGGTGCGGCGCCGGCTGGCCCTGCTGCTGGCCGTCGGCGTTCCAGCACAGGCAGTGCTCGGCGGCCTGACCGTGCTCACCGGGCTCGACCCGTGGCTGGTCGCTTGGCACCTGCTCGTGTCGCTGGCGATGGTTGCGATCTCGGTGGTGCTGCTCGACCGAGTTGGTCGCGGGATGGAGAGTTCGGCGAGACAGCCTGTGATCCCGATGCCGGGATCGCTGCGCACGCTTGCGCTCGCAACCTACGGCGCGGTCTGGGTGGTGGTGTACCTGGGCACCGTCGTGACGGGCAGCGGGCCACACGCCGGCGATGCCGCCTCACCGCGCAACGGGCTCCACCCCGAGACGGTGAGCCAGCTGCATGCGGACGCGGTGTTCCTGCTGGTCGGCATGACGATCGGCGTCGTGCTGGGCCTGCGTGCCGTCGGCGCACCCGCGTCGGCGGTGCGTGCCGCACAGTGGCTGCTCGGCGTCGAGCTGGCCCAGGGGGCGGTCGGGTTCGTGCAGTACGCGACCGACCTGCCGATCGTCCTGGTCGAGCTGCACCTGCTCGGCGCCAGCCTGACCGTCGCCGCGGCCACCTGGCTGCTGCTGTCCGTACGCGCCCCGCGCCCGGCACGGCACCGCCCGAACGGATCTTCCGACCGGTGGGCTGCTGGGGCAACCAAGCGGTCGGAAGATCCGTCTGGAAGCGGCAGATGCCGGTGACATCTTCCGACTCGTGGGTCGCCAGGGCAGCCGAGCGGTCGGAGGATCCGTTCGGGGACGCGTCGCCCTCGGGCGTTGTCCACTGGGCAGGGTCGCCAGCAGGGTTGTCCCCAGACGGCCGAGTTGCCGGTTCCTCTCCCGCACAGAGTCAGGGACCGTGGCGTCATGGTTGCTGCACTGGCGTCCGAGGTCCCGGACGTCATGCGGCTGTCGTACGCGTGCCGCCTTCTCGGTCGGGGCGCGGTGCGCTCGCTGCTCGACTCGGGCCGTTGGCAGCGCCCGCTGCCGGCGGTCGTGGTGACGCACAACGGCCCGTTGAGCGACGACCAGCGGCTCCGAGCCGCGCTGCTGTCGATGCCGCCGGGCTCCGTGCTCGGCGGGCTGACTGCCGCCGAGCGCGGCGGGCTCGTCGGCTTCCCCGATGACGCGCTGACTCTGGTCGTCCCTGGCTCGTCGCGGCGACCGCACCCATGGCCGGACGTCCGCCTGCACTGGTCAACCGAGTTGAGTACGCGGGACGTGCACCCCGTTCTGCACCCACCCTGCACTCGAATGGGGCGCAGCCTGGTGGACGCGAGCAGCGAGCGAATCTCCCTCTCACGCGCACGAGCGATCCTGCTCGCCGGCTGCCAGCAGGGCCTCGTGCTCCCCAGCCATCTCGGCGACGCGCTGAGCCGCCGCGGTCCGTGCCGCCACCGGGCGCTGATCCGCGAGACAATCGGCGACGCAGGGAGCGGGGTGCACTCACTGCCCGAGCGCGACTTCGAGCTGCTCTGCGTGCGGAGAGGGGTCCCCCGACCCTCGCACCAGCGCGTCCTCGTCAAACCGGACGGCAGGGCGTACCTGGACTGCCGTTGGGACGAGTACGGCGTGGCGTGCGAAATACATGGGATCCCGCACATGGCGGTGGTCCGCTGGGACGCTGACCTGTTCCGGCAGAACGAGATCGTCATCGCCGGAGACGGTCTGCTCGTGTTCAGCTCGTTCGCCGTCCGTCATCGCGGCGTCGACGTCATCGACCAGGTGGTCAGGCTGCTCCGCCGCCGCGGCTGGCCGGGCTGACCAGGCCACGGATCTTCCGACCGCTCGGTCGCCCCAGCAACCAAGGCGTCGGAAGATCCGTCGCGGCCGCCCCCCGCGCGGCGACATTTTCCGACCGCTCGGTCGCCCCAGCCACCAGAACGTCGGAAGATCCGTCTCCCGCGGCCCGCAGCCGCCCCCCGCGCGGTGACATCTTCCGACCGCTCGGTCGCCCCAGCCACCAGAACGTCGGAAGATCCGTCTCCCGCGCTCGCGGCCCGCGACCCCTCGCGCGCGGGAGACGGTCAGCGGAGGAGGGGGTCTATCGCGACGGCGAGGAAAAGCAGGGCCAGGTAGAGGTTGGACCCGTGGAACAGCCGCATCGCCTGCCCCTCCCACGCCTGCGTCCCGGCACGTGCCCCGCCCAGAAGCCGGTATGCCCCCGCCAACAGCGCGGCGCCGAGCGTGGCGGCGGCGAGCGGGTAGAACGGCCCGGTGCCGGCGACCGGCCACAGCAGCAGCGAGGTCGCCACCGTCGCCCACGAGTACCAGACGATCCGGCGGGCTACGACGCTCGGTGCCGCCACCACCGGGAGCATCGGCACGCCGGCGGCCGCGTAGTCGTCGCGGTAGCGGATCGCCAGCGCCCAGAAGTGCGGCGGCGTCCAGAAGAAGACCACCGCGAACAGCACGACCGGCGTCCACGCCAGCCCACCGGTCACGGCGGTCCAGCCGATCAGCACCGGGAAGCAGCCGGCCGCGCCGCCCCACACGATGTTCTGCGCGGTACGCCGCTTCAGCAGCATCGAGTAGCCGACCACGTAGTACGCGTTGGCAACCAGCGCCAGGCCAGCCGACAGCCAGTTCACGAGCAGCCCGAGCCACAGCGTCGAGGCGACGCCGAGCAGCAGGCCGAACACCAGCGCGGCGCGGGGGCTCACCTCGTGCCGCGGCAGCGGGCGGCGGCGGGTGCGCCGCATCCGCTGGTCGATGTCGGCGTCGACCACGCAGTTCAGCGCGTTCGCACTGCCCGCCGAAAGCGTCCCGCCAAGCACGGTCGCGACCACCGGCCAAAGCGGTGGCACCCCACCCGAGGCGAGGAACATCACCGGCACCGTGGTGAGCAGCAGCAGCTCGATAATCCGCGGCTTGGTCAGGGCGACGTACGACGCCAGCGCAGCGCCGATGCGCGCCCGCCGACCGGTTGCCCCCCGTCCCGGGCCGTCCCGTACGACGGGCCGGGAATCGACGGTCGACACGTCCACCCTCTCGTCCTGCGCGCTGGTACGGCTGCCCCGGGATCGGACCGCGGG
>Ga0136622_10000104_pt1 | contig 29898 bp, 29 predicted proteins | sample AntDrymUQ4482106_2_FD_104803 | JGI IMG/M metagenome (GOLD analysis project Ga0136622, IMG submission 104803) | Polar desert sand microbial communities from Dry Valleys, Antarctica - metaG UQ448 (21.06) | ecosystem: Environmental > Terrestrial > Soil > Desert | place: Antarctica: Dry Valley...
GAGAACCTGCTGTCAGCCGGTACGTCGATCGCCGGTTGAGCCCTGGTGATCGTCAGTGCATGCTGGCTGTCCAGCGACCGTTCCGCCCTGACGATCCATCCCCCGAGGCCGGAGCGGTGTCCGCCGGATAGTTCAGGTGGCGGTGCAGCATCAGGGCTGCTTGGCGAGTCGATCCAGTATGGCCAGTGCAAGTGCCCGGGACGCGTACGCCGTCAAGGCCAACTCGCCGAGGTCTCCGGGTGCGGGCTCGGCGAGCTGCTTGGCGACCTGCGTTGCGATCCGGTGTCCACCGGAGCCGCGCTGATCTCGTAATAGTCGTCCAGGGTGAGCAGCACGTCGGCCGCGGCCGGCCGGCCTAGATGGTCCGCCAGCGACCCGCTCGACCTCCAGCGGCCTTGTCCGGATCAGGTTGCGGACGCCGGTCTCGACGCCGTCAAGGCTTCCGAAGATGCGGACCGGCGGCTTGAGCCGGGCGGCCACCCGGCCCTGGGAGTCCTCCAGCGCGAGGAGCACGTCGTCGAAACGTTCGCGCAGGTCTGCGACCACGTGATCGTCGTCGAAGGACACCGGTGCCCGGCGTGGTACGCCGCCGCTGAGCCGCGACCAGAACCGCGTCCGGCACCGGCTGCTGGAGCAGAGCGGCGGCATCGAGCACCGCCACCCACTCCGCCTCCCGCACAGGTAGTGATCCTCCGCACTGACGCGGATTAGCCTTCGAGGCTGAGGCCTACCAGCATCGGTACGAGTCCTGGAGACACTCGTGCAGCACCGCCGCCAAGGCTCGATACCGCCGTCGCGCAGCCGTCGACGTTGTCCACCACGATGAGTGCCGTCGGCCACGACGCGATTCGGAACTCGATCTGATACTGGTTGTTGATCGAGCGGCACGGCTGCTCCTCGGAGCTCGCAACGTTTTCCAGTTCAGTGAGAAGGTCAGCAAGTTCAGGGTCGGACACCGCCTGGACGTTGCAGCAGCGTCCGGCGCGGCGGACTTGGACGCTCAAGTCTGGTTCGGCGTATGGCACTCTGAATTGCGTCGGCTCGGTCTCTGCCGGCTCGAGATAAGTCAACAGTTCCTCCGTCGGCACCCCGAACGCAGTGACCGAGTGCCCCGATGCCGGTACGAACACGCCGACGAAGGGCGAGTCTGCCAGTTTGCCTCCTCCGAAACCGCCCTGACCCCATGACCACAGGAAGGTGTCGTCGACGAGCACCGTCTGAGTGATGAGGCTCCCTGCTGTGGGCGGCGAGCCGGATCGCTCCCAGATGTACGGTGCAACAACCTCGCCGTCGCACGGTCGTTCTACGTCGTCCAGACCGGGCCGCGAGATCGTCAATCGGTACACCATGTTGGCGGTCGTCGGACACGCGAGATCGCCTACATCGAGCTGATCCTCCTCATCATTTGGTGGAAACTCCGTCCAACCGGGCGGTGTGATGACCAGAGGGTCGGCCGGCAGGCCAACCAGCAGTCCGTTCCCCGCATCGACTGCGGTGTCCCGGCCGAGGGCGTCCTCGGGCTGGCCGGATTCCCATGCTGCCGATCGCTGCCCAGGCCCGGCGGCCGGACCGTCCCCGCGGGTCCGCGTGTCGACGACGTTTAACATCCCGGCGCCGCCGAGGACTACGGCCAGGGTGGCGGCGACCGTCAGCAGGACCGACCGGCGGCGCTCCCGCCGCGCCCTGGCGAGCACGGCCCGCTCCGGATCGGCGGTCGCCGGCGAGTAGTCGCGGACCGCCCGCTCGAGGAGGTCATGGATCGACCGGTCGTCGCTCATCGTCGTTCTCCCATCGATTGCTGTACGTCGTTGAGCAACCTGCTGGCTCGGAGGAACGCCACCGCCCGGGAGGCCCGGCTCTTGACGGTTCCGGTGGAACAGCCCAGCCGCTCTGCAATCTCGGATTCGCTGAGCCCGGCCCAGTACCGCAGGACCAGCACGATCCGCTGCTGGGCCGGCAGCGTCCGCAGCGCCGCCAGCACGGCTTCGGCTTCATCCTTGGCCGCATAGTCATCGCTGTCGTCCGGCCGATCGGGCAGCTCGGCAGTCGGCAACTCGCCGCGCCAGCGTCGCCGTACCATCCGCCAGGCCAGTCGCTCCATGACTGTTCGGGTGTAGGCCTCGGGCTGCCCGTCGGGATGGAGCCGGCCCCACGCCCGGTACGTCTTGACCAGCGCCGACTGGACGAGGTCCTCGCCGTGCCCACGGTCGCCGGTGAGCAGTACGCCGTACCTGACGAGGGCGGGATAGCGGCTGCCGACGAACTCGGAGAAGCCCTCCACCGTCGTCCGCCCCCTGTCGCTGACCCGCCTACCTCCTCCAAGACTGTGGCAGGCAGGTCGGTTCCATCAGGCAGGATGGCAGCCATGGCTGCCACCTCGCCCGGCTCCGTCCAGTCCGCTCCTGCTTTGTGCCCCCGGACGGAGCCGTGCTCATGACGGGCCGGAGCCTGCTGCCCGAACCGCCTCCGACTCTGCTGCCGGCGCAGCCGGCGATAACGCAGCAGGTGGCCGACGGCGTCGAGCCGGTCGAGATAGCGACTCGTCACCCAGCGGCAAGCGTGGCCTGGGCGGCACTTGCCGAATCGGCGATGGACGGTGACCGCACCATCGAGGCCTACGCCTACGCACGGACCGGCTATCACCGCGGCCTCGACGCACTCAGGCGCAACGGATGGAAGGGCTTTGGGCCGGTGCCCTGGTCACACGAGCCGAATCGCGGCTTTCTGCGCTGCGTCGCCGTATTGGCCAGGGCAACGGCTGCCATCGGTGAACTCGACGAGGCTCACCGCTGTACCGAACTCTTGCGCGAATGCGATCCGGAAGCAGCGCACCTCCTCGGCTGACCGGCTGTGGACAGCCCTTGCGCCGTCCACAGATCCTCCGAATAGCGCGTTGCCGTGGTGACGTTGGCCGACGCTCGCCGCTGTGGATCCGACCAGAGCCCTTCAGGACTGCGGAGGAGCGGCGTCGTGGCGCCGACTCCGGGCAGTCGGGGTCACCTGGCATGCCCTCTGGCTGGCAGTCGTTCACGGCTACGTAGACCGGCTCTGCCGAGGCGGCTACGCCCTGCCGGGCGCCGATGCGGCGATGGTGGCGGCAGTGCGGTTGGGCGGTGTGCTGTCGTGCGTGTCGGCCGCTCGCTACCACGGCCTTCCGTTGCTCATTCCTCGCGGCGCGCACGTCACAGTTCCTCGCGGATGGTCACATGCCCAGCAGGGAAGTGTGGTCGTCCACCGTCGAGAGCTGAAGCCCGACGAGCACGACGGTCTGTGCACCACCCTGCTGCGCACGGTGCTCGACTGCTCCCGAGAACTCCCCATCCGTGAGGCGGTCGCAATCTGCGATGCCGCGTTGCGCCTCGGCCTGGCGTCGTCGGTGCTGCATGAAGCGGCGAAAGCGGCTGCCGGGCCAGGGGCACGAGCGATACGCCGAGTTGTCGCGCTGGCCGACTCCGGTGCGGAGTCACCGATCGAGTCCCTGCTCAGGTTGTTGGCCCGGCCGCTAGCCAGAGTGGAGCTTCAGGTGCGCGTCCCCGGAGTCGGCCGGGTGGACATGCTTCTCGACGGGTGGCTGGTGGTTGAGGCGGACGGGTTCGAGCATCACTCGACCCGGGCGCACTACCGGGTGGATCGGCGACGCGCCAACGCGCTCACCGAGCGCGGCTACGTGCTCCTGCGCTTCTCCTACGAGGACATTGTGCATCGGCCGGACTGCGTCGTAGAGACGATCAGGCAGGTGCTTGCCCGGCAGGCGGCATGATCGCAACCAGGCCCCACATTGCCGGGCGACACGCGCACGACACGCCGGCGAATCGCCACCGGGGCGGCCGAAAACAGGCCGATTGTGGGGGCGGGTTGCGATCATGGACACCGAGCGGGTCAGCGCTGCTGGTCCTGCACCTCGTGGGACAGCTCGTCGAGGTCGGCGCCGCCGGACATCAGCTGGGTCAGGTCGTTGAGGTCGATGTCCTCGCGGGTGACGTTGGCGACCATCGCGCCACGGTTGAGCATGATGAACCGGTCACCGACCGGGTAGGCGTGGCGCGGGTTGTGGGTGATGAAAATGACCCCGAGCCCGCGCTCGCGCGCCTGGACGACGTGGCGCAGCACCATCCCCGCCTGCTTGACCCCGAGCGAGGCCGTGGGCTCGTCCATGATGAGGACACGTGCGCCGAAGTAGACCGCCCGCGCGATCGCGACGCACTGCCGCTCTCCGCCGGACAGTGTCCCGACGGGTTGGTGCGGATCCTGGACGTCGAGCCCGAAACGGGCCAGCTCGGCAACCGTGACGTCCTGCGCATGCTCGATATCGAGCCGGCGGAACGGCCAGATGCCGCGGGTCGGCTCCGAGCCGAGGAAGAAGTTCCGCCAGATGGACATGAGTGGTACGACGGCCAGATCCTGGAACACCGTCGCGATGCCCCGGTCCAGCGCCTGCCGCGGGGAGGAGAACTTCACTCGCTTGCCGGCCACGAGGTACTGCCCCTGATCGTGGGTCACCACGCCGGACAGGATCCGGATCAGGGTGGACTTGCCGGCCCCGTTGTCGCCGAGCACGCACGTCACCTCGCCGGAGTTGACGGTCGCGCTGATCCCCTGCAGCGCCACGACGCCGCCGTAGCGCTTCCCGAGTCCCCGCACCTCGAGCAGCGGCGTGTGCGGGGGTACGTCGGACTCCGGCAGTCGGTCGCCGCCGGAGTCGAGTGCGGCCTGGATGTCGTCGATCGGGTGCAGGTCCGGTCTCATCCGGGCGAGTCCTCCGCTCGGCGGCGTACGACGGCGGTGTTGATGAGGACGGCCGCGAGCAGCATCCCGCCCAGGAATAGCGGGAACCAATCGGTGTCCCACTGGGCGAAGACGATGCCCTGCTGAGTCATCCCGTAGATCAGGGCGCCGATCGCGGCGCCGATCGCCGAACCGACGCCGCCGGTGAGCAGGCACCCGCCGATCACCGCGGCGATGATGTAGTTGAACTCCTCCCCGAGCCCGACGTTCGCCTGGACGCTCGTCAGCCGCACGACCGAGATGGTGCCGACCAGCCAGGCAGCGGTGGCCGTCGTCATGAACAGCAGGATCTTGGTCCGCCCGACCGGTACGCCGACATTGCGGGCGCTCATCGGCGATCCGCCGGCGGCGAAGATCCAGTTGCCGAACTTCGTCCGTACCAGCAGGAGGGTGGCCACGACCGTGACGGCGATCCACCACAGGATCGCCACCCGGAACTGGCCGTCTCCGACCGTGACGCTGGAGGCGAACACCGCCCGCGCTCCGGCGTACCCGGCAGCCTCGTCGACACCGCTGACCTGGACGGTGTCGGTGAGTTGCTTGGTGACGCCGAGGTTGACTCCTTGCAACGCGAAGAAGGTGCCGAGGGTGACGATGAAGCTCGGCAGTCGGGTGCGGGTCACCAGGATGCCGTTGAGCAGGCCGACGGTGAGTGCGAACAGCAGCGACCAGGCAATGCCTTCCCAGATGTTCACTCCGAGCTGATCGACGAGCAGGGCAGTGACGAGTCCGGTGGATGCGGTGAGGACGCCGGCGGACAGGTCGAACTCGCCGCCGATCAACAGCAGGGCCACGGCTACCGCCATGATCCCGAGGGTGGCGGTGACGTCGAGGACGTTGGCAATGCCTGCCGATGTGGCGAACTGGTCGGTCTGGGTGGCGAAGAACGCTGCGATGCCGATGGCGCCGATCACCGAGCCGAGTTCCGGACGGGACAGGGCGCGTACGACGGGGTTGCGGCCAGGGCTGACGGGGGTACCGCGCGACGAGGTCGTCGCGGTCATGGGCGGGGTCATGCTCATGTCACCGCCCTCCGTTCACCGGCATGAGTGCACAGTCTGCCTTGCCCGACCGCTCAGCGGGTGCCGTTGGAGGCCAGGTCCTCCACGGTGTCGACGTTGTCAGTGGTGATGTAGCGCGGTCCGGTGGGGACGGGTTGCCCGCCGCCGACGACGTTGCCGTTGCGGGCATACAGCGCGAGGAACACGACGGGGAGGTAGCCCTGCAGGTACTGCTGCTGGTCGACGGCGAAGAGGATCTGACCGTCCCGGATGCCCTGGACGACGTCGGGGCTCAGGTCGAAAGTCGCCAGCGGGGCAGTGGACCCGGACGTGTCGATCGCGTCGGCAGCAGCGGCGGCCACCGCTGGGTTGAGGGTGAGTACGCCGTCGATCGCCGGATCGGCCTGCAGCTCCGAGGCGATCGTTGTCTCGGTCTCGGCGATGTTGCTGGCGTTGACCTGCAGGGTGCGGACGTTACCGACCAGTTGCTCGCCGTCGGTTCCCTGACCACCGAGTCCCGTCGCCGCTCCTTGACAGCGTTCCTCCAGCGCCAGGTTGCCGGCCTCATGGATCACGCAGAGCAGCTTCGTCACGCCGGCGTTTCGGAGCTGGTCGCCGGCGCCTTGTCCCGCGCTGGACTCCGATTGCCCGACGTGAGTCAGCGCGCCGAACTCCTGGGAGCGCTCCTCACCGGCATTGATCGTGACAACCGGGATGCCGGCGGCGACCGCGGCCGTAATGGACTCCTGCAGCGCGTCGGTGTCGGCCATGGACACGATCAGCCCGTCGACCTCGCTGGAGGTGGCGGCATCGACAAGCTGAGCCTGGCCGCCTGGTTCCGGGTCGGCCTGGTAGTCGACGTCGGCGTTGTTGACCGCACCCGCCTCCTCGGCGCCGGTCTTGACGACATCCCAGAACGGGTCGCCCGCAGTGCCGTGCGTGACGACCGCGAACATCAGCCGACGGTCGGGGTCCCCGTCGCTGGGCGGTGTCGCCGTCGGGCTCTCGACGGAATTCAGTGGGTCGACACTTTCAGCCTCGGAGCTGCTACCCGCCGTACATCCGCTGAGCGCGAGCGCGGCTGCGGCCACGACCACCGGCCACGATCGCGAGCGTCTCATCCTGTCCTTCCGGGTGGCCGCCAATCGGGAAGACGCTGTTGCCAACCGAATTGCCGGCGACTGGTCTTCGCGGGTGGTGCACATCTTCGCTGAGAGGACGACGACACCACCCGCAGGATATTCGCTTTCCTCCCGGCGCGGTCTCCTCAGCGGGGTTGGCTCGCGTTTCACCGGCCGGTAGCCCACCGGAGCTGACTCCCTGCTCTCAGCGACGGCGGTCCGCGACGACCGGCCCGACTTGTATTGCCGTTCTGATCGGAGGAGTTGCGGCGCGTTACATCGCTACAGTGCGTTCACGAGGGATAACGCATACCTGGAGACGCAGATGAGACAATCAGGCCGCGCCTTGGTGTGTGCAGCAGTCCTTGTCGCAAGCGTCCTCGGCGAGCCCCAGGCAGCAGATGCTGGTGACCCATCCGTGGTATCCGCTAGCTCGGCGGATGTGAGCCGCTGCCACCTCGACCGCGCAGACTTCACCGCCGTCGGGGACTGCCGGCTAGTCGTCGAGGACGACTCCCTGGCCGCCGATCCGGCGCCCAGGTGGGGCTCCATCGACTGCGAGGACCCCACTCGGCATCGCCGTCGAGCGGGATCGGACGATCCGCACCCCACTGCGTTCGGCGTCATCGATGGCAACGACTTCTGGCGACAGCTCGAGGTGCGCGACGGTGACGACTACTACGGCGAGCGGTGCGAGCTCGGGCGCAATGAGCACCGTGACGGGGAGCAGGGAACCTTCACCCTCTATCAGCCCGGGACGCGTCGAATCACGTTCTTCTCGTTATTGCTCCCGTCCCGCTTCGATCTCGCGACGCAGCGCTGGCAGGTGGTCGCCCAGATGAAGCAGGCAAACCCCTCCGACTTGGCGGAGAGCGGTACCGACTACGGCTACAGCCCGATCCTCGAGATGAACGCCCGGGATGGTCGATGGGAGGCACACAACAACTGGAATCTGATCTGGCAGGCGCCCGCGCGCAAGTCGACGTGGGTGCGCTTCGCCGTCGACGTGTACTACTCGCCCGACCCAAACCAAGGCTGGATCCGTTTCTTCGTTGATCTGAACGGCGACGGTGACGCCCTCGATCAGTACGAGGCGGCGCCTGCGATACACACCGACACACTCAAGACCGAGATACCCGATCCGAACGGTGAGGAGAACGACGAGGACGGGATCCCGGCCGGTGCGGCGATTCCCAGCCACCTGCGCCTCGGTATCTACCATGACCCGGAGATCCAGTGTCAGCCAGCCTGCCGTGTCCGCGTAGACAACGTGCAAGTCTTAGCGCCTGACTAGGAGCTACGGCCTCTCCCGGCTCGCCGTTCTGAGGCGTGGCAGGGGGTGGCTGGTCAGTCCGGACACGAGGGAAGCGTCTGCGAGGCGTTGTTGTCGGGGCTCGGGCGGCACGCCGTACCGTGTCTCGGGTGAGGGCCGCGCAGCTCGATCTCGCTCGCTTCGAACCGCGGCTCATGCTCGCCCTGTTCGGCATCGCGGCGAGTACACAATCGCCGTCCCCGGTCCTGCTCTTCTACACCGATCGCCTCGAGCTCGGTGCCATCAACCTGACCGTCTTCTTCTCCGTATACGCACTCGGGCTGGTGCCGTCCCTTCTGTTGGGCGGTCCGTATTCCGACCGCTACGGCCGCCGCACCGTGGTCGTCCCGGTCAGCCTGCTCAGCGCCGTCGCGTTGCTCGTCCTGATCTCCGCCGATACGGCGGGGGAACCGGCGCTGTTGATCGGTCGCTTCCTGCAGGGGCTGACGAGCGGGGCGGTGTTCACCGTCGGAACGGTCTGGATGCGGGAGCTGGCCGGCCAGGATCGGGCCGCCTCCGCAGCGATGCGCGCGGCCGCCGCCATGGCCGTCGGGTTCGCCGTGGGTCCCTTCGTCGCCGGAGTGCTCGTGCAATGGGCACCGTGGCCGACGGTGTTGCCGTTCGCCCTCCCGCTGACCTTGGTGCTCCTCGCCTACCTGCTTGCCCGCACCGTGCCCGAGACGATGACGGTACGGCGGCCGGGGCGGCTGGAAATCGGGATACCGCCCGGCGCCGGGCGCGGCTTCCTGGTCTACCTGCTGCCTATCGGGCTGCTCGTCTACACGTTCGCCGTACTGTCCCTGACGGTCTTCCCGCTGCTCGTCGCGCGGGCCGGCTTCGGGGCCACGTTGTTCCTGGCCGGACTCATGGCACTGATCGTCCAAGGCTCGGCTGCGCTTGCCACGCCGTGGGCGAAGCGGCTGAGGCCGGGTCCGAGCGGGCCGGTCGCCGCTGTGTTGGCCGCTGTCGGCTGCCTGTTCGGATACTTCGCCGTACAGCCCGGTGGGTGGGCCTGGGCGCTGCCGGCCAGCCTCGCGATCGGGGTGTCGGAGGGCTTGGCGATGACGTCCGGGATAACGGTGTCGGACCTGCTCGCGCCGGCGCATCGCCGGGGCGGTCTGGTGTCGGTGTTCTACCTGGTCGTGTACTTCGGCTTCCTGGTCCCGACAATCCTCGTGCTGGTGAGCGGCGATTCGTTGTTCTCCGGAGTACCGATCCTGGCCCTCGGCGGCTGCGCCCTCGTCATCACCGGCATACTCGGTCTGCCCGGCCGGCGACTCATCAACCAGATGGCACCCGAAGCAGCCAGTATTGGCGCGGGTCGGCGTACCACGTCCACTTCCTGACCGGCCGGGGATGCAGCACTCCATCCACTGTGGACAGTGCTTCGCCGCAGGAGGTCTGGACGGACCGGCCGGTGCTCCTCGTCGTACGCCGGAGCAAACCTGCTGCCACCTCCGCGACGACTCCGCAGTCCACGTCGTAGTCGGGGCGTACGTCGATGCGCCGCACCGTGCCGTCCGCGACGAGTTCGTCGTCGTGGTAGGTCTGCGCCCCGAACATTGCCGCGCCGGCCCATCCGGAGAGCCGGCCGCGGTGCAGCAGCAGGCCCCCATGGTCGTCGCGGACCAGCCGCACGTTGCGGACCTCGTCGGCTGTCGCCACGTCGGCGGCCAGCGTCGGGCGCGGGGGAAGGCCGAGCCGCGAGGACAGCTCGCGTGAGGCCTTGTCCGTGTCGGCCACCCACCCGACGGGGACCTCGGTGACCTGGTCGCGGCGGACCAACCGCTGCAGGATCGCGCTGAGACCTGCGATGTCGGCGCTGAGCACCAACGGCCTGCCTGCGTGCGCGTCGAGGGTCCGGTCGATGTCGTCGCGGTCGGTGCCGAGCAGAATCGGATCCGCCCTCAAGTGGTGCGCGATCGTGCGGACCCAGTCGTCGACCGGCCCGATCCGCAGGAGTGTCACGATTGCTGGCGTACCCTTCGTGCGCTCGCCGAACCCTCAACTCAGGAGAGTCTGCTCATGCCCGCAGTCGTGCTCATCGGCGCCCAGTGGGGCGACGAGGGCAAGGGCAAGGCGACCGACATCCTGGGTGGCCGGGTCGGGTACGTCGTCCGCTACCAGGGCGGCAACAACGCCGGGCACACCGTCGTCACTCCGGACGGCGAGAAGTACGCGCTGCACCTGATCCCGTCGGGCATTCTCACGCCCGGCTGCACGCCGGTGATCGGCAACGGCGTCGTGGTCGACCCCGGCGTTCTGCTGTCGGAGCTCGCCGCCCTTGAGGAGCGTGGCGTCGACACCACGCGACTGGTCATCTCCGCGGACGCGCACCTGATCATGCCGCACCACCGCGCGTTGGACCGGGTCACCGAGCGCCACCTGGGCAAGGCCAGGATCGGTACGACAGGACGCGGGATCGGGCCGGCGTACGGCGACAAGGTCGCCCGGATCGGTATCAGAGCCCAGGATCTGCTCGATCCCGGCATCTTCCGGGCCAAGCTCGAGGCGGCGCTCAAGGAGAAGAACCAGGTCCTCGTGAAGGTCTACAACCGCAAGGCGGTGGACGTCGACGAGGTGGTCGAGGAGTACCTCGGGTACGGCGAGACGCTCGCGCACCGGATCGTCGACACCCGGCTGCTGCTGGCCGAGGCGCTGGACCGGGGCGAGTGGGTGTTGCTGGAGGGTTCGCAGGGGACGCTGCTGGACGTCGACCACGGCACGTACCCGTTCGTCACGTCCTCCTCACCGACCGCGGGTGGTGCGGCCGCCGGCAGCGGGATCGGTCCGACCCGGATCTCCCGCGTCGTCGGGATTCTCAAGGCGTACACCACCCGGGTCGGCTCGGGGCCGTTCCCGACCGAGCTGCACGACGAGTGGGGGGAGTTCCTGCGCAAGCACGGCGGCGAGGTCGGCGTCACCACCGGCCGGGACCGGCGGTGCGGCTGGTTCGACGCCGTGATCGCGCGCTATGCCACCAGGGTGAACGGCATCACCGACTTCTTCCTCACCAAGCTCGACGTGCTCACCGGGCTGGACAGCGTCCCGATCTGCGTCGCCTACGACATCGACGGAACGCGGCACGACGAGATGCCGATGACGCAGACCGCCTTCCACCACGCCCGGCCGGTGTACGAGCAGATGCCCGGCTGGTGGGAGGACATCAGCGACTGCAGGGCGGTCTCCGATCTGCCGGCGAACGCGCAGGCCTACGTGCGGCGGCTGGAGGAACTCTCCGGCGCCCGGATGAGCGTCCTCGGCGTCGGCCCCGGCCGGGAGCAGAACGTCCTCATCCACGACCTGCTCAGCTGACTCGCTGACCGTTACGTCCGTTGCTTTGAGCGCTGTACCAGCCGAAGCTACGGACGCAACGGCAAACGCCGGCGGGATTCAGGCGGCTGCGTCGTCGATGAGGCGACGGGCGTAGACGGCGATGTCGGGCTGGTCGGCGAACACCCCGTCCACACCGAGTGAGAAGAACAGCTCGTACTCCGCGGCGATGTCGCCGTACCGGGCCGGATCGGTGCCGATCCGGAAGTCCGCCGGCAGGAACGTGTTCTCGGCACGGAACGTGTACGGATGGACGAGCAGACCGGCCCTGTGCGCGTTGTCGACGAGCGCGGTGGGCTCGAGCAGGAACCCGGCGGCGTCCCGCGGGACGATCCGGTTCTTGTCGGGGCCGATGCCGTCGGCGTACCCGGCGATCCGGCGCAGTCCCGCCGGCGTCGCGAGATCGTCGTACGTCAGCGCGCTCCCGGCGGCAACCAAGTCGTACGGCGCACCGGTTCCGCCGATGAGCTGCACCAGCGGTACGTCGATGACCCGGTTCAGCTGCCGCAGGTTGGTGGTCTCGAAGGACTGGATGAAGACCTCTGAGTCGGGGCGGTTGAGTCCGTTCGCCCGCAGGGTGGCCACGAGCGGTTCCTCCAGGGACAGCCCGATCGAGTCGAAGTACGTCGGGTGTTTGGTTTCCGGGTAGATGCCGACTCGGTAACGGACGGCGAGGTCGATGATCTCCTGCAGCGTGGGGATTCGGAAGCGGCCGTCGTAGATCGTGTTGTTCGGCCGGATGTCAGGGAGGCGCTCCTTGGCGCGCAACTGCTTCAACTCGGCGAGGGTGAAGTCCTCGGTGAACCACCCGGTGAACGACACGCCGTCAACGATCTTCGTGGTACGCCGATTGGCGAACACGGGACGGTCGGCGACATCGGTGGTGGTGCTGATCTCGTTCTCGTGCCGGGCCACCAGTACGCCGTCCTTTGTGGACACCAGATCCGGCTCGATGTAGTCGGCGCCCATGCGGATCGCCAGGTCGTACGCCGCCAACGTGTGCTCGGGCCGGTACCCGGAGGCGCCCCGATGGGCGATCACGAGCGGCTCGGACGTGATGCCCCCGTCGGGCGCGGCTGACGCCGGGCCGGCGGCGGCGGCAAGGCCGATCATCAGGCCGACTGCCAATGCCGCGGCGACCGTGGCCGCGACCGCTCGGCGATAGCTGAACTGGTGCCTTCGCATAGGGAAGTCTCCTCCTCGGAGAACGGTGCGGGCGTCACGTCTGTCACGTCTGTCACATCTGTCAAGGCAAGCCGGTCAAGGCGACCAGCCGGACAACGACAGGCTGCGGCGGAGTGATCGGTTCCCGAACTCGCTGGCTAGGCTCCTCGAGTGCGTGTGCTCGTGATCGGCTCCGGTGCCCGGGAACACGCGCTGTGCGAGGCCCTGCGGGCTGACCCGACTGTGCACGGCCTGATGTGCGCGCCCGGCAATGCCGGCACCGACACCCTTGCTGAGAGCCGACCCGTCGACACATCCGATCCACTCGCCATCGCCGACCTCGCCGCTGCGGTGGCGGTCGACCTGGTGGTGATCGGGCCCGAGGCACCGCTGGTGGCCGGTGCCGCCGACGCCGTACGCGGCCAGGGCATCGCCTGCTTTGGACCATCCGCGGCCGCGGCGCGGTTGGAGGGGTCCAAGGACTTCGCCAAGGCGGTGATGGCGGCCGCCGGGGTGCCGACCGCCGAATCGCGCAGCTGCCGTAGCGGGGCCGAGATCAGCGCCGCGCTCGACCTGTTCGGCCCGCCGTACGTCGTCAAGGACGACGGTCTGGCCGCCGGCAAGGGGGTTGTGGTCACCGCCGACCGCACAGTTGCCAGCGCGCACGGCGAGGTGCTCGTCGCGGCCGGGCGCGTGGTCGTCGTCGAGGAGTTCCTGGCCGGCCCGGAGGTGTCGCTGTTCGCGGTGACGGACGGCGCAACGGTCCTGCCCTTGCTGCCGGCCCAGGACTTCAAGCGGATCGGCGACGGCGACACCGGCCCGAACACCGGAGGGATGGGCGCCTACTGCCCGCTGCCGTGGCTACCGCCGGGCTTCGTCGACGACGTCTTGTCTCGGGTGCTGCGGCCGACGGTCGAGGAGATGGCCCACCGCGGTACGCCGTACATCGGGCTGCTCTACGCGGGTCTCGTGCTGACCGCCACCGGCCCACGGGTGATCGAGTTCAACGCGCGGTTCGGTGACCCGGAGACCCAGGTCGTCCTCGCCTTGCTGGAAAGCCCTTTGGCCGGCCTGCTGTACGCCGCCGCCAGCGGCACTCTGGCGGAGCAGCCGCCACTGCGGTGGACCGATCGATCTGCGGTCACCGTGGTGGCCGCTGCGGAGGGTTACCCGGGAACGCCGCACGTCGGTGAGGTGGTGCTGGGGGCAACTGGTGAAGGGATCCTGCATGCCGGCACCCGGCGCGGGGCGGATGGGCAGGTGCTGGTTGCGGGCGGCCGGGTGCTGTCGGTCACGGCGACTGGCCCCACGCTGGAGGCCGCGCGGGCGGAGGCGTACGCACGATTGTCCACAGTGGACTGGCCGGGTATGCGCTACCGCACCGACATCGCGGCCGCCGCAGTCCGCGGAGAAATCAGTGTGTCCCTTTGACAGCGTCTTCCCGTGGCTGGGGGGGTCTGGGGTCGACGTCGGCCGCCACCGGCGCCTGCTCGACCGCATAGCGGCCGCGCAACAGATAGATCGCGGCGACGTTGAGGCACGCGATGAGCGGCACGGCCACCAGCGCTCCGATGATGCCCGCCGTGATCAAGCCGGCCGCAATCGCCAGGATGACCGCGACCGGATGCACCTTCACGGCCCGACCCAATAGCAGGGGCTGCAGGATGTGGCCCTCGACCTGCATGACGAGCACGCAAAGCCCCAGCACCAGCAGCGCGTTGATCGGGCCGTTCGAGACCAGCGCCACCAGCACGGCGATCAGCCCGCTCAGGAACGATCCGACGATCGGGATGAACGCACCGAGGAATATCAGCGCGGTCAGCGGCACGGCCAGCGGCACACCGAGTAGCAGGAGGCCGACGCCGATGCTCATGGCATCCACGAAAGCGACCACTCCGGTGCCGCGGACGTAGCTGATCAGCGTCTTCCAGGCGTTGAGGCCCGCTCCGTCGATGTCCTGGCGGACGGTCTTCGGGAACAGCCCGACCAGCCAGAGCCAGATGTCCCGGCCATCGCGCAAAAAGAAGAAGAGCACGAACAGGATGAGCAGCAGTCCGGTGACAATGTGCGTCACCGTCGTCGCCGTGGCCAGCGCCCCAGCGGTGAACGTGTCGCGGTTGTCCAGGACGGTCTGCGTCGCCGCATCAGTCGCGTCGTCGATCTGCTGCTGCGAGAGACTCAACGGGCCCTGCACCAACCAGTCTCGGACCTCGTCGACCCCGCCCTCCACACTGTCGGACAGGTCGCCGAAGCCGCCGGAGATCGCATCGATGACGAGGGTGAGCACGCCCGCCACTGCGCCGACCCCGCCGAGCAACACGATCCCGGCAGCCAGCGATCGGTTCATGCCCCGCCGCCTGAGCCACATCGCGGCCGGCTGGAGGACTGCAGCGAACAACAACGCGATGGCCACCGGAATCAGCACGTGCTGGAGCTTGCCGACGAGATAGAGCAGCACCGCCAGCGCCCCGAGGATGACGAGCAGCCGCCAGGACCAGGCCGCCGCCGATCGCACGCCGACCGGGACGTTCTCCTCCACCGGCCGGACCCGTGGCTCACGGATCAGCACCGGAGGCAACGGGGGCGGTCGCCACAGCGGCTGGCTTCGACTCGCTGCCGACCAACCACGACGCGCGCGTTCCATGACCCCCATGCGGCCAAGATACCGGACCTTGATCGGTTCACGGCGCTTTGACATCGGTGCCGACAGGGTGCCCGATACCGTGTCCCCCGGAGGTGGCGATGGCCGACGACGAGCAGCAGGAAGAGGAACGCCAGCGTACGGCGGACAAGGTGCTCGGCTTCGTCGAGGACGTCATCTACTGGGGTATCGCGGTCGTCCTCGTCGCCGGGGCGCTGGTTCTGCTTGGCGTGCAGGTCTACGCGTTCACGGGGCTGACCGGCGAGCCGTCCGAGACGGTGCTGGTGGAGATCCTGGACGGCTTGCTGCTGGTCTTCATCTTCGTCGAGTTGCTCTTCGCCGTACGAGCGACGTTGCGCTCCCACGAGATCGTGGCCGAGCCGTTCCTCATCGTCGGCATCATCGTGTGTATCAAGGAGATCGTCGTACTGTCCGTGCAGTCGGCCAGCATGCTGTCCGACGGTCCGGAGTTCTCCCGAGGGATCACCGAGGTGGGTGTCCTCGGCGGGCTGGTGCTCGTCTTGGCCTTGGCGATGTACGTCCTGCGCCTGCGCCGCGAGCAGACCGCCGAGGACGTCGGCGAGGAGGCCGCTGACGCTGCGGACGAGGCCGATGACGCCGAGCGCACGCTGGAGCAGGCCGGCCGGGACCGCGAACAGGCCGGCGAAACGCGAGACCAGGCCGCCGGGCGGGAGGCCGATTCTTGATCGGGCGATACACGCTGCCCGAGATGGGTGAGATCTGGAGCGAGGGCCACAAGTACGCCCTTTGGTGCCGGGTCGAGGTCTTGGTTCTCGAGGCACAAGCGGCTGCGGGCGTGGTCCCCGCCGACGCGGTCGAGCCGGTACGCCGGGCCGCCCCGCCGACGGCTGAGGCGGTCGCGGCCATCGAAGCGGTCACCGAGCACGACGTGATCGCCTTCTTGTCTGCCTGGGCGGACAACACCAGCCCGCGGGAGGCGGCGGCGTACGTCCACTTCGGACTGACGAGTTCCGATCTGCTGGACACCGCGCTGGCGCTGCAGCTGACGGAGGCTTCCGACGTGCTGCTGGTCAAGGCAGACCGGCTGGTCGGCGTTCTCCGGGACCACGGTCTGGAACACCGCGACACCGTCAAAGTCGGGCGCACGCACGGCATTCACGCCGAGCCCGACGTGTGGGGACACCGGGTCGCAGACCTCGCCTTTGCGATGGCCCGCTCCCGAGATCGGCTGCGTCGCGCCCGCGAGGCCGCCGGTGTGGTCGCCATCTCCGGCGCGGTCGGGACGTACTCCAACGTGGATCCGGCGGTGGAGGCGTACGTCGCCCAGCGGCTGGGGCTGCGGGCAGCCCCGGTGTCCACACAGGTCGTCATCCGCGACGGGATCAGTGAGTGGGTGAACTCGCTGGCCGTGCTTGCCACGGTCTGCGAGGCGGTCGCGCTGGAGGTCCGGCACGGCCAACGCACGGAGCTGCGCGAGCTGTCCGAGCCGTTCCGCAGCGGGCAGAAGGGTTCGTCGGCGATGCCGCACAAGAAGAACCCGATCATGTCGGAGCGGATCGCCGGCCTCGCCCGCATCGTCCGAGCGCAGATGGTGCCGGTGATGGAGGGGATCCCGCTGTGGCACGAGCGGGACATCTCGCACTCCTCGACCGAGCGGGTGGCGTTGCCGGACGCTGCGACGGCGACGGACTACCTGCTGCACCTGACGATTCGGTTGGTCGAGGGCTTGATCGTCGACCGCGACCGGATGCGGGCCAACCTCGACCTGACCGGCGGCCTGGTCTACAGCGGCGCCGTGCTGCTGGACCTGGTCGAGTCCGGGCTGTCCCGCGAGGACGCGTACGCCGTCGTACAGGAGGCTGCGATGGTGACCTGGCAGACCGGCGAGCCGTTCCGCGCGACGCTCCTTGCCACGGCGGAACGGGACGGGCATCACGTTGACGACGACCGGCTCTCGGCGCTGTTCCGGCCGGAGCGCTACCTCGAACGGCTCGGTCCGGTGTTCGACCGGCTGGCGCAACTGAGGTGAGGCTGCTCGCCTCGGGCAAGGTCCGCGAGCTGTACGAGGTGGACGGCGAGCGCCTGCTCATGGTTGCCAGCGACCGGATCTCGGCGTACGACGTGGTGCTCCCGACCGCCATCCCGGACAAGGGCGCGGTGCTCACGGCGCTGTCAGGGTGGTGGTTCGGTCGGCTCGCGGCCGCGCAACCGCATCATCTGGTCTCCGCGGTGGCCGGGGTACCGGAGGAGTTCCGCGGCCGGGCGATGCTGGTTCGCCGACTGTCGATGCTGCCGGTGGAGTGCGTCGCGCGCGGGTACCTGGCCGGCTCGGCGGTGGCCGAGTACGCCGAGACCGGGGGCGTGTGCGGCGTCCAGTTGGAGGCCGGACTGCGCGATGGGGACCGGCTGTCCGAGCCGATCTTCACGCCGGCGACAAAGGCGGCGGCCGGCGAGCACGACGAGAACGTGGCTTTCGACCGGGTCGTGGCCGCGGTCGGCGGCGAGCTTGCGGAGGGGCTGCGCGACCGCACGCTGGCGATATATGCCGAGGCGGCCGCGGTGGCCGAGCGCAGCCGGATCCTGTTGGCGGACACCAAGTTCGAGTTCGGGACCGATTCGGGTGGTGCCCTGGTGCTCGGCGACGAGGTGCTCACGCCGGACTCCTCGAGGTTCTGGCCGGCCGAGGAGTGGCGCCCCGGCGGTGCGCAGCCGTCGTACGACAAGCAGTTCGTCCGCGACTGGCTGACGCACGAGTCCGGCTGGGATCGCCGGCCGCCGGCGCCACAGCTTCCCGAAGACGTGGTGACGGCTACCCGGAGGCGCTATGTCCAGGCCTACGAGCAGCTGACCGGCCTGCGGTTCGCCGACTGGTCCGAGGTGTCATGACCCAACCTGTTCGGTACCGCTCCGAGGACGAGGACAGCGCTCGTTGGCTGGGGTTCGAGTTCAGGCCGGGTGACATCGTGATCAGTACCCGGTCCAAGTGCGGCACCACATGGATGCAGATGATCTGCGCGCTGCTCGTCCTCCGGACCCCGAACCTGCCGGCGCCGCTGGCGACAATGTCCCCGTGGCTGGACTGGCTGATCACTCCTGTCGACGAGGTGTTCGCCGCGCTTGACGCCCAGCCGCATCGGCGCTTCATCAAGACCCATACGCCACTGGACGGACTACCCCTACACCCGCGGGCCACCTTCATCGTGGTCGCCAGGCAGCCGCTGGACATGGCGGTGTCGCTCTACCACCAGGGCGAGAACCTCGACCGTGCGCGGATGCGTCAACTCACGGGTCGGCCCGAGCCTGACCGGCCACCGGCTCCACGCCCGCCGCTGCCGCAGTGGCTGCTCTCCTGGATCGACCGGACCGTCGACCCGCAGGAGGAGCTGGACTCCCTGCCCGGGGTCATGCGGCACCTGAGCGACGCATGGGCCCGCCGGGCCGAGCCGAACGTCGTACTCGTGCACTACGACGACCTGTCCGCCGACCTTGACACGGAGATGCGTCGCCTTGCGGCGCTGCTCGGGATCACCGTGCCCGAGCAGACCTGGCCCAGGCTGGTTGCGGCCGCCACATTCGAGCACATGCGAGCAGCGGCCGACCGACTCGCTCCGGACCCGTCGGGCGTCCTCAAGGACAGGTCCGCGTTCTTCCGATCCGGCAGCTCGGGTTCAGGCAGCAAGCTCCTCACCGACGAGGAACTGGCCCACTACCGCGAGCGGGTAGCCCAGTTGGCACCGGCGAGCCTGCTGGCCTGGCTTCACCGCGTCGACCCCAGCTGAAGCCACAACTATGGGCGACCCGGCGACCGTCGAGGACGTGGGCGGTCACGAGCCCTCGCCGACGACGTCGCGTGCCGCGTCCTGTGCCGCCTGAGCTGCGTGGGCCGCCTGATCGGGCCGTGGATCGTCAGGAGTACGGCGGAGGTTCTCCGCGACGAGCAGGGCCGCGGTGCTTGCCGCCGCGGCGGCGAGCAGCACGCCCGCTATCGCGTCGCCGCGCAGGTTCGGGTTTCCGTCGTGGGCGAGGCGCTGCCCGAGAGCGGCGACCTCGGCGGCGATCTCGGCGATCCGCAGCGGGACCTCGCTCGCCTCGGACAGCGCCTGCGCGACGGCCGTCCGACGGTTACCGGACTCCCTGGGCAGCTGGGTAGCCGCGAGATAGCTGCCGTACGCCGCGGCGTCGGCATCGGCGAGCGGCCGTGCAGCGGCCCGCAGCCCCTCCGCCCGGTCCACCAGGTCGGGGGGAATCGCGGCCGGGTCGGCGTACCGGCCGGCCATCGCGGTCAACGCGGCGGCCAGCCCGGTGACTACCGCAGCGACTGCACCGCCGCCGGGCGCTGGGCTGCGGGCGGCGACGGCGTCGAGCAGCTCGCTGACCGTCAGCCGCAGGATTCCGTCGGACATTCCGCTCCCTGTGGTCACGAGAGCGGCGCTGCCCGTCGCGCAGCAGCCGCGACTTTGCCTGCGGGGTGGCCCCGCACACCGGACAAATCGCCCGCCGCCGCGGCCACGCCACAGGCAAAGTGGGGTCCGCGGGGTCTGGAGTCGAGAGAAGTCACGGCTCTAGGAGAGCCCCACGATGTTTCCTTCGGCGTCGATGTCGATGATGCTGGCGGCCGGCTTCGTTCCCAGGCCGGGCATCGTGCGCATGTCGCCGCAGATCGGGTACACGAAGCCGGCGCCGACCGACGCGCGGACCTCCCGGACCCACAGCGACCAGCCCGTCGGAGCTCCCTTGAGCGCGGCATCGGAGGAGATCGAAAGGTGGGTCTTGGCGATGCAGACCGGCAGGTTGCCGAAGCCGTTGCGCTCGTAGTTGGCCAGCTGCTTGTTCGCCGTCGCGCTGTACTCGACGCCGGCGGCGCCGTACACCCTCGCGGCCACCGTCTCGATCTTCTCTTTCAACGTCGCCTCGTCCGGATACAGCACGGCGAAGTGTGTCTCCTCCTCGGCGGCCTCGACCACAGCTTCGGCCAGCTCGGTGGCTCCGCGCCCGCCCTCGGCGAAGTGGTTGCACACCGCGACCCGCGCACCCATCGACTCCGCGATCTCGCGGATGGCCTGGTGCTCGGAGGCGTGGTCGGCCGGGAAGGCGTTGATCGCTACGACCGGGGAGACGCCGTGGACGCGGATGTTCTCGATCTGCTTGCGCAGGTTGGACCCGCCGACGTGCACCTCGTCCGGGTTCTCCGCCAACAGCGCCTCGGGCAGCGCCTTGCCGGCGACGATCTTGTGGTTTCCCGAGTGCGACTTGAGCGCTCGCACCGTGGTCACCACGACCGCGGCGTCCGGGATCAGGCCGGAGGCGCGGCACTTGATGTTGAAGAACCGCTCGGCGCCCATGTCGGCGCCGAACCCTGCCTCGGTGATGAGGAAGTCGCCCCCGCGGATGCCGATGAGGTCCGCGATGATCGAGGAGTTACCGGTCGCGATGTTGCCGAACGGCCCGGCGTGCACGAGTACTGGCGTGTTCTCCAGTGTCTGCATCAGGTTGGGCTTGGCAGCGTCGCGCATGATGGCCGCCATCCCGCCGGCGCCGCCGATCTCCTCGGCCGTCACCGGGGTGCCGTCCTTGGTGTAGCCGACGACGATGCGCCCCAGCCGCTTCCGCATGTCGGCGAGGGACGTGGTCAGCGCCAGGATCGCCATCACCTCGGACGCGGCGGTGATGTCGAAGCCGGTCTGCCGCGGTACGCCGTCCATGGTGGTTCCGAGGCCGACGATGATGCTGCGCAGCGCCCGGTCGTTGACGTCGATCACCCGCCGCCAGGTGATGTTGTGCTGGTCCAGCCCGGAAGGGTTGCCCTGGTACAGGTGGTTGTCGACCATCGCCGACAGCAGGTTGTGTGCCGCAGTCACGGCATGGAAGTCACCTGTTAGGTGCAGGTTGAGGATCTCCATCGGGACTACCTGGCTGTAGCCGCCACCGGCCGCCCCGCCCTTGATGCCGAACGTCGGTCCCATCGAGGGCTGCCGGAGCGCGATCGTGGCGCGCTTGCCGATGTGGCTCATGGCCTGGCCGAGACCCACGGTGGTGGTCGTCTTGCCTTCGCCCAACGGGGTCGGTGTGATCGCCGAGACTACGACGTACCGGGCCTTGGGCCGGTCGGCCAGCTCCTCCAGAGCGGCCAACTTGATCTTGGCGACGTTCTCGCCGTACGGCTCGAGCAGGTGTTCTCCGATACCCATTCCGGCGGCAATCCCGCTCAGCGGCTTGAGCTGCGCGGCTTGGGCGATCTCCAGGTCGGACGGGAACTGCATGGTGTGCCTCTCAGATCGTGGGGCGGGCCGAGGTGGGCTGCGCGACAGTACGGGCTGTCAAGCGGTGACCCGCAGCTTGTCGTGGGGCTCGACCACGAACTGACCGGCACTCAGCTGCCCGGCCCACTCGGCAGTTCGCTGCAAGGAGCCGAACGGGAAGAAGTGCACTCCCTGGATCAGTGACGCAGGCTCGTCGACGCGTGAGCGAACGAGTCCCAGCATCGTCTGGTCGGGATGGTAGACCGAGGACGTCGCCAGCCTGAGTACGCCGCCACTCTGCTTGCGCAGCACCTTCAGGGACGGTCCGATGCCGCAGGACAGGCCGAACCTGAGCAGTTTGGCCGGCGAGGTGAGACCGGGCAGGCCGATCACGATCGGCAGCCGGATGCCGGCCGCCCGGATCTCCCGCTCCCACGCGATGATCGGCTCAGGGGCGAAGCAGAACTGCGTGACGACGTACATGTCGAGGCCCTGTTCGGCGGCCAGGGCGTTCTTCGCCGCCAGCGCAGCGGCCAGCTCGGTCGGGCCGATGTCCGGCGTTCCCTCGGGATGGCCGGCGACGCCGATCCGGGTGATGCCGTGTTCGGGCAGTACGCCGGAGGTCAGCACCTGCATCGTCTCGTCGTACTCACCGGCCGGCTTGGCCACCGACCCGGCGATCACGAGGACCTCGGTGACCCCGATGTCCGCCAGTCTGGCCAGCATCCCGGACAGGGCGGCGCGGTCCGGAATGGCGCGCACGGCAAGATGCGGGACCGGCCGCATGCCCTGCTGAACCACCCGGGCCGCCAGCGCCAGGGTGTCCTCGAACGGCGTGTTCTCGAGGAACGTGATGTAGATGCGGGTACCGGCTGGCAGCACCTCGCCGAAGGGTGGCACCTTCGGGGCTTCTCGAGGCGTCACCTCGACGCTGAAACCCCTGGTCAGCGCCGCCAACGCCGAACTGATTCCGCCCCCGTCAGAACCGTTCAACGCCATGGCGCGCATCGTCTCATGGGCGACCGACGCGAGCTGCCGATGGACTCTCCGACGGACTGAGCTATCGCGACTGCGGGTGTCCAGTTCAGGGCTGGATCGGCGGTACCGGCGTCCCAGGGTTGGGCTGCGGCGGGTCGCCCATCGGGTCCGACGTCGGGTCTGTGGGCGACGGCGCACCGGGCATCGGGTCGCCCGGCATCGGGTCGTCGGGCATTCCGTCGGGCATCGGGTCGCCGGGCGAGCCGCCCGGCTGGTCGGGGATCGGTGGTGCTGACATGGCCGTCCTCATCTCGTCGGTGAACTGGGCCGCTTTATCATGGCCGACCGGCGCAGATCACGCGCGGCGAGGAAGGCTCAGCTGTCGACTGATGCGCCCGTCGGCCGTCACCGACCGATAGCCGTCGCACGTCCTAGAGTGCCTACAGACCTAGGGTGGCCGCGTGGGGCTGACCAGCGAAGAGGAAGATGTAGTCGAGGTCGTCGCCCGCTTCGTGGACCGCGACGTGCGGCCGCGAGCCCGGGGTATCGAGCACTCCGGTGCCTACCCCGAGGAGTTCATCGAGCGGATGAAGGTCCTCGGCGTCTTCGGGCTCTGCGTGCCCCCGCCGTACGGGGAGGCGCACGTCTCGACCGAGTGCTTTCTGCGGGTCACCGAGGAACTGGCCCGCGGCTGGATGACGCTGGCCGGCGCGGTGGGCGGGCACAGCGTCGTGGCCCTGCTGCTGACCGAGTTCGGCACCGACGAGCAGCGCGAGCGGTACCTGCCGCGGATGGCGACCGGGCAGCTGCGCGCGACGATGGCGTTGACCGAGCCGGGTGGTGGCTCGGACCTGCAGGCGATGCGGACGGTGGCGCGGCGGGACGGGTCGTCGTACGTCATCGACGGCGCCAAGACCTGGATCACGAACGCCCGCCGCTCCGGTTTGCTCGCGCTGCTGTGCAGGACCGACCCCGGGGCGGATCCGCCGTACCGGGGCATGTCGATCCTGCTGGTCGAGCCCACCGAAGGGTTCACGGTGTCCAGCGACTTGGGCAAGCTCGGCTACCACGGTGTGGAGTCCTGCGAGCTGGATTTCACCGACTGCCGGGTGCCGGTCGACGCGCTGCTCGGCGGGTCGGAGGGAGACGGGTTCGCGCAGATGATGCGGGGACTCGAACTGGGGCGGATCCAGGTGGCCGGTCGCGCGATCGGGGTGGCGCGGGCGGCGTTGACGGATTCGCTGCGGTATGCGCAGGAACGGCACAGCTTCGGCAAGCCGATCTGGCAGCACCAGTCGGTCGGCAACTATCTGGCCGACATGGCGACGAAGCTGGAGGCGGCGCGGCTGCTCGCCCGGCACGCCGCTCGGCGGCTGGATGCCGGGGAGCGGGCGGACCTGGAAGCCGGGATGGCCAAGCTGTTCGCCTCCGAGGCGTGCATGGAGATCTGCCTGGACGCGATGCGCATCCACGGCGGGTACGGCTATTCGACCGAGTTCGACATCGAGCGGTACTTCCGGGACGCGCCGCTGATGATCGTCGGCGAGGGCACGAACGAGATCCAGCGCCAGGTGATCGTGCGACAACTGATCGCCCGCAACCCGCTCTGATCGGTAGCCTGACCAACGGGGGTGGCCGATGGATCAAGACCAGCTGTTCAGCTCGATTGCGGACGCTGCCCCCAGCGCCGAGGACATCGTGTACGTCGAACGTCGTGGTACGGCGTACTCCTGGCACCTCGTCGTCCAGGGCGCCGAGCTGCCACCGTCCAGCGCCGGGGCCGACGTCTGGATGTACTTCTCCGGAAACTGGCCGCAAGACGATCCCGAGCGGCTGCGGGCGTTCTGCGACGACATGCTCGCCGAGATGGAGTCGATGGCCGGTGGCGACCGCTGCCGCTGGCCGCTGTCCGAGCCCTATCCCTTGGGGCACTGACTGTGGACTACCTCATCACCGCCGCCGAGCGGGCGTCGTACAAGAGATGCCGGCGGCAGTGGGACCTGGGGTCGGTGCACCGGCGCAGTCTCGAGCCGGTCGAACCAGAGCCGGCCGACGTTGCGGTGGCGGTCCGCGACGCGTTGGCGGTCTACTACTACCCCGGCATGTGGGACTGGCAGAGCGCGATCGTCCTGCCACTGGTCCGCAAAGCCTTCATGCGCTCCATCGCCGAGCAGCCGCCGTCGCCCGAGCGGACCAGGAATCTGGACATCGGGACCGCACTGCTCGAGCGGTACATCGAGTGGGCGCCGAGCATGGACGAGTTCGGGCCGATCCGGATCGACCATGAGGTCGAGGCGATCGTGCCCGATCTGGGCGAGCCGGGCCGTGGTCTGTACCTGCCCGACGGCCGGCGCATCGTCTACACCGACCGGGTCGATCTGCTGGCCATCGACGTGTACGACGCCTACTGGGTGGTGCGCCACCAGGTCGTCCCCGACTGGCAGGACATCCGAACGCTGCTGCTGGACGAGGAGGCGGTGGCGGCCTGCTGGGCGTGGGAGCAGACCTACATCGGCATGGATGTCGCGGGCACGATCCACAACGAGATCCGGGTGGGCCTCGATGATCTCGGGCCACCGCCGCCGGAGACCACGACCGGCCGACCGGGCCGGGGCGGCTACCCGCAGCACGAGGGCAGCGGCGGCGGCCGGAACGTTCCCCAGCACCAGCGGCAGTACGGCCGCCCGGAGCTGCCCGCTGGCACCGAGCGGGTGGAGCAGCAGACCGGCGGGATGATCCGGCGTACCCGCATCCGGCGGACCCGCGAGGAGATCCACGGAATGGGTGCGCTCGTCGCCGCTGAGGCGTTGGAGATGCTGAACTCGGAAGTGGCGATGTATCCGTCGCCGGGGACGCATTGCCCGGCCTGCCCGTTCGACGCGCCCTGCCTGACCATGTGCGAGGGCGCCGATCCCACCTTGGACCTCGCCGCGCGGTACCGCCTCCGGCCGGTCGGCCCGGCATTGAAGACACGCCTGGGTGCGGCGGGAGGCAGTCGCGGCGGTGTCGTCCCACCCAGGCCGTGAGGCCGGCCCGGACCAGTCGACAACCTTGCGCTTGGATCTAGGCTCGGGTGCACCGAACTGGGAGGGGCGATGAGCTTCATCGGCAGGGCCAGGAACAAGGTCGAGGAGGTCGTCGGAGAGTTCAAGGAGTCCGTCGGCGAGGCCTACGGCAACGAGGCGCTTGAACTCGACGGCGAGGCCGAAGCCGACGCCGCCCGCGAGCGCGAGGCCGAGCAGGAGGCGGAGGACGGCACGTCCGGTTCGGGGGCCGGAACCCCCATCCGCTGACCCTCACTTCGCGGCGCCAATCGGGGGTTATGTGGGGGCGAAGGCAGCGAGGGCTTCCTCGGCCCGACGTACGGACTCCTCGGGATCGGCGCTGTTCGAGCCGATCTCGGGGTCATAGTTCAGGTCGAGGAACAGCTCCGTCACCCCCTGGTCGGCGAGCACGTCGAAGTCGGTGCGGATCTCCTCGGCCGAGCCGGTCAGCAGCCGGCGCCCCGCACTGCCACCGGCCCGGATCTGTACGACGCCGCGACACACGAACCGGAGTAGCGATGGGTCGCGGCCGGCCTGCACGGCGGCTGCCTTGATCGTGTCGATGGACTCGCCGATCGCCGTCAAGTCGGCGCGGCTGCTGCTGATCCAGCCATCGGCGAGCCGGCCGGCCCGCCGCAGCGCCGCCGCGGCGAAGCCACCCAGCAGGATCGGCGGATGCGGGCGCTGCGCCGGTTTGGGCTCTACCCGCGACGGCGGGATCTCGTAGAACTCGCCGTGGAACTCGGTGACCTCCTCCGTCCAGATCCGTTGCAGTGCCTCCAGAAACTCCTCCGCCCGCTGTCCCCGGCGCGGAAAGCTTGCACCGGCCGCGATGAATTCCGCTGGTGCCCAGCCCAAGCCCAGACCGACGTCCAGCCGACCGTGCGACACCAGATCGAGAGTGGTCAACTGTTTGGCCAGCACAGTGGGCGACATGAACGGCATGTTCAGCACGGCCACACCGAGCCGCACCCGTCGGGTGAGCCCCGCCAAGTACGCCAGCGTCACGATCGGGTCCTGCACGCTGCGGTAGACCTCCGCCCAGCGGCCATCGTCGGCGGGCTCCGGGACCAGCAGCCGCTGAAACGTCCAGACCGAGTGGTACCCGAGTTCCTCGGCCCGCTGTACGACGGTCCGCTGTGCCTCGGGTGTCGCCCACGAGCCGGACACGGGTACGCCGAAGCCGATCTGCATGCGCTCAGCCTAGGAACCGCGCTCGATAGGCTGGCGACCGCCGATCCACCGAAGGAGCGCCCGTGCCCCGCGTCGTCGTCGACGTCATGCTCAAGCCGGAGATCCTCGACCCCCAGGGCAGCGCGATCCTCGGCGCATTGCCTCGACTGGGATTCGACGGCGTCCGGTCGGTCCGCCAGGGCAAGCACTTCGAACTCGAGGTCGACGAGCCCGTCGACGAGGCGCGGTTGCGCGAACTAGCCGACACGCTGCTGGCCAACTCCGTGATCGAGGAGTTCACCCTGCAGGTCATGCCGCTGTGAAGATCGGGGTGGTCACGTTTCCCGGCTCGCTCGACGACCGAGACGCCCGCCGCGCCATCAGGGTGGCCGGCGGGGAGCCGGTCGCGCTATGGCACGGCGACGCGACCCTGCGCGGCGTGGACGCCGTCGTCCTGCCCGGCGGTTTCTCGTACGGCGACTACCTGCGGTGTGGCGCGATCGCGCGGTTCGCCCCTGTGATGCAGACCGTCATCGACCGCGCCGGCCGGGGGTTGCCGGTTCTGGGCATCTGCAACGGGTTCCAGATCCTCTGCGAGTCCCACCTGCTGCCCGGTGCACTGACCCGAAACGCCCACCTCCATTTCCGCAACCGCGACCAGCGGCTGCGGGTCGAGAACACCGCCACGTCCTGGACCAGTGGATACCGGCAGGGCGAGGAGATCGTCGTACCGGTGAAGAACGGCGAGGGCTGCTTCGTGGCCGCCCCCGATGTGCTCGACCGGCTGGAGGGTGAGGGCCGGGTGGTCGTCCGGTACGCCGACGGCAACCCGAACGGCTCGGTTCGGGACATCGCCGGCATCTGTAACGACCGCGGCAACGTGGTAGGCCTGATGCCGCACCCGGAGCACGCCGTCGAGAAGCTGACCGGTCCGTCCATCGACGGGCTGGGATTCTTCACGTCCGTCCTGACCGCCGCCGTCTCGTGATCGACAGCGTCCAGAACGCCCGGGACACACCCGACCATCCGCAGCCGTACAGCGAGTTGGGGCTGAAATCCGAGGAATACCATCGGATTCGGGACATCCTCGGGCGGCGGCCGACGTCGTCAGAACTGGCGATGTACTCGGTGATGTGGTCCGAACACTGCTCCTACAAGAGTTCGAAAGTTCACCTGCGACAGTTCGGCGATCTCCCGCACAGCGAGGCGCTTCTGGTGGGAATCGGGGAGAACGCCGGTGTCGTTGACATCGGAGACGGCTACGCCGTCACGTTCAAGATCGAGTCGCACAACCACCCGTCGTACGTCGAGCCGTATCAGGGTGCTGCCACCGGAATCGGCGGCATCGTCCGGGACATCCTGACCATGGGTGCCCGCCCGGTCGCTGTCATGGACCCGCTGCGGTTCGGACCGGCGGATGCCCCGGACACCCAGCGCGTGTTGCCCGGTGTGGTGGCCGGGATCGGCGGGTACGGGAACTGCCTCGGTCTGCCGAACATCGGAGGTGAGGTCGTCTTCGACGACGGCTACCTCGGCAACCCGCTAGTCAACGCGCTCTGCGTGGGCGTCATGCGGCACGAGGACATCCGGTTGGCCAAAGCAACAGGCGCCGGAAACGTGGTGATCCTGTTCGGCGCCCGGACCGGCGGCGACGGCATCGGGGGAGTCTCGGTGCTGGCCAGCGAGACGTTCGCCGCGGACGGCCCGAAGAAGCGGCCCAGCGTGCAGGTCGGCGACCCGTTCACCGAGAAGGTGCTGATCGAGTGCTGCCTGGAGATCTTCGCCGCGGATCTCGTGGTGGGAATCCAGGACCTGGGCGGGGCGGGCCTTTCCTGTGCGACTACCGAGTTGTCCAGCGCCGGCTCCGGGGGAATGCACGTTGTCCTCGACCGGGTGCCGTTGCGCGACGAGACGCTCGCCCCGGAAGAGATTCTGATGAGCGAGTCGCAGGAGCGGATGTGCGCCGTTGTACGACCGTCCGCTGTGGACAGTTTCATGGAGATCTGCGCCAGGTGGGAGATCACCGCGACGGTCATTGCCGAGGTCAACGACTCCGGGCGGCTGACGATCGACTGGCGCGACGAGCGGATCGTGGACGTGCCGCCGAAGACCGTGGCGCACGAGGGCCCGGTCTACGAGCGCCCGCTTGCGCGGCCGCTGGACCTCGACGACCTCAGGGCCGACGATCCGGCACACCTGCCGCGACCGTCCACATCGGAGGAACTGCGGGCACTGCTGCTACGGATGGTCGGCAGCCCGAATCTGTGCGCCAAGACGTGGGTCACCGAGCAGTACGACCGCTACGTGCAGGGCAACACGGTGCTTGCCCAGCCCGAGGACGCCGGCGTCGTGCGCGTGGACGAGTCGACCGGGCTGGGAGTCGCCGTCGCGACCGACGGCAACGGCCGGTTCGCCCGGCTGGACCCATACGCCGGGGCGCAACTCGCGCTGGCCGAGGCATACCGCAACGTCGCCACCACCGGTGCCCGGCCGCTGGCTGTCACGAACTGCCTGAACTTCGGCAGTCCGGAGGACCCGGCCGTCATGTGGCAGTTCGCCGAGGCGGTGCGTGGCCTCGCTGACGGGTGCCGCGCACTGGGTCTGCCCGTGACCGGGGGGAACGTCAGCTTCTACAACCAAACCGGCGACAAGGCCATCAACCCGACGCCGATCATCGGCGTGCTCGGCGTCATCGGGGACGTGGCCCGGCGTACGCCGATGGCTTTCGGTTCTGTGCCGGACGAGGTGCTGCTCCTGCTCGGGGACACCTACCCGGAATTCGGCGGGTCGGAGTGGGCCTGGTCGGAGCACCACCACCTCGGCGGTCGGCCGCCGGCCGTCGACCTGGGCCGCGAACGTGCGGTGGCCGAGGTCCTCGCTACGGCCGCTGAAGAGGGACTCGTCTCGGCCGCGCACGACCTGTCCGATGGCGGTCTGGCGCAGGCGCTGGTCGAATGCTGCCTGCGTGGTGACGTCGGAGCTCTCGTGCACCTCGACGAGGACCCGTTCATGGCCTTGTACGCCGAGTCGGCGGGACGCGCGCTCGTCGCGCTCCCAGCCGGGCGACTGGGCCGTTTCACCGAGTTGTGCCAGGAGCACGCCGTTCCGGCTACCCAGATCGGCAC
>Ga0136622_10000105_pt1 | contig 29851 bp, 25 predicted proteins | sample AntDrymUQ4482106_2_FD_104803 | JGI IMG/M metagenome (GOLD analysis project Ga0136622, IMG submission 104803) | Polar desert sand microbial communities from Dry Valleys, Antarctica - metaG UQ448 (21.06) | ecosystem: Environmental > Terrestrial > Soil > Desert | place: Antarctica: Dry Valley...
CACAGCCGGGATGCCGGCTCGCAGTGTTGGGAGTGAGATGCGGCGTGTCGCGGGCGTGCTGGCGATGCTCCTCGCGCTGGTGGTCGTCGTCGCCGGCGCCGCCACCGCGATCGTCGTCGGCCCGGACAACCGGGTCGTGACCGGTCCGCACGAGATCGACACCGAGGCGGTGGCCGTGGTCACCAAGCCGTCCGCCCTGAGCTGGTCAGGTCCGACCGTCAGCGTCCTGGTCGAGGTCCCCGATGAAAAACCTGTCTTCGTCGGTCTCGGCAGCTCCGTCGACGTCGAGGACTACCTCCAGCAGACCGCCCGTGTCCAGGTCGACGACATCTCGGTGCCCTGGAAGATCGCCACGTCATCGGTCCAGGGTCGCAAGAACCTCCCCGCCTCCCCGGCGGCGCTGGACTGGTGGATCGCCGATGCGGCCGGGTTGGGGGGCGCCAGCACGTCCTTCACCCTGCCGGACCAGACCGTGTCGCTGGCCATCTTGCCCGTCGGCGACTCCGATCTCGAAGGGTTGCAGGTCACTGCGGCGTACGACGTCCGCGGAGGTTTCGGTTCGGGGATCGGTCTGGTCGCGCTCGGACTCGGACTGACCGTCCTCGGCTGGTTGCTCGTTCGCCAGCGCCACCTGCTGCAGCCCGAAAACGTCGAAGAGGTCGTCTACGTCTACATCGACGACGACGGCGTCGAGCACGAGATCGACCCCGCAACGGCCCACGAGTACGAGATCGTGGAGGACGTGGAACTGACAGATCCCGGCCAACCGGCATCTCGGTGGCACGTCCCCGGGCGGAGGGGTCGATGACCGGGCGAGCTCGAGGGGCCGTGATCGCTGCCGCGCTCGCCCTCGCGCTGTCCGCGACCGCCGCCTGCGCCGTCCCGCAGCGCAAGAGTGATCTGAGCGTCACCAAGGTCGCGGCGCAACCGGAGGAGATCGGACAGATCTACGAGCGTTACGCAGGCGTGCGGGCAAACGCGCTCAAGCTTCTCGACCCCGAGCCGTTGCGCACCATCGAGAGCGGGCCGGTGCTCGCCATCGACGCAGGATCGCTGCAGGTCGCGCGGCGCCTGTCCCAGACACGCGAGATCGACAGCTCCCAGGACCTCACCGTAGAGACGGTGCTGGCGCCTCGCCTGGGCGCGTACCCGCTGTGGTTCGTCGCCGTCGTCCGCGAGGTCATCCGGGTCCAGATCTTCCAGCGCGACTCAGCGACCTCCCAGTGGGAGATGGTCGCCAGCCCTGAGACGTTGGTCAGCACCGTGCTGCCGAGCTTCGCGCTCGACGCAGACAGCGCCTTGGAGTCGGTCGACGCCGGGGATGCGGACGGCCTCGCACTCGCGCCCCAGGCGGCCGTGGACGCCTATGCGGCAGCACTCGCCGATCCCAACGCACCAGGGGCGTCCGACGTCCTGGACGACTCCTTCATCGAGCAGATGCGAGAAGCAGCAACCGCGTCGGCGAGCATCAAAGGCGTGGAGTTCAGCCAGGACTGGGGGGCCAAACCGGTGCAGTACGCGCTGCGAACGTCCAACGGCGGGGCCCTCGTGTTCGCCACCTTGCTGCGGCAGGACAGCTACGACATCGCTGACGGCCGCGCGGTCAACTGGCCCGAGGGATCGGAGCAGAAGGCCCTTCTCGCCGGCAAGCTCTACACCGCCGGCATCTTGCGCTACTACCACCAGGTGCTGATGTACGTGCCGCCCGACGGCGAGGGCAAACCAAGGGTGCTCGGTCAGTACGGCGGCGTCGTCAGTGGCGATGGTTCCTGACCGGCTCCCGGCCGGCCTCACGGCACCCCGTGTCGGCGGTGCCCAGTCCGCGAGCAGGGCGCACCGAGAGGACGAGGTCGCTCACCCGTCGGCCTTGAGCCAGACCGCGCTCAGGGCCGGCAGGCGTACGACCGCCGACACGCCTCGGGACTGCCACTCGATGTCGTCGGTGACGATGGTGCCGGCGTTGTCGACGCCCCACCCGCCGTACTGAGGTGCGTCGGTGTTGAGCACCTGGCGCCACGATCCGGCCGCGGGCATACCCACCCGGAACCCTTCGTGGGTGGCGCCGGAGAAGTTGTAGATGCACACGAGCCGCGAGTCGCCCCAGACCCGCTCGAACGACAGCACGTTGCTGGCGGCGTCGTTGGCGTCGATCCAGCTGAACCCCGACGGGTCGTGGTCGCCACCCCACAACGCCGCCTCGCGCGTGTAGACCCGGTTCAGGTCGCCGACGAGCCGGTGCACGCCCGCGTGCTGGGGGTCTTCGAGCAGGCCCCAGTCGAGCTCACCGTCGGCGGCCCACTCGCGCGTCTGCGCCAGCTCGGCACCCATGAACATCAGCTGCTTGCCCGGGTGCGCCCACTGGAACGCCAGCAGCGCACGCAGGTTTGCGCGCTGCTGCTCCGGCGAACCGGGCATCTTGCCCACCAGTGAGCCCTTGCCGTGGACGACCTCGTCGTGCGACAGCGGCAGCATGAAGTTGTCGGCGTAGGCGTACATCATCGCGAACGTCGCCTGGTTGTGGTGGTGGGACCGGTTGACCGGGTCCTCGCTGAAGTAGCCGAGGGTGTCGTGCATCCAGCCGAGGTTCCACTTGAAGCCGAAACCCAGGCCGTCCTGGTCGGTGGCCCGGGTGACGCCGGGCCACGCGGTCGACTCCTCGGCGATGATCGAGACGCCGGGGTGGTCGCGGTAACAGGTGCCGTTCAGCTCTTGCAGGAACGCCAGAGCCTCAAGGTTCTCGCGGCCGCCGTTGACGTTGGGCGCCCAGTCGTCGCCACGGGAGTAGTCCAGGTACAGCATCGAGGCGACTGCGTCGACCCGCAGGCCGTCGACGTGGAACTCCTCGATCCAGAACAGTGCGTTGGCGACGAGGAAGTTGCGCACCTCGGGGCGACCGTAGTCGAAGATCAACGTCCCCCAGTCCGGGTGCTCGCCGCGGCGAGGGTCGGGGTGTTCGTACAGCGGCGTCCCGTCGAACCGCGCCAGTGCCCACTCATCGCGCGGGAAGTGGGCGGGGACCCAGTCCACGATCACACCGATGCCTGCTTGGTGCAGGGCATCGATGAGTGCCCGGAGGTCGTCGGGCTCACCGAAGCGAGCCGTCGGCGCGAAGTAGCCGGTGACCTGGTAGCCCCAGGAGCCGCCGAACGGGTGCTCCATGACCGGCATCAGCTCGACGTGGGTGAAGCCGAGCTCACGCACGTACGCGACCAGCTCGTCGGCAAGGTCGCGGTAGCTGCGGCCGTGCTTCCAGGACCCGAGATGGACCTCGTAGATGCTCATCGGCTCGGCATGCGGTTGGCGGTGCACCCGCTGCTCGAGCCACGAAGCGTCGCTCCACACGTAGGAGCTGTCGTAGACGACCGACGCCGTCTCCGGCGGATGCTGGGCACGAAACGCGAAGGGGTCGGCCTTGTCGATCCAGCGCCCGTCGGCGCCGCGCACCTTGAACTTGTAGAGGGCGCCGGACCCCACCTCGGCCTCGAGCTCCCAGACGCCGTGCGCATCGCGGGCCATCGGATGCTGGCTCCCGTCCCAGCCGTTGAAGTCCCCGACCAGCTGGACCTCCTGGGCGTTGGGCGCCCACACCGCGAACGAGGTGCCGTTGGCGCTGGGGTGCGCGCCAAGAACCGTCCACAGCTTCTCGTGGCGGCCCTCGCCGAAGAGATGGCGGTCGAGCTCCTTCATGTGAGCAACCTTTCAGATCGTCAGAGCGTTCAGGACACCAGGCGTTCGAGGGCCCGCAGCGGAAGAGTGACCCAGTCCGGGCGATGGTGCAGCTCGTACACGACCTCGTAGACGGCCTTGTCGATCTCGTATGCCGACAGCACGATGGTGGCACCCTCGTCGGGGACGAACCCGTACCCCGACAAGAAGGCCGCGCGGTTGCGTGCGACCCACTCCTCGGCGCGCTCCAGGGTGTCGGCGCCGGTCTGCAGCAGGACGGAGTGGGCGGCGTAGTCGAACGAGCGCAGCATCCCGGCGAGGTCGCGGGCGGGCGTGTCGAGCATGGTGCGTTCGGCCAGCGGTGCGGCCGGCTCGCCCTCGAAGTCGATGATCTTCCAGCCCGCCGTGGTACGCAGGGTCTGCCCGAGGTGCAGGTCCCCGTGGACGCGTTGCGCGTGCACCGCCATGTCGAGGCGAGCGAGGGCGTCGTAGCACTCCTCGATGCGTGGCACCAGCGGTGCGAGCATCGGCGCGTCGGCCGCTGCTGCCGTGAGCCGGGCGCGTAGCCGCTCCGCGAGGGCGCCGAGCTGCTCGGTCGCCCAGATCTCGGTCGGGAAGGAGTCGGCCATCAGCTCGTGGACGTGTGCCGTGGTGGCGCCGAGCCGCTCGGCGTCCCCCGCGAAGTCGCCGCCGGCCTCCGATGCGGCGAGCTCGGGATCGGCCAGCAGGTCACGCACACTCGTCCTCGCCGATTCCCAGCCGTCGGTCGCGGTGCGCAGGAACCGTTGCAGCATCGCCAGGTCGTAGCCCGGCAGACCGTCGGCGTTGCTGGTGCTGATCCAGCCGAAGAGCGCCGCGACGCTGTCGCTGCCAGGTCCGGACAGCGCCTGGTGGACCTCGACGTCGGGGTTGCGGCCTGGTACGACCCGGCGGAACCACTTGAGAAGAGCGGTCTCACCCACGATGATCGAGGTGTTGCTCTGGTCGACCGACAAGGCCACCGACGGCGTGTCGGCGTCGATGTCGATCTCGATCCCGGTGCGGTGGAAGACCATGTCCGCCACCTTCGGCGGACCGAAGAAGCCGTTCATCAGGACCGTCCGCGCCTCGGGGTCGTGCATCGCGTCGTAGACGTAGAAGTCGCCCTCGTCCCAGGTCTCCATGCCGACAAGTCCGTACCCGATGCTGTCGACCGGTTCGCTGCGGTAGGCGAGGGGCAGGTTGTAGACGTGCCGGCCGTTCGCGGTCGTGACGGTGACGAGCTCGATCCGGACCCCGAGCCCGGTGAGCGGGTCGCTGAGCCAGCTCAACGGCTGGACGGCTGAGACCGTGAACCTGCCGACGGACGCGCCGAACCAGCGCTGTCGCGCGAGGTAGTCCGTCATGTGCGGGTGCTGGACGGGCTCGGTCATGCGCGTGCCTCCGGTGGGCCCTCTGTGTCGGGCGTGATGCGCTTTCCGAGACGAAACCAGTAGAAGCCGTGTCCGGCAAGGGTCAGCAGGTACGGGAGGTCACCGATGCGGGGGAAGTCGACCCCGCCGAGCATCTCGATGGGTTGGACCCCGACGTAGGCGTGCAGGTCGAGCTCGACCGGCTGGGGGAACCGCGACAGGTTGTTGACGCACAGCATTACGTCCCCCTCGTGCTCGCGGATGTAGGACAGCACCGACGGGTTGGACCCGCCGAGGTCGTGGAAGCTGCCGAGCCCGAAGGCACGGTGCTGCTTTCGGATCGTGATCATCCGGCGGGTCCAGTGCAGCAACGAGGAGTTGCTGGTCTGGTGCGCCTCGACGTTGACCGCCTGGAAGCCGAAGACCGGGTCCATGATCACCGGCAACGACAGCTTGCCCGGCGTGGCGGGGGAGAAGCCGGCGTTGCGGTCCGGTGTCCACTGCATCGGGGTACGTACCCCATCGCGGTCGCCGAGCCAGATGTTGTCGCCCATGCCGATCTCGTCGCCGTAGTAGAGCACCGGCGAGCCGGGCAGGCTGAGCAGCAGCGCGGTGAAGAGCTCGATCTGGTTGGTGTCGTTGTCGAGCAACGGGGCGAGCCGCCGGCGGATGCCGATGTTGGCCTTCATGCGCGGGTCGCTGGCGTACTCGCCCCACATGTAGTCGCGGTCCTCGTCGGTGACCATCTCCAGGGTCAGCTCGTCGTGGTTGCGCAGGAAGATCCCCCATTGGCAGTTCGACGGGATGTCAGGGGTCTGCTCCATGATCTCGCTGACCGGGTAGCGAGACTCCCGGCGCACGGCCATGAAGATGCGTGGCATCACCGGGAAGTGGAAGCACATGTGGCACTCGTCACCGCCGGAGGCGTGGTCGCCGAAGTAGTCGACGACATCGGCGGGCCACTGGTTGGCCTCGGCGAGCACGACCCTGCCGGGGTAGTGCTCGTCGATGTAGCGGCGCACGTACCGCAGGAACTCGTGGGTCTCGGGAAGGTTCTCGCCGTCGGTGCCCTCGCGCTCGTACAGGTACGGCACCGCGTCGAGGCGGAAGCCGTCGATCCCGCGGTCGAGCCAGAAGGACAACGCCTCGATCATCGCGTCACGGACCGCCGGGTTGTCGAAGTTGAGGTCTGGTTGGTGGTGGTAGAAGCGATGCCAGAAGTACTGGTGGCGCACCGGGTCCCAGGTCCAATTGGACGCCTCGGTGTCGACGAAGATGACGCGGGCGCCTGCGTAGGCGTCGTCGGTGTCGGACCAGACGTAGAAGTCGCCGTACGGGCCGTCCGGGTCGTGGCGCGAGGCCTGGAACCACGGGTGTGCGTCGGACGTGTGGTTCATGACGAAGTCGATTATCACGCGGATGCCCTTGGCGTGGGCGGTGTCCAGGACGCCCTGGAAGTCGTCGATCGTGCCGATGTCAGAAGCCACGTCGGTGTAGTCGGCGACGTCGTACCCGCCGTCACGCAACGGCGAGGGGAAGAAGGGCGGGAGCCAGAGGCAGTCGACACCTAGCCACTGCAGGTAGTCGAGCTTTTCGGTCAGGCCCTTGAGGTCCCCGACACCGTCTCCGGAGGAGTCCTTGAAGGACCGGACGAGCACCTCGTAGAAGACCGCCCGCTTGAACCACAGCGCATCGTCCTCCAGCTCTGCCATGGCCCCATCCTTGCATCGGCTCACCGAGGTGGACGAAGTGCGTCAGGGGTTGACAATGGGGCGATGAAGGAGGCGGCAGCGCGCCCGGTGCGAGGATCGCCGACCTCACGAAAGCGATCTCCGGCGCGTTCACCAGACATGACCGTCACGCCGTTCGACCAGGTCGTGACCGAGCACGGAGCTGTCGTGCTCCGCGTCTGCCGTGCCGTCCTCGGTCCTGTCGACGCCGACGACGCGTGGTCCGAGACCTTCCTCGCCGCCATGCAGGCCTACCCCCGGCTGCGGCCGGACAGCAACATCCGCGCCTGGCTGGTGACGATCGCCCACCGTAAAGCCATCGATCGGCACCGCGTCGCCAGGCGCAGTCCCGTACCGACCGAGACGCTGCCCGAGCGGCCGACGCGGCTGGGCAACCCCGACCCGTCGGACGACGACCTCTGGGAGGCGGTTCGTCTGCTTCCCGACAAGCAGCGAGCCGCCGTCGCGTACCGCTACCTCGCGGACCTGCCCTACCGCGAGATCGGCGCACTGCTCGGCAGCAGTGAAGCAGCGGCACGCCGAAGCGCCGCAGACGGCATTGCGACATTACGGACCAGCTATCGCAAGGAGACGACATGACCAACCCCGACGGGCACGACGGCCGCGGCCTCACCGCTCTGACCGATCAGGACGAGGAGGTCCGCCTGGCCGCTCTGCGCGAGCGACTCGCCGATCAGGCGGACCGCGCCGGCATCCTCGATGTCGCGTACCGGACCGTCGACAGTCCGGTCGGTGCGCTGCTCTTGGTGTCCACTGAGCAGGGCCTCGTCCGTGTCGCCTACGCCTGCGAGGGGCACGAGAGCGTCCTGTCCATGATCGCCGAGCAGGTCAGCCCGCGGATCCTGTGCGCGCCTGGCCGGCTCGACGTGGTGGCACACGAGCTCGACGAGTACTTCGCCGGGCGGCTTCGTGAGTTCGACGTCCAGCTCGACCTGCGGCTTGCCCGCGGGTTCCGCCGTGAGGTCCTGGGCCACCTGCGTGAGGTCGGGTACGGGTCGACCGCCAGCTACGCCGTCGTCGCCTCCGCGTCCGGAAAACCTACGGCCGTGCGTGCAGTCGGGACCGCGTGCGCCAAGAACCCGTTGCCGATCGTCGTCCCCTGTCACCGGGTGGTGCGCAGCGACGGCCAGGTCGGCCAGTACGTCGGAGGGGTGGCCGCCAAGCGGACGCTTCTTGCGCTGGAAGCGGCGGCCTGACATCGGGCTATGGAGGCGACGAGGGCGCGTAGAGTTCGCACAGATGGAACCAATGGCGGGTTGTCGGACACTAGCGCGCCCGCACCTGCACGTACGTTTCGACCCAGAGCGGATCAAGCTCGGGCACACCGACGAGGTCACCGCGATCGCGCGCGTGACGTTGTCCAACGGCGACACGGCGAACGGGTCGGTGAAGTTCGGAAAGAGGTGCAAGTCGCTGCGGAACTTCGCCAACGTGAAGCTGGACGGGGACGCCAGGGCAAAGACACATCTGCGCAAGAAGTGGGGCGAGAACCGTCCACTGTGCCTTCGGTACCGTCCGGCGAACCCGGACCGTTTCCCCAACGCCAAGGGCTCCTTCTCGCTCAAGAAGCTGATCGTCAAGAAGTGACCGGTACCAGAGTTGCATGAGGTCGTACCGCTGCGGGTAGCAACCAGGACCTGGTTCGCCATCTCGCTGCAGACGTTCGGCGGACCCGCCGGCCAGATCGCCGTCATGCAGCGCATCCTGGTCGATGAGAAGCGTTGGATCAGCCAGCGCCGGTTCCTGCACGCCCTGAACTACTGCATGCTGCTGCCCGGACCCGAGGCCCAGCAGCTCGCGATCTACATCGGGTGGCTGCTCAACGGCCGCCGCGGCGGTCTCATCGCCGGCACTCTGTTCGTGCTGCCCGGCGTCGTCGCCCTGATGACCCTCTCCGCCGTGTACGTCGGGCTCGGCGACACCGGAGTGGTGGCCGCGGTGTTCCTCGGCCTGGCGCCGGCGGTCATCGCCATCGTCGTGCAGGCAGTCATCCGCGTCGGCAAGCGGGCGCTCACCCACCCGAGCCTGGTGGCGCTGGCGGTCGCCGCCTTCGTGGCCCTGACGTTCTTCGACGTCGCATTCCCGGTCGTCGTCCTCGGCGCAGGTGTCGTCGGCTGGGTCCTCGGACGTCTGGTGCCGTCCTTCGCCGAACCCAAGGCCGACAGAGCCGACGCCGGTCCTGCGCCGCTGATCAGCGACGACGACCTGTGGAACGAGCGCCCGTCGGTCCGCCGTGCCGGCCTCACGCTCGGGGTCGGTCTCATCCTGTGGGCGGCGCCGGTGTTCGCCGTCGCCGTCCTGGTCGGTCGCGACACCATCTTCGTCGACCAGGGTCTGTTCTTCTCAGGTGCCGCGCTGGTCACCTTCGGTGGCGCCTACGCCGTGCTGGCCTACGTCGCGCAGCAGGCCGTGCAGACGTACGGGTGGCTGATGCCGGGGGAGATGGTCCGCGGGCTCGCCCTGGCCGAGACCACGCCGGGTCCGCTGATCATGGTCGTGCTGTTCGTCGCGTTCGTCGGCGCGTACCGCAGTCCCGGGGACCTGGACCCTTGGCTCGCCGCCGTGCTGGCGGCGCTCATCACCACCTGGGTCACGTTCGTGCCCTGCTTTTTGTTCATCCTGCTCGGTGCCCCGTACGTCGAGCGGCTGCGCCACAACCGCAACCTGTCGGCCGCGCTGACCGGGATCACCGCAGCCGTGGTCGGCGTCATCGCCAACCTGGCGGTATATTTCGCCCTGCACACGCTGTTCAGCGGCACCGACACCGTCACCTGGGGTGTCTTCGACTTCGAGATCCCGCAGCTGGGCACCGTGCAGGTCGCGGCTCTCGCGGTGACCGCGCTCGCGTGCGTGTTGATCTTCGGTCGCGGCCTCAGCGTGCTGCGTACCCTCGGCGTCTGCGCCGCCGCCGGCGTCCTCCTGTACCTCGCCGGCTAGGCCACCTGACCGCCGATACGTGGCAGCTGGCGCGCCGATACGTGGCAGCTGGTGCGGGCTCCCGGCACTTCGTCCGCACTTCACCGGGCGCACCGTCGCTTCACCTGGGTTGCGACCCCGGTGAGGTGACGCCGTACCAGGAGAACCTGGTAGACGAGTGATTGCTGGAATGAAGCGATCCGGAGTCGCGTACGGGCGCGCCAGCATCCACCTACGGGCGCGCCGGAAGTCACGTACGGGCGGTCAGCGGACGTGGATGATGTGCGCGCAGCTCTCACCCAGGTGGCTGGGGCCGAGCCGGACGTAGGTGTGCTCGCCCCACGCCCACGAGGCGCCGGAGAGCTCGTCGTAGGCCACGAACGTCTCGTCCCAGTCGAACCCGAGGGCAGGCATCCGCAGCTGGATCGTGGACTCCTGGACCGACCATGGGTCGTTGTTGACCACCACGATGACCGTGTCGTCGCCGGACTGCTTGGAGAAGCACAGGATCGCGTTGTTGTCGCTCGCGTGCAGCGTGAGGTCGCGTAGCTGCTGCAGCGCCGGGTGCGCACGACGGATCTGGTTGAGCCGCGTGAGGTACGGCGCGAGCGTCGCGCCACTGGCGCGCGCGGCGTCCCAGTCGCGGATCTTGATCTGAAACTTCTCCGAGTCGACGTACTCCTCGCTCCCCGGTCGTAGTGGCAGGTTCTCGAAGAGCTCGTAGCCGGCGTAGACACCCCACGACGGGGAGCCGGTGGCCGCCAGCACGGCACGCACGGCGAAGGCGTCGCCGCCGCCCCGCTGGATGAACCCGGGAAGGATGTCGGGGGTGTTGACGAAGAAGTTGGGTCGCAGGACGTCGCTGGTCTCGTGTGCAACCTCGGTGAGGTAGTCACCGAGCTCCCCGGAGGTCTCTCGCCAGGTGAAGTAGGTGTAGCTCTGGTGGAATCCCATCATGCCGAGCGCGCGCATCATCGCCGGCTTGGTGAACGCCTCGGACAAGAAGACGACGTCGGGGTCGCTGTCGCGGATCTCGCCGAGCAGCCGCTGCCAGAACGCGACCGGCTTGGTGTGCGGGTTGTCGACGCGGAAGATCCGTACTCCGTGGGACATCCACAGCCGCACCACCCTCAGCACCTCGACGAAGATGCCCTCGGGGTCGTTGTCGAAGTACAGCGGGTAGATGTCCTGGTACTTCTTGGGCGGATTCTCGGCGTACGCGATGCTGCCGTCGGCGCGCGTGCCGAACCACTGCGGGTGCTCGGTGACCCACGGATGGTCTGGCGCGCACTGCAGCGCCAGGTCCAGCGCGACCTCCAGGCCCAGTTGACCGGCGCGGGCGACGAAGGCGTCGAAGTCCGCGAACGTCCCCAGCTCGGGGTGGATGGTGTCGTGTCCACCCTCAGCGGACCCGATGGCCCACGGGGACCCGGGGTCGTCGGGGCCGGCGGTCAGCGTGTTGTTGGGACCCTTGCGGTTGACCCTGCCGATCGGGTGGACCGGAGGCAGGTAGATCACGTCGAAGGCCATGTCCGCAACGGCCGGCAGCCGCTCGGCGGCGGTGGCGAAGGTGCCGGAGAGGTAGGTGCCGTCAGCATTGCGGCGTGCGCCTTCGGAGCGGGGGAAGAACTCGTACCAGGCGCCGTACGCGGCCCGGCGGCGGTCGACGAAGAAGGGGTACGCCGACGACGCGCCGACCAGCTCGCGCAGAGGGAAGTGTGTGAAGACCGACTGGATCTCGGCGGTGATCGCCTCGTCCAGGCGGCTGACCGGGTTGAGGTCGGTCCTGCGTAGCGTCGTGGCGACGTCCTCGAGCAGCTGGCGTTGGGCTTCGGCGCTGGCGGGCAGCTCGGCGAGTGCGCGTTCAAACAGCAGGGCGCCGTCGAGAAGCATGAGCTCGGTGTCGACGTCCGCGCCGACTTTGATCGGAGCGTCGTGCAGCCACGTCGCGTAGGGGTCACCCCAGGACTCCACGCGGAACGTCCAGGCGCCGACGGTGTCAGGTGTGACCTCGGCCGCGTACAGGTCGTCCTCGGCCGGCACCATGAGGACGAGTGGGCGCTCACTGCCTTCGGGATCGGTCAGCACGACCCCGGCGCCGAGCTGGTCGTGTCCTTCGCGAAAGACCCGGGCGCTGACCTCGAAGCGCTCGCCAACCGAGGCCTTCGCGGGGTAGGCGCCGCCCTCGATGACGGGCTCGACGTCGAGGATGGGGATGCGCGCGATCATGGTTCCACGCTAGTCGAGTCCGCAGCCGGGTCCTCGAGCGGACGCCGATCCGCCAATCCCGCCCGCGGTGACCCCCTCATGAGAGATGATGACCGATCAACCAGTGAGACACTGCGGTTCGAGGAGGGCAGCGTGGCGTCCACGTCGCAGCCGTTCGGCATCGCCGGTGAGCTCGAACAGCTCTCCGGCGGCTTCGCCATCCTCGAGGCGGCGCTGGCAGGACTGAGCTCCTCACTGCACGGCCTCGACGTGCAGGACACCGGTCCCGAAGATGTCGTAGCGACGTTCGCGGAGGCGATGGAACGGCTCGAGCGGATACTGGAAAACATCGGGTCGCAGGCGGCGGACGCCGCGACCGTGATGCGCCGGTTCGCGCGTGACCAGCCAGTGGGGGCTTTCCATGAGGACGGGGGAGACGCGCGGTGAACCCCGATCGTTTCCTCGGCCTCGATCCCACCCCTGGTGACCTGCGGGCGGCGGACGAGGTCACCAAGGTGTTGCGCTCCTGCGTGGTCGCACTCTCTGAGGGGCGTCGTCGGGTAGAGCACACCGCACGGCCGGACGGCCTGTGGCAGGGCGCGCACGCCGCCGCGATCGTCGACACGCTGACCGCGTACGCCGGTCGGCTGCGAGCGCTCGAGGACGCGGTCGTCGACTTTCTGCAGGCCTGGCAGCAGTGGCGCCACGGCATCGCCGGACGCCAGGACGAGACCGCCGCGCTCGTGGAGGCGGTCACCCAGCTGGTGGACGGCCCCGTGGACTCCGCCGACCCGCGCCGCGAGGCCCTGCTGCGCCAGGCGGGCGCGTTGCGCGACCGCCACCAGATCGCCGCCGACCAGACCGGCGCAGCGGCCGAGGCCCTGATCGCCGCCACCACCGTGGACCAGGAAGGCCGCGACCTGCCCGTCGATCTCCAGCGCGGCCTGCTGGCGCTGGAGGCGGCGGTCGAGCAATGGTTGGCCGAGAGCGCCGCCGATCTGCGTCATGCGACCGAGACGATCAGCTCGGTCACCAAGCTGACGGCCGTCGTACCACAGCTCGTTGGTGTCGCCCCCGGTTCTGACGCCTCGCCCGAGGCGCTGCGGATCGCTGCTGCGGCACCGGGTTCGCACCGCCTCATCACCGCCCTGCACCGGGGAACGCCCGAACGACCGGCCGAGGAGCTGTCCGACGCGAGCTTTGCGAGCGAGGTCAGGGCAGAAGGCGCACTCGCCGACCGGGTGCGCGGAGCCCCGCATGCCGGCGACCTGGAGGGGGAGACCGCATGACCGTACTCATGGCGCAGGTCGACATCGACGTCCCCCCGGATTTCCACGAGGTGCCCGTCGACCCGAGTGTCGAGGACCGGCTCCTGGGGCAGACCGCAATTCTCGATGAGCTGTCGATCGCGGACCCGGCACAGCGCGAGGGTCTCGGTTGGTATCTCGAAGCGCTCTCGCGCAGCGTTACGGCGGGTGCCGTCGTCAGCACCGCCTTCTGCGCGGTACGCCTCGGCGGCACACCGTCCTCGGCGACCTTGACCGTCGCGGTTCACCCCGCTGCCGCCGAAGACCCGCTGGTGTTCACCACCGGAGCCGCTCGCGCTCTCCTCACCACCGGCGCGTACGAGAGCGTGGCGCAGGAGAACCTCGGCCGTACCCTTGCCGTCGTGGCCCGCGGTCGTGCCATCGGAGACGACGGTCTGACCTACTCCCAGGACGTCACCGTCGTCGTACCCGTCGCCGGGCACCGCCTGGCGGTCGTCGTCTCCCTGTCCACGACCGACCTTGCTCACGTCGCGACCTACGAGGCCGTGGTCAGGGACGCTGCCGCTTCGGCGCGTGTGCTGACCTGAGACCGTGGCGCGCGGTCCCGGCGCCTGTTACCGATCGGTTAGTGTGCACGCATGCCGCAGTACGTACGACTCGATGTCGAAGGCGGCGTCGGGACGATCCGCCTGGACCGCCCGAAGATGAACGCTCTGGACTTCACCCTCCAAGAGGAGATCCGGATCGCCGCGGACGCGGCCGCCGAACGCGACGACGTCGCCGCCGTCGTCGTCTACGGCGGTGCGAAGGTGTTTGCAGCCGGAGCGGACATCGTGCAGATGGCGTCGATGGGCGCCGCTGAGATGGGTGAGCGCGGTGGCGTCCTGCAGGCCTGCCTGACGGCGGTCGCCACGATCCCCAAGCCGACCGTCGCCGCGATCACCGGGTACGCGCTCGGTGGCGGCTGTGAGCTCGCATTGTGCACCGACGTCCGCTTCGCGGCCGACGACGCCAGGCTCGGCCAGCCAGAGATCCTGCTCGGCATCATTCCCGGTGCCGGTGGCACCCAACGGCTCAGCCGGTTGGTCGGACCTGCGGTTGCCAAGGAGCTGATGTACACCGGACGTTTCGTCGCCGCCGACGAGGCACTCCGGATCGGCCTGGTGGACAGGGTCCTTCCGGCCGCTGAGGTCTATGAGTCGGCGCTTGCCTGGGCGCGCCAGTTCGTCGGCGCCGCCTCCCTCGCGCTCGCGGCGATCAAGCGGTCGGTCGACCAGGGCCTGGACGAAGGGCTGCAGGCGGGACTGGAGATCGAGCGCGCCGAGTTCTCCGCACTCTTCGACACCGCCGACCAGAAGACCGGGATGCAGTCGTTCATCGACAACGGACCAGGCAAGGCGGTCTTCGAGGGCCGGTGAGCAACGTGAGTGAGCCGCATCCGCACGCCAGATCCGAGGAGGTCGAGGCGGCGTGGCAGGACACCAAGCTGGCACAGGTGCTGTACCACGACTGGGAGGCCCAGACCAACGACGACAAGTGGTCGATCTCCTTCGACGACCGGTGCACCGCCTACGCGCGTGACCGCTTCGTCGCGGTCGCCGGTCAGGACGACTGGCCGTACGCACGCTGCCTGGAGATCGGCGCCGGCACTTGCTTCTTCTCGCTCAACCTGCGGCTCGCGGGCGTCGTCGAGGCGATCACCGTCACGGACATCTCGCCCGGCATGTTCGAGGTCCAAGCGCAACGCCGCAGGGCTGGGGTGCGCGATCGAAGGCGAGGCAGACGACGCGGAGTCGCTGCCGTTCTGCGACGACACGTTCGACGTCGTGGTCGGGCACGCGGTCGTCCACCACATCCCCGACGTGGACAAGGCGTTCGGCGAGATGGTGCGCGTGCTGCGGCCCGGTGGGCGGATCGTGATCTGCGGCGAGCCGACGCGGTGGGGAGACTTCGTTGCCCGGCAGTTGTCGCGGGCGACCTGGTGGGCAGCGACGCACGCGACCGGCACTCGACCGGGTCCTCGGCGCCGTGGTGCCCGACGCGCTCTACTACAACGTCTCGGTCGCTGTCCAAGCCACGAAGACCGCGCGGTCAGCGATCGCCACGATCATCTGGATCATCGCGTTGCTGTGTGCGGTCGTGCTCGGGCTGGGTGCGCTGCTGACCGTCCTGGACGCCAATCAGGACAACGCGATCGTGTCGTTCGTCGACGATCTGGCTCGCCGGGTGGACGGCCCCTTCTGGGAGCTCTTCACCTTCAGCGGAAAGGGTTCGCAGGAGGAGATCCTCGTCAACTGGGGGGTCGGCGCCATGGCCTACCTCATCGTCGGGCGCATCATCGAACGCATCATCCGTCCCCTGACGATCCGCAGCTTTTGGCCCCTCGATCCGCAGGTTCTTGCCCCCCGATCCGCAGGTCCTGCCCGTTGCGCCGCAGCACCGCGGTGTGACCCATCCCATGCCGGCACCGCTCGCTGCTGTGATTACCGGCAGGTAACCTGGGGTGGTCAGAACCGCCCGCGCACATGACCACCGCGCGTGACAGGCTGTTCCTGGTACGAGCAGCCGCGCGGTTGCCCGCGGCGCCCCGGCGACGCGTTACCCCTCAAGCGCAGGAGGGCCCCAGGGGCCATGAATATCGTCGTCTGTGTGAAGTACGTTCCCGATGCCACGGCGGACCGCACCTTTGACTCCACTGACAACACCGTGGACCGGGTCGGCGTCGACGGGCTGTTGTCCGAGCTCGACGAGTACGCGATCGAGGAGGCGCTGACGATCACCGAGTCGGGCGGCGGCGAGGTGACGGTGCTGACGATGGGCCCCGCACAAGCCGCGGCCGCGGTGCGCAAGTCGCTACAGATGGGTGCACACAAGGGTGTGCACGTGCTGGACGACGCGATCCACGGCTCGGACGCGGCCGCCACGTCGCTGGTGCTGGCCGAGGCGATCAAGAAGCTCGACCACGACCTGATCATCACCGGCATGGCCTCGACCGACGGCGGCATGAGCGTGATCCCGGCCATGCTGGCGGAGCGCCTAGGGATCGCGCAGGTGACCTTCGCCTCGGAAATCGTGGTCGACGGCGAGACCGTACGCATTCGCCGCGACGGCGATGTCGCCACCGAGACGATCGAGGCGAGCACCCCGTTGGTGCTGAGCGTGACCGACCAGTCCAACGAGCCGCGCTACCCCTCGTTCAAGGGGATCATGGCGGCAAAGAAGAAGCCGGTCGAGACCTGGTCGCTCACCGAGCTCGGCGTCGATCCCGCTCAGGTCGGCCTCGACTCGGCCTGGACGAAGGTGACGGCGTACGTCGCCCGGCCCCCACGTACCGCTGGTGAGATCGTCACCGACGAAGGCGACGGCGGCACCAAGCTCGTCGAGTTCCTCGCGTCCAACAAGTTCGTCTGACAGAAGGGAACGGGACATGGCCGAAGTATTGGTCCTCGTCGATCACGTCGAGGGTGCTGTCTCCAAGCCGACCCTCGAGCTCTTGACTCTTGCGCGCCGCCTCGGTGAGCCGTCGGCGGTGTTGATCGGTGCCGGTGCCGACGCCGCCCACGGGGCGTTGGCATCGCACGGCGCGGAGAAGATCTACGTCCTGGACGCTCCCGAGCTCACCGAGTACCTCGTGGCGCCAAAAGCCGAGGCGCTGGCGCAGCTGGTCGCCGACACGTCACCGGCCGCTGTGCTGCTGGCATCCTCTGCCGAGGGCAAGGAGATCGGAGGCCGCCTGGCCATCAAGTGCGACTCCGGGATCATCACCGACGCGGTAGACGTCGAAGCCGTAGACGGAGGCGTCCAGATGACTCAGTCGGTCTTCGCCGGCAACTTCACCGTCACGTCCCGGGTCACCAAGGGCACCCCCATCGTGACGATCAAGCCCAACTCGACGACGCCTCAGGAGCATCCGGCGGCCGGTACGGTTGAAACCATCTCGGTACAAGTCTCCGACAACGCCAAGGGCGCCAGGATCACCGAGACCAAGCCGCGCGGCAAGTCCGGTCGCCCCGAGCTGACCGAGGCCCCAATCGTGGTCTCCGGTGGTCGTGGCACCGGTGGTGACTTCTCCGAGGTCGAGGCCTTCGCCGACTCACTCGGCGCTGCGGTCGGTGCCTCGCGCGCCGCGGTGGACTCCGGCTGGTACCCCCACGCGTTCCAGGTGGGTCAGACCGGCAAGACGGTCTCGCCGCAGCTGTACGTCGCCACCGGCATCTCCGGCGCGATCCAGCACCGCGCCGGCATGCAGACCTCCAAGACGATCGTCGCCGTCAACAAGGACGAGGAGGCGCCGATCTTCGAGCTGGTCGACTTCGGCGTCGTCGGCAACCTCAAGACGGTGCTCCCGCAGGCCACCGAGGCGATCGTCAAGCGCAAGGGCTGAGTTCGGCTTCCCCCCGTTGAGATTGACGTTGGGAGCCGACACCGGCGTGTCGTGGTCAAGTCGTCAATCTCAGAGCGGGGAGGCCGTCAGTCGGAGTTGTTGGCCAGACCAGCGTCGCCGTAGCCAACGGTCGTGAGTCGCCACGACGACCGTGCCACTGTGTGACGCCGGTCCGGTGCTGCCGGCCGGCGCGAGGATCGCCTCCTCCAGCTCGGTGGCCAGCGCGAGCGAGATGTGGTTCGTCGGCTCATCGAGAAGCAGGAGGTCGGGCGCCTGCGCCACCGCGATCGCCAGCGCCACGCGGCGTCGCTGGCCGACGCTCAGATCGCCGACTGCACGGTCCAGGTCCCGCCCGTGCATCAGGCCCAGGTCGCTCAGCGGGTGCCGCTCGGCCTCGGCGTACCCCAGTGCGACGGCGAATGTCTCGCGTGCCGACCGCGTCGGTACGGCGAATGTCACGTCTTGCACGAGGGTGGCGACGCGTCGCGCCGTGACGTGCACCGAGCCGGACCCTGCGCGCAGCCGTCCGTCCAGCAGCGCCAGCAGGCTCGACTTGCCCGAACCGTTGCCGCCGGTGACCAGCAGGCGTCCACCGGTCGGCAGGTCGAGCTCGTCGAGGCGGACGCGGCCGGGCACGCACAATGCCCGGATCGACACCGCGAGTGCGCCTCCTCCGGTACGTCCCGTCAACAGGGCCCGGAGCCGCAGTGGGGCGCGCGGCCTGCGTACCTGCTCCCGCTCGGCGACCGCGAGCCGGCGCTCGGCGTCGTGGACCCGACGCGCCACGGTCCGCTCGACATTGGCGCCCTTGAAGCCGTAGCTGAACTTGTCGTTGTCGCGCGGCGGGCGGTTGTGCGCGACCGCGCTGGTGGTGATGGTGGTGGCGGCCCGCAACGTGCCGATCCGCGCCTGCTGCGCGGTGTAGGTCTCCTCCCACCGGCGTCGGGCGTCGGCCTTGTCGGCCAGGTAGTCGCTGAACCCGCCGCCGTACCGTGTCGGTCCAGGCGGCGTGCTCCGGTGCGCGCCCATCGCCGGATCGAGGTCGACGACGTGGGTGCACACCGCATCCAGGAAGGCCCGGTCGTGGCTGGCGGCAACGACAACACCGGGCAGGGCGAGCAGGAAGGTCTCCAGCAGGTCCATCGCGGCGTCGTCGAGGTGGTTGGTGGGTTCGTCGAGCAGGACGCATTCAGGCCGGCGTGTGAGGATCGCGGCTATGGCCAGGCGGGTACGCTGCCCGCCCGACAAGGTGGCGACCTGGCGTTCGCCGGCGAGGTCGGCGACGCCGAGGCGTTGGGCGGCGATGGCTGCCCGGCGGTCGGCGTCCCAGGCGTCGTGACTCTGTGCCCACTCCAACGCGTCGGCAAGAAGCCCGGCGAGTCGGCGGTCCTCGGGCGCCGCGGCCATGGCGCTGCCCAGCCGCTCCACCTCACGTACCGCGTGGTGCAGCGGCGCGAGCGCATCGGTCAGGACGTCTGCGACCGTATCGGTTGCGGAGAAGGACGATTCCTGCGGCAGGTACGCGAGGTCCTGTGGTCGCGCCACCGTTCCGTGGTCCGGGGTCTCGACACCGGCGAGCAGTCGCAGCAGGGTGGATTTGCCGACGCCGTTCTCGCCGACGATTCCGACCCGTTGGCCGGGGGAGACCAGCAGGTCGGTGCCGTCGAGGACGACGTCGTGGCCGTACGCCTTGGTCAGGGCGTGGGCGGTGAGTGGGCGAACAGACATGCGCAGAGCTCCAAGCGGAAACAGCAACCGGCCGGGCGTACCTCGGCAGGTCCTGGGCGTCGTCAGCTCCACATGATGAGTCCAGACTAGGCCACCCGCGCCGGTGGAGCCACCGGTTCCCACTCTCCCGTGGCACTTACGTCGATCACGGTGAGCCTTACGAAATGAGCGCGACACGCCGCCTTGTGAACGGATGTGGGTAAGTCTCAGCGGGGGAATGGGGCTGGTGGGGCGGTGGTGCGTAGCGCCTCGTGTCTCCGGTTGACGACATCGAACATGTGTTCGATCATAAGGGATGACCCCGACCGCAAGCCTGGTGCGGCAGGCACAGGACCTCCAGGGCCGGATCCGCCAGGCCGAGGGTGTCGGCCTGGCCAGTACCACGCTGGAGACGCTGCCCGCGTTCGCCGGCTGCCTGCCCGGCGGTGCCCTGCGTACGGGGGCGGCCTACTCCGTCAGCGGGTCCACCCACCTGGCGATGGCGTTGCTGGCAGGCCCCTCGGCGGCCGGCGCGTGGTGTGGGGTCGCGGGGGTGCCGACCTTCGGCGCCGAGGCTGCTGCCGCCACTGGCGTCGACCTCTCCCGCACCATCCTCGTACCCGATCTCGGTGATCAGTGGACTGCGGTGCTGGCTGCCTTGATCGATGTCCTCGCCGTGATCGTGGTACGGCCGCCATTACAGGTGGCGGGCGCCGACGCCGCACGACTTGGTGCCCGGTTGCGCCAGCGTGGTGCGACGCTGGTGTGCCTGGGGGAGTGGCCGCGCTCGGAGGCACAGCTGGCCGTCACCGACAGCGACTGGCTCGGTCTCGGCGCCGGCCACGGTCATCTCCTCGCCCGACGGGTCACCGTGACCGCGTCCAGCCGCGCCGGGGGCGGCCGCCGCGTCCAGCTGTGGTTGCCCGGCCCCGACCAGCGCGTGCGAGCGGTCGGCGCCGACGACAGCGGGCGGTACGGCGGCAGGCAGCACCATGGTGGCGGCGAGCTGCACAGGAGCAAGGCCAGCTGATGTTGACCCGCACGATGGTCATCTGGTGCCCGGACTGGCCGGTTCGCGCCGTCATCCACCTCGAGGGCATGCCGCCCACCGCGCCGGTCGCGGTGTTCGCCAAGAGCAAGGTCTTCGCCTGCTCGGCCTCGGCGCGTGCCGAGGGGGTGTGCCGCGGCATGCGCATGCGCGATGCACAGGCCCGGTGCCCCGAGCTCTGTGTCTTCGACTACGACGAGACCCTCGACGCTCGAGCGTTCGAACCAGTCCTGGAAGCGGTCGAGGTGCTGTCCCCCGGAGTCCAGCTGATCCGGCCCGGTACGTGCGCGGTCCGTGCCAAGGGACCCAGCCGCTTCTACGGAGGCGAGCGCCAGGCGGCCGCAGTACTCGCCGAGCGGCTCGTCGCCCTGGGCGTCGACGACTGCCGGATCGGGGTCGCCGACGGCCCGTTCGCCGCCGAGCAGGCTGCCCGCCGGGCCGAGCAGCAGGACAGCTTCGTCATCGACAAGGACGGGTCGGCGGCATTCCTGCACGACATCCCCATCGGCGTGCTGGACCGCCCCGAGCTGGTCAGCCTGCTGCTCCGGCTGGGTCTGCGCACCCTCGGTGCCCTCGCCGCCCTTGCGGCCCGCGACGTCGTCACCCGCTTCGGCGACGAGGGAGCGTGGGCCCACCGCATGGCGACCGGTCGAGACGAACGCGCCGTGGTCGCCCGGCGGGCGCCGCCTGAGCTCGTACGCCACGCCGACTTCGAACCGCCGCTGGAACAGGTCGATCCGATCGCCTTCAGCATGCGAAGCACCGCCGAGGCGTTCGTCTCCGCGCTGGCGCACGAGGGGTTGGTGTGCACGGCCGTACGCATCGAGGTACGCACCGACGATGGGTGCGAGAGCGGACGCACGTGGCTGCACCCCCGCTGGTTCGACCCGCACGACCTGATCGACCGGATCCGGTGGCAGCTGCAGGGGAGCCCTGGTCCTGCGTCGGGTGCCTCGGCGCCGGTGAGCCAGGTCCGGCTCGTACCTGAGGAGGTCGACCTGCTCGGCAATCACGCCGACGGGTTGTGGGGTGGGGCGCCGGACGAACGCATCCACCGGGCGCTGTCACGGGTGCAGGGCATGGTCGGCCACGAGGGTGTGATCTCTGCCGTCCTCGGAGGTGGCCGGGGGACGGCCGAGCGTCAGACCGCCGTGCCGTGGGGCGACCAGCTGGTGCCGGCCAAGGCTCCGGAGCTGCCCTGGCCCGGGAGCCTGCCGGCCCCGGCGCCGTCGACCGTGTACGCCGACCCTCGTCCGGCCGTCGTGGTCGGGGTCGGTGGCCAACCGGTGGGGGTGACAGGTCGTGGCGTGCTCACCACCGAGCCGGCCAGGTTCTGCCCGACCGGAGGGGATGAGCTACAGCCGGTGCAGGCATGGGCCGGTCCGTGGCCGGTCGACGAACGCTGGTGGGATCCCGAGCAGTCGCGGCGCTATGCCCGCTTCCAGATGGTCGGCGTCGACGGGAGCGCCTGGCTGCTCGCGGTCGAGAACGGCACCTGGTGGACCGAGGCCCGCTATGACTGACCGCCGTACGTGAATGGTGGCGTGGGGTAGATGGGGTTCAACAACCCGGCGATGCCGTGGTCTGAGCTGGAGCGCCGGCTGTCGGACCGGCCCAAGCAGATCCTGACGCCGCCAGATGCTCCCGACGGTGGCGACGGCCCGGCGTGGTCCCGCAAGCGCGACCCCTACACGCCCGCGCACAAGCCCGAGCGGCCCGCCGAGGCGGTGCCGTACGCCGAGCTGCACTGCCACTCCAACTTCAGCTTCCTCGACGGTGCCAGCGGACCTGCGTCGCTCGTCGAGGAGGCGGTACGCCTTGGCCTGCACGCCCTCGCGCTGACCGACCACGACGGCTTCTACGGCATCGTGCGCATGGCCGAGGCCGCCGAGGAGCACCACCTGACGACGGTCTTCGGCGCCGAGCTGTCCCTCGACCTGAGCGCCCCCCAGAACGGCGTCGCCGACCCCGAAGGCGCCCATCTGCTGCTGCTCGCCGTCGGGGAGGAGGGCTACCACCGGTTGTCGGGGGCGATCACCGCGGCGCAGCTCGCCGGTGGTGAGAAAGGCCGCCCCCGCTACGACCTCGACGACCTCGCCGCCCGCGCGGGCGGTCACTGGCACGTCCTCACCGGGTGCCGCAAGGGTGCCGTACGACAAGCGCTGACCATCGAGGGCACAGGCGCCGCCGGGCGCGAGCTCGACCGGCTCGTGGCGTTGTTCGGCCGCGACCACGTCACCGTCGAGCTGACCGACCATGGCGGCCCGCTCGACAGCACCCACAACGACGCCCTCGCCGCGCTCGCCAAGACCGCTGGCCTGTCCGTTGTCGCGACCAACAACGTGCACTTCGCCGCTCCCCGCGACAAACGCATGGCGGCCGCGCTCGCCGCCGTACGCGCCCGGCGCAGCCTGGACGAGATGGACGGTTGGCTGCCCGCATCGGGCAACGCGCACCTGCGCTCGGGCGCCGAGCAGGCCGTACGCTTCGCCCGCTACCCCGGCGCGGTGGCGCGCTCGATCCAGATCGCCGACGCCTGCGCGTTCAGCCTGGCCACGGCCAAGCCCCGCCTCCCCCAGAACGTCCCCGACGGGCGTACCCCGATGGAGCACCTGCGCGCCCTGGTACGCCAGGGCACCGGCACGTACTACCCCGGAGACCGGCCCGAGGTCCACGAGCGGCTCGAACGTGAGCTCGCCGCGATCGAGGACAAGGACTTCCCGGGCTACTTCCTGATCGTGCACGACATCGTCGAGTTCGCCCGCAGCCGCGGGATCTTGTGCCAGGGCCGCGGCTCGGCCGCCAACTCCGCGGTCTGCTACGCCCTCGGCATCACCGCCGTCGACTCGATCGCCTTCAACCTGCCGTTCGAGCGGTTCTTGTCCGCGACCCGCGACGAGGAACCCGACATCGACGTCGACTTCGACTCCGAACGCCGCGAAGAGGTGATCCAGTGGGTCTACGACACCTACGGTCGTCACAACGCCGCACAGGTCGCCAACGTCATCTCCTACCGCCCCAAGTCGGCCGTACGCGACATGGCCAAGGCGCTTGGGCACAGTCCCGGGCAGCAGGACGCGTGGTCCAAGCAGGTCGACGCATGGGGCACGCTGGCCACCGCCCTCGACCACGACATCCCCGGCCCGGTGGTCGAGCTCGCCGAGGAGCTGCTGACGTTCCCGCGCCACCTCGGCATCCACTCCGGCGGCATGGTGCTCACCGACCGGCCCGTCGGCGAGGTGGTACCGATCGAGAACGCCCGCATGGCCGAGCGCACCGTCGTGCAGTGGGACAAGGACGACTGCGCCTGGATGGGCCTGGTCAAGTTCGACCTGCTCGGTCTCGGGATGCTCGGCGCCATGCAGCACACCCTCGACATCGTTGCCGAGCACACCGGCGAGGCGTGGACGCTGCAGACGATCCCCAAGGAGGAGGCCGGCGTCTACGACATGCTGTGCCGGGCCGACTCAGTCGGCGTCTTCCAGGTGGAGAGCCGGGCGCAGATGGGCACGCTGCCACGCCTGCGGCCACGGCGGTTCTACGACCTGGTGACCGAGATCGCGCTGATCCGCCCCGGCCCCATCCAGGGTGACGCGGTGCATCCCTACATCCGGCGCCGCGCGGGCGAGGAGCCGGTCACGTACCTCCACCCCAAGCTGGAGCCCGTGCTCGAGCGCACCTTGGGGGTGCCGTTGTTCCAGGAGCAGCTGATGCAGATCGCGATGGCTGTCGGCGGCTGCACAGGTGACGACGCCGACCTGCTGCGCCGGGCGATGGGGTCCAAGCGGGGGCTGGAGAAGATCGGCAAGCTGCGCGACACCTTGTACACCGGCATGGCCGACAACGGCATCACCGGCGACCTGGCCGATGACATCTACGCCAAGATCGAGGCGTTCGCGCACTTCGGGTTCGCCGAGAGCCACTCGATCAGCTTCGGCCTGCTGGTGTACGCGAGCTCGTGGCTCAAGCTGCACTACCCGGGCGCGTTCCTGGCGGCGCTGCTGCGCTCGCAGCCGATGGGGTTCTACTCGCCGCAGACACTGGTCGCCGATGCCCGGCGCCATGGGGTGCGGGTGCTCCGGCCCGACATCATTCGCTCCGGCGCGCATGCCGACCTCGAGCCACTGCCCGGTGGCGGCCCAGGTGGTGACGATACGTGTCTGGCGGCTGCGCAACCAGCGGTCGGGCCGTTCGACCCCGATGCGCCGTTCGAGCTCGCCGGCCACCGGCGTGACGGCGGCTTCGGCGTACGCCTCGGACTGTCCGGGGTGACGTCGATCGGTGTCGACCTCTCCGAGCGGATCGTCACCGAGCGCGAGCGCGGCGGGGCGTACTCGAGCATGTACGACCTGACCCGGCGGGTGGGCCTCAGCACCACGCAGACCGAGGCGCTGGCAACCGCCGGCGCCTTCGAGTGTTTCGCGATGTCGCGGCGCCAGGCCTTGTGGGTGGCCGGGCACGCAGTGCAGGAGCGCCCCGAGCACCTGCACGGCGGGGCGGTGCAAGCGCAGCCGCCGATGCTGCCGGGCATGGGCGCGGCCGAGGAGACGATGGCCGACCTGTGGGCGACCGGCATCTCGCCGGAGTCGCACCCCGTCGAGCACGTACGCCTGAGGCTGGACGCCGGCGGTGTGCTGACGGTGGAGACCTTGCAGACCACCGAGTCCGGTGCGCGGGTCCGGGTCGCGGGGGTGGTGACGCACCGCCAGCGGCCGGCAACCGCGGCGGGGGTGACCTTCCTCAACATCGAGGACGAGACCGGCATGGTCAACGTCATCTGCTCGGTGGGGTTGTGGGGCCGTTACCGCCGGGTGGCGCGGGACTCCAGCGCCCTGGTCGTGCGCGGCATTCTGGAGCGGCGCGGCACGGTGATCAACGTGGTGGCCGACAAGCTCGAGCGCCTGCCGATCACCGCGCGCACCACCTCGCGCGACTTCCACTGAGACTGCGGGAGAAGCACGAGCCGAAGTGAGCAAAAGCGATCAGGTGCTGGTGGGTCCCGGGCGCCCATGATGGACCTGTGATGGTAGACGACCGGTTACGCGCGATCCTCGACGTGATCGAGGCAAGCCTCGACGAGCCCGAGACGACGGGCAGTGACCGCAGGATGATTCCGAGCCGGTACGACGGCACGAACGCGAAGTCGAACTGCGTCATCCCGCGGGTCCCGGGACAGCCCGCTCGGTCAGGGCGAGACGTCCACGCGCCGGCTCCCAGTCGACGAGACCCGCCCGCGCGAAGTCGTCCAGCCAGCCCTCCATGGGGAACCAGCCCCAACGGTCGTGGAACCGGTTCGCGTTGCGCACGATGTCGGCCAGGTGCTCGACGGGCGGCCGGGACACGGGGTGCCACTGGTGGAAGGCGTGCGCGTCGCCCACCCACCACATTCGGGCACCGGCCCCCTGGGCGCGTTGGCCGAAGTCAGTGTCCTCGGCGCCGTAGCCGTCGTACGCCTCGTCGAAGCCGCCGACCGCGCGCCACGTCGGTCCGTCGAGGGCGAACGACAGCGACCAGAACAGGCGCAGGTCGGGCGCCGCCAGGACCTCACGGGGGGCCGGTATCGGCCGGGCGGGGTGCGGTGGCGTGCCCGCGATCTGCCGCTCGTCGTACGTCGGTCCGTCAGGCGGGGGAAGGTAGCCGACCGTCCCTGCGAACAGATTCCGTCCGACGCGGGTCCGCTGCCACGCGTCGAAGTAGCCCTCAACCAGGCCCGGACCGACCAAGCAATCGACGTCGAGGAAGATCAGCAGCGCCGTGGGATCTGCGGACAGCGCTGCCCCGGCGCCGGTGTTGCGAGCCCGGGCCAGCGGGAGCCGCGGCCCGGCCTCGACGGGTAGGACGCTGGTCCGGTCCGCGAGCGGACCCGAGGCGACGATGCCTGCCACTTCGGGGTCGGCCATCGCCACGACGACGACGTGATCGGGCGGGCGTCGGCCGGCAGCCAGGGAGCGGTGTTGGGCGCGGAGGTGGTCGTGCCGGCCCCGGACCACGGTGACCACGACGATCCGAGTCGCGCCATTCGGGCGGTCGCTCATGCGTCCAGCCCGATCGTCGAGGGCGGGCCGGAGACGTACAGGTCGTCGTACTCGTCGAGCAGGGCGGCCATCCGGTGCGCCCCGTCGCCGGGCGCCCAGGTGCGCCAGCCGTCGCCGCCGAGCCGCAGGGCACGTTCTAGGAGCGCCGGCCAGCGTGAGGCGTCGGGCCACCGGTCCAGCCCGACGGCCGTCCCGATCCGGTGGAGGGTCCGGACGGTGTCAGCCTGCTCGTCGAACGGGCGCGGGTCGGCGACCACGACCGCCGGCACCCGTGCGGCCGCCACCTCGGCCACCGCGTTCTGCCCGCCATGGGTGACCACCACGTCGGACGTCGTCAGTGCCGACCACAACTGGTCGGCGCCGAGCCGATGCCCCTGGCAGGCCAGCTGCCACGACCAGCCGGGGGTGGCGCGCCGCAGCTCGGCGAACCGGTCGGCCGTCGGCGCGGCGCCGCCGTCGCCCCAGAGCAGCAACCCGCGAGCGGAGAAGGCCGGCCGCGGCGGTCGCGGCCGCCCGTCGTACCGCGAGAAGGCACCAACGTGCCACGTCTTGTCCAGCCATCGCTGGGGCCAGGTCGAGCGGACGTGCGCCGGCCAGGGGGCGACCAGGGCGTCGGCCAGGTCGTAGCCGAGCAGGTGGGCACGGTCGGAGCGCTCGCCCGGCATGGCCACCACGACGACCGGGACGCCAGCGAGCCGGACCAGGACGGCCACCTCGACCGACACGTCCACCACGACCACCGAGGGCCGCTCGCGGGCCAGCCACGCGGTGAGAGAGGCGGCGCGTTCGGCCAGCCCGCGGTCGTGTCGAGGCACCCAGTGCAGGGTCGCGTGCGCGTCGACGTCGGCAGGAGCCGGGTCCAGGTCGTCGCGAGCGAGTTCCAGCCACTCACCCGCGTGGTCCTCCGGTCGGGGCAGCGAGCTCAGCACGGTGAGGGGTGAGCGCAGGCGCGACTGGACGGCACCGAGCCGGCGCAGGTGCCCGGCGCCCTGGTGATGTACGTAGTAGCCGATCACGCCACCGCCACGCGTAGACCGTCGAAGACCGCGAGGTAGCTGTCGACCATGCGCTCCACGGAGCAGTCCCGGACCGCGCGCTCCCGAGCGGCCGACCGGGCTAGGCGCGAGGCCTCGTCGACCAGCTCGACGGCCACCTGGACGTCAGCCCCCTCGACCAGGCGCGCGCAAGACGCGTCGACCACCTCGGGCACACCACCGCGTGCGAACGCCAGGACGGGGGTGCCGCACGCCAGTGCCTCCGCCGCGACCAGCCCGTAGGGCTCGTCCCACGTCGGGGTGACCAGGGCCAGGGCGCTGGCACCCAGCAGGGCGGCGAGGTCTCGCTGGTCGAGGTGGCCGACGTAGTCGACGCCGTCCCCCAGGCGCGGCAACACCTCCTCGCGCCAATACGCCGGATCGGTGATCGGGCCGGCCAGCCGAAGACGTCGGCCGGCACCACGGGCGATGTCGATGGCCAGGTGCGGCGCCTTCTCGGGAGCCAGCCGGCCGCACCAGGCCAGGTCGCTGCCACCTGGGCCGGCCGGCCACAGGTCGGCGTCAACGCCGTTGGGGATGACGACGGCGTCGGTCACCTGGGACCACTGCTCGGCCGTGTGGCGACTGACCGCGACGAAACGGGTGGCGGACGGGTCCGCGAACCGCACCACGGGTTCCAGCCATGGCGTCGGAGGTGTGTGCAGGGTGGTCACCACTGGAACGGGCAGCAACTCGGCCATGGCCACCGGGAGGTGGTGCAGGCTGTTGTTGTGCACGACATCGAGGTCGTCGCGGCGGGCCAGCTCGAGCATCATCCTCAGGTAGGAGTGGTGCTGGTGCACCCATTCCTCGGGCAGCATGGACACGTCCTGCCGTGCCGTCTCGCTGAGCTCGACCGGAGGGCACTCGAGGAAACGGGCCCCGAGACGGGGATCGGACCCGGCCCCCGCGAACACGCTGATCTCGACCTGGCGGCGGCGAAGCCCCGTGATCAGGTGCCAAGTGAGGGACTGCATCCCTCCGGCGAACGGCTCGGCGATTGGGAAGCGCGAGTCGGCGACCTCCACGACGTGCAGGGGTGCTGTCACCGGCCCAGCACCCGACTGTAGATCGCCCGGTGGGTCCGGGCCACGGCGAGCCGTTCCTCGCGACGCTGCTCAGGCTCGGCCCGCCACGCCGGCCGCTCGTCGTACGCCGTGCGGACCGCGGCCTCGAGGCTGGCGGCGTCGAGTCCGTCCGGTCCGAGGCGGTAGAGCAGACAGGGTCGCTGCTCGGCGTAGAAGCCGCAATCGCTGGCCAGCACCGCTGTCCCCAAGTCGTAGCAGGCCTCCAGCCACCCCGAGTGCGTCCCGAAGCGGTAGGGCAGCACCGAGAGGTCCAGTCCCTGGAAGTATGTCCACAGCTCTTTGTCGCTGAAGAAGTCGTGCACGTGCAGGTCGAGCAGGCCGGCGTCGTGGAGGGATCGCAGGCGGAACGCGACGTCGGGGTCGTGGCGGTCGTAGCCCGGTGTCATCACGTCGGTGTGCGCGTCGACCCGAAGCTGCAGGTCCGGGAACGCCGACCCCATCTTGGCCAGCACGTCGATGACCGGCATCGGGTCCATGCTGGCGCGCAGGCTCTTCAGGTGGACACCCACGACGTACCCGTCGTGCGGCGGGCGTGCCCGCGAGAGCATGGGCTCGTCCACGATGTGCGGGTGCGGGAGCACCGTCGCGTCGCGACCCCACCGGTCCCGAACGACGGCGGCGGCGCCGGGCGTGAGCGTCAGCAACGCGTCGGCCGAAGGCACCAGGACGTCGAGGTGCGCGTCGTGCGCCGCCGAGTCGGCATGGTGCGGGTTGCGCAGGTCGTGGACCGTGTAGACGAGCGGCTTGCCGCAGGACCGCAGGGCGTCCAGCCAGTCCTGGAGCTGCTCGCCGGTCCTGGCGTCGAAGCCGAAGTGCACGTGGCAGACGTCGAACTCATCGGCGTGCTCGCGCACCCAATCGGCCTCGAGGCTCGGCGGCGGCCACCACTGGGCTGCGTCGGCGCGACCGGGGACCTCCGGGTCCGGCAGTCGCACGACGCCGTCGACGTCCGGGTGGGACAGGTGGTCGACGTACACGTGACCGAACGGCACCGACAGCACACGGATCAGCATTCGGGTCCCTCCCCACAGCTCCGACACCGGGCGGATTCAATCGGTGGTCGCAACACCGGCTTGTTGCGACAACAGTAGGTGCTCGTTGTGCGCGACCGCCTAGCGACCGCCGGACCGAGCTTCCGCGAGTTCGTCATGACGCCGGTGCTCCAAGGGCGCGCCGACGACACGTTCGTCGACGCCGTCTGCGAGCCGCCCCAGACCTTCACGTACGGCGGCGTGCTCGCGCACGTGCTGACGTTCTCAGCGGTACGCCGCACGCTGGCGATCGGCGCGCTCGACTCCGCGGGTATCACTGACCTCGGCTCGGCGACCCGATGCACTTCGTCGCCGGCGCCGGCG
>Ga0136622_10000106_pt1 | contig 29739 bp, 28 predicted proteins | sample AntDrymUQ4482106_2_FD_104803 | JGI IMG/M metagenome (GOLD analysis project Ga0136622, IMG submission 104803) | Polar desert sand microbial communities from Dry Valleys, Antarctica - metaG UQ448 (21.06) | ecosystem: Environmental > Terrestrial > Soil > Desert | place: Antarctica: Dry Valley...
CGGGGTACTCGAGGGCGGCACCGAGCGCCCACGACGTGCGGTAGCGGATCGCGGTCACCGAGAGCAGGAACCCGAACAGCGCGATGGTCAGGGTTGCCATGAGCACGCCGAGCACGAACAGCGGCCAGCTCTCGACCTGCAGCCGTACGTCGAAGACCACCCGGTTCCAGAGGATGGTCGCGACCACGCTGTAGAGCCCGATCGTGGCCATCGCCGAGGTGATCGGGATGAGCACGAGCGAGAAGGGGGTCGGCGCGGCGACCAGGAGCTCCAGGGTGCCGGACCAGCGTTCGCGGTTGAGCAGGCTGCTCGCGCTGACCGTGACCGACGTCCAGATGCCCATCACCGCCGCGCCCAGGCCGGCGTACTGCAGCGCTTCGGCGTCGCCGTTGAGACGGTAGACCATCAGCGCCGCGGTCGCGAACATCAGCGGGAAGACCACAGCCAGGAAACCTTCGAACGGCGAGATGAGCAGGATCTTGGTCTGGAGCCAGTAGCAGACTGCGAGCTGACGGACCCTTGTCCTGAGCCGGCTCACGGGTCGGTCACCAGCGCGACGTAGGCGTCCTCGAGGGTCGGCTCACGGGCGCTGACCCGGCCGACTCGGACGTTGTCGAGGCGCGCGAGCACCTGCTGGGTGACCTCGGAGTCCGCATCGCACTGCAGGACCAGCACCTGCAGCTGGCCGCGCTCCACGATCGATACCGATTCAACGCCGGCAATGCCGCCGGACCCGGTCATGGCGGTCACGACGTGCTGCGGCACGCCGTAGGTCTCGACCTCGAGCACCGAGCCGCTGGCCACCGCACCCTTCAGCTGGGCAGGCGTGCCCTCGGCCACGATGCGGCCGTCGCGGATAACCGCGATCCGGTCGCAGAGCTCGTCGGCCTCGAACATGTAGTGCGTGGTCAGCAGCACGGTCTTCCCCTGCTCGCGCAGCCCGGCGATGGTGGCCCGCAGCTCGCGGGCCCCGACGGGGTCGATGCCGATGGACGGCTCGTCGAGGAAGATCACCTCCGGATCGTGAAGCAGGCCGCGGGCGATGTGGAGACGCTGGCGCATGCCGCGGGAGTAGCCCTCCACCCGCTCTCCCTCGCGTCCGGTCAGGCTGACCAGCTCCAGCAGTTGGCCGATCCGCTGCCGCTGCTCGCGCGGCGGCACGCCATACAGCTCGGAGAAGTAACGCAGGTTGTCGAGCCCGCTGAGCCGGTCGTAGAGACCACGGTCGCCGCCGAAGACGTAGCCGATCCGGCGCCGCACCTCGCGTAGGTCGGTGACGACGTCGTGGCCCAGCACGCTGGCGCTGCCCGAGCTGGGCAGCAGCAGCGTGATCAGCATCTTGATCGTCGTGGTCTTGCCGGCGCCATTGGGACCCAGCAGCCCGAAGAGCTCGCCAGGCTCGATCGTGAAGGAGACTCCACGCACCGCCTCCACGTCACGACGGGTCCGCTTGAAGCGGCCCTCGTGCGTGCGAAACGTGCGGGTCAGGTCCCGAGCCACCACCGCGGTCACCGTGTGCAACCTACGCGCGCGCACCACGGGCCCGCTACATGTTTAGGGTGCGGCGTGGCCGCGGGCTAGGTCACAGGAGTGGGCCCCGTGGGACTCGAACCCACAACCCGCGGATTAAAAGTCCGCTGCTCTGCCAGTTGAGCTAGGGGCCCTCCATCAACGACCGGCCGACAACGCGTCGTCGCGCCGACGAGCGTACGCGCTGGGCGTGACGCAGCGTGACGGGCCGTGCTCCGCCCGTGGACCTCGGCTGAGTCGGTGCGAAACGCACCGACCGCGTGCAGATCTGGTGCCTTTCGCACCGAGTGAGCAGTGGCGGCTCACTCGGCGGGGGGATCGGTGGGTTCGGGCAGGGGGTCGAAGGTCTGGTGGCAGGACTCGCCGGTGCAGCTGCCCAGCACCTCGGTTCGCCGGGCGAGCTCGGCTTCGACCTCGGCGTAGCGGGGGTCGTGGGCGACGCTCTGCATCTGTGCGGGGTCGAGGACCCGGTCGTAGAGCTCGACGAAGCCCGAGGACGGGTAGCGCACGTAGGTGTAGCGGTCGGTGCGCACGCCCCGGTAGTTCCAGCCGTGCGGGAGCTGCTGCTTGTTCCTGGGACCGGACTGCAACAGCACGTTCTCGTCGGCGGCGTCGTCCTCCTGGCCGAGCAGGGGCAGGAAGCTGCGCCCGTCCACCGCGAGGTTGGCCGATGCACCGGTGGCGTCGAGGAACGACGGCGCCAGGTCGATCGTGCTCACCGTCTGGGTCCGACGTACGCCGGCGGGCGCTCCGGGACCGCGGACCAGCAGCGGCACGCGCACCGCCTGCTCGTAGGGCACGTCCTTGCCCTCGATCCGGTGCTCGCCGAGCAGGTAGCCGTTGTCGGAGGTGAAGACGATCAGCGTGTTCTCCAGGACGCCGGCGGTGCGAAGGGCGGTCACTGTGCGGGCAACGGCTTGGTCGACCGCCTGCAACGACCGGATCCGGTTGCGGAAGATCGAGCCGATCTTCGCTGGGTCCTTCAACGGCAGGTTGCGGATGGCGCCGGGCTTGTCGCTCATGTCCTCCTCGTTGAAGGAAGCATCGAGCACGGACGGCGGCTCCGCCGTCTTGAACAGGCGGGCATGGCGCTCGGCTGGCACCGGTCGCTGCCAGCACGCGTTCTCGCGGGTGGGGTCGCAGGCGCCGTGGGGAGCGACCTGTGAGGCCCAGATGAAGAACGGCGGCCCTTCCTCGGCGAACTGCGTGATGTACTCGGCGGTCTTGTCCCCCACCAGGTCGGCGTTGTGGACGTCGGTGTACTGGACCGGGCTCCCGTTGTTGAACATCGTGTAGTCGTAGTAGCGGTACACGTTGCGCACGGTGGGGTTGAAGATGTCCCAGCCCGGCTGCAGGCCGTCGCTCTCGGTGTAGCCGTTGAGAAACTTCCCGACGAACGCGGTCTGGTAGCCCGCGTCGTCCAGCCAGGTGGCGATCGTGCGCGTGGAGTCGAGCTTGTCGAAGCCTCCCATCGGACCCTGGTTGGTGCGGACCCCGTTGTTCTGGGCGTACTGCCCGGTGAGGATCTGCGCGCGCGCCGGGCAGCAGAACGGGTGGGGCGACAGCGAGTTCGTTAACTCCACGCCCTTGTCGCCCAGTAGGTTCCGGGTCCTCGGCATCCATGCCAGCTCGGCCAAGGTCTGGTCGTCGGTGGTGATCAGCACGATGTTGGGCCGGGGGTCGTCGGTGGCGGCGAAGGCGCGAGCCGTCGGCGCCGAGGCGGCGGTGTCGAGGGCCAGACCGCCGGTCAGGGCCGTGGCGGCGAGGACAGCCGCGGCGCTCACGCGCACGCCGGCTCGCTCCAGAACGCTCATTGCCCGAGGCCTCCGCAGGTGGGAAGAGACGACCAGGCTCGACCATACGACTGTCCTGGGTTAAATATCCGTTTTGTGGTGACATTTCCTGATCAGATGCCGGAGGATCGTCGCCACCACTAGCCAGCTCAGACGACCGCGAGGTGCCCATGTCGATCCAGGAGGCGGAGCCTGTGGGTGCGCTGCGTGCGCCGGTGGAGGCTCCTTCCCGCAGAGGACTGCTCCTGGGCGGAGCGGCGGTCGCCGCCACGGCAGTAGCCGGCCCGACACTCCTCGCCGGAGCCGCGTCGGCCGCGTCGACGTACCCGGTCAACCCCTACGTGAAGACGACCCCCCCGAAGCGCAATGCGCTGCACATGATGAACCGGATGGGCTGCGGCTTCTCGCGCGCTACGTTCGCCGAGCTCAGGGCGGCCGGCGGTGCCATGCCGTGGGTCACTGCCCAGCTCGATCCCGCCAGCGTCCCGGAGAACGCCAAGACGAACGCGCTGTACGGCTGGTACCCGGACCTCGAAGACTCGCCGGAACGCATGTGGGAACGACAGGTCACCGACAGCAAAGGTGGCTGGGAGTACGCGAAGGACATCGCGAACTACTCGATGCTGCGACGGGTGTACTCCAACCGCCAGGTGCTCGAGACGATGGTCGACTTCTGGTCGGCGCACCTGCACGTGCCTGCGAGCGGCGACCTGTGCTGGGTGCAGCGCGTCGGCTACGACCACCTGATCCGGCGGCACGCGCTCGGCCGTTTCGACGAGATGCTGACCGAGGCGACGTTGCACCCGGCGATGCTGTTGTTCCTCGACAACTGGCGCTCGGTGAAGAACAACCCCAACGAGAACCACGGCCGCGAGCTGCTCGAGCTGCACACGGTCGGACGCACGTCGGGTTACACCGAGCAGATGGTCAAGGACTCGGCGAAGATCCTCTCCGGCTACACCGTCGACGCGTTCGGGACGTGGGAAGGCTGGTACGACGTCGGCAAGCACACAACGGGCGCCGTACAGGTGCTCGGGTTCACCGCTGCGAACACGGCGACGGATGCACGGCAGCTCACCCGCGACTACCTGCACTACCTGGCACACCACCCCGCCACCGCACGCACCATCGCCCGCAAGCTCGCGATGCGTTTCGTCTCCGACAACCCGTCGGACGCGCTGGTGGACACACTCGCGCAGACCTTCCGCGACTCCGGCACGGACATCAAGGCCACGTTGAACGCGCTCCTGACCCACCCGGAGTTCCTGGCTTCCGCCGGCACCCGGGTCCGCACGCCGATCGAGGACTTCGTCGCGACCGTGCGCGCGCTCCAGGTCGACGTGCAGGCGCCGACGAACGAGGACGCGTTCGCGCACACCGGCGTCTGGGTGATCCAGAGCATGCTGCTCTACCAATGGCCGCGCCCGGACGGCCCGCCGAACCGCGATGGTGCCTGGTCCTCGCCCACCCGGATGCTGAGCGCCTTCCACATGCACTGGAACCTCGCTGGCGGCTGGTGGCCCGACGTCGACGTCGTCTACAAGGCGCGCGCCTCGTGGCTGCCGCAGCCCAGGATCCGTCTCGACCAGTACGTCGACCACCTCTGCCGCACCATCCACGGCAGGCGCTCCACCCCCGAGCTGCTCGGCGCTGTCGTGGCTGGGCTCGGCTACCCGCCTCACGCGATGGTCACCAAGGACCACGCGGTCGGCAGCTGGCTCGCCGTCCGGCTGCTCGGCGTCCTGCTCGACTCGCCCGCACACATGAGCCGATGAGCGGCCGGAGGACCAGGAGTTCACCATGACGACCAGAAGCACGCAGAACTGCTGCCGCGACTACGAGCGCGCGGCCGGCCTGAGCCGCCGGCGCTTCCTGCAGGGCATCGCGGCCACGGGCACGACCGCGGTCGCGACGACGATGTTCGGCGACGCCCTGCGCCAGACCGCGTTCGCGGCCACCACCGGCGGCAACGTCCTGGTCGTGATCAGCCTGCGCGGAGGCATCGACGGGCTCGGCATGGTCGTCCCGCACGGCGATCCGGCCTACTACAGCGCACGCCGCACCATCGCGGTGCCCAAGGCATCGCTGGTCGCGCAGGACAGCTTCTTCGGGCTGCACCCGCAGATGGCACCGCTGCAGTGGCTCTATGACTCCGGCGAGCTTGCTGCGGTCCACGCCGTCGGCATGGCGGTGCCGAACCGGTCGCACTTCCTCGCCATGGAGGAGATCGAGGACGCCGACCCGAGCTCGATCGAGCGCCGCGGCTGGGTCAACCGGATGATCGGCCTGGACGCGGATGCCGCACCGAGCGAGGCGATCCACCTGACCTCCTCGATCACCCCCACCCTGCTCGAGGGTCAGGCTCCCACGATGTCGGCCGAGAGCCTGGACCGGATCTCGCTCGCCGGAGTCGACGGCGACGACGAGGAGTGGGACGGGCGTCGACGGACCCAGCTCGACATGGTCTGGGAGAACGCGACGGGACCCCTCGGGGTCGCTGGACGCTCTGCGCTGCAGACGGTGGACCGGCTCGCGCCGATCGCGGCCACGCCGTACACACCCGACAACGGCGTGACCTACCCCCAGGACTGGCCGGCCACCGACCTGGCCGACGCGCTCAAGGACACCGCACAGCTGATCAAGGCGGGAGTCGGCACCGAGGTGGTCTCGATCGACTACGGGTCGTGGGACATGCACAGCGACTACGGCACCACCGAGTGGGGCGAGATGCAGTCGATGATCGGTGGCTTCGCCGGAGCCCTGGACGCGTTCATGCGCGACCTCGGAGCGCTGCGCGCCAATGTCACCGTGGTGACGGTCAGCGAGTTCGGGCGCCGCGTCGCGGAGAACGGCAACCGGGGCCTGGACCACGGCTGGGGGAACATGATGCTCCTGGCCGGCGGGGCAGTCCGCGGCGGCCAGTACTACGGGACCTGGCCCTGGCTCAGCGCGGGAAACCTGGTCGATGGAGACCTGAAGGTGACCACCGACTACCGCAACGTCCTGGGTGAGGTGCTCACCACGACCTTCCCCGACCGCTCGGTCGCCGGCGTGTTCCCGGGGCTCTCCTACACCCCGCTCGGCGTCATGCGCTGACCCCGTCACACTCCGTCACACTCCGTCACATCGGACCACCACACGGCGCGGCAACGGGAAGGCAAAACTTCTCGAATTCCCACCATAAATTGGACAAAACGGGGGAAAGTCGGTGCTACGGCGTTCACGGAGACGTGGATGCCCAGCCACCCCCGTTCGACCCCTCAGTTCGCCCCCTGTTCAACCCTTCCCGTTCCGCGCTGTTTCCCCTTGCCCCATTCTTCCCAAAGGAGAGTGAGCCGGTGACTACCGACCACCTCGAAGCCCCGGCTCCTGCCCCCTCCCCTCGCGGGGCCTCGCGCCGCAAGGTGCTGCTGGGCGGGGTCGCTGCCGCGTCCGGCGCGACCCTGAGCGGCGCGCTGGTGCACCGCGCCGCCGCGGACGCGACGTACCCGGTCAACCCGTACCTGACCACGCCGATCCCGACCGCGCACGAGCGGCACATGCTGAACCGGATCGGCTGCGGCTACTCGCGTGCCGACTGGGCCGCGATGACCGCCGCCAGCGGGGCCGACGCGTGGTTCGAGCAGCAGCTGGACTGGGAGAACGTGCCCGAGAACGCATTCACGGACTCTTTGCTCAGCTGGTTCCCGCACCTGTCCGACTCGCAGCCCCAGATGTTTCAGAACCACCAGAACAACTCGTACGGCAACTGGCAGTACGCCCGCGACCTGGCCAACTACTCCATGCTGCGCCGCATCTACAGCAGCCGACCGGTGCACGAGGCCATGGTCGACTTCTGGTCCAACCATCTGCACATACCGACCCGGGCCGACTTGGCGTGGGTGCCGCGCTTCGAGTACGACAAGCTGATCCGCCGGCACGCCATGGGTCGCTTCGAGGACATGCTCCTGGATGCCACCTTGCACCCGTCGATGCTGGTGTTCCTGGACAACTACAAGTCGATCCGAAACGCGCCGAACGAGAATCACGGTCGCGAGCTGCTCGAGCTGCACACCGTGGGTCGCACCTCCGGCTACACCGAGCAGATGGTCAAGGATGCCGCGAAGATCCTCTCCGGCTACACCGTCGACGCCAAGGGCACCTGGGAGGGCTTCTACAACCCGACCCTGCACACCATGGGGCCGGTCCAGGTGCTCGGCTTCAGCCACGCCAACTCGTCGAGCGACGGCAGCGCGATGACGCGGGACTTCATTCGGTACCTCGCCAACCACCCGGCCACCGCACGCACCATCGCCAACCGGCTCGCTCTCCGTTTCGTCTCCGACGAGCCTTCTGATGCCCTGGTGACCCATCTGGCTCAGGTGTTCCGCGACTCGGGCACCGACATCAAGACCACGCTGCGCGCGCTGGTCGCGCACCCCGAGTTCAGGGCCTCGGCAGGCAAGAAGGTCCGCACTCCGGTGGAGGACCTGATCGCCACGTCGAAGGTGCTCGAGGTCGCGGCAGCACGGCCCGCAGGCGGCGGCGCCTTCGCGCACTGCATCTCCTACGTGCACCAAGGGATGATGCTCTACCAATGGCCGCGTCCGGACGGTCCGCCGGACCGGAACAGCGCCTGGTCGTCGGCCACCCGAGTGCTCGGGTCATTCCGGATGCACTGGCTCTTCGCCGGTGGGTTCTACCCGAACGGCAGCGTCGTCTACAAGAAGCCGGGTAGCTGGCTCCCGCAGACCAGTCTGCGTTTCGACCGGTACGTCGACCACCTCTGCCGGGTGTTCCACGGACAGGGCTCAACGCCCGTCGTACTGAAGGCAGCGGTGGAGGCGACCGGCCTGAGCCCCAGCACCGTCGTCACCAGGGACCATCGGATCACCAGATACCTGGGTGTCCGGCTGATCGGCGCACTACTCGACTCGCCCGCTCACATGAGCCGCTGACAAGCAGGAGACATCGACATGAGTATTGACATCAGCGCAGAAGAGAACTGCTGTCAGGAGTACGAGAACGCGGCGGGACTGAGCCGTCGCCGGTTCATGGCGGGCATGGCAGCCGCGGGCACCACGGGAGTTGCCACCACGATGTTCGGCGATGCGGTCCGTCAGGCGTCGTTCGGCAACGTCGGCGGGGGCAACGTGCTGGTGGTGATCAGCCTGCGCGGCGGCATCGACGGACTCGGGATGGTCGTGCCGCACGGCGACCCCGCCTACTACGCGGCTCGCAGGACGCTCGCCCTTCCGGCGGCATCCCTGGTCGCGAAGGACCCGATGTTCGGGCTGCACCCGGCGATGGCGCCGGTCAAGTGGATGTTCGACAGTGGTGAACTGGCCGCCGTACACGCCGTGGGCATGGACATGCCCAATCGCTCGCACTTCATGGCCATGGAGCAGATCGAGGACGCGAACCCGGGCTCCGACACCCGCACCGGCTGGGTCAACCGGATGATCGGTCTCGACGGTGACGCTGCGCCGAGCGAGGCGGTCCACCTCACCGACTCGATCGTTCCGACGATGTTCGTCGGCGAGGCGCCCAGCCTGTCCTGCGACCGGCTGGACCGGATCAAGCTGTCCGGCGACAAGGACAAGTTCAGCGGTGGTCGGCGGGCGCAGATCCAGACCATGTGGGCACCGGAGCAGAACCCCCTCGGTGACGCGGTGCGGTCCGCGCTGGCTACGGTCACGCAGCTGTCCCCGATCGCACAGCAGCAGATCGTCCCGCAGAACGGCGCGGTCTACCCACGGGAGTGGCCCGCCTCCGACCTCTCGGATGCCCTGAGGAGCACTGCGCACCTGATCCGCGCCGACGTGGGCACGGAGGTCATCTCGATCGACTTCGGCTCGTGGGACATGCACAGCAACTACGGCCGACCGGGTGCGGGCGAGATGCACTCCATGGTCGGCGGGTTCGCCAGGGAGCTCAACGCGTTCATGCAGGACCTCGGCGCGCTGCGTTCGCGAGTCACGGTGGTGACCATCAGCGAGTTCGGTCGCAGGGTCCAGGAGAACGGGAACCAGGGCCTCGACCACGGGTGGGGCAACATGATGCTTCTCGCCGGGGCCGGCGTCCGCGGTGGCCAGTACTACGGCAGCTGGCCGGGTCTGGCCTCGGGCAACCTCGTCGACGGTGACCTCAAGGTCACCACCGACTACCGGCAGGTGCTGGGCGAGGTCGTCACCTCACGCTTCAACCGGTCGATCAGCAACGTGTTTCCGACCTTGGCCTATAACCCGCTCGGCGTGATGCGCCCGGGGACCTAGCGCGGTGCTTGCCTCCCTTGCTCGGCTCGTGGCGGTTGCCACCGTCGTCCTCGCGATCACCAGTGACCCCGCCTACGCTGCTGAGGTCGAGGACTATGCGTCCTACGACCCGCAGACCCGATGCGCGTCCCGGACCCAGCCCGGCACCGCCTACCTGCTGGACTGGCTGGTCCGGAAGCACCCCGGGACGGGGAAGGCGTCCACCCTGCGCTCCTGCTCGGGTGGTGGGACCTCAGAACACAAGGACGGCCGGGCTCTCGACTGGTCGGTGGACGCCGACCGTGCCGAACAGCGCGCGCAGGCTGAGGCGTTCCTGGGATCGATCTTCGCGACCGACGCCCGAGGCAACACCCATGCCCGAGCCAGGCGGATGGGCATCATGTACGTCATCTGGGATGACCACATGTACGCGTCGTATCGGCGTTTCGAGCAGCGGGACTACCTCAGCTCGTCGTGCTCCTCGGTGCGAACCTGCTCCAAGACGTTGCGTCACCGCGACCATGTCCACATCTCGCTCTCACGGGCTGGCGCGGCCGCTTCCACCTCGTTCTACACACGGCGCGGCGTCCCGACCGGTCGCTGACCTGCCACGGCGCGCTCGAGTCGAGTTCAGACGCGCCGGTGAGGCTTTGGTCTCCCGGCCTCGGCATATCGACCGATAGTTGGTAGGGTCGGACACGCAGCAGGATGCAAGTTCCAGCAGGTCAAGACGCCCGCGGAGTGTTGTGATCCGACGGCGTTTCTTCTCAGTTGCCTGGCAAGTTGCTCGGTGCGTCTCGAGGGGGTACGGCGTTTCACCGCATCTGCTGTGGAGCCGCCGAAGTGGCGGTTCCTCACCCCGTTAGAGGAGTAGTTGAGCATGGCTCAAGGCACAGTCAAGTGGTTCAACGCCGAGAAGGGTTTCGGCTTCATCGCACAAGAGGATGGCGGAGACGACGTCTTCGTCCACTACTCGGCCATCCAGTCGAACGGCTACAAGTCGCTCGATGAGAACCAGAAGGTGGAGTTCGACGTCACCCAGGGCCCGAAGGGCCCGCAGGCGGAGAACGTTCGCCCCCTCTGATCAGCGGTTCATACCGCAGATCAGCAACCGCCTGACCTAGGCATCTGAGAAGGCCCCGACGAACCAGTCGGGGCCTTCTCGTTTGTCCGAAATGACTATGGGTAGACAGAGGCTGTCAGGGGAGAATAGAGGTACGCCGGATCCGACCAAGACTTGGTGTGGTCGAACGGCTGTGGAGGGAGAAACCGCGTCATGGACGACCAGCTGAACGTGCCGCTGGAGGATGCTGAGCTGCTGGCGGAAGTCGAGCTGACGACCAACCTGATTATCGCCGCGTCGGAGGCCGACGACGCCGAGCTGAGCCAGGACGAGGTCGACTCGCTGCTGGGCGTCGTACCCAAGATTCCGGCGCAGCAGACGCGCAAGCCGTAGCCCGCTGACCTGAGCCCGTCCGGGTCGACCGGCTCACCCCTCGCCCGCCCGAACCCGCACCCGAACCCTCAATTGCCCGTGGCCTCCGGTCAGGGCATCGGAGACCTCGCACTAGCATGTCGCTTGGCTCATTCTCGCCTTGCTCAGGAGTTCGCCGTGCGTTTGCGCTTTCGGCCTGTCGACACGACGTTCTACGACCTGTTCGCCCAGTCCGCCACGCACCTCGTGGACGGCGCGGCACTGCTGGCCGAGATGCTCGGGACCGGCAACGACCGTCAGGCGATCGCCCAGCGGATGCGCGATGCCGAGCACGCCTGTGACGAGACCACCCACGCCATCGTGCGTCGGGTCAACAGCACTTTCGTCACTCCGTTCGACCGGGAGGACATCTACTCGCTGGCCTCCAGCCTGGACGACGTCATGGACTTCATGGAGGAGGCCGTCGACCTGGTCCTGCTCTATGAGATCCACGAGCTCCCGAGCGAGCTCGCGAACCAGGTCGAGGTTCTCCAGCGCGCGGCCGAGCTCACCTGCGAGTCGCTTCCGCGGCTGCAGAGCATGAAGAACCTCGAGGAGTACTGGATCGAGATCAACCGCCTCGAGAACGCCGGCGACAAGAGCTACCGGCGTATCCTCGCTAAGCTCTTCGGCGGCGGGTTCGAAGCCCTCGACGTGCTCAAGCTCAAGGACGTGGTCGACTCACTCGAGGCTGCCATCGACGCGTTCGAGAAGGTGGCCAACATCGTCGAGCAGATCGCGGTCAAGGAGTCCTGAGCGTGGAGCTCGCGATCATCGTCGCGGTCGTAGTTGTTGCCCTCGTCTTCGACTACACCAACGGCTTCCACGACGCCGCGAACGCGATCGCCACCTCGGTCTCCACCCGCGCGCTCACCCCGCGGGTCGCGCTGATCATGGCGGCGGTGATGAACTTCGTCGGGGCCTTCCTCGGCCAGAAGGTGGCCAAGACCGTCAGCGACGTGATCTCGCCGCCCGACGGCACCGCGGGCCTGATCGTGGTGATGTCCGGCCTCCTCGGCGCGATCGCGTGGAACTTGCTGACCTGGTACTTCGGCTTGCCGTCCTCGTCGTCCCACGCCCTCATCGGCGGGCTCGGTGGGGCGGCGATGGCGTACGGCGCCCTCCAGGGTGCGATCTTCGACCCGGTCAAGTGGGACGTGATCCTCGACAAGATCGTGATCCCGATGCTCGCCTCGCCGCTGTTCGGGTTCGCAGCCACCTTCGCCCTGATGCTGGCGATCATGTGGATCTTCCGCAGGCGCAACCCCTCCCGTGTCAACCGCGGGTTCCGCCTCGCGCAGACCGTCTCGGCCGCGGCGATGGCGCTCGGGCACGGCCTGCAGGACGCCCAGAAGACGATGGGCGTGATCTTCCTCGCGCTCCTTGCCGGCGGGTACGTCTCCTCGGACGACCCTCTGCCGGTGTGGGTGATCATCGCCGCCGCGGCCGCGATCTCCCTCGGCACCTACTCGGGCGGATGGCGCATCATGCGGACCCTCGGACGACGGATCATCGCCCTCGACCCCGCGCGCGGTTTCGCCTCCGAGTCGGTGGCCGCCGGCGTGCTCTACACCACCGCCTTCGTCTTCGAGGCGCCGATCTCCACCACCCACACCATCACCTCCGCGGTGACCGGTGCCGGTGCCACCAAGCGCTTCTCCGCCGTCCGGTGGGGCGTCGCCCGATCGATCGTCACCGCCTGGGTGCTCACCTTCCCCATGGCCGCACTCGCGGCGGCCTCGTTCTACCTCGTCGCCCACCTCCTCCTCGAGGTCCTCCCCTAACCCAGTTGCCGGCTCTCCGGCTCTCCGCGCGTGGTTTGGCTTGACGCCGGGCCGTGCGACCGGCGTACCAAGGGAGCGTCAAGGGGCTTGGCCGTGGCGTCTCCCGGCGGTGCCCAGGGGGTACCCGGTCACTGGGGCGGCGCGTCGGCTTCCCGGGCCTGTGCGCGCGGGTGCAGGGTCAGCGAGTCGCCGGGAAGCCGCCGCGGCCAAGCCCTTCTACGTTCCCTTGGTACCCCCTGGGCACCGCCGGGAGACGACGCGCCGCCCCAGCGACCGGGGACGTCGGGCGCACGGCCCGACGTACAGCCGGTGCCCGCGGGGAGACGACCACCGCGGGGGTTAGCCGAAGCGGCCGGAGATGTAGGCCTCGGTGCGGCTGTCGTCGGGGTTGGCGAAGATCTTGTTGGTGAGGTTGTACTCCACGAGGAGGCCGGTCCGGTTGCCGGTGGTCTCGTCGGGCTTCGCGGTGAAGAAGGCGGTCCGGTCGGAGACCCGGGCGGCCTGCTGCATGTTGTGGGTGACCACGATCAGCGCGTAGTCCTTGCGCATCTCCAGCATCAGGTCCTCGATCCGGGACGTGGCGATCGGGTCGAGCGAGGAGCAGGGTTCGTCCATCAAGATCACGTCGGGGCGGGTCGCGATGGTGCGGGCGATGCACAGTCGCTGCTGCTGCCCTCCGGACAGGCCGTAGGCCGACTGCTTGAGCTTGTCCTTGACCTCGTCCCACAAGGCTGCGCCGTGCAACGCCTCCTCGACCAGGTCCTCCATGCTGTCGACCTTCATCCCCGTGACTCGAGGGCCGTAGGCGACGTTGTCGAAGATCGACTTGGGGAAGGGGTTGGGCTTCTGGAAGACCATGCCGATGCGGCGGCGTACCTCGATCGGGTCCACCTTCGCGTCGTAGACGTTCTGGCCGTGGTAGGTGACCGAGCCGGTCACGCGCGCACCGAGCACCAGGTCGTTCATCCGGTTCAGACAGCGGATCACCGTGGACTTGCCGCAGCCGGAAGGCCCGATCAACGCGGTGATCTCACCCCTGCCGAAGGTGAGGTTCACGTCGTGCACGGCGTGGAAGTCGCCGTAGAAGACGTTGAGGTCCTCCGCCTCCATGACGGGTTCCGACGGGAGGTCGGGCAGGTCGGGCGCGCCGTTGTTCGCGACGACCGCGAGGTCGCTCGCGTAGGCGGAGTCGCGCGTGGTGGCGGTGGCAGGTTTCGTGGTCATGGGCTCTTCCTCACCAGCGTCGCTGGAAGTGGTTGCGGATGTAGATGGCGAGTCCGTTCAGGAGCAGGATCATCACCAGCAGCACGATGATCGCGGCGGCGGCCGCCGTCTGGAACTCCTCCTGCGGCTGGCTGGTCATCGTGAAGATCTGGATCGGCAGCGCGGTGAACTGGCTGAGGAGGCCGTTGGGGTCGAAGCGGATGCCGATGGCGACACCGAGCAGCAGCAGGGGGGCGGCCTCCCCGATCGCGCGGGACAGCGCCAGGATGGTGCCGGTCGCGATCCCGGGGACAGCCGAGGGGAGCGACTGCCGCCACGTCGTCTGCCACAGGGTCGCCCCGAGGGCGAGCGAGCCCTCGCGGATCTCGCGGGGCACCGCCCGCACCGACTCCCGCGTCGTGATGATGATGACCGGGAGGATGAGCAGGGCGAGCGCGAGCGCACCCGCGATCACCAGCGACGTCTGCTGGAAGCCGCCGATGGCCAGCAGGCCCACCGCGAGCAGGCCGTAGATCACCGACGGGACCGCCGCGAGGTTCTGCACATTGACCTCGATCAGCCGGTTGTACCACTTGGCCGGGTTGGCGAACTCCTCCAGGTAGAGCGCCGCCGCGATGCCCAGGGGCACCGCCATCACGGCCGTGGTCACCATCAGCCACAGGCTGCCCAGGATGCCGGCCCGGACCCCGGTCTCGTCCTCGAACAGCGTCGAGTAGTACTGCGTGAACAGGTTGGCGTCGAGCCGGCCGGCGCCGTCGATGGCAGTGCTCACGATGAGCACCAGGAGCACCAGGACCCCGAACGCGAGCGACGACCACAAGGCCACCAGGAAGATCAGCGAAGCCGGGTTGCGCTCGTGGCTCTGTCCGCTGCCGAGCACGCGGGGACCAGTGTCCCGCTGACGGCCAGGACGGACCTGGGTCGTGGTCATCAGTAGACCTGCCGGTAGCGTCGGACCAGCGCGATGCTGGCGAAGTTGATCACCAGGGTGATCAGGAACAGCAGCAGGCCGACCGCGAACAGTGTGTTGTACTCCACCGAGCCGACCGGGTTCTCGCCGCCGGCCGTTTGCGCGATGAACCCGGTCATCGTCTGCATCCCTTCGCGCGGGTCCACCGACAGGTTGGGTATCGTCCCCGCGGCCAGCGCCACGATCATCGTCTCGCCGATCGCGCGGGAGAGCCCGAGGACGACGGCGGCGGCGATACCGGAGATCGCGGCCGGGAACACCACGCGAAGGGTGGTCTGCATCCGGTTCGCGCCCATCGCGAACGAGCCCTGCCGCAGCGCCTGCGGCACCGCGCTCATCGCGTCCTCTGACAGCGACGCGACGGTGGGGATGATCATGATGCCGAGCACGATCCCCGCGCCGAGTGCGTTGCCGAAGTTGACCTCCAGCCCGAGCAGGTCCTGCAGCACGGTCGGGGTGACGAAGGCCAGTGCGAAGAAGCCGTAGACCACCGAGGGATGCCCGCCAGCAGCTCGAGGATCGGCTTGAGGCGTGCGCGGTTCTTGGCGCTGGCGTACTCCGAGAGGTACATCGCCGCACCGAGCCCGAGCGGGACCGCGACGAGCAGGCCGATCGCGGTCACCATGAGGGTCCCGCCGACCAGGGGGAGTACGCCGAAGGACTGAGGCGCCAGGTTCGGTGACCAGGAGGTGCCGGTCAGGAACTCCCAGACCGACACCTCGCTAAAGAAGTCGAGCGCCGGCATGACCAGGGAGACGACGATCCCAACGGTGGTGAGCACAGACACGAGCGCGGCCAGGCGCAGCACGCCCATGACGACCGCCTCGCCTCTCCTCGGCTTGCGGGACAGGTCGATGCCTTCGAGGAACGACGGAGAGCCCGTCGTTGTCGACGGGCTCTCCCCGGTGGTGTTGCTGGTCATCGTGTTCTTCTCGTAGGTGGGTCAGGTTGCGGTCGTTGGTGCGTGCTCCGGGCGGCGAGCCGACCGTGTCGCCCCGCCGCCCGTGAGGCCGGCGTTACAGCTCTCCGTCGAGGGTGGATTGCGTCTCGCTGAGCTGGTCGTCGTTGAGGGGGATGAGCTCGGCCGCCTCGGCGATCTCGGTCAGGTTGCCGATGTAGTAGTCGACGTACTCCGCGACGGCCGCCTTGTCGGCGTAGGACTTCTTGTTCACGTAGATGAACAGAGGTCGCGACAGCGGGGTGTAGTCGCCGCTCTGTGCGGACTCCACAGACGGAGCCACGCAGCCGTCACCCGCGTCGACCTCCAGCGCCTTCAGGCTGTCGGCGTTCTCCTCGTAGTAGCTGTAGCCGAGGTATCCCATCGAGCCTGGGGTGTTCGTCACACCTTCGACGATGACGTTGTCGTCCTCCGACGCCTCGTAGTCGGACCGTGAGGCACCTTCCTCACCGTTGATCTCGTCGGTGAAGTAGTCGAAGGTGCCGGAATCGGTCCCCGGGCCGAAGAGCGCGAGCTCTTGGTCCGGGAAGCTCGGATCGACCTGGCTCCAGTTGGTGATCTGGCCCTGCGCGCCCGGCTCCCAGATCGTCTTGAGCTGCTCGATCGTGACGCAGGTGACCTCGAAGTCGCTCGGGACGATCACGGTCAAGGCGTCCGTGGCGACCTGGAGCTCGGTGTAGTCGATGCCGCCGTCCTCGCAGACGGGGACCTCCTCTTCCTCGTCGATCGGGCGGGACGCGTCGGAGATGTCGGTCTTGCCGGCGCAGAAGGCCTCGAAGCCGCCACCGGTGCCCGCGGTGCCCACGGTCACCTTGATGTCGGGGTTCTCCCCGCTGAGCAGCTCGGCGGCCGCGTCACTGAGCGGGAAGACGGTCGAGGAGCCGTCGACGGCAACCGAACCTGAGGCGCCGCCGGACCCCCCGTCGGAACCTCCGGTGGTCTCGTCGCCGGAACTCTGTCCACCGCAAGCGGCGAGAGTCAAGGCGAGCGACACGGCGGCGACTGGGGCAAGGGCATGGGACAAAGATGTGCGGATCAAGGTGCCTCTCCTGAGCATCTGAGATCTGGTGCGGTGCCTGTCATCGCCGACGCTAGGCAGGGCAGGTGAAGCGGGGTGCCGGTGAAGGTGAACGGCACGTGAACGCTCTCGGGCGGGTGTGACGGGTGGGCGAGACAACCGTGAGGGTCGGCGGGCAAACAGTGACGGGTCGGCGGTCAGTCGAGGGGTGTGGTGTGCTCGTCGAGGGCGGTGATCTTGCCTCGGCGGTGGTGCGCGACCAGGAGTGCCCCGGGGGCCAGCCGCGGGTCCTCGATCCCGAGGGCGGCGAAGACCCAGGGCAGCACCGGACGATGCGTGCACAGCACCGACGGCTCCTTTGCGGAGAGCAGTCGCCGTACCTGTTCGGTCACCGATCCCGGGGTCGCGTCCTCCTGGCTGAGGTCGTCGGTCACCTCGACCTCGAGGTCGGCCACGTCGGCGTACGGCGAGACTGTCTGCCGGCAACGCCGGCTGCTCGAGCTGAGCACCCGCTGCACACCGAAGGCCCCGAGCACCGGCACCAGCTGCTCGGCCTGGAGCTCTCCGGCCGAGGTGATCGTGCGCTCCCGGTCGTCCCCGTCCCACGCGCGGCGGGAGCGTGCGCGTGCGTGACGCAGGACGACCAGCGGGTGGCTGCCCTTGCGGACGGCCTCGAGCTCGTCGAGCGTGGTCCGGTCGTAGGCATACGTCAGCCGTTGCTTCGCGTCCTCGGAGGAGAGCCAGAGGACCTGGTCGATCTCGTCGTTCGGACGGTACGACGACACGTCGTCGCCGCCGACCACGCGACCGGCCCAGTAGTGCACGTCCTTGGGCCTGGCAGTGCCGTTTCCAACGGTGTATCGCTGGGTGCCGAGGCGAGGGCCGAGCCGGATGTCGAGCCCGGTCTCCTCCGCCACCTCGCGCACCGCGGCCGACGTGATGTGCTCGCCCGGGTCCACCTTGCCCTTCGGGAACGACCAGTCGTCGTACTTCGGCCGGTGCACCAGCAGGATCTCGCGGCGTCCGGAGGACTTGCGCATGACCACCGCCCCGGCCGAGACGATCTCGGCGACACTCGCCATGGCGGCTAGTCTCACACCAACGTCGGCAACGAGAGGGCAAACACCCGGTGCACAGACGTGTCATGGTCGGCCTGCTTGCCGTGGTGCTGGTCCTCGCTCTGGCGGGGGCCGGCCTCTGGGCATGGCGGTCCATCCAGCGCTCGCCGTACGAACAGGCAGTGGCGGCGATGCCCGATGAGATCCTGCGCGCGACGTACACCGACTGGCAGCAGGTCCGCGCGATGGCGCGAGGTACGACGCTGGACGCCGACGCCACCCCGGAGCGAGTCGAGGACTTCGTGTTGCGCGCCTACGACCAGGACCTGACCTCGACGTCAGCAGTCGTCGACTCGACGTTCGCGATGTGGGACGAGTTCGGGTTCTCCCCGCTCAACGCCTCGTGGGAGATGTACGGACAGTCGCGCAAGGGTGCTGTCGTGGCGATGCGGCTCCCCGAGTCGGTCGACCCGGGGGTCGTCGAGTCGAACCTGCGGGGGCTCGGCTACGACGCGCCGCCCGACGGGGCCGGGTCCGGTGGGGTGTGGGCCGGATCCGCCGACCTGGTCGCCCAGATCGACCCCTCTTTGACACCGGTCCTGCAGAACCTCGTGGTGCTGCCCGAGGAGCGCCTGGTGCTGATGTCGGACTCCCCCGACTACGCAGAGTCGAGCGCGGCCGTGCTGCGTGGGGACGCGCCTTCGCTCGAGGGGGACACCGAGGGCGTCGAAGACCTGGCCGAGCTGACCGAGGATCCCGTGTCGGCGGTGCTCTATGCCTCCGACTTCGCGTGCGAGACTCTCGGCACGGCGAGCACCGACGCGGAGGACCGCGCTCTGGCCGACCGGCTCGTCGAGGACGCCGGCGGTGTCTCGCCGCTGGCGGGTCTGGTGCTCGCGTTGGGGGCCGACCACGGGTTGCGGGTGGGGATGTACTTCGAGACCCCCGAGCAGGCCGAGGAGAATCTGGCACCCCGTGCCGAGCTCGCGTCGGGGGAGGCGGTGGGGCAGGGCGGCATGTTCTCCGATCGGTTCCGGGTGTCCTCCGGTGAGCAGTCCGACCACACCGTCGTACTCGACCTCACGCCGGTCGGTCCTCCCGCGCAGCGCGACGAGTCCTTCCTGCTCAGCGACCTGTCGGCCGGCCCGCTGCTATTCGCCGCCTGCTGACCGCTGTGGCTTCTCCAGATAGTAAGTACCCAGACGGCCCGTTTCCACCGGGGTTGGGGGGCCATCTGCGTACTGACTATCCGTGACCCGTGGGGGAGAGAGAGAGTCAGGCACTGTCCTCGGCAGTCCAGCTCAGGCGCAGCTCCTCGTCCAGCGCACGCCGAGCCAGGATCTCGTCGAGTGTGGGCTCCGGCTCCCACCAGGGCGGGGGCTGCAAGGTCCACAGCCGTCGATCCCGCGGCAGGAACCGAGCGCGGCGCCTGGCCGCGAGCATCCGGTCCGCGACGAACCCTCGGCGGGTGATGTCGCGACCGGTCACGGTGAAGTACTCAAGTCCCACGCTGCGGAACCCTTCCTCCCGAGCGACGTCCTTGCTTCGCCGTAGGGCCGTCAGATGGTCCGCACCATCGAACTCTCCGACGACACCGGCGTCCTCGTCGAAGATGTCCGGGTACCCGAGGAGCCGGCCCTCGAGGGTGAAGACTGGCTGGTTGACCAGCGGACGTGGCAGGCCGGCGTCCAGCTCCCAGACCAGGCGCATCTTGGTCTCCTGGGGCGAGCGGCTGCCCTCGGTGGCCAGCGGGAGCGCCCGTCGTACCTGCTCGATGCCCTGCCAGGCAGGATGCAGCTCGGCGTAGTTCGTCATCTGCCGCAGTGAGACCAGCTCCGCAGCCGCCATCATCTCCATGGCTATCACCGCCTCGCGCAGCCCGGAGGCATAACGCATCTCGTCAAACAGCGCTCTGACCGGGATCGCGCTCGGGACGCCCTGGCGGGTGGTGGCCTCGTTGGCAAAGAGCCGGTCGCGACTGACCCGACAGTGGTCGTCCTGCTCCAGCCGGTGCAACGGGCCGGGGTTCAGGGGGACCGGGATGCGGGTCCTGCCGTCGGCACGCAGGCCATCGAAGAACCTCGCTCCGTGAAGGCGCGCGGAAGCCCATCCCGTGACGGCGCCCCCAGGACTCAGCCGGGCAGACTGTTCCAGGATACGCTGTTCGGGGAGGTCGGGGTCGACGTCAGCAGGGACGTACCTGCCGTACGACGACTGCCGCCACCGCGGCCCGCGCGCCTGACGGCGGGTCGGCCCGCCGATGCCGGTGGGGTCGATCGGAACCGGGCGGACCAGCCCGTCCGGCGGATCGCAGTTCGGGTGCCATCGGTGGCGTGCCATCCTCCGAGGATGGCCGTTCCCCGGCCGCTGCTGCAGGTTGCTTCCACAGGCCCAGACTTTTCTCGATAGTCAGTACCCAGATGGCCCCTTTCCACAGGGCGGAAGGGGCCATCTGGGTACTTACTATCGCCGAATGCGCGACGCGGGTTCTGGGGTCAGTGGGAGGTACGGCGACGGCGCTTGGAGCTGATCAGGGACTCCTGGAGGTCCCGCAGCGGACGACCGTCCTCGTCGCGTGAGTGGCGCACCCAGTCGCCGTCGGAGCCCAGCCACCACGACGCCGTACCGTCGTCGAACGCCTCGTCCAGGATGCGGTCGACCTCATCGGTCTGGCGCTTGCCGGGAAGCTCGACCAGTGCCTCCACCCTGCGGTCGAGGTTGCGGTGCATCAGGTCGGCCGAACCGATCCAGGCCTGCGGGGTGCCGGCGTTCTCGAACCAGAAGATCCGGCTGTGCTCGAGGAAGCGGCCGAGTATCGACCTGACCCGGATCGTCTCGGACAGCCCCGGAACGCCGGGCCGCACCGCGCAGATCCCGCGGGTCAGCAGCTCGACCGGCACCCCGGCTTGCGAGGCTCGGTAGAGCTCATCGACGACGCTCTCGTCGACGATCGAGTTCGCCTTGATCCGGATCCGCGCCGGGCGGCCGTCTCGGTGGTGGCCGACCTCGGCACGGATCCGTTCGACGAGCCCGTGGCGCAACGAGTCCGGAGCGACCAGGAGCCGCTCGTAGTGCGACTGGCGGGAGAAGCCGGACAGGTTGTTGAACAGGTGCGCGACGTCCTCGCCAATCTCGGCGTTCGCGGTCAGCAGGCCGAAGTCCTCGTAGTGGCGCGCTGTCCTCGGGTTGTAGTTGCCCGTGCCGAGGTGCGCGTAACGGCGGATCCCCTCGGGCTCGTCACGCACGACCAGCGCCAGCTTGGAGTGGGTCTTCAGGCCCACCAGGCCGTAGACGACGTGGCAGCCGGCGTGCTCGAGCGCACGCGCCCAGCGGATGTTGGCCTGCTCGTCGAACCGGGCCTTGATCTCGACGATCACCAGGACCTGCTTCCCGGACTCCGCGGCGTCGATGAGGGCGTCGATGACCGGCGAGTCACCGGAGGTGCGGTACAACGTCTGCTTGATCGCGAGCACGTGCGGGTCGACGGCCGCCTGCTCGATGAAGCGTTGCACCGAGGTCGAAAACGAGTCGTAGGGATGGTGCAGGAGTACGTCGCGCCGCTGGAGAGCCGCGAAGACGTCGACCGGGGAGGAGGACTCGACCTCCGCGAGGTCGGTGTGCGTGGTGGGGACAAAGGCGGGGTACTTCAGCTCCGCCCGGTCGAGCTCGATGATGCCCTCGAGGCCGCGCAGGTCGAGTGGGCCGGGCAGCCGGACCACCTCCGCGTCGGAGACCCCGAGCTCGGAGACGAGGAGATCGAGGATGTGCTCGTCGATCGACTCCTCCACCTCGAGCCGGACAGACGGCCCGAAGCGGCGCCGCAACAGTTCCTTCTCCAGCGCCGCGAGCAGGTTCTCCGCGTCGTCCTCCTCCACCTCGAGGTCCTCGTTGCGGGTGACCCGGAAGGTGTGCACCGCCACCACGTGCATGCCGGGGAAGAGGTGCTTGAGGTGCTCGGCCATCACGTCTTCCATCGGGACGAACCGCTGTTCGCCCAGGGGCACGAAGCGCGTGAAGTTCGGCGGAACCTTGACTCGGGCGAAATGCTCCTTGCTGGTCTTGGGGTTGCGGACCAGGACGGCCAGGTTCAACGAGAGCCCGGAGATGTAGGGGAAGGGGTGCGCAGGGTCCACGGCGAGCGGCGTGAGGACCGGGAAGACGCGCTCCTTGAAGAGCCGCTTGCACCGCTTCTGCTCCTCGCGGTCCAGCTCGCTCCAGCGCAGCAGCTCGATGCCCTCCTTCGCGAGGGCGGGCACGAGCACGTCGCGGAACAACGCCGCGTGTCGCTGCATCAGCGTGCCCGTGGTGCTCAGGATCTGGGAGAACACCTCCCGCGGGATGACCCCGGAGACCGACGGAACCGCGACCCCGGCTGCGATCCTGCGCTTGAGGCCGGCCACCCGCACCATGAAGAACTCGTCCAGGTTGTTGGCGAAGATCGCCAGGAAGCGGACTCGCTCCAACAGCGGGAGGCTGTCGTCCTCAGCCAGCTCGAGGACCCGCGTGTTGAGCTGCAACCAGGACAGCTCCCGGTCGAGGAAGCGGTCGGGGAACTCCACGTCCAAGTCGGCCGCGGGGTCGTCGGGTGCGGCGCCGTACTCCATCGCGTCCTGGCTCACCTCACCATCGTGACACCTCACGGTGAACGGCAGGTTGCCAACGGCTAGGTTCAGCTGCCATGCGGATCCCGGCGGCGCTCGCGCGGCTCGTTGGTGCGACGGAGGCGGTGGTGTTCCGGGCGCTGATGGGCATACCCCCAGCCGTGGTCCGCAAGTTCGCGGGGCGGCCGGTCGTCGTGGACGGCCAACGGCTCGACCCGGAGACGCAGTGGATGTTGCGGCTGCAGAAGATCATCAGAGAGCCACCCGTGGAGAGCCTGCCGCTCCCGGCGGCTCGTCGAGCACTTGGGCGGCAGACCCGGCTGGTCGGCGGGTCCCAGCCGATCGGGGAGGTGCGGGAGCTCGTCGTGCCTGGTGCGGAGCACGACATCCCCGCCCGCCTGTACATCCCGCGTGGCCAGCTGGGCTCCGAGGCCTCGCGCGGAGCGGGCTCGCCGTTGCTGGTCTTCGCCCACGGCGGCGGGATGATGTACGGCGACCTCGACAGCCATGATCCGCTCTGCCGGTTCCTCGCGGAGCAGGCCCAGGTGCGTGTGCTCTCAGTCGACTACCGGCTCGCGCCGGAGCACCGCTTCCCGTCCGCGATCGAGGACTGCTGGGCGTCGTACCGCTGGGTGGTGCGCAACGCTGCGACACTCGGCGCCGATCCGGAGCGGCTCGCGGTGGGAGGTGACTCCGCAGGCGGCTATATGAGTGCGGTGACCGCGATCCGTGCGGCCGAGGCCGGCCTTCCTCTCCGGCACCAGCTGCTGGTCTACCCGGTCACCGACATGTCTGGAAGGTCTCGCAGCAGAGCCAGGTTCGGTGAGGGGTTCTACCTGACCACTGCGTTCATGGACCTCGCCGAGTCCGCCTACCTCCGCTCCGACGCCGACCGGACCGACCCCCGGGCGTCAGTGCTAATGACCGCGCAGATCCCCGAGGGTCTGGCGCCCGCGCACGTGGTGACGGCCGGTTTCGACCCGCTGCGAGACGAGGGCGAGGCCTACGCGCAGCTGTTGACCGATGCCGGCGTGCCCGTCGAGGTGACCAGGTACCCGGGTCTGATCCACGGCTTCGTGAACATCGTCGGCGTGGGCCGGAGCAGCCGTGGGGCGACGGTCGAGATCGCAGCGCGTCTCCGTGCCGCTCTCAGCTGACCGTCCAGGCAAGTGTCAAGCAGACTTGACAGCAGTGACCATGTCAAGCACACTTGACATGTGAAGAACACCGTGCGGGAGCTCAGGAGCGCGGCGGGGCTGTCCCAGGGACACCTCGGCTCGGCGATGGGAGTCTCGCGCCAGACGATCAACTCGATCGAGACCGGCAGGTACCTCCCGTCCCTGCCTCTGGCGATCGCTCTGTCCCGCTATTTCGACCTGTCCGTGGAAAAGGTTTTCGATGTCGACGCATGACCGCACGACTTCAGGAACACGCCGGAGCTCGATGCTGCGCTGGCTCACGCCCGCCGTCGCCCTGGTGATCGGCCTGGCCTACCTCGTTGCGGGGTGGCTGGGCGACGACCTCGCGTTCGGGGTGTTCGGGCTGCTCCTCATGGTCGCCACCGGTCTCGCCTTCGTCGTCCTCGGTCGCTACAGCGAGACCGTGCGCGGGCTGTTGGACCGGCGTGACGAGCGGATCAACGCGATCGACATGCAGGCGTCCTTGGTCGCGGGGATGGCAGTCCTGGCCGCCGTCCTGGTCGGCTTCGTGGTCGAGATCGCCCAGGGCCAGGACGGTGCGCCGTACGCCATGCTCGGCGCGATCGGCGGGGTGAGCTACGTGCTGGCCCTGGGCTTCCTGCGGGTGCGCCGCTAGCAGGTCAAGCGCCGACCGCTCAACGGGCGTACATCACGTCGGTGTCCTCGGGTGCGTGCGTGAAGCCGAGCCGTTGGTAGAGCGCGACCGCGGGAGCGATGTCGGACTCCACGAAGAGGACCACCTCGGGCACGCCCCGGTCGCGAAGATGCCGCAGCCCGACGAGAGTCAGGGCCTTGCCGAGGCCCGTCCCCTGTGCCGCCGGAGAGACACCGACCACGTAGACCTCGCCGTAGGACGGCCGTCCATCATGCACCCTCGTCCAGTGGAAGCCGAGCAGCTCCGCAGGGTCGGAGCCTTCCCGCTCGGCCACGAAGAAGCCACCCGGGTCGAACCACGCCTCGGCCATCCGGCGCTCCAGGTCCTCTCGGTCCATCGAACCCTGCTCCGGGTGGTCCGCAAAGGCCGCCGCGTTGAGCGCGAGGAACGCTTCCGCGTCCCCGTCGGGACGAAACGTGCGTAAGACGACGTGCTCGGGGATCTGGGCCGGCGGCAGGTCCGCCTGCGCCTCGCGCCGCATCAACCAGAGGTCGCGCACACGGTCGAAGCCCAGCGAAGCCGCGAGCGCACCAGCACCCGGATGGTTCCCGTGCGACCATGCCTGCATCCGGACGCCAGGGAACGCGTCGAGCACGGCTCCGGCCAGGGCTCGCCCCACCCCCCGGCCCCGAGCCGACGGCGCGACGACCAGGTTCACCTCCACCACGTCTGCAGGGGAGGGGAGCGACTCGGGCGTGCGGTCGACGAGCGCGAAGCCACCGATGCTCGCGATGCCCTCCAAATCCTCCGCACCCGCGGTCCACAGGCTCGACTGCGACAGACCGGAGTGCTGCAGCGAGATCAGCGTCTGCTCGTTCACCGGGCTCCGACCGTCTTTTGCCCTCGCCTCCGCCACCATCCGGCGTACCTGCTCGGCGCACGCGGAGAGCTCGGAGGCCTCGACACGGGTGATCGGCGGGCCAGACCCTTGCCGTGGCGAAGACGTCACCGAAGGACCATAGAGCGTTCTCCCCCGGGCCGGCTCTGGGGCTGCCTTTTGGTGGCTGATTGAGCAAGGATGTCCAGGACAGCCACCGACAAGACCGGTCGCACGATCCTGCCGGCCGTCGAGGTCAAGCGGCACCAAGGCGTGCGGGTCGGCTTCATCGGTATGACACTCGAAGTCACCCCGAACATCGTCACCAAGTCCGGCGTCAGGGGGCTGCGGTTCGACGACGAGGTCGAGACGGCCAACCGGATCGCCAAGCGGCTCTACCGGCAGGGCGTGAAGTCGATCGTCGTCCTCGTCCACGAGGGCGGCTTCACGACCGACCGGTACGCCTACAACTCGTGCCCGGGCATCTCGGGCCCGATCGTGGACATCAACACCGGGCTGAGCCCGCGCATCGACATGCTGGTGACCGGACACACGCACTCGGCCTACAACTGCACGTTGCTCGACCCCCGAGGTGCGCCCCGCAAGGTGACCAGCGCCTCGAGCCTCGGTCGCCTGGTGACACGGATCGACTTCACCGTCGACCGGGGCACAGGCGACATCGATCGCGGTTTCGTCGAGTCCGACAACCGGATCGTCACCCGGGACGTCGCGAAGGCACCAGCCATGACGGACCTGATCGCGAAGTACCAGACGCTGGTGGCGCCGATCGCGAACGAGGTCATCGGACAGCTCGCGCCTGGCGAGGGCGGCTCGGTGCCGAGAGCAACCGACGACAGCGGCGAGTCCGAGCTCGGCAACCTGATCGCCGACGCACAGAAGGCGGACAACTCCGTGCTGGCCGGCGGACCCGCCCCCGAGATCGCGTTCATGAACCCAGGCGGCATCCGCAACGACCTGGCCGCCGAGGCCGACAACGACGTCACCTACGGAGCTGCCTTCGCCACCCAGCCGTTCAACAACTACGTGGTGGCGATGAACCTCACCGGTGACCAGATCCTGGACCTCCTCGAGCAGCAGTGGCTGCCCCCGAACGCCCCGCCGTCGGGGTTCAACAAGATCCTGCAGGTCTCGGGGATCACCTACTCCTACTCCGACAGCGCTCCACCCGGGTCGAAGGTGGAGGCGGACACCGTCATGGTCAACGGCGAGGATATCGACGCGGGACGGTCCTACCGGGTGGTCGCGAACTCCTTCCTCGCCGACGGCGGCGATGGGTTCTCGGTGTTCGAGGATGCGACGAACAAGTACTTCGGCGGGCTCGACATCGACGCGCTGGAGGCCTACCTGGAGGCGAACTCGCCGTACAGCTCCGGGCCGACCAACCGGATCACGGAGGTGCCGTAGAGCCTTGCGGGGCGGGCGTCACCGGGAGGCGCCCACCTCCTGCCCTCCCTTCTCGCTCGGGGGCAGCACGAAGCGGTAGCCGACGTTGCGCACGGTGCCGATCAGCGCCTCGTTCTCCGGACCGAGCTTGGCGCGCAGTCGTCTCACGTGCACGTCCACCGTGCGGGTGCCGCCGAAGTAGTCGTAGCCCCACACCTCCTGCAGCAGCTGGTCGCGGGTGAATACCCGCCCGGGGTGCTGGGCGAGGTACTTCAGCAGCTCGAACTCCTTGAAGGTCAGGTCGAGTGGTCGGCCGCCGAGCCGAGCGGTGTACGTCGCGTCGTCGACGACGACCTCACCGGAGCGGATCACGTGGGCGTCTGAGTCGGCCGGGTCGCGAGCCGCCGCGAGCCTCCCGAGCGCGAGTCGCAGCCGGGCGTCGACCTCGGCCGGGCCGGCCGTGCACAGGAGTACGTCGTCGACCCCCCAGTCCGCGGTCACCACCGACAGCCCGCCCTCGGTCATCACCAGCAGCAGCGGCACGTCGAGTCCGGTCGTCCGGATCAGGCGGCACAGGTCGCGCGTGTGAGCAAGGTCGTGGCGTCCGTCGACGAGCAGGAGATCGGCGTCGGGTGCATCCAGTAGTGCGCTTCCCTCGGCCGGGACGATCCGCACCTGGTGCGGCAACAGGGCGAGCGCCGGGAGCACGTCCGCGGAGGCTTGCAGGGCGCGGGTCAGCATCAGTAGGACGCTCATCGGGCACCTCCTCTCACGGCACCGGCTCGAGCGTCGCCGCGATAGGGCAGGATAACCGAGATGAGCCAGGCATCGCCCGGCCCCGGGGCCGGCGCGATCACGGTGCGGTACTGGGCGGCCGCCCGGGCCGCGGCCGGCACCGACCAGGACGTGTTGCCTGCCGACCGGGACACGACACTCGCCGCGGTGCTCGACGCCGTGCGGGAGCGCCACCCCGATCGGCCCCGGTTCGCCGGGGTGATTGCGGTCTGCTCGGTGCTCGTCGGCGACAAGCCCGTGGGGACAGCGGACGCCGAAGGTGTCGTCGTGGGACCCGGTGACACCGTGGAGCTGCTGCCCCCGTTCGCCGGCGGCTGAGCCTCCGGCTCCCGGCCGGCATCTCGTCTGGGCAGTTTGCAAGGGAGCCTGCCAGGGATTCGTCAGGACGGCCCTGCATTGCTAAGGTCGGACCAGCGATCAGGGGAAGATCGCGGCTGTTGTCCAACGCTGGCCTGCGCCAGCCGGGGGGGACTGGGGATCTCGACGATGTGCATGAGACGGGTGCCAATTCTGCGCGCGCGCCTGCTCTAGACCGGCTCGTCGCGGTCGCTGACCTCCCACGGCTGCCGTCGACGAGCCCAGAGGCCCCCGCTCCGATCTCACCGTCGGGCGGGGGCCTCGCTCGCGCGGCCGGACCGAACCGCAGCGCATCAGCGTCGCGAATATGAGACGAGCGTCCGTATCGTAAGACGCTCCATGTTGGCTGCCCCTGCCGAGCAACTACCCTCGGTGTGTGTCGTCGACCATGCTGACCAAGCGCCGGGCAGTGGACCACTGCCTGGTGCGCTCGGCGCTCTGTCAGACGCACTGACGCGACCTCGCTGACCCCGCATGAGGGGTCTCCCGGCCGGCGGTCCTCCGCCCGATGCCCGCGATGTCCGCAACGCCCGCACGCCGGGGCGATCCCCCGAACACACACTCCGAGAATCCCGAGAAGGACCCAACCGAAAGGCCCACTATGAGCCGCACAGCAACCCTGGTCACCGCCGACTGGGTCGAGCAGCATCTCGACGACCCGGACGTCGTCCTGGTCGAGGTGGACGAGGACACCACCGCCTACGACAAGGGCCACATCAAGGGCGCCGTCAAGCTGGACTGGACCACAGACCTGCAGGACCAGGTCCGGCGCGACGCAGTGAACCGCGACCAGTTCGCTGCGCTGTTGTCCGAGCGAGGGATCGCGAACGACGACACCGTCGTGCTCTACGGCGGCAACAACAACTGGTTCGCCGCCTACGCCTACTGGTACTTCAAGCTCTACGGCCACGACGCGGTCAAGCTTCTCGACGGCGGCCGCAAGAAGTGGGAGCTCGACAGCCGCGAGCTCGTCGACGAGGTGCCCGCGCGGGAGAAAGCCAGCTACACGGCCCAGGAGCAGGACACCGGCATCCGCGCCTTCCGGGACGAGGTCGTCGCGGCGATCGGGGTGAAGAACCTGATCGACGTGCGCAGCCCCGACGAGTACGCCGGGCGTCTGCTCGCGCCCGCACACCTGCCGCAGGAGCAGGCCCAGCGCGCGGGGCACATCCCCACGGCCGGCAACGTGCCGTGGAGCAAGGCAGCCAACGACGACGGGACGTTCAAGTCCGACGAGCAGCTCAAGGCGCTCTACAGCGAAGCCGGGATCGACTGGGACAAGGACACGATCGCCTACTGCCGGATCGGTGAGCGGTCCTCGCACACCTGGTTCGTGCTGCACGAGCTCCTCGGTGAGAAGAGCACGAAGAACTACGACGGGTCGTGGACCGAGTACGGCTCGCTGATCGGCGTACCGATCGCCCTCGGTGACGAGGCCGGCGAGGCCTGATGTGCGGCGCGACGTCAGGCGGCGTCTCACTCGAGGGTGTCGACCTCGCCAAGGAGTCCGTCATCGAGGGCGTCGTCACCCGATCCGACGGCAACGGGGGCGGTGCGCCGGTCGAGAACGCCTACGTGCGCCTGCTGGACCGCACCGGTGAGTTCGCCGCCGAGGTGCCGACGTCGGCGACCGGCGAGTTCCGCTTCTTCGCGGCTCCGGGGGAGTGGACGGTGCGCACGTTGGCCCCCCGGGCCGACGTCGTCGACCAGCGCGTTGTGGCCCGTCAAGGTGTCGTCGCCGAGGTCTCCGTCACCATTTAGTGGGACCAGACCACTAGGCTTGCTCGTCCAGGTGGCTCGAGGCGGGCGGGGTCCATTCGGCAGGGCGGGGCTGCAAGGGAATCATCGGCTGCAGACTCGGTGCGCCAA
>Ga0136622_10000108_pt1 | contig 29502 bp, 30 predicted proteins | sample AntDrymUQ4482106_2_FD_104803 | JGI IMG/M metagenome (GOLD analysis project Ga0136622, IMG submission 104803) | Polar desert sand microbial communities from Dry Valleys, Antarctica - metaG UQ448 (21.06) | ecosystem: Environmental > Terrestrial > Soil > Desert | place: Antarctica: Dry Valley...
CGAGTCAGGACTCCTACGCAATTCAGATCTGCAGCGGCTCGATCGCCCGCTGAGCGTGCGACATTCCACCGGCCAAAGCAGCGCCACCGGGCCACTTCCGAGCAGTCGAAGTCCCCGCTCAGAGCACCTCGGGACTGGCCCAATCGGACCCAAAAGGCTGAATTTCTTGCGGACTCTGTGCGGACTGGAGGGGGCCACACCCCCTCTGACCTGGGCAAACGCGCCGATTCACACGTTGAAGCGAAACTCGACGACGTCGCCGTCGGCCATGACGTAGTCCTTGCCCTCCATGCGCACCTTGCCCGCAGCCTTGGCGGCGTTCATCGAGCCGGCTGCCACAAGCTCGTCGTACGACACGATCTCCGCCTTGATGAAGCCACGCTGGAAGTCGGTGTGGATCACGCCGGCTGCCTCAGGCGCGGTCGCTCCGCGCCGTATCGTCCACGCGCGCGACTCCTTCGGTCCGGCGGTGAGGTAGGTCTGCAGGCCGAGGGTGGAGAAGCCGACCCGGGCGAGTACGTCGAGCCCCGGCTCGTCGACACCCATCTCAGCGAGCATCGCGCGTGCTTCCTCGTCGTCGTCGAGCTCGACCAGCTCGGACTCGAACTTCGCGTCGAGGAAGATCGCCTCCGACGGCGCCACCATCTCGCGCATCGCGGACTTCAAGGTCGCATCAGCCAGCTCGTCGGCGTCGCAGTTGAACACGTAGAGGTAGGGCTTCGCGGTCATCAGCATCAGCTCCCGCAACAGCGACTTGTCGATCGACGTCGAGATGATCGGCGTGCCTTCTTCGAGTGCCTCCTTCGCCTCACGCGCGGCAGCAAGAGCGGAGGCGTGCTCCTTGCGCAGCCGAGCCTCCTTCTCCAACCTCGGCAGCGTGTTGTCGACGGTCTGCAGGTCGGCAAGGATCAGCTCGGTCTGGATCGTGGAGATGTCGTCCGAGGGTGACACCTTGCCCTCGACATGCGTGACGTCGTCGTCGCGGAAGACCCGGGTCACTTGGCATATCGCGTCGGACTCGCGGATGTGGGAGAGGAACTTGTTGCCGAGCCCCTCCCCCTCGGAAGCCCCGCGCACGATGCCGGCGATGTCGACGAACTGCACGGTCGCCGGGATCACCTTGGCGGAGCTGAAGATCCCGGCCAGCTCGGGTAGCCGGTCGTCGGGGACACCGACGACGCCGACGTTGGGCTCGATCGTGGCGAAGGGGTAGTTCGCGGCCAGCACGTCGTTCTTCGTCAGCGCGTTGAACAGCGTCGACTTGCCCGCGTTGGGGAGCCCGACGATCCCGATGGTGAGTGCCACGTGCGCGGAGTCTACGGCTAGGCAGTCGTAGGCTGGCTCGGTGCGCCTGGCGACCTTCAACGTGAACTCGATCCGCTCCCGCATCGCCCGCGTGGAAGCGCTCGTGGAGCGGCACGAGATCGACGTACTCACCCTTCAGGAGACGAAGGCACGTGACGACCAGTGGCCGTTGATGGGGCTGGAGGCGATGGGCTACGAGGTCGCGACGTACGGCTTCAACCAGTGGAACGGCGTGGCCATCGCGAGCAGGGTCGGCATCAGCGACGTACGCCGGGGGTTCGAGGGGATGCCGGAGTACGGCGACCCGCGCGTCACCGAGGCACGTGCGCTGGGCGCGACGTGTGCAGACGTGCAGGTCTGGTCGCTCTACGTGCCGAACGGACGCGCCCTCGGGGACCCGCATCTCGACTACAAGCTCGACTGGCTCGCCCGCCTCGGTGCCGCTGCGAGGGACTGGCTGCGAGGCGACCATCAAGCGCAGATCGCTCTCGCCGGCGACTGGAACGTCGCGCCGCGTGACGAGGACGTGTTCGACATGCGTAGCTTCGCGACGAGCACCCACGTCTCACCACCCGAACGAGCGGCGTTCCACGCCATCGTCGAGTCCGGGTACGCCGACGTGACGCGACCGTTCACGCCAGGGCCGGGAGTGTTCACCTACTGGGACTACTACCGCGAGCGGTTCGAGCGCAACCGAGGGATGCGACTCGACTTCGTCCTCGGCTCGCCCGCCTTCGCGGAACGGGTCACCGCAGCGTTCATCGACCGTGCCGAACGCGCCGGTAAGGGAGCAAGCGACCACGCACCGGTCATCGTCGACACCGAGCCGTAGGCGACGGAACGCGTCCGGGACACCGGTGGGCGACCGACTCACGGTGGGTGGGCGCGACCACCCGGAAAGGGGGGTTTCGGTGCGGCAGACCCGTTCTGTCGGTGGGGTAGCCGATCATGGTCGATATGGAAGCAACCACCATCGTGATCCTCGTGTTGGTGCTGAGCATCGGGCTGATGCTCGGTGCCGTCATCGGTGGGCTCTGGGTCCGGTCGCGCGCCGCGTCGTCCGCCGCGGAGTCCGTGGCCTCGTCGCTGGCCGCCTCGGTCGCCGAGTCGGAGCGGATCGCGATCGAATCGCGCGCCACCGACCAGACCGTCGTCCGCGAGGGCCTCGACCGCCTCCACGGCCAGGTGCGTGACCTCGAGCGGCATCAGGAGTCCTGGCGGGGCCAGCTCACCCAGCAGGTGGCCGACGTCCGCTACTCCACCGAGACGCTGCGGCGCGAGACCGCTGCCCTCTCGACGGCGTTGCGCAAACCGGCCGTGCGCGGGCGATGGGGCGAGCTCCACCTGCGCAAGGCGGTCGAGCTGGCCGGCATGGTCTCTCGCTGCGACTTCGGCGAGCAGGTCTCGGTCCGTGACGACGACGCGCTGCGCCGCCCCGACCTGGTGGTGCACCTCGCCGGCGGCAAGAGCGTCATTGTCGACGCCAAGGTCCCGCTCGACGCCGTGCTCGACGCAGCCGAGGCCGACACCGACGCGCAGCGCGATGCTCATCTCGCCCGCCACGCGCGACAGCTGCGGCAACACGTCGACAACCTCTCGGCTAAGAGTTACTGGCGCGCCCTGCCGGCCACACCCGAGTTCGTCGTCCTGTTCGTCCCCGGTGAGTCGTTCCTCTCCGCGGCGCTGGAGGCCGAGCCGAGCTTGATCGAGTACGCCGCCACCCGGCAGGTCGTGCTCGCGACACCGACCACCCTGATTGCGCTGCTGCGCACGGTGGCCTACGCCTGGAAGGAGAAGGCGCTTGCCGACCGAGCCCGCGACATCCACGAGCTCGGGCGCCAGCTCTATGACCGCATCAACGTGCTCGGTGGGTACCTCGACAAGCTGGGCAGGTCCCTGTCTGGGGCAGTGGGCAGCTACAACCGCGCGATCGGGTCCCTGGAGACCCGGGTGCTGGTGTCGGCGCGCAAGTTCGCCGAGATGGAGGTCAGCGATGAAGAGCTGATCACCCCGGAGCCGGTCACCGACGCCCCCCGCCCGTTGACGTCGGCCGAGCTCATCGAGATCGTCGCCGACCCCCGGGACCCGTTGCCCGAGCTACGTGAGCCACCCACATTCCCCGAGCAGCGGCGCGCCGAGGGCGCCTGACTCGGCGCGCCGCCGATCCCTGCCCACCGACACCGCCTACCGTGACAGCGTGAGCGCATCGCGGAAGGACTCACCACCGCGCACGTTGTGGGAAGCCGGTCGCAGACCCGGCCGCCAGGTCGCCACGCTCTCCGCACTCGCCCTCGTCCCGGTGCTGTTGGTCAACCTGGTGGTCGCCGACCGGTTGAACCTGGTCTTCGACCTCGGCTTCGCCGCGATCTGCGCTGCGGCCGCACTCGTGGTGAGGCCGCGCGACTTCTTCGTGGTCGGCGTGCTCCCGCCGCTGTTGCTGTGCGGTGCCGCGCTCCTGCTCTCGGTGATCGCTCCGGGGTCCGTCGGGCAGCCCGCTGATGGCCCGATCCAGTCGACGATCTCGACGCTCGCTCACCACGCCGGAGCGCTCGTCGTGGGTTATGGGCTCACCCTGGTGATCCTGGCGCTGCGACAGGCGGCGATTCGCGGCCGGCTGCCGGCACAGTCCGCCGCGCGACGCCGGGAGACGGCGTCGCCGTACTCCGCAATCCGCTAACCACCGGAACCAGCGGGGGCGTGGGCTTTCTCGGCGGCCCTGATGTCGCGCCGCAGCTCCGGGGGTAGCGCGAAGATCAACGACTCTTCCGCGGTCCGCACCGCCTGCGCGTCCGGGTAGCCGCGCTCGCGTAGAAAGTCCAGCACCCCCGCAACGAGGTCGTCGGGGACTGAGGCGCCGGAGGTGACGCTGACCGTGTGCACACCCTCGAGCCAGGCCTCGTCGATCTCGGTGGCGTCGTCGACCCGGTACGCCGCCGTGGCGCCGGCCTCGAGGGCGACCTCCACCAGCCGCACGGAGTTCGAGGAGTTCCCCGAGCCCACCACGATGACCAGGTCGGCATTCTTCGCGATCTCCTTGATCGCGATCTGCCGGTTCTGGGTCGCGTAGCAGATGTCGTCTGACGGCGGGTCGAGCAGCAGGGGGAACCGTTCGCGGATCCGGTCGACGGTCTCCATCGTCTCGTCGACCGACAGCGTGGTCTGGGACAGCCACGCCACCTTGGCCGGGTCTCGCACCGTGATGTTCGCGACGTTGTCGGGACTCTGCACGAGCTGGATGTGTCCGGGTGCCTCACCCGAGGTCCCCTCCACCTCCTCGTGACCCTGGTGGCCGATCAGCAAGATGTCGTAGTCGTCGTCGGCGAAGCGACGCGCCTCGTAATGCACCTTGGTCACCAGTGGGCAGGTCGCGTCGATCGTCTTGAGCTCCCGTGCGGCAGCCTGCTCGTGCACGACCGGCGAGACACCGTGCGCCGAGAACACCACCGTCGATCCCGGTGGGACCTCGTCGAGCTCCTCGACGAACAACGCGCCCCGAGACTCCAGCTGCGCGACCACGTGTCGGTTGTGCACGATCTGCTTGCGTACGTAGACGGGTGCGCCGTACAGGTCGAGCGCCTTCTCCACCGTGATCACGGCACGGTCCACACCCGCGCAGTAGCCACGGGGAGCAGCGAGCAGGACCGAGCGGTCGGCCGCATCGGGGCTCAGCACAGGCGGTATCCCCAGGTCCGACGAACTCATAAGTCCATCGTAGGTGGCCTGCCATAGGGTGCGAGCGTGGCACTGCAGACCTCTCGCGAGTCCCCGGCACCGGTCCGGCAGATCGCCAACGCCATCTCGGGCTGGATCGATCGGCTGGGGGCGGTCTGGGTCGAGGGGCAGATCGCGCAGCTGCACCGACGGCAGGGGATGAACACCGTGTTCCTCACGCTGCGTGACCCGGTGGCCGACATCTCTGTGGCGGTCACCTGTTCCCGGCAGGTGTTCGACGCGCTCAACCCTCCCGTGGTCGAGGGGGCGAGCGTGGTCGTCCACGCGAAGCCGTCCTACTACGCGAACCGCGGCACTCTGAGCCTGTCCGCGCGAGACATCGCTACGGTCGGTCTCGGAGAGCTGCTCGCGCGGCTCGAGCAACGCCGCCAGCTGTTGGCCGCGGAAGGTGTCTTCGCCCGCGAGCTCAAGCGCAGCCTGCCGTTCCTGCCGCGCACCGTCGGGCTGATCACCGGACAGCAGTCCGCCGCCGAGCGCGACGTCCTGGAGAACGCTCGACGACGATGGCCCGCCGTGCGTTTCCGGGTGCTGCACACCGCGGTGCAGGGGCCGCTGGCCGCGCGCGAGGTGATCGACGCCCTCGGCACACTGGATCGTGATGGGGAGGTGGACGTCATCGTGATCGCGCGCGGAGGCGGGGCGCTCGAGGACCTGCTCCCCTTCTCGGACGAGGGGCTCATCCGGGCCGTGCATCAGGCCCGGACTCCGGTCGTCTCCGCGATCGGCCACGAGTCGGACTCCCCCATCCTGGATCTCGTCGCCGACGTCCGCGCGTCCACACCGACCGACGCCGCGAAGCTCGTCGTCCCCGACGTCGCGGAGGAGACCGACAGGGTGACCCGCCTGCGCGACCGGGGCCGGCAGGTGCTGGCGAGCTGGATCGTCCACGAGCGACGCCAGCTGGAGTCGGTGCGCGCCCGGTCCAGTCTCGGTGACCCGCGGTCCAGCCTGAGCGCGCGCTCCGCGGAGGTCGGTGAGCTTCGCTCGCGCGCGCAACGTTGTCTGGTGCACCGGCTCGACCGCGACCGCAACGACATGACGCATCAGCTAGCGCGCGTGCGCAGCCTGTCCCCGCTGGCGACCCTGCAGCGCGGCTACTCGGTGCTGCAGGGCGCCGACGGGCAGGTGGTGACCAGTGTCGCCGAGGCGGGGGCCGGCCAGGAGCTGCACGCCCGGGTGCACGACGGGCGGATCCATCTCCAGGTCACGGCCGTCGAGCCCTCAGACGTGGAGGAGAAGACATGACAGAGGCAGGTAATACGGAGCTCGGCTACGAGGAGGCGCGCGACGAGCTGATCGAGGTGGTCCGCCGTCTCGAGGCAGGTGGCACGAAGCTCGAGGACTCCCTGAAGCTCTGGGAGCGCGGCGAAGCGCTCGCCCAGATCTGTCAGCGCAGGCTCGAGGGTGCACAGCTTCGGCTCGACGCCGCGTTGGCGCCGCCGGCCGACGAGGGCTGACCAGCTGACCGTCAGCGCAGACGGCGCACGTAGGCGGCGAGCAGGTCCTGGTCGACCGGGCCGACGACCAAGGTCGTGACCGCCTCGCCCTCAGCCACGAGCGCCGTGTCGCCTCCGTCGTCGGTCCACACCTCCCACGTCCGCCCGTCGATGCCAATCTCGCCGTCTCGAGTCGCCGCCTCGTCGACGTACGTCGTGACCAGCGACGTCGCGGTGCTCTCCGCCTGCTCGAGTCCGACGTAGTCCCCCTCGCCGGTCAGCAGACCGAGATGCCAGCGAGGCGGCTCTGGCGTGTAGCCGACGCTGGTGGCGCGCCAGCCCTCGGGCAGCCGCTCGGGGGCGAGGACCTCGAACGGCGCCTGCTCGGCCGCGAACCCTGCAATCTGCCGGTAGTCGACGGGTGCGCCCGGGCCTTCGGGGTCGTTGCGGTTGAGGTCGCGCAGGAGCACGAAGGCCACCACGATCGCGAGGAGGACGAGCATCGCGCCGACCATCCCCGACGCCGATCTCTGGTAGCGCTCACCTTGCGTGCTCACGTGACCATCTTCTCTGCCCGCCCACCCGAAGCCCGCCAGCCCCAGCCCCCGGAAACGCACGTGCGTCTCCTGAGTGCGCTGGCTGATCCGCATCTGCGTATGCTTGCCCGGTGACGAGCTACCGAGTTGCCGAGGCGGCCGATCTCCTCGGCGTGAGCGACGACACCCTCCGGCGCTGGGTTGAAGCCGGTCGGGTGGCTGCGAACACCGGTGCCGACGGGCGCGTGGCGATCGACGGCGCCAGCCTGGCCCGACTCGCGAAGACCCTGGCTGAGACCGGACCGGAGGGGGCAAGTCATCCCGTGCGAGGGACTTCGGTCAGCGCGCGCAACCGGCTGCGGGGGATCGTCACCGCGGTCAAGCGTGACGCGGTCATGTCGCAGGTCGAGCTGGTCTGCGGCCCCTACCGGGTCGTGTCGCTGATGAGCACCGAGGCCGCCGACGAGCTCGGGCTCGAACCCGGGGTCGTGGCCATCGCCTCCGTCAAGTCAACCAACGTCGTCGTGGAGCTTCCGTGATCACCCGAGCTGCCCGACCCGCCATCCTCACCTCGGTGGGGATCCTGCTGCTCGCTGCCGGCTGCGGTGGCGACTCGGACGACGGAGCATCGGAAGGTGAGACGGTGACCGTGCTCGCCGCGTCGTCGCTGACCGAGACGTTCACCGAGCTCGAGGGCATCTACCAGGAGGAGCACGAGGGTGTCGACGTGCGCATCTCCTTCGACTCGAGCTCGACCCTCGCCGGCCAGGCGATCGAGGGGGCACCTGCCGATGTGCTGGCCACGGCAGATGAGGCCACCATGGCGATGGCCACCGATGCGGACGTCACTGCGGAGGAGCCGCAGCTGTTCGCCACCAACACGATGGTCATGGTGGTCCCCGCCGGCAACCTCGCCGGCATCGTGAGCTTCGAGGACCTGAACCAGGAGGGCATCACCTACATCGCCTGTGAGGAGTCCGCACCGTGCGGCGCACTCGCCAAGACACTGCTCGACGCGAACCAGATCGAGGCCGCACCCAGCAGCTTCGAGGTCGACGTCAAGGCCGTGCTCACCAAGGTCGAGCTCGATGAGGCCGACGCGGGGCTCGTCTACGAGTCCGACGCGGTCGCCTCCGGCGACAAGGTGGAGACGATCGAGATCCCGATGGCCGAGCAGGAGATCAACAACTACCCCATCGCCACTCTCACGCAGAGCGAGAACCCAGACCTGGCGACCGACTGGGTCGACCTGGTGCTCTCGGAAGAGGGACAGGGCATCCTCGGCGAGGCCGGCTTCGGGGCTCCGTGACCTCACGCAAGGGGGTCCGCGCCGATCCCGCGGTCGGCCGGGCACCCTTGCTGCTGGTCCTGCCGGCCCTGCTGGGGCTGGCCGTGCTCGTCCTGCCGCTGGTCAGCCTCCTGGTCCGCACCCCGTGGTCGACGATGCCGGCCCGGCTCGTCGACCCGGTGGTGCTCGACGCTCTCTGGCTGTCCCTGCTCACCTCCACCATCACGATGGCGTTGTGCTTGCTGCTGGGCCTGCCGCTTGCTTGGGTGCTCGCTCGCACCCACGTCCGCGGCCGCGCCTTGCTCCGCGGGGTGATCACCGTGCCGCTGGTGCTGCCACCCGTCGTGGCCGGTGTCGCCCTGCTCACGGCGTTCGGTCGCAGCGGCATCCTCGGTGCTCCGCTGCGTGACCTGGGCATCACAATCCCCTTCACCACGACGGCGGTCGTCATCGCACACACCTTCGTCGCCCTGCCGTTCTTCGTGATCAGCGTCGAGGGTGCCTTCCGAGCGAGCAACCGGGACTACGACCTCGTCGCCGCAACCCTGGGCGCGGACCGATGGACCGTCTTCCGGCGGGTGACCGTGCCACTCGCGCTGCCCGGCATCATCGCCGGCCTGGTCCTCGGCTGGGCACGATCCCTGGGCGAGTTCGGCGCGACCATCACCTTCGCGGGCAACTTCCCCGGCACCACCCAGACCATGCCGCTGGCCGTCTACAGCGCCCTGCAGAGTGATCCGGAGGCCGCCTTGGTGCTCAGCGTGATCCTGTTGCTGGTCTCAGTGCTCGTGCTGGTGCTGCTGCGGGACCGCTGGCTGCAGCAGGCGGCCCGATGACGGGCCCAGTGATTGGCCCAGTGAATGGCCCAGTGATTGGCCCAGGGGCTGCCTATCTCGACGCCGACTTCGTCGTACGCCGGGGTGACTTCGTCCTGGACGTCGCGCTGAGCGCCGAGCCCGGTGACGTAATCGCGGTGATCGGCCCCAACGGCTCGGGGAAGTCCACCATGGCGCGGGCTCTGGCCGGCCTGGTGCCGGTGACGAGCGGGCGGATCACGTGTCGTGGCACCGACTGGGACACCGGCGAGGGACAGCCGGTGCAGGTCCAGGCGCGCAACGTCGGGGTAGTCTTCCAGGACCTGCTGCTCTTCCCGCACCTGAGTGCCCTGGACAACGTCGCATTCGGCCCGCACAGCAGAGGCGTCGACAAGACCGGGGCCCGTCGTACAGCGCGCGCGTGGCTGGACCGTCTCGGCGTGGGGGAGCTGTCGCACCGCCGACCCGGGGAGCTCTCGGGTGGCCAGGCGCAGCGGGTCGCGATCGCTCGTGCGCTGGCGACGGAACCAGCCCTGCTGCTGCTCGACGAGCCCCTCGCCGCGCTCGACGTCGGCGTCGCCATGACGCTGCGCGTCGAGCTCGCCCGTCACCTCGCGGACTTCGGGGGGGTCAGCGTGCTGGTCACCCACCAGGCCATCGACACGATGACGGTGGCGAACCGAGTCATGGTCCTCGACGAGGGGTCGGTCGCACAGATCGGGTCTCCGCAGGAGGTGGCCCAACGCCCGCGCACCGATCACGTCGCCCGCCTGGTCGGTCTCAACGCGCTGCGAGGACGCAGCAGCGGGACCGACGTACAGGTCACCGACGCAATGTCACTGACGTCGGTGACACCCTTCGACGGGGAGGTGTTCGCCAGCTTCACCCCGTCCGCGGTCACCGTGACGCTCGAGGAGCCGACCGGCAGCGCGCGCAACCGCTGGCAGGCGACGGTGCAGTCGGTCGTCCCGCACGGGGAGGCAGTGCGCGTGCACCTCGACGCGGGTCAGGCGCTCATCGCCGACGTGACACCGGCGTCGGTCGCTCGGCTCTCGCTCGTGCCCGGGCGGGCCGTGTGGGCGTCGGTCAAGGCGACCGAGGTCGCGATCTACGGCACCACACCGAGCGGTCCGGACGCTCGGCTACCATCGCGTCATGTCTGAGCGCAACCTCCCACCCGACCTGTCGGCGGCGCACCAGGCACCTGACCGAAACCTCGCACTCGAGCTGGTCAGGGTCACCGAGGCAGCCGCCATGGCGGCTGGCAGATGGGTCGGCCGGGGCGACAAGAACGGCGCGGACGGGGTCGCCGTCAACGCGATGCGGGCGCTGATCTCCACGGTCGGCATGTGCGGGACAGTGGTCATCGGTGAGGGCGAGAAGGACAAGGCCCCGATGCTCTACAACGGCGAAGAGGTCGGTGACGGCACCGGTCCCGCCTGCGACGTCGCCGTCGACCCGATCGACGGCACCACCCTCACCGCGAAGGGGATGGCCAATGCCGTCTCGGTGCTCGCGGTCTCGCCCCGGGGGTCGATGTACGACCCGTCCGCGGTCTTCTACATGGAGAAGCTCGCCACCGGCGCGGAGGCTGCCGACGTGGTCGACATCCGCTATCCGGTGTCGGAGAACATCCATCAGGTCGCCAAGGCCAAGGGCAGCTCGCCTGCGGACGTGACGGTGGTCCTGCTGGACCGGCCGCGGCACGAGAAGATCGTCGAGGAGATCCGCGAGACGGGTGCCCGGATCAAGTTCATCACCGACGGCGACGTGGCCGGCGCGATCATGGCTGCGCGGCCGGACACCGGCGTCGACCTCCTGCTGGGAGTCGGTGGCACCCCCGAGGGGATCATCGCCGCCTGCGCTCTCAAGTGCCTGGGCGCGGTGATCCAGGGTCGGCTCTGGCCCACCGACGACGAGGAGCGCGAGCGCGCCGTCGACGCGGGCCATGACCTCGACGCCGTGCTCAGCACCGACGACCTGGTGACCGGCGACGACTGCTTCTTCGTGGCCACCGGCATCACCGACGGCGAACTGATGCGCGGCGTCCGCTACCGCGCGGGCGGGGCGAGCACGCACTCGCTCGTCATGCGATCACGCAGCGGGACGATCCGTTCGATCACCAGCGAGCACAAGCTCGCGAAGCTGCGCGCGTACTCCGCCGTCGACTTCGACCACTGATGCCGCCTGACGACCACCCGGGGGCGTCCCGGCTGGTCGTCGTGGGTGAGTCGCTGGTCGACGTCGTCGTCGACGAGAGCGGTGACTCGACTTCGGCACCCGGCGGCTCGCCTATGAACGTCGCGGTGGGCCTGGCGCGGCTCGGCGTCCCCACCCTGCTCGTGACCCAAGTGGCTGATGACCCGCACGGACACATGATCGTCGACCATGTGCGCGACAGCGGCGCCGCGCTCTCCCGGTCCTCACCGCGACAGGGAGACCGGACGAGCACGGCGGTGGCCCACATCGGCGCGGGCAAGGCCGCCCGCTACGACTTCGACATCCGCTGGGACCTTCCGGCCCAGGACCTGCCAGCCACGAGCGGCCTGCACGTCGGCTCGCTCGGCGCCACCCTGTTGCCGGGACGCGACACGGTCCTCGCCATGGTGCGCCAGGCTGCTGCGAGAGGACTGTTCGTCTCCTACGACCCGAACGAGCGTCCGGCCCTGCTCGAGGATCCGGAGTCCGCGTGGAGGGACGTGACCGAGCTCGCCTCACTGAGCACCCTGGTCAAGGTCAGCGAGGAGGACCTGGAGGCGCTGCGGCCCATCGAGTCCGTCACGGACCTCGCCCGAGAGCTGCTGTCAGGGAGCCGGACCGAGCTGGTCATCCTCACCCGCGGTGCCGCCAGCACGCTGGGGTTCGGCCAGGACCTGGCGGTCGAGGTGTCGGCTGCACCCGTCGAGCTCGTCGACACCGTCGGCGCGGGGGACTCGTTCATGGCCGCGGCACTGGCCGTCCTGTGGGAGTGGGGTGTCCTTGGGAGCCCTGGCGGCGGGCTCGCCTCTTTGGGCGAGGACCGGCTGCGCGAGCTGCTCAGCGCTGCCGCGATCGCAGCCTCGGTCACGTGTGGTCGGCGCGGGGCCGACCCACCCTGGCACTCCGAGTTGCCACCTGACTGGCCCTGATCGCCTCCCGCGGGTTTCGAGACGGCTCGCCCAGGGGCTCTCCTCCTCAACCACCGGGTGGTCGAGCCTGTGCCGCGCTCCCGGTCAGGACCGTGACTGGTGCCCGCGCAGGGAGTCGGCGACGACGTCGAAGACGACCGGGTCGACGGCCATCCCGACATGGCTGGTGCCGACCTCCACGCCCTCCGCGCTCGGGTCCAGACAGCTGCGCCAGTCCACGACGCCGTCGCGCCGGGAGTAGACGGAGGTGAACCAGACGTCGGCGTCGAGCGGCAACCGGGACTGTTCCCAGCTCTGCCTGGCGCAGTCGCCCGACGTGCACTCGGGGCTCATCAGCCGACCGAGGCCCGCGCGTCGCAGAGCGACCACGACCGCGAGGTCGAAGGCCAGCACCCGGTGCACGACGGCGTGCGGCCAGTCCACGGGCGAGGAGCCCACCCAGGCTGTGCCCGACGATGCTGACCTTCCGGTCCCGCTTCACCGCGATCGCCTCGATGCGGCGCTCCAAGGCGTCGGATGCCTGCTGGGTGCAGCCCACGTTCGCTTGCATCGTCGAGCGGTAGGTGCGCCAACCTCGGGCCCGCAGGTGCCGTGACAGGAACAGCAGCGACGAGTCACCGGCCATGAATCCGGGCACGAGCACCACCGGGTCCGAGGTGTGCGTGGGGAGCCTGGTCGCGGCCTCGGGGTTCCGTCTCCGCATCCGGTCAGCGGCGGACCGGCGCACCAGCCGCGCCGCCTCGACGACCGCGCCGCCCTCCCGAGCGATCGGCGCGAATCTGGACGGGCCTGCGAAACCGGTCGGGCAGAGGAACTCCCCCAACGGCGACGACAACGGTGAACGCACCCGGGCCCCCCGGATTCAGTGAAGAGTGACTGAACAGGAACAGTCTTTCGACGGTAGCCGCTGGACGGCGCCACCGCGGGAGATCGACAAGTTCTCCCCAGACCCGACTGGGTCGCGTCCGCCGCCGAGGTGGCTAAACTCGCGGGTAACCATGCTCGTGGAGAGGGTTCTGCGTGACCAGCACATCCGAGTCCGGCCTCGCCGTCTCCGACGAGCAGATCACTCCCGTCGGCACCGGGGTGGAGCTCTGCTACCAGACCTTCGGTGACCGGGGCAGCGACCCGCTCCTGCTCGTGATGGGGCTCGGCGGCCCGATGACCTGGTGGGACCCGGACTTCTGCAGCCTGTTGGCCGAGCACGGCTTCTTCGTGATCCGCTACGACAACCGCGATGTGGGGCGGTCCAGCAGGGTCCGCGGCAGGGTGCGTCGTGGGACTCTCGCGCGCTCGTATGCAGGGCTGCGGGCGCCGGCGCCGTACTCCCTCGAGGACATGGCCGAGGACGGCTTCGGGCTGCTCGACGCGCTCGGCCTCGACACCGCGCACATGGTGGGCATCTCGATGGGCGGGATGATCGCGCAGACGATGGCGCTGCGCCATCCGGGACGGGTCGAGTCGCTGACCTCGATCATGTCGTCGACGGGACGCCGGTCGGTTGGCTGGCAGGACCCTCGTCTGCTTCCCATGCTGCTGGCCCGGCGATCCAAGTCGCGCGAGCACTACATCGCGGCGTCTGCGCGGCTGTGGAAGATCATCGGCTCCCCGCTCTACCCCGACACGACAGAGACGGTCCGAGAGCGCGCTGCTGAGACCTGGGACCGCGGCTTCAGTGCCTCCGGAGTAGCGCGCCAGATGGCGGCGATCGTGACGCAGCCCGACCGGTCGCGTGCGCTGCGCAGCCTGCGAGTTCCTGCTCTGGTAATCCACGGCATGTCGGATCGGATGGTCCACGTCTCGGGAGGACGCGCGACCTCTCACTCGATCCCCGGAGCCGAGCTGCTGCTCATCGATGGGATGGGACATGACGTGCCACGGGATCTGCACGGAACCTTCGCGGAGGCGATCCGTCGGACCGCCGACCGCGCGAGGGTCGACGGCTCGGAGGGCAAAGCCTGACGGCTCGTCAGTCGACGAGCTCGAGCAGCTCGGTGAGGGCGTCGTGCAGGTAGCCGATCAGGTTCCAGACGTCGGGGACCATCTCGCGACAGGCGATCAGTCCGAAGTCGAGGGCGCCGTCGTAGGAGAACAACGTGATGTTCAGCCCGCCGGTGATGTCAGTGACGGCGGAGACCGGGTAGATGCCCTCGACGCGTGCGCCCGCGACGAACAACGGCAGCTGCGGCCCGGGGACGTTGCTGACGAAGAGGTTGAAGAGCGTCCCGGGCACCGCTGCCAGTCGGAAGAGCGCCCTGGCCGCGAGCCCGGACAGCGCGGTCGGCACGAGCGCGGACAGGTCCTGCAACAACGAGGCGGGCAGCGCGTCGAAGTCCCGCTTCGCTGCACGCATCGAGGCGCCGACCTGCTCGATGCGTTCCCGCGGGTCCGAGACGTGCGTGGGCAGCTCCGCGAGCATCACCGAGACCTGATTGCCGTTGGAGCCACTCTCGTCCTCGCTCCGGATGGAGACGGGTACGGCGGCCAGCAGGGCCGTGCTGGGCAGCCCGTCGTGGTCGAGCAGCCACCGCCGTAGCGCCGAGGTGGTGAGGGCCATGACGACGTCGTTGACGGTGAGACCGAAGTGGTTCTTGACCCGCTTCACCTCCGCCAGCGAGACCGATCCGAAGGCGAACCTCCGATGGGCGGTGATCTGCCCGTTCAACGGGGTCCGCGGCGCGTGCAGCTCACGCGACTCGACCTCCGGGGGTGAGTGCCCGAGCAGCTGACCGACCACGGTGGCCGCCTCGCTGAACAGCCGGGTGACCGGGAAGTTCGCCGCACCGGGGAGTCGGTCGACGTACCGCAGCGACCGAGGCACCGTGCGCAGCAGCTCGGCGGGGTTGGCGGCCATGGAGGCGACTCCGCGTCCGACGAGGTCGATGACGCCCGGCAACCCGTCCGGCTCGAACGGCTCGGCGGACGCGTCGACCTCACGGGGTTCGGGACTGACATCGAGCACGGTCTCGAGGATCTCGGCGCCGGACACGCCGTCGATCGCCGCATGGTGGATCTTGGAGTAGAAGGCAGACCGGCCGCCCTCCAGCCCGGTGATTACGTAGGCCTCCCACAACGGCCGGGTGCGGTCGAGCGGACGCGCATGGATCCGGGCCACCTGCTCACCTAGCTGTTCGTGCGTGCCGGGTGCGGGCAACGCGAGCTCACGCAGATGGAACTCGATGTCGAAGTCGGGGTCGTCGACCCAGTAGGGACGGCCCAACGCCAGGGGCACCTCGACCAACCGCTGACGGAACGGCCGCGCGAGGTGCATCCGAGGCTCCAGGACCTGGCGCACCGACTCCAGCCCCCACGGCTCACCGGCTCCTGCCTCAGCGGTCATCGCAGCCGTCGACGGATCGAGCACGATCAGGCTGCCCACATGCCCGAAAGTCGTCGGCGACTCGACGTTGAGGAACTGCGCGTCGAGTGCGCTCAGCTGTCGCATGACCCCTACTCTCTCAGCACGTTTCCGCCGAGCCCCCACAACCTCGGGGGACAGCCCGCCGAGCCGCACAACCTCTGCCTGCGCACAGCTAGCTACCCTGTCCGAGGCGTTTCCGCTTGGGCATCGGCTTTCGCTGCACGGAGACACTTGCCCATCAGCGAGAAGTCGGTATGCCTCTCCGGCACCAGCCAGACACCACGTCGCGTGCAGTCCCCCAGGACCGCCACCGAGCTGCCGTAGCTGACCGCAGGCGTGGCCGGTGGGTCGGCGCACGGCCGTGGGACCGGCAGGCGCTCGCTGCTCGTGGGGAGGTCGGCCGTGATCGGCACCAGGTCGCCGTACGTCTTCGCGGCGTACGTCGCCTCCAGCCGCTCGTCCAGCTCGTCGATGTCGATGCGACCCTCGCCCGCGGCCTGTCGCAGGGTCTCGGCCACCCGGTGCCGCTCCTCGTCGGAGGCTCGAACCGCCAACGGGTCGCGCTCCTCTGCCATGCACACAGGGTAGAGCGCAGGGTGGCGGCAGCGGCCGAGTGGACCGATGGCGCAGGATGGGCGGATGGAGTACGACGAGCTGGCGCGCGCCGAGTCAGAGCGCGGCGAGGTCGTGCTGCGCAGACGTCGTGACCCCGACGTGGGAGCCAGCGCGGTGTCGGTCCTCGAGCTCCGGGTCAACGGTGTCTTCGTGATGGACACGGTCGAGACCAGCAGCGAGAAACGGATGGCCGAAGCGGCGCTCAGTCAGGTGGAGAGCCCTCGCGCCGTGGTCATCGGAGGGTTGGGGCTCGGTTTCACGCTGCACGAAGTGCTCGCCGACCATCGAGTCGAGAGGCTGGTGGTCGTCGAGGTGGAGGAAGCGCTCGTCCAGTGGATGCGTGATGGCACCATCCCCCACGGCCCCGCCTATCTTGCCGACGAGCGAGTGACCGTGATGAATGCGGACATCCGCATGGCGATGGCCGAGGCGACGCCGGCTGCCTATGACCTCATCCTGCTCGACGTGGACAACGGGCCGGACTTCGTCGTCCACGAGGAGAACCAGGCCATCTACCAGAAGGAGTTCCTGCTTCAGGCGCGCGCTGCGCTGCGCCCCGGCGGTGCGCTGATGATCTGGTCGTCGTCGGAGTCATCGCAGCTCCGGGGAGAGATGCACGAATCCTTCGGCAACGTGACCCCAATCCCGCATGACGTGACGTTGCAGGCCGGCGCCCAGCACGCGCGCGAGGAGCAGTACTGGCTCTATCTCTCGCGCAACACGTGACCGCGTAGGGTCCTGGCATGGCCGAATACCGCACCGAGCACGACAGCATGGGCGAGGTCCAGGTCCCCGCCGACGCGCTGTGGCGCGCCCAGACCCAACGCGCGGTGGAGAACTTCCCGATCAGCGGCACCACCCTCGAGGGCGAGCACATCAAGGCCATGGCGAGCGTCAAGGCAGCCGCGGCCAAGGTGAACGCGGAGCTCGGCGTGGTCGATGACGCGAAGGCAGCAGTGATCCAGAAGGCAGCCTCGGAGATCGTCTCGGGCGAGCATCTCGACCACTTCCCGATCGATGTGTTCCAGACCGGCTCGGGGACCTCGTCGAACATGAACATGAACGAGGTGCTCGCCTCGCTCGCCCGCGCAGCGGGCACCGACGTACACCCCAACGACGACGTCAACGCGAGCCAGTCCAGCAACGACACATTCCCCACCTCGATCCACGTCGCTGCGACCGCGTCGACGACGCACCAGCTGGTCCCCGCGCTCGAGCACCTGGCGGATTCCCTCGACGGCAAGGCGGAGGAGTTCGCGGACCTCGTGAAGGCGGGACGCACCCACCTGATGGACGCCACCCCGGTGATGCTCGGCCAAGAGTTCGGGGGGTACGCCGCCGCTGTCCGCATCGGCATCGAACGGCTCGAGTCCTCGTTGCCGCGCGTCGCCGAGCTGCCATTGGGAGGCACAGCCGTCGGGACCGGCATCAACACACCAGAGGGGTTCGCGGCGAAAGTGATCGCGGAGCTCGCCGACTCGACGGGCCTGCCGTTCACCGAGGCACGCAACCACTTCGAGGCCCAGGGCGCCCGCGACGCACTCGTCGAGCTGTCCGGACAGCTGAAGACGATCGCGGTCAGCCTCACCAAGATCTGCAACGACCTGCGGTGGATGTCGTCGGGACCACGCGCGGGTTTCGCCGAGATCAACCTGCCCGACCTGCAACCCGGCTCGAGCATCATGCCCGGCAAGGTGAACCCGGTCCTGCCGGAGGCGACGCTGATGGTGTGTGCACAGGTGATCGGCAACGACACCACGGTGACGGTGGCCGGGGCCTCCGGGAACTTCGAGCTGAACGTGATGATGCCGGTGCTCGCCCGCAACCTGCTCGAGTCGATCCGCCTGCTCAGCACGAGCAGTCGGCTGCTGGCCGACCGTTGCGTCGACGGCATCACCGCGAATGCCGAGCGGATGCGGACCTACGCCGAGTCGTCCCCCTCGGTCGTCACACCGCTGAACAAGTACATCGGCTACGAGAATGCTGCGAAGGTCGCGAAGAAGGCGTTATCCGAACAGCAGACCATCCGCGAGACCGTGCTCGAGATGGGCTTCGTGGAGCGGGGCGACCTGACCGAGGAACAGCTCGACGCGGCCCTCGACGTGGCCCGGATGACCCACCCCTGACGCGCCGAGTTTGCGGCGCGGCGTCAGTAGAAGCCGTTGGCCTGCTTGAACTCCCAGGCCACGCAGGGTGATCCGTAGGAGTCGCGGATGTAGCCCAGGCCCCACCGGATCTGGGTGACCGGGTTGGTCATGTAGCCGGGCGGCACATCCCACTCCGACAGCAGGGCCTGCGGGATCCCGTAGGCGGTCGAGGTCGGGTTGTCGGCATGCACCTGCCAGTCGCTCTCGCTGACCCAGAGCGCATCGAGGCAGCCGAACTCCCCGACCGAGAACCCGTAGCTGGGCATCATCTGCCGGGCGATCAGGCGGGGGTCGACCTCGGCCGGGTTGTCGGCCGGGTCGTCGGCCGGGCTGTCGGCCGGCGTACGTCGTCGCTCGAGGTCGCGGCGAGCCCTCGACCTCGAGGGCGCGACTTCCCGCGTCTCCGCCGGGGAGGAGGTGAAGGTGATCGCCGACGAGACGGGCTGGTCCTCGGCCGGGGTCGGCGCACCGTTTCCTATGAGTCCGAGGCCGGCCACGACGACGCCCGAGAGGATCACGGCGCGCAGAGATCGGAAGGTGTTCGGGGAAGACACAGCAAGACTCACAGACGTCGACTACGGGAAACTCATCGCGGTTCGGAACGCGGAGGGAGGCTTCAACCCTTGCGGACGCGCCCGGCGAGGCGCAACCCCTGGGGTGGTGGCTCTCCCCACACCGTGCCCGAACTGAGCGCGATCACCCGGTTGGAGAAGTTAGGTCCGGAATTTCAACCAGACCGCCGTATCGGCAGATAGCCGGCCAACGGCGCTCAGGTCCGCGCTCACCAGCAGCTGCGCCCCTCCCTCGGGCAGCTCGACTGGGTCGGCGGACAGGTTGACCACGCACACGAGGTCGTCGCCGCGCCGGAACCCCAGAGCACCCTCGGGCAGGTCGAGCCAGGTCAGCTCCCCGTCACCGAACGAGCTCTCCGCGCGTCGGATCCGCAGAGCCGACCGGTAGAGCTCGAGCATCGAGGTCGGGTCCCCCGCCTGCGCGTGTGCGGTCAACGGGGCCCAGTCCTCGGGCTGGGGCAGCCAGGGTGGTTCGCCGGCATCGGCTGGGCTGAAGCCGTACGGCGCGCGCTCCCCCGACCACGGGACGGGCACCCGACAACCGTCACGTCCCCGGTCCCGGTGACCGGAGCGTTCCCAGGTCGGGTCCTGCAGCACGGCCTCGGGTAGGTCCTCCACCTCGGGCAGCCCGAGCTCCTCGCCTTGGTAGACGTAGGCCCCGCCCGGCAAGGCAAGGGTGAGGAGGACCGCTGCTCGGGCGCGGCGCCGCCCCAGCGCGAGGTCGGCCGGGCGGTCGACCAGGTCGCTGAGGCTGAACCCGGGAGTCTGCTCGCGACGTGCATACCTGGAGACCAGTCTGACCACGTCGTGGTTGGACAGGACCCAGGTGGCAGCCGCGCCCACGCCCTCGTGATGATCGAGAGTCTCGGTGATGGTGTCCTTGAGGTGGCGTGCGCGCCACGGCGACTGGAGGTAGGAGAAGTTGAACGCCGTGTGCAGCTCGTCCGGCCGGATGTAGCGGACCAGCCGGTGCGGCACGTCCGCCCAGGCTTCGGCGACGAACACCCGCGGCTCGGCGTAGGAGTCCGCTATCCGACGCCATTCGCGGTAGATCTCGTGCACCTCGTCGCGGTCCCAGTGCGGGTGCGCCTCCCACGGCGCAGGGAGGAAGGTGCCGTCGACCTCCACCGGAGGCGGCGGCCAGACGCGGTCGCCGACGTCCGGCAGACCCCGCTCCTTAACCAGCGAGTGCGCCACGTCGATTCGGAAGCCGTCGACCCCACGGTCGAACCAGAACCGCAGCGTGGACTCGAAATCGGTCCGGACCTGCGAACTCTCCCAGTTCAGGTCGGGCTGCTCAGGCGTAAAGAGATGGAGGTACCACTCCCCCGGTGATCCGTCCTCGGCGTTGACCTGGCTCCACGCCGGGCCACCGAACGGGCTCCGCCAGTCGTTGGGGGGCTCGGACCCATCGGGTCCCCTTCCCGGCCGGAACAGGTAGAGGTCCCTCTCGGGCGACCCCGGTGCGGCAGCAACGGCGGCCCGGAACCACGGGTGCTGGTCGGAGGTGTGGTTCGGCACGATGTCGAGCACCACGCGCATCCCGAGGGCGTGGGTCTCCTCGATCAAAGCCTCCGCCTGGCTCAGGCTCCCGAAGCGAGGGTCGATGTCGCGATAGTCGCTGACGTCGTAGCCGGCGTCGACCATCGGCGATGGATACCAGGGGTTGACCCACAGCGCGTCGACGCCGAGCTCGTGGAGGTAGCGCAGACGGGACCGGATCCCAGCGATGTCACCGATCCCGTCGCCGTCCCCGTCACTAAAGCTTCGGATGTAGATCTGGTAGATGACCGCACTGCGCCACCAGGGGTCGCTCTCGGCAGCTCCTGCCAAGCTACTTCACGCCACCGGCGGTCAGCCCGGCAACGATTCGACGCTGGAACACCAGAACCATGATCAGCAACGGCACCGTGAGTACGACGCCCGCGGCCATGATGCTGCCGAACGGCGTGTCGCGGCCCGTCGTACCGGTGAAGAGCGAGACAGCGACGGTCGCTGTCCTGTAGTCGGGAGAGTTGGTCATCGAAAGCGCGATGATGAACTCGTTCCAGGCCGCCACGAACACGATGATCGCGGTGGTGAACACCCCGGGGGCGGCCAGCGGCAAGATGATCAGCCGGAACGCCTGCCCCTGTGAACAGCCGTCCACCATCGCGGCCTGCTCAAGCTCAGCGGGCATCTGCCGGAAGAACGCGGTCAGCAGCCACACCGCCAACGGGAGCGAGAAGGACATGCTGGGAAGGATCAGCGCCTGGTAGGTGTTGATCCAGCCGATGTCGGTGAACACCTTGAGCAACGGGATCACCAGCGCGATGCCGGGGAACATCGAGGTGGCAATGATGATCGCCAGGCTGATGTTCTTGAACCGGAAGTCGAGCCGCGCGAGCGCGTAGGCCGCGAAGGTCCCGATGACCAGCACCAGGATCGTCGTCGTTCCGGCGACGATGACGCTGTTCAGCAAGGCCCTTCCGAAATTGTTCGCGGGATCGAACGCACCGGAGTAGCTCTCGCCCGAGAACGGCGATGGGATCAGCGACTTGTCGAAGATGTCGCTCGTCCGACGGAAGCTGGAGACCAGCATCCAATAGAACGGCGCCAGGCAGTAGACGATGATCAGGGCGATGCCGAGATAGATCAGACCTTGCTTGGCCCGGTCCGCGCCCTTCGAACGTGGCTTGGGACCGCTCTTGGTGGGAGCGGTCCTCGTGCTGCTCATGGCATGTCTCCCCTCGCCACGCCACCGAGTCGCTTGCGCTTGGCCTTGGCGACAGTCTTGGTGTCGGCCTTCTCGCCGATCACGTCGGCACCGAGCAGCCTCACGAATGCGTAGGCGACCACCGCGATGTAGAGGAAGAGCAGCACGGCGTAGGCAGACGCCGGACCGAAGTCCCCCGTGTCGGTCTGGACGAAGGCCAGGATCGACAACGTCTCCACACTCGGCTTGCCTCGGCCGATCAGCACCCAGGGGAGGTCGAACATCCGCATGGTGTCGAGGATGCGGAAGAGAACCGCGACCAGTAGCGCGGGCTTCACCAGCGGCAGTGTGATGTGCCAGAAGCGGTTGAACGCAGTGGCACCATCCAGTTTCCCGGCTTCATACACCTCGTCCGGGATCACCTGGAGACCCGCAAGGACGAGCAGACCGATGAAGGGGGCGGTCTTCCAGGTGTCGGCAGCGATCACCGCCAACTGCGCCTGGATCCCGTCGGTCGACCAGAGCACCTGCGTGTTCAGCAGCTCGTTGGCAATGCCGTTGGCCTGGAAGATCCACCCCCACAGCAGCGCGGAGACCGCGGTGGGGATGGCCCAGGGAACGAGGATGCTGGCCCGGATCAGGCCGCGGCCCTTGAACGCCTTGTGCATGATCAGCGCCATCGCGACACCGACCACGACCTCGATGGCCACACAGACAACGGTGAACAGCGTGGTCACGTAGAACGCGTTCCAGAACGCTTCCCCTGTCGAACCAGAGAGGATATCGGAGTAGTTCCCCAGGCCAACGAACGTGTCCCCTTCGGGCACGAAACCGCTCTCGTTGACCCCGGTGGGCTTGGTATAGAGCGACTGCCTGACCGCGTACACGATCGGGAACCCGATCACCAGCAACAGCACGATCATCGTGGGGGAGATCAGCATCCCCGCGAGGCGGCTCTGTCCCTCAGTCCGCGACGGGTCCTTCTTGCCGCTAGCGCCTCTCTTCGCCGGCGCCGTCGTCACTGCCACGAGTCCTCCTCCGCGTGGTGGCGGTAGTCTTCTGCCCCGCCGCCGCCAAAAAGTTACCCGGCTACTTGGCGACGACCTCTTCCAGGTCGGCTTGCATCTGCGCGACTGCCTCCTCCGGGGTCAGGTCGCCGTTGATAGCGTCGTATGCCGCGTCCTGGATCGCGATGGTCGCGTCCCCGTAGTTGACCACCTTGGGCCGCGACTCGGCGGTGCTGATGGACTCTTGCAGCGTCGGCAGGAACGGGAATTCCTTCACGAGCGCCTCGTCGTCGTAGATGTCGGTGTAGATCGGGGCCAGCGTGGCCAGCTTGAGCTGCGAGCGCGCCTGCTCGGGGCTCGTGTAGAACTTGATGAAGTCCAGGGCTGTCTTCTTGTTCTCCGAGTACGTCGAGATGCCCATGTTGTGACCGCCGAGCGACGACACCCCCGGGCCTTCGAGACCGGGCAGAGGGGCGACGTCGAACTTCCCGGCTACCTCCGACGAGCCGTCGGTTGCGCTTGCCAGGGCGTAGATGTAGGGCCACTGACGGTGGAAGATGAGGTTCCCGGACTGGAAGGCTTCGCGCCCCTCCTCCTCGGTGTAGGTGAGCGCCTCCTCGGGGATCAGGCCGGACTCGAATCCGCTCGCTAGGAAATCGAGACCCGCGGCGGCCTCCGGCGTGTCGACATTCGGCTGGCCGTCGTCGCCGAGGATCTCGCCGCCCGCGCCGTTGATGGCCTCCGAGGCGTTCACGGTCAGGCCTTCGTACTTCTCGAACTGGCCGGCGAAGCAGTCCAGGCCCTTGCCCTCAGGAGTGGCCTGGATCTGCTTGCACTGCTCCTCCATCTCCGACCACGTCTCTGGAGGCGCGTCGATCCCGGCCGCCTCGAGCAGGTCCGTGCGGTAGTAGAGCATCCCGCCGTCGGAGGCCTGCGGGATCCCGTAGAGCTTGTCGAAGTACTTCGCGGTCGCGAGCACCGGCTCCAGCATCTGGTCGGTCGGGAACTCCTCCTCGGGGAGCTCGACGACATACTTGTTCGCCGCGAACTCTGCCTGCCACACCACGTCGATGGAGAGGACGTCGTACTCGGTGGACTCCGTCTGCGCGTTCTGGACCATCTGCTGCCGCTGGGCGTCGGCCTCGGCAGGCAGCTCGACCAGAGTCACCTTCTGGTCCGGGTTCATCTCGTTCCACTCGCCCAGGACCTCTTGCACGAAGCCGGAGGTGTCCTTGCCCTGGACCAGCGTGATCGGCCCGGTCCCCTCCAGCGAGACGGAGGTGTCGGCACTACCGTCGTCACCGCCGCCGCAGGCAGCGACACCGACGAGTGTCGAGACTGCGAGGGCAGTGGTCAGAATTCTCTTGTGCCTCATCCAAGACTCTCTCTCAAGGTGGTGGGAGCGCTGTCACCGGCATGGTCGAAACCACGCATCTGATCGCCTTTCTACTCCCGTTCGGCGAAGGTGTCTACGACCACCCTGCCTGGCTCGCCCGATGCGGCAGAAGTCCAGCCCGCCGTTACCCAATCGTCACGTTCTCCAGCATCTCGGTCACGAGGGCGGCGATCGGCGAGCGCTCTGACCGGGTCAAGGTGACGTGCGCGAAGAGCGGGTGGCCCTTGAGGCGCTCCACCACGGCGACGACGCCGTCATGGCGGCCCACCCGGAGGTTGTCCCGCTGGGCGACGTCATGGGTGAGCACGACCTTCGAGTTGGCTCCGACGCGCGACAGCACGGTCAGCAGCACGTTTCGCTCAAGCGACTGCGCCTCGTCCACGATCACGTAGGCGTCGTGGAGGGAGCGGCCGCGGATATGGGTGAGCGGGAGCACCTCGAGCATCCCCCGGTCGAGCACCTCCTCGATCACCTCGGCCGAGGTAAGCGCTCCCAGGGTGTCGAAAACGGCCTGCGCCCACGGCGACATCTTCTCCGACTCGTTGCCCGGCAGGTAACCGAGCTCCTGGCCGCCGACGGCGTAGAGCGGCCTGAAGACCACCACCTTCTTGTGCTGCCGGCGCTCGAGCACTGCCTCAAGACCAGCGCAGAGTGCCAGCGCCGACTTGCCGGTGCCCGCTCGTCCGCCGAGAGACACGATCCCGACCTCCGGGTCCAGCAGCATCTCGAGGGCGATGCGCTGCTCGGCTGACCGGCCGTGGATGCCGAAGGCGTCGCGGTCGCCACGCACGAGGTGCACGCGCTTGTCTGCGGTGACCCGGCCGAGTGCGCTCCCCCGCTCCGAGAGCAGGACCAGACCGGTGTGGCAGGGCAGCTCTCGTGCCTGCTCGAGGTCGATCTCGCCGTCGTCGTACAACGCGTCGATCTCGGGCGAGGCGACGTCGATCTCGGCCAGGCCGGTCCACCCTGACTCGACGGCCAGCTCGGCGCGGTACTCCTCGGCGTCGAGCCCCATCGCGGATGCCTTGATCCGCATCGGCAGGTCCTTGGAGATCAGGGTGACCGCGCGACCCTCGTTGGCGAGGTTGCGTGCCACCGCGAGGATCCGGGAGTCGTTGTCGCCGAGCCGGAACCCGGACGGCAGGGACTGCGCGTCGGTGTGGTTCAGCTCGACCCGGATCGTGCCTCCGGCATCACCAACCGACACCGGCTCGTCGAGGCGTCCGTACGACGAGCGCAGCTCGTCGAGCATCCGCAACGCAGCACGAGCGAAGTAGCCCAGCTCGGGATGGTGCCGCTTGCCCTCCAGCTCGGTGATGACCACGACCGGCAGGACCACTTCGTGCTCGTCGAACCGGCGCATGGCACCGGGGTCGGCCAGCAGGACACTGGTGTCGAGGACATAAGTGCGGGTCTGGGTGGCAGCCACGGTTGGTCCCTCTCGGCGGCCGGCACGCAGAACACGCGTCCCGGCCTCTGCTCGGGTGCGGTGGACCGGGAACGAGCCCTGGGGCGTGAGCACAGGCCGCCGCAAACGCCGCACCGGACTACTCGTGCAGCGTGCAGCTGGTCGCGAAGGTTCACGAACGGGCCTCCCGCAACGACCGGCTCCAGACCGGTGCGCTGCTGACGACGCTATGGCCTGGCCACCGCCCCGACCCGCCGACACGCCCTACGCGACCGGTGGACCGGTGGTTGAGGAGCGAACGAAGGGAGTGTCTCGAAAACCGTCTCGAGATCACTGCGTTAGGTGCCGAAGCGGCGGCGGCGCTCGGCGTAGGCACGCAGCGCGCGCAGGAAGTCCACCCGCCGGAAGTCCGGCCAGTAGGCCTCGCAGAAGTAGAACTCGCTGTGCGCGCTCTGCCACAGCAAGAACCCGCCCAGCCGCTGCTCGCCGGAGGTGCGGATGACCAGGTCGGGATCCGGCTGGCCCTTGGTGTAGAGGTGCTCGGCGATGTGCTCCACGTCGAGGATCTCCGCGAGCTGTTCGAGCGACATGCCCCGCGAGGCCTGCTCCTGCAACAGCGAGCGGACCGCGTCGGCGATCTCGCGCCGGCCGCCGTACCCGACCGCGATGTTGACGATGATCCCGTCAATGGTGCGGGTCTGGTTGGCAGCCTCCTTGAGGCGCCTCGAGGTCGACGCGGGGAGCAGGTCGAGGGCACCGACCGGGTTGAGCCGCCACCGGCCTTGGTCGGCGAGGTCGGTGGCGGCCCCTTCGATGATGCGCAGCAGGTCCTCGACCTCGCCGGCGGGCCGGTTCAGGTTGTCGGTCGAGAGCAGCCACAACGTGACCACCTCGACCCCGACCTCTTCGCACCACTCGAGGAGCGGGGTGATGTTGGCCGCGCCCGCCCGGTGTCCGTGCGCCGCGTCCTCGCCGGCCGCCTTGGCCCAGCGGCGGTTGCCGTCGAGCATCACGCCCACGTGCTTGGGAAGGCGATCGGCCGGGAGGCGGCGGGTGAGGCGGGCCTCGTAGGCGGGGTAGAGGACTTTTCGGAGGCCGCTCTTCACGCCGTTCTTCCAGTCGGGCACGTCAGCACACTTTACCGGTGTAGGCACCTTTTCGGTTCGGTGTAGTAGGTGTGGTTGAGGTGGGTACCGTGACAGGGTGACCGCTCCCGACCATGGGCTCCTGAGCTTGGCACAGCATGCCGCTGCCCGCTCGACACAGGCCACAGTGGAGACCGCGGGCCAGGTCGTGGACCAGGTCAGGGAAGTGCTCGAGGAGGTCAAGCCCAGGCTGCGCGGCTGGCTGCACGCAGCCACCGCTCCCCTGGCCCTCGCGGCCGGCATCGTGCTGGTCGTGCTCTCGCCCACCGCGGCGACTCGGACCGGCTCGGCCATCTTCGCCGCTTCCGCACTTGCCTTGTTCACGGTCTCGGCGATCATGCATCGCGGCCGCTGGTCACCGCGCTGGAACTTGTTCCTGCGTCGCCTCGACCACGCGAGCATCTTCCTGCTGATCGCGGGCAGCTACACGCCCTTCTGCCTGCTCCTTCTGGAAGGCAGCGACCGCGCGATCATGCTCGGTGTGGCGTGGGGCGGCGCGGCGCTCGGCATCGCGTTCCGGATCTTCTGGACCCATGCACCGCGCTGGCTCTACACACCGATCTACATCGCCCTCGGCTGGGCGGCGGTGCTCTTCGCGGGTGACTTCGCGCGCAACGCCGACACGGCGGTGCTCGTCCTGCTCGCCGTCGGTGGCCTGCTCTACACCGCCGGCGGAGTCATCTACGGCCTCCGGCGGCCGAATCCGTTCCCCCAGTGGTTCGGCTTCCACGAGATCTTCCACACGCTGACGATCATCGCGTTCGTGACCCACTACGTCGGGGTCAGCCTGGCGACGTACTCCCTGCGCTGACCTGCGCTCACCTGCGGGCGTTCAGCTCAGGAGATCCTGAAGGTCCGCAGCCGAGGTCACCGGCCGGTCGCACACCATGCCTCGGCACACGTAGGCGGCCGAGCGACCGTCGACGAGACCGCGGTGGGCCAGCAGTGGTACGAAGGAGGGGGGTTCGCCCTCCCGACCCGGTGTGCCGACGACCGTCATCAGGCCGGGACTGCTCGACGAGCGGGCCACCGCGGCGAGCTCGGCGCGCAGCGAGTCCTCGGCCTCCCCTACGACGGCCACCTCGAGCGGTCCCGCGAGAGCGGCTTCGGCTGCGGCGAGGGACCACGCCGCGAAGCGCGGGACCCGGGCGGCGAGCGGATGCACGCTCCGGAGCGCGGCCTCGGCAGCCTCGCGGTGGCGCCCGGACCCCGTCACGGCGGCGTAGCCGAGCAGTGCGTGGACCAGGGCCGACTGTCCGGACGGACTCGCGTTGTCGCTCGCGTCGCGGGGTCGGACGACCAGAGCCTCGGCGTCGCCACCGGTGTCGTAGAAGCCGCCGTCCCCCGCGGCGAACCCGGTCAGCGCCGTCTGGAGCAGCTGGTCAGCGCGAGCCAGCCACGCAGGGTCCCCAGTCGCGGAGAGCAGAGTCAAGAACCCGTGTGAGACGCAGGCATAGTCCTCGAGCACACCGGCGTGAGGTCCGGCCGTCCCGTCCCGGGACACCCGCAACAGCCTGCCGTCCCGCACCTGCAGGTCGACCAGCAACCGACCTGCGGCGACGGCAGCCTCGAGGTACCTCGGTTCGCCCAGCAGCATGCCCGCCTCGGCCAGCGACGAGATCGCGAGCCCGTTCCACGCCGCGACCACCTTGTCGTCGCGCACCGGGCGGACCCGCCGCTCCCGGACCTCCCGCAGCCGGGTCCGCGCCGCTGCCCATCGCTCCGGGTCGTCGGGGTCCTCAGCCAGCTGCAACGTAGACGAGCCGTGCTCGAAGGTCCCCGTCTCGGTGACCTGGAGAAGTGCCGCGGCCCAGGAACCGTCAGTAGCGCCGAGGGCGGCAACGAGCTCAGCGGGGGTCCAGGCGTAGAACTTGCCCTCGACGCCCTCGCTGTCGGCGTCGAGGGCAGAGGCGAAACCGCCCTCCGGCGTAGCCAGCTCGGCGAGCAGGAAGTCGGCGGTCTCCCGGGCGACTCGCGCGCCCAACGGGTCGCCGCTCTGGCGCCACCAGCGGGCGTAGACACCGAGGAGCTGCGCGTTGTCGTAGAGCATCTTCTCGAAGTGCGGCACGACCCACGCGCGGTCGACGCTGTAGCGGGCGAAGCCGCCGCCGATCTGGTCATACATCCCTCCGCGTGCCATCGCCGCCAACGTGGCATCAGCCATCGCTCCGGCACGCTTCCCCGACGCTGAGGGCCGGGCCCGCGCCTGGTGGCGCAGCAGGAACTCGAGCACCATCGCCGGAGGGAACTTCGGAGCCAACGCTCCTCCGGAGCCGAAGCCGGCCGACACCTCGTCGAAGTCCTCGCCCAGCGCCTCGACCGCGCGGGCGAGCACCCGCTCGTCGAGGTCGCGATCTCCGATGAGTCCGCTCGCCTTGTGAAGATGCGCACGGACGTCGGTGGCCACCGACTCGAGCTCGCCACGCCGGTCGCGCCACGCCGCGACCAGGGCCTCGAGGACCTGGCGGAAGGCGGGCTGTCCGTATCGCGGTCGGTCGGGGAAGTAGGTGCCGGCGAAGAACGGCGCGCCGTCGGCGTTCATCGCCACGGTCATCGGCCAGCCGCCCTGACCAGTCATCGCCGTGGTCGCCTGCATGTAGACCGCGTCGACGTCCGGACGCTCCTCGCGGTCTACCTTCACGTTCACGAAGTGCTCATTCATGTAGGCCGCGGTCGCGTCGTCCTCGAACGACTCGTGCGCCATCACGTGACACCAGTGGCAGGCGGCGTACCCCACGGAGAGCAGCACCGGGACGTCGCGCTCCCTCGCCTCTAGAAAGGAGTCCGGCCCCCACTCCCGCCAGTCCACCGGGTTGTCCTGGTGCTGCAGCAGGTACGGCGACGTGGCACGCGCGAGCTGGTTCGACATGCCCCCACCGTAGATGCGCCCAGCGCGAGCCGGTTCACCCGCTGACG
>Ga0136622_10000109_pt1 | contig 29338 bp, 28 predicted proteins | sample AntDrymUQ4482106_2_FD_104803 | JGI IMG/M metagenome (GOLD analysis project Ga0136622, IMG submission 104803) | Polar desert sand microbial communities from Dry Valleys, Antarctica - metaG UQ448 (21.06) | ecosystem: Environmental > Terrestrial > Soil > Desert | place: Antarctica: Dry Valley...
CCTCTTCCACCACGGCACGCCGTCGAGCCGGCTCCAAGCACACCTGGGGCACGAGGCTGCTGTGCGCCAGCGGGTGCGGCTGGTGTCGGTCAACCGGCCCGGCTACGGCGCATCAACCAACACGCCACCGAGCATCGCCTTGGTGGGAGACGACTCGATCGTGATCGCGGACGAGCTCGGCATCGATGACTTCGCCGTCCTCGGCGTCTCCGGTGGAGGCCCGTATGCCGTGGCGACCGGCCTGGCGGCACCTGCGCGGACCAGGGCAGTCGGGATCGCAGCGGGCACCGGGCCCTGGCGTCTGGTGGAACCCGGTGATGACGAGGAGCGGCGCCTGCTCGCGCTCGCCGACGCCGGCCAGCTGTCGGAGTGTCTGGCCGGCTTTCGGGAGCTAGCCGCCCGCGAGATGGACCCTCTGCTCGCGCTTGACGATGCGGAGATGGTGACGGCGTACTTCGAGGGTGCTCCCGCCGGTGACGTCGGCTGGCTCGACGATCACGCCACGATGGTGTGGGCGGCGGACATGCGCGACGCGCTGACGACCTACGACGGCTATGCCCGCGACAACGTGGCGTGGGGTGGCGTCTGGGACATCGACGTGGCTCGGCTGACTCCTCCGACCTGGCTCTGGTACGGGGCAGACGACCTGATAGTGCCTGCGTCGCACGGACACTGGCTGGCGGCCCGGATCCCGCATGCCACACTCGAGGTCCGGCCGGGGGCAGGCCACGGCAGCACGAGCTTCGGCCACTGGGACGAGATGCTGGCAACGCTCCGAGATCGACAACTCAGCAGCTAGTACCCCGACCCGCACTAGTCATCCGCGTCGCTCCTGCGCGAACAGCTCCGCGTAGTCGGCGAACGCTCGCGTTGCCTCGACACTGCCGGGGCGGGGCGGTGCGTCCACATCGAAGCCGAGCGGTCGGTCGTCTCGTACCTGCTGGAGAAGCGGCTGCCACGTCGGGTCGAGTGTGCGGCTCGCCCACATCAGAGATGCCTGCTTGGAAGCGATCTCACCAGTCGCGAGTGTGTACATCATGCGACACAGCGTGCTCACCAGGTACCGCTGCGCCCAAGCGATGTCCAGGGAGATCCAGCTCAGCAGGTCGGTGAGCGCGGTGGGGATCGTCTCGCGCATGCGCTGTTGCAGTGCCTCCGCAGGCACGGGATCGAGCAGCGTTCGGGGACCGGGTCCGGCCAGGGCGACGCCGTGCTCGCGCAACGTCCACCGGACCACTTCGGTGTTGCAGTGGGTCGACCACTCCATCTCGCGCCAGCCGTGGTCGATGTAGAGCCATGGCTTTCCGAGCCCGTCGAGAGACCTCAGCTCGTCGATGGGTGGGTAGGAGCCTTCGAGGTGCTTGTTCCAGTGTCCGCTGCGTGTGGGCATCTCGTCGTGCAGGGCGCGCAGGCCGGCTTCCTGCTTTGGGGTGACTGGTCCGGCGACGGGGACAAGGAAGTCGCAGTCGCTGTGCATGTCAGCATCGCCGATGGCGAAGGAACCCTGCAGATAGGCGCCGACCATGTTCGCGCCGAGGATCGCTCGAGCTCGATCGGTCAGCTCAGCCAGTACGTCGTTGAGCTCGGCGTACTCGGTGGGATGCATGACGTTGATTCTCGCCGACGAATCAACCACGGGCGGAACGGATTCGCCGTTGCCGCGGAGAGCGGCCACGGTCGGCGAAACGCGAGCAGACGAATACGTCCGCCGGTCGTGGTCTATCGTCATGCCGGTGGACGGCTTCGTGATCCGGCGCCCGGACGGCCGCGACGACGGCGACGACTGGACCGACCACTACGAGGAGCTCCCTGGCGGAGCCAACGTCTCGCTCATCCTGGAGTCCACGACCCGCGCCGGGGTTGGTCCCCGGTTACACCGGCACCCGTACGCCGAGACGTTCGTCATCCGCCGCGGCTCGGCGACGTTCACCATCGGGACCCAGCAGGTGGAGGGGCGTGCCGGGCAGATACTGGTGGCTCCCGCCGACACCCCGCACCAGTTCTCCACCGGACCCGACGGTTACGAGGCGGTCCACATCCACGCTTCATCGCGATTCATCGTCGAGTGGCTCGAGTGACAGCAGGGCGGAGGTACGACGGCCGCGAAGTCGGTGCGCAGGTGACCGATTCCGGAAATCGGTGTTCGGCCGAGGTCGTCGAGTCGACAGGGAACAAGACCCAGGTGAACATCCTGACGAGCCTCCCCCGACCTTGCCAGGTGGACGTTGTCGGGGCTGACCGACGATGAGCGGTCGAACCGTCGGCGGTGCTAGCGCCACACGCTGACGATCGCACTCACCACCAGTAGCTTCACCAGCCAGTCGCCGGCGTGAATGGCGGCAAGCCTCCACGGCTCCTTCTCGTGGAGCATCGCGCCGGTCCAGAGCACGAGCGGGAAGCCGACCCACAGGGCCAGCCCGAGCAGCAGTCCTTCCGCGACGTTCTCGGTGCCCGCTGCCGAAGCGAGCCCGGCGAGCACCACGGTGAGGACGAGGCACCGCAGCAGCTCTGCGCCCATCTGCCACAGCCGCGGTGGCTCAGCGGCCGCGGCTGCGCTGCTCACCTTCGCCAGCTGTGCACCGAGCGCACCGTAGTAGAGCGCCCCGAGCACGAAAGCCGCGATCGTGCCGACCAGGACGGCAAGAATGTTGATCTCTGGCATCCCATCACCTCTACCTGTTGGACCTGCCATCGCCGCCGTACTCATCGACATCGGGCGCTAGGTTGGCGATCATGTCAGCCGAGGCGAAGAAGAGCCCTGCGGTCGAGCTCGAGGTCGGCGACCGCACCGTGCGGGTCACCAACCCCGATCGCGTGTACTTCCCGGCCCGCGGCGAGACCAAGCTCGACCTCGTCAACTACTACCTGTCCGTCGGCGACGGGATCGTCAACGCGCTTCGTGAGCGTCCCTGCATGATGCATCGCTTTCCGACCGGAGTCAGCGGCGAGAAGGTGCATCAGAAGCGCGTGCCCTCCGGCGCGCCGCCGTGGCTGGAAACCGTCCGCGTCGAGTTCCCGCGCTACAACCGGCACGCCTACGAGCTCTGCGTCACCGAAGTCGCGAGCGTGATCTGGGCGGTGCAGATGTCGACCGTCGAGTTCCACCCCTGGAACTCACGAGCGGCCGACACCGAGAAGCCCGACGAGTGGCGCATCGACCTCGACCCCGGCCCGCTCTGCGACTTCGCGACCGTGCGTCGCACCGCACACGTCTGCCACGAGGTGCTCGACGAGCTCGGTGCCGTCGGCTGGCCCAAGACATCGGGCGGCAAGGGTCTCCACGTGTACGTGAGGATCGAGCCGCGTTGGGGTTTCAAGGACGTACGACGGGCGGCGTTGGCGTTCGCGCGTGAGGTCGAGCGTCGTACTCCTGACGATGTCACCACGACATGGTGGCGCAAGGACCGTGACCCGGCGATGCTCTTCGTCGACTACAACCAGAACGCACGTGACCACACCATCGCATGTGCGTACTCGGTGCGCGGCGTGCCCGAGGCGAAGGTTTCCACGCCCATCGGCTGGGACGAGGTTGACCACGTAGAGCCCGGCGACTTCACGATCGCCACCGTGCCCGCTCGCTACGCAGAGTGCGGGGACCTCCACGCGGGGATCGACGACGCCGTCTTCGAGTTCGAACGGCTGATGGAGTGGGCCGACCGCGACGAGCGGCACGGCGAGGCCGTCCCGGAGGAACCCGAGCACTAGGATCACCCACCGTGAGCATCCAGATCTCACCGAGCATGCTGGCCTCGGACTTCGCGAATCTCGCCGCCGAGGCGGAGCGCGTCTCGAACGCCGACTGGCTGCACATCGACGTGATGGACAACCACTTCGTGCCCAACCTGACCATCGGTCAGCCGGTCGTCGAGGCACTCGCGAAGACGACGAGCACTCCGCTCGACTGCCACCTCATGATCGAGGAACCCGACCGATGGGCACTTGGTTACGTCGAGGCCGGGGCCGGCTCGGTGACCTTCCACGTCGAGGCGGCGACGGCGCCGGTGCGGCTGGCACGAGAACTACGCGCGCACGATGCGAAAGCTGGGATGGCCCTGCGGCCAGCGACGCCGATCGAGCCCTACGAGGACCTGCTCCCCGAGCTGGACATGCTGCTCGTGATGACGGTCGAGCCCGGCTTCGGCGGACAGGAGTTTCTCGACATCTGTGTGCCCAAGATCCGGCAGACACGTGAGCTGATCGACAAGCACGGGCTCGAGCTGTGGCTCCAGGTCGACGGCGGCATCTCCGCAGAGACGATCGAGCGGTGCGCCGAGGCCGGCGCCGACGTCTTCGTCGCAGGCTCCGCGGTCTACTCCTCTGAGGACCCGAATGCGGTGATCGACAAGCTGCGCGCTCAGGCCGAGACCGCGTCCCGCTAGCGAATGTGGCACCCTTGTTCTGACGAGTGAACAGCTCGCGTGCTCTGGGGTCGGTGAAATTCCGAGCCGGCGGTGAAAGTCCGCGACCCGTCCGCATCCAGCGGCCGGTTGACCAGGTGGAACTCCTGGACCGACGGTCAAAGTCCGGATGGGAAGCGCACGCAGTTGCGGTCGCGCGACCGCTGCCATGCCCCGGAGTCCGCGCAGGACGAGAGGCATCGCGATGGCATCCGCCGGCACCGCCGAGCTGGCCGCAATGCGCCGCGCCCTCGATCTCGCCCGCACACCAGGAGCACCGCTCGGCCCCAACCCGCGGGTGGGCTGCGTGCTGCTCGACGCTGACGGGAAGACCGTCGCAGAGGGCTTTCATCGCGGCGCCGGCACACCACACGCGGAGGTCGACGCGCTGCGCTGCGCCGGCGACAGCGCCCGCGGTACGACGGCCGTCGTCACGCTCGAGCCCTGTGCTCACACCGGCCGCACCGGCCCGTGCACCGAAGCGCTCATCGAAGCCGGCGTCGCGCGCGTCGTCTACGCGCAGTCCGACCTCAACGCGGTCGCCGCAGGTGGCGCACGCGCTCTCGAAGCAGCCGGGATCGAGGTCGCCGGTGGTGTCCTCGCGGAGGAGGCCAGACTCGTCAACCGCGCGTGGACCTTCGCGGTCGAGACCGGCAGGCCCTTTATCACGTGGAAGCTGGCCACCACGCTGGACGGTCGCAGCGCGGCAGCCGACGGCACCAGCCGGTGGATCAGCTCGGTCGCCGCGCGCCGCGACACCCAACGGCTGCGAGGTGAGTGCGACGCGATCCTGGTGGGGACCGGGACCGTGCTCGCCGACAACCCGCAGCTCACCGTTCGCGATGAGCTCGACAAAGCACTTCCGCGCGAGCAGCAGCCGCTTCGTGTCGTGATGGGCCTTCGGCGACTGCCTCCTGACCGACGGGTGCTCGACGACGCCGCCGAGACCGTCGTACTCGAGACCCACGATCTCACCGATGCGTTGCAGGACCTGTTCAAGCGGGACCGGCAGCACGTCTTCCTCGAGGGCGGACCCACGCTGGCGGCAGCGTTCTTGACGGCCGGACTCGTCGACGAGGTGGTCTGCTACGTCGCGCCCGCCCTCCTGGGCTCCGGGACGGCGGCTGTCGCGGACCTCAGGGTCGCCAGCATGGACGACATCATCCGTCTGCACCTGCACGACGTCACCGTCGTCGGCGTCGGTGTGGAGGCGAACGTGCGTATCACCGCGACACCTCGCGCGCCGGAGGAACCCTAGTGCCTCGACTACCAACGTTCGCCCGCTGCGCGTCGCCTGACGGGCACCCGGCGGCGTTCTCGTCACTCGACGATGCTGCGCATCGCCTTCGCTCCTCGGCCTTGCCGGGCACTCCGCCAGACCCCGCTCGCCAGGGCAAACGTCGGAAGCCGAGGCACTGATGTTCACCGGGATCATCGAGGAGCTCGGCGTCGTGGACGCGATCGCGGGCCAGGGTGACGCCGCGCGGCTCACCGTGCGCGCTCCGCACGTCCTGGCCGGCACCAGCCTCGGTGACTCGATCGCCGTCAACGGCTGCTGCCTGACCGTCGCTGAGAAGGAGCTGGAGACGTTCACCGCCGACGTCATGCGCGAGACACTCGACAAGACCTCGCTGGGCGTGCTCGAGCCCGGCGCGAAGGTGAACCTCGAGCGTGCGGTCACCCCGACGTCCCGGCTCGGTGGGCACATCGTGCAGGGACACGTCGACGGGCTCGGCACGATCTCGCATCGCGAACGCTCCAAGCACTGGGACCTGGTCACGGTCGAGCTCCCCGACGACCTGGCGCGGTACCTCGTGCCGAAGGGGTCGGTCACCGTCGACGGGATCTCGTTGACGGTGGTCTCGACAAGCTCGACCACCCGGGGAAGCGGATCGACTACCGGAGCCTCGTTCACTGTGTCGTTGATCCCGGAGACGCTGGCTCGCACGACGCTCGGCATCAAGGGTCCGGGTGACCCGGTCAACCTGGAGGTGGACGTGATCGCGAAGTACGTCGAGCGCCTGCTCGGCACACGAGAGGATGCGCAGTGACATACGGGAAGGGTCCGGAGGGCATCCGGCTCGATCAGGTCGAAGATGCGATCGCCGACATCGCCGCGGGCAAGGCGGTGGTGGTCGTCGACGCCGAAGACCGGGAGAACGAGGGCGACCTCGTTTTCGCGGCAAGCAAGTCGACGCCAGCACTGATGGCGTTCACGATCCGCTACTCCTCCGGTGTCATCTGCGCACCGGTGACCTCTGACGTACTCGACCGTCTCGCTATCCCATTGATGACCCCGCACAACCGGGAGCGGCGGCGCACGGCGTACACGGTCTCCGTCGACGCCCGCGACGGCGTCACCACGGGCATCTCCGCGGCGGACCGTTCACACACCGTCCGCACGCTCGTCGACTCCGCAACCGAGGCGTTCGAGGTCGTGCAGCCGGGCCATGTGTTCCCGTTGCGCTACAAGGACGGCGGGGTCCTGGTGCGACCGGGTCACACCGAGGCCGCGGTCGACCTGGCTCGGCTGGCCGGACTGACTCCGGCCGGGGTGATCTGCGAGGTCGTCAACGACGACGGCACCATGAAGCGGGGCCAGCAGCTGCGCGACTTCGCGGACGAGCACGGTCTCACGATGATCTCGATCGAGGCGCTGATCCACTACCGCCGCCGGCACGAGAACCACGTGCGGCGCGTCGCGCAGACGCATCTGCCCACGGCGTGGGGGGACTTCACGGGTTACGGCTACCGCATCACCATCGACGACTCGGAGCACATGGCGCTGGTGTACGGCGACGTGGCCGGTGACGAACCGGTCCTCGTGCGGGTCCACTCGGAGTGCCTGTCGGGGGACGTGTTCAGGTCCCGTCGATGCGACTGCGGCCCCCAGCTCGATGAGGCCTTGCAGCGGATCGCCGCTGAGGGCAGGGGAGTGGTGGTGTATCTCCGCGGTCACGAGGGTCGCGGGATCGGGTTGCTCTCGAAGCTCCAGGCCTACCAGCTGCAGGACGGCGGTCGTGACACCGTCGACGCGAACCTCGACCTCGGGCTCCCCGCGGACACGCGTCACTACGGAGCCGCGACCCAGATCCTGCGAGACCTCGGGGTGAGCGCCGTACGGCTGATGACGAACAACCCCGCCAAGACCACGAGCCTCGAGGAGTACGGCATCCGAGTCGCCGAGCGCGTGCCACTCACGCCGCACCCGAACGACCACAACCTGACCTACCTGCTGACCAAGCGCGACCGGATGGGTCACGACCTGCCCGACCTCGAGCAGAGCGCGACGTGACCGGTCAAGGCTCGCCGCCCGTGACGCCGCTGGACTGTGGCGACCTTCGGGTGGCCGTGGTCGCGGCGTCCTGGCACGAGCAGGTCACCGACGGCCTGCTCGCCGGCGCGCGACGCGCACTTGAGGCCCACCAGGTCGCGGACCCGACCGTCGTACGTGTCCCCGGCTGCTTCGAGCTGCCCGTGATGGCAGCCGCACTGGCTAGGAAGGAGTACGACGCTGTCGTCGCGCTGGGTGTGGTGATCCGCGGCGGGACACCGCACTTCGACTACGTCTGCTCCGCAGCCACCGACGGGCTGACCCGGGTCGCGCTGGACACGGGTGTGCCGGTCGGGTTCGGGCTGCTCACCTGCGACACCGTGGAGCAGGCCCTCGACCGCGCCGGTCTGGAGGGCTCGTCGGAGGACAAGGGCTATGACGCCACGTCTGCCGCCCTGGTCACGGCGGTGAACCTCCGCGAGGTCAAGCGCAGCTCTTCGTGAGCCGGCCGCCGCTGACTCGGTGCGAAATGCACCATCCGCGGGCCGAAACGGTGCGCCTTGCACCGAGTGATCGATCGAGGTATGTTTAACGCATCTGCTAAATAACAGATTGGTTAAACAGGTGTCCAGCGACCGGCTCAGCGCGATCTTCGCGGCGTTGGCCGACCCCACGAGGCGGGCCATCCTGGCCCGGCTCACCGAGGGGGACGCCGTCGTCTCGGAGCTCGCCGCACCGTTCAACATCAGCCTCCCCGCCATCTCGCGGCACCTGAAGGTGCTCGAGCGGGCGGGACTGATCTCGCGCAGCCGCTCCGCGCAGTGGCGCAGCAGCAGCCTCGAGGCCGAGCCGCTGCGCGAGGCGACCGACTGGATGGAGCGCTACCGGGTGTTCTGGGACGCCAACCTCGACCAGCTGGACGCTCACCTGAAACGCGTCCAGCAACAGAAACAGGCACGACAACGAGAAGGGACAACCTCATGACCGAAGCCACCTCACCCGCCGACAAGGAGCTCGTGATCACGCGAGTCTTCGACGCTCCCCGCGAGCTCGTCTACCAGGCCTTCACCGACCCCGACCAGCTCGCCGCGTGGTTCGGACCTGTGGGTTGGTCGGTGCCGCGCGAGAGCATCGAGATGGATGTCCGGGTCGGCGGTTACGAGCGCTACGCCATGGTGAACGACGCGGACCCCGAGCAGACATCCCCGGTCGACGCCACCTTCACCGAGGTCGTGGAGAACGAGCTGCTCGTCGGCGTCGAGAAGTGGGAGGGCGTCCCCGACCTCCAGGGAGCCGGAGAGGTGACCTCCCGGATCGAGTTCCACGACGAGCCCGGCGGGAAGACCCGGCTCGTGATCCGCCAAGGTCCCTACACCGAGGCCATGGAGCCGATGGCTCGAGCGGGCTGGGAGAGCTCGTTCACCAAGCTCGACACGCTGCTGGGAGGCTGACCGAGCCGACGCCGTACGCTCTTATCGTGAAGACGTTCGAGCAGCTCTGGGAAGAGCTGCAGCAGAAGGCCCAGGCGCGGCCCGACGGCTCAGGGACGGTGCAGGCGCTCGACGGCGGGGTGCACGCCATCGGCAAGAAGCTGGTCGAGGAGGCGGCTGAATCATGGATGGCCGCCGAGCACGAGAGCCCCGCGCGGGCGGCCGAGGAGATCAGCCAGCTGCTCTACCACGCGCAAGTGCTCATGCTCGCCGCCGGACTCACCCTCGACGACGTCTACGCCCACCTCTAGATGAGTGATTCCAGGAGCGCCGTGAACAGCAAGCCGCTTCGCATCGCGATCCCGAACAAGGGATCGCTATCGACCTCCGCAACGGAGATCCTGCGTGAGGCCGGCTACGCCCAGCGCGGGGACCATCGACAGCTCACGTTGGCCGACCCCGACAACGACGTGGAGTTCTTCTACCTGCGTCCGCGTGACATCGCGGTGTACGTCGGTGAGGGCACGCTGGACGTCGGCATCACCGGCCGCGACCTGCTCCTCGATGCGGGTGCGAAGGCGGAGGAGGTGCTGGCTCTCGGCTTCGGCCGGTCGCGGTTCCGGTTCGCGGCACCTCCGGGCACCGTCGCGACGGTCGCCGACCTGGCCGGCAAGCGGATCGCCACGTCGTACGACGGTGTGGTCCGCCGCTACCTCGAGGAGCGCGGCGTCGAGGCAACCGTGGTCCGGCTCGACGGCGCCGTGGAGACCAGCGTCCAGCTCGGAGTCGCGGACGCGATCGCGGATGTCGTGGAGACCGGGAGCACGCTCCGCCAGGCTGGCCTGGAGATCGTCGGTGACACGATCCTGGAGTCGGAGGCGGTGCTGGTCACCCGCGCAGGCGCGAGCGCTCCGGACGGGCTCGAGGTCTTCTCGCGCCGGCTGCAGGGTGTCCTGGTGGCCCGCGCCTACGTGATGATGGACTACGACATCCCTGTGGACCGGGTCGAGGACGCGGTCTCGCTCACCCCCGGCATCGAGAGCCCCACCGTCTCGCCGCTGCACAAGCAGGACTGGGTGGCGGTGCGCGCGATGGTGCCCCGGGTGGGCGCGCAGCGGCTGATGGACTCGCTGTGGCAGATCGGTGCTCGGGGGATCCTGGTCACGGACATCCATGCCTGCCGGCTCTGAGCCTGCCGCTCCCGACCTGCCCCGCACCTTCCGCCCGTTCGGGGTCCGGATCGCCGTCTCCGTGTTCGGCGCTGTGCTCTATGGGACCGCGCTGGTGATCTGGTTCGCCTTCCCACCCGAGGTGCGGGCACAGTTCACGCCCTTCCAGCTCTCGACGATCGTGTTCTTCGGTCTCGCCGCGGGCGTCTGCGGGTTCGCTCTGGCCCGATCTCGCGTGGAGGCGCGAAACTCGTCGGTCACCGTGGTCAACGGCTACCGGACACGTCGCTTCGAGTGGGCCGAGATCCTCGCGATCAACCTGCCGCGGGGAAGTCCCTGGGCCACCCTTGACCTCAGCGACGGCACCTCGGTGCCCGCAATGGGGATCCAGGGCTCTGACGGCGCTCGCGCAGTCGACGCCGTACGCCGGATCCGGGATCTGCTGGCCCGGCAGAGCCAGACCGACCGCGACGACTAGCAGTCACCAGCAGCAGTGGCGGGATGATACTGGAGGATGCCGAAGGTCAGGGTGTCCCTCGCCGACGACCTGCTCGCCGCGATCGACGCTGAAGTGCAGCGGCGCGCCAGCAATCGCAGTGCGTTTCTGGCCGCAGCGGCTCGACGGGAGCTCGCCCGACGCGATCCCGACCTGGTGGCGGAGGCGATCGCACGGTCCGAAGACCGATTCAAGGGTGCTGGCGAGTTCGAGGCCGCCGAGATCGTCGGGCGCGCCCGCGACGACTAGCAGTCACCAGCAGCGGTCCCCGGCTGACCTGAGCCTGCTACTCCTCCGGGAGCGGCAGGGTGCCGTCGGGGAGGCGATAGATGTGCTCGACCAGGACGTCCTCGATCGTGACGGTGATCGTGTAGAGGACGTACCCGGTCTCGAGCGGGTTGACCAGCAGGGTTACCTCGGCCCCGACCAGGCCGGTGAGCTCGGTGTAGTTGTCCTCGATCAAGCCGTCGGCGTCGAAGTCGGTCACGGCAAAGGTGGCGAGCATCTCCTCGTCGCCGACGTCGAGCAGGAGGCCGTTCAGGTAGAACCCGTCGTCACCTGCCTCCAGCACACCGGTCTCGACCAGGGGCTCGAAGTCGTAGATGGGCTCCGGCTCTGGTTCGGGATCCGGCTCGGGGTCGGGCGGGGTGCTGCCACCATCGCCGTCACCCCCGCCACCGTTGCTGCCGTCGTCGCCGTTGCCATCGCCGTCACCCCCGCCACCGTTGCCGTCGTTGCCGTTGTTGTCGCCGGCGCCGCCGCCGCCGTTGTTGTCGCCGCCGCCACCGTCGCCGCTACCGTCGTCATCGCTCTGGTCGGTGTCGGCGTTCTCGCCGCCGTTTTCGCCTTCGGACTCCTCAGGCTGGTCGGAGGCGGGCTTGTCGGCGTCGGGCTTGTCCTCGCCGGGCTTGTCGAGGTCGGCCCGGTCAGGCGTGTTCTTGTCCGGACGCTTGGCCTTGCCCGATATGCCCTTGGTCTTGGCGCCGGCCTTCTGCGCGGTCTTCGCGGTCCGGATCACCACCGCCTTCAGCGCGGGGGAGAGCGGCGCCACCGCGCGCGGTCCGGGTGGCCTGCGGTCGGTGACCTTGAAGTCGCCGGTGCGGTACTCGCGCTCGTAGGCCATGACGAGGGCGACGTACTCCTCGGAGTGGTTGTAGCGGTGCAGGGCACCTCGCATCGCCTTCCGTGCGTCCACGCCGACGCTGCCCGCGCAGAGGTACACCGCAGCGGCGAGCGCCGCGTCGTCGATGTCGGAGGGTGAGCGGGTGCCGTCCCCGTCGCCGTCGACACCAACGGCGTCCCAGGTGGTCGGGATGAACTGCATCGGCCCAACCGCGCGGTCCCACTTCGCGTCCTTGTCGAGCCGGCCGTTGTCGGAGTCGCGGATCGCCGCCACGGGGCCGACCCCGTTGAGCGGCAGACCCAGGATCAGGGGCCGGGACACCCCGTCGGTGCCGAGCCGCGCTCCGGCGTACCGCCCGTGGTCGGACTCGACGCGGCCGATGCCCGCGAGGAGCGTCCATGAGAGCTGGCAGCGTGGGCTCACCGCCGAGAGGATGCGCGCGCTGCGTTTATAGGCCCGCAAAGCCGCAGCCGGGATATCGTGCGCGCCGAGTCGGCTCGCGCGGACGGTCCGGACGCCCTTGGGGGACCGGACCCGGAGGGCCGCTCGGCGACCCATCTCCTCTGGGACGCCGACTCGTTTCTCGACTGCCTTGCGGACGCGCAGGGCGCGGTGCTGCTCGTAGGTGCTGGGCACGACGACGGCACTCGCCGCGGGTCGGCCCCCCTGTAGGGAGATCCGCAGCGGATCGGTCGCCGGGGCGCTCGCCACGCTGGCGGAGTTCAGCACCAGCGGCAGGGCGGCAAGCCCGAGGGCGCAGCCGTTCAGCTTCGAGCGCACGTGTCTTCCCCAGTGGTCAGCGGAACTCCCGGATGTTCGTGATGGTGAGCCTACGTCTCTGGGCCGACCGCCGGATAGCCGCTAACGTGCCCTATCTTCTCGCCGGGCCGAAACTCTGCGCGACCATCCGGCAACGTTTTGCACGCCCCAGACCACACCAGCCTCATGTGCCCCGTCCGTCACAGCTCGCGGTCGTTCACGTCGGCGGCGAGTGCCGTGAGGGCGTCGGTGAAGCAGGCCATCGGGGGGGTCACGAGCCCGGCGCCCACCTGTCCGGTGCCGGCGACCCGGCCCGCCATCCCGGTGTTGATCTGAGGCAGCACCCCGGTGCGGACGACTGAGGTCACGTCGATGCCCGTCGGCGCGCCCCGGAACTCCAGGATGGGGATCGCGAAGGCGGGGTTCTCGCCCACCGTGATGTCATACATCCGCTGCGTCGTCGCCATAGCGTCCGGCACGCTGCCCCCGACGAACCGCACGATGGCCGGTGCGGTGGCCATCGCCAGACCCCCGATGCCCGCGGTCTCCGTGATGGCGGAGTCCCCGATGTCGGGGTTCGCGTCCTCGGGTCCATAGCCGCCCAGGAAGAGCCCCTCCGGGGTAAGGGCGGGCGCGGTGAACCACCGGTCGCCGGTCCCGGAGACCTGGATGCCGAAGTCGGTCCCGTTGCGCGCCATGACCGTGACGACCGTCGACCCGGGGATACCGGCGGCAGCGGCGGCCTGGAGCTTGCACGCGGGCATGCCGAGGTTGAGGAAGAAGTGGTCGTTGCCGGCGATGAAGCGCGCGGCCTCGGCCACCTCCGAGCTCGGGGCTCCGGACCCGACCAGCGCCGGAAGGATCTCGCGCAGGAACATCAGCGTCCCCGCCCGGTTGCGGTTGTGTCCCTCGTCGCCCATCTGCACCATCTGGGACACGATCGCCTTGACGTCGACCGACCCCTCGGCCCGCAAGGCCGACTGCAGCAGCGGACCGAGTACGTCGCTCATCCAGTGCAGCCGCTCGATCACCTCGGGACCGTAGGCGCCGTACCTCAGCACCTTCCCCAGACCCTCGTTCAGCGAGCACCAGGAGGTCGCGTCGTGCACGTCGTCGCGGAGCTCGAAGACCCACATCGACGCGGACACGACACCAGCCATCGGGCCGACCGCACCGTGGAGGTGGCAGGGCTCCCAGCTCACCCGGTCGCCTTTCGCCAGCTGGCGCTCGGCCTGCTCGGGAGAGTCGGCGAGGCCCTCGAAGAGCATCGCCCCGACAAGTGCTCCGCGCATCGGGCCGGAGGCGTCCTCCCAGCTCACCGGCGGCCCTGCGTGCAGGAACTGTCCGGGCTCGAGACCGAGCGCCTCGGATGCGGGACGTACGTCGACCAGGGTGGCCTCGGCCTCGAGCATCGTCTCGAGCGCCCTTGCGTTCGCGGCGCGACGCCGTGGGTCGAGCAGGACGGTGGTCAGCGCCTCGGCCGTCCCCTCAACCGGTGGCCGCCAGTCGACCCGCGTGGCCGGGACGCCCTGCGCGTCGAGCGCGTCCGCGAGCAGACCGGCTCCGGCCGTGACGACGGTCTCCGGCGTCGCAAGGAGACGCAGGGTGGGGTTCACGACGCTCTCGGGTCGAGCATGGCCACCGCCGCGCGTGCGGCGTCTGCATTGGAGGCGAACACCCACGCTCCCGCTGCATGCAGCCGGTCTGCCTGGGCGTCCCGTCCCTGCGGGTCGTCGCGGGTGCCGACGAGGGACACCACAACCGGCACGTCGGCCTCCGTCGCTGTCGCGACGACATCCGCGAGCTCACCCGCCGGGTCTGCAGCCGAGCCGTGGCCGAGCACCACGTCGAGGAGAAGCACACCGCAGGTCGGGTGCTCCAGCTCCTCGCGCATCCGCTCCACCCGCAGTGTCCCGTCGATCATCGGATGCGGTCGACCTGCGGTGAAGCGGTCGTCGCCGAAGTCGAGCATGGTGTGCCCGGCGCCCGCGAGGTCGTCGACCCCGAGCAGCTCCAGCGCCAGGATCGCCGCCTCCGCGCAGAGCGTCCCGCCGGTGAACAGCCCCCGCAGGTGGCCCCCGGGTCTGCCTCGCGCCACCGCGCCCTCATGCCGGCTCGGTGCCTGCCACTCCCGCTTCAGCGCCTCCACCACCGCCTGAGCGGTCGCGGTGAGGTCGGGCCGACCCGCACCGAGCAGCCCGAACAGCACCGGCTTACCCAGTGACTTCGCGTGCGCCTCCACGCGTTCCGCCACAGAAGGCGCGGGAGGCTTGGACACGACCACGACGAGCTCGGTGGCCTCGTCGGCAGCGAGCAGGTCGAGCGCCTGCAGGGTGGAGCTGCCACCGACCTCCTCGGAGAGGTCGCGCCCGCCGACGCCGACGCAGTGGCTGACCCCGACGTCGCTGCCGTCGAGCAGTGTCATCAAGTGCTGCGCACCGGTGCCCGATGCCGCGACGATCCCCACTGGGCCCGGACGCACCACGTTCGCGAAGCCCAGGCCGACGCCGCCGATGACCGCGGTGCCGCAGTCCGGCCCCATCACGATCGCGCCGGTGCCGGTGTCCGCCGAGGTGGCGTACCTCTTGAGTGCGACCTCGGCGGCCAGCGGGACGTTGTCGCTGAAGACCATGGCGTGCAGCCCGGCGTCGACCGCGGCGACGGCCTCGGCGACGGCGTACTGCCCGGGTGTCGAGATCAGCGCGAACCCGGCTGCTCCGGACCGGGCTGCCGCGGCGATGGTCAGCGGGGCGGGTGCGTTGCCGAGATCCAGGGCGCTGGGGGTCACCGAGGCGCTGAGCACCCGGTCCACCTCGGCGAGGGCAGAGCCCAGCGCGTCGTCAGACTCCGCCTCGACGGCGACCAGCATCTCGTTCGGGTTGGCGCCGTCGGGCGTAGTGAAGCCCATCTCCGCCGCGAGGCCGAGGTTCAGCTCGGTCGCCATGGCGACCAGGGCAGCGCTCACCCCGGGAAGCGCCCCGGCCGAGCGACTGACCTGCATCAGCGTGACCGAGTCGACGTAGGCGCCCTTGCGCACCTGCAGCTCGCGGGTCACGCAGCGGCTCCGGCCGGCCGCGTGGCATGCGGGGTCAGCGCGTGAAGCGCCCCTGCCATCAGGGCGGACCCGGACGTGTGCCCGACGTGGAGCAGCCGCGACCTCGCTCGGTCGAGTGCCTCGTGGTCGACAGGTCGCGCGCACACGGCTTCGAGGAAGTCGGCCAGCTCAGCCGTGGCGTAGCCCTCCAGCGCGCACTCCAGCATCGCGCCCGAGACCGGCGTCGTCCGGCCCGTCGCCAACAGCCGGCAGACGCCTCGCTGCCAGCCCGGCAGTCGGGGGTCGTCGACCGCGTGCCCCGCGACGAGGGCACCGGCGAGCACGTCGTCGCCGGACGGCGTGAGACCCGGGCCCGCACCGAGCAGTCGCGCCGGGTCGAGGTCGACGTACGTCGCCGAGCCGGGCGGCCGGACCAAGCCGCGCGGGCGTGCCGGTCGCCACCACCGCCGCACCCGCCAAGACACGTCGTCGACCGAGAGCGCACCAACGCCGACCCGCGCGGACCCGTGAGGCGGGAGCGTCGTCGTCACCAGCGAGGTCGGCAGCCGGACCGCCTCCGGCAGGCACACCGACACGGATAGTAAGTACTCAGACGGCTGTTCTGAGCGCTCGATCCGGCCGTCTGCGTACTTGCTATCGGAAGCAGAGCGAACGACTTCGTAGTGCACGCTCATCCGAGTCCGGGCCACCTCGACCAGGTCGCGCGTCGCGTCGTCAAAGAGTCCCATCAACAGCGACGACGCGGCACAGGGCAGCGCGTCCGCGCACCGGTGAGCAGCCACGCACCGACCCTAGATGACTGATTCCAAGGGCGTTGCCTGCCTCGCGACTCCCCGCATCCCGCCTGGCGGCGTTGTCGTCACTCGACGATGCTTGGCATCGCCTTCACTCCTCCGCCTTGCCAGCCGGGCGCGGCTGAGCCGCTCGCTTGACCGGCACCCCTCGGAATCACCCATCTAGTCCCGGCTCGGCGGACCGCGTGGAGGCTGGTGCTGCGGAGCCGCTCGGTGCCAGAGTAGGCAGGAGTGGCCCGTGGGCGGGTCACCCGGGTGCAGAGGAGGCATGCATGTCGATGTTTTCTTGGAAGGTCGTCCACGACGGGAAGACTCCACCCCCCGGAGCTGCCGTTGCTCCCGACGAGAGGCTTTCGTGGGGCAGGACGGTAGGCCTCGGCGCACAGCACGTGGTCGCGATGTTCGGGGCGACCTTCGTCTTCCCGATCATCATGGGGCTCAACCCGCAGCTCGCGATCATGATGAGCGGGATCGCCACGATCGCGTTCCTGCTCATCGTGCAGGGCAAGGTGCCCAGCTACCTCGGCACCAGCGCGTCGTTCGTCGGAGGCACGCTGGCGATCTACGCCCAGGAGGGCACGCCCGCCGACGTGACCGGTGCCATCCTGATCGCCGGCCTGGTGCTCGTGCTCGCCGGAGTGCTCATTCATGTCGCCGGACCCGGGGTGCTGCACAAGGTGCTGCCACCCGTCGTGACCGGTGCCGTCGTCATGCTGATCGGGTTCAACCTCGCGCCGGTGGTGGCCGACATCTACTGGCCGCAGGACCAGTGGGTCGCGCTGCTGGTGATGCTCTTCGTGATCCTGGTCGCCGTCGGCGTGCGCGGGTTCCTCGGCCGGATCGCGGTCTTCCTCGGCCTCCTGTTCGGCTACCTGCTCTCGTGGCTCTTCGACCGGGTGTTCGGGCAGATCACCTCCCTGGACGCCGCCACACAGGAAGTCACCACCCACTTCCGGGTGAACTGGGACAGCGTCGCCGCGGCCGACTGGCTCGGCTTCCCGCCGCAGAGTGACTTCGCCAACGGAGTGGTCGGCTGGCACCTGCCAAGCTTCAACATCACCTTCGTGCTGCTCGTGCTGCCCGCCGTGATCGCACTCATCGCCGAGAACACCGGCCACGTCAAGGCGGTCGCCGAGATGGTCGACCACGACCTCGACCCGGTGATGGGTCGAGCGATCGCCGCGGACGGTGTCGGGACGATGCTGGCCTCCGCGGTCGGCGGCTCGCCCACCACGACGTACGCGGAGAACATCGGCGTGATGGCGGCCACGAGGGTCTACTCCACGGCGGCGTACTTCGTCGCCGCGCTCGTCGCGATCATCTTCGGACTCTCCCCGAAGTTCGGCGCAGTCGTCGCGGCCACACCCGGCGGCGTGCTCGGCGGCATCACCGTGGTGCTCTACGGGATGATCGGGCTGCTCGGCGCGAAGATCTGGAAGGAGAACCGCGTTGACTTCGCCAACCCGGTCAACCTGGTGCCGGTCGCCGCGGGGATCATCATCGCGATCGGCAACACCTCCCTCCAGGTCACCGACGACTTCGAGCTCTCCGGCATCGCGCTGGGCACGATCGTCACGCTCGTCGGCTACCACCTCGCGCGGGCAGTGGCACCGGCCAGCATGCGCGACGACGGAGCGGTCATCGCCGTCGGGCGCAAGGGTGCCCACCACGACCGGTCAGACGACCGGACCGATCATGCCGATCACCCCGACCACCGCACGCCGGGTCACGAGGTATAGGTGGCTAGCCACAGAAGCGGGCATGGTTACCTACCCACGTGAAGCCTTCCCCGTTCACCTACCACCGTCCGAGCAGCGTGGGCGAAGCAGTCGAGCTCCTGGCTGCCCATGGTGAGACGGGGAAGGTGCTCGCGGGTGGTCAGTCCCTCGTCCCGCTGATGACCATGCGGCTCGCCGCCCCCGAGCACCTCATCGACGTGAACCACATTCTCGAGCTGGACACCGTCGAAGTCGACCAGGACGGCGTCCGGGTAGGCGCTCTCGTGCGGCACTCACGGCTCGAGCGAGATGAGCAGGCGTACGCCGCCGCGCCACTGCTCCGCCAAGGTCTGCGCAACGTCGCGCACCCGACGATCCGCAACAGAGGTACGACGCTCGGCAGCCTGGTCCACGCCGACCCGGCCGCCGAGATGCCCGCGGTGCTGCTCCTCCTCGGCGGCTCCGTCGAGCTGCACTCCGCCGGCGGCTCACGAGAGGTCCAGGCCGCGGACTTCTTCGTCGGACCCATGGAGTCCGCGCTGCGACCAGACGAGCTGGCTGTCGCGGTCAGTTTCCGCAGGCCTCCGCCGGGAAGCGGCTCCTCGTTCGTGGAGATCTCCCGGCGTCATGGCGACTACGCCATGTGCGGGGTCGCCGCGCTAGTCACCACCGACGGCGACCAGGCGATCACCTCTGCGAAGGTCGCGCTGATCAGCGTCGGTGACACCCCGATCCTCGTCGACGTCGGGTCAGCGGTCTCCGGATCGGGCGGCGGGCTCGACGAGGCGGCGCTGCGCGAGGTCGTGGACAGCCACATCGAGCCGGAGTCCGACATCCACGCGACTGCGGAGTACCGTCGCCACCTCGCCCACGTGCTGAGCCGTCGCGCGCTCGACGACGCGCGCCGGTCCCGCCAGCGGGAGCAGGTGGCGTGAATCCCGTCGAGCAGACCGTCTCGGTCACCTTCACCGTCAACGGCACCTTGCAGGTGCTCGACACTCCCCCACGCCGGCTGCTCTCGGATGCACTGCGTCACGACCTTCGGTTCACCGGCACGCACGTCGGCTGCGAACACGGGGTCTGCGGCGCCTGCACCGTGCTCGTGGACGGAGCACCCACCCGCTCCTGCCTGGTGTTCGCGGTCAGCCTCGAGGGTGCGCGGATCACCACGGTCGAGGGGTGTTGCGCCGCGGACGGCGGCATGGGACCAGTCCAGCAGGCATTCCAGGACACCCACGCGCTCCAGTGCGGCTTCTGCACGCCCGGGTTCATCACCACCATCACCGCCTTCCTCGACGAGAACCCAGCACCGGATGCGGATGAGGCGCGCGAGGCGATCGCCGGCAACCTGTGCCGATGCACCGGCTACCAGAACATCGTCGCCGCCGTGCAGCGTGCGGCCCAGCTGCGCCGACCGGTGGTTGAGGAGCGAGCGCAGCGAGCGTCTCGAAACCCCGGGGAGGAGCCGTGACGACCAAGCTGTTCGGGCAGCGGGTGAAACGCTCCGAGGACCCGCGGTTGGTGACCGGCAACGGCCGGTACCTCGACGACCTCGGCCACGACGCGCTCGAGGTCGCGTTCGTGCGCAGCCCGCACGCGCATGCGCGGATCACCGACGTCGACGTCTCGGGCGCACTCGACATCGACGGCCTGGTCGCGATCTACACCTACGAGGACCTCGTCGCGGACGAGTCGACGCAGATGAGTGACCCCCTTCCGCTGCTCATCCCGCACCCGACGCTGACGCACGGGCGCACGCCGTACGCCCTCGCCAACCGCGAGGTGAACCATGTCGGTGAGGCGATCGTGATGGTGGTGGCCACCAACCGATACGTCGCCGAGGACGCTGTCGCGCAGATCCACGTGGACTACGACGTCCTCCCGGCCGTGGTCGGAGTCGCGACCGCGCGCGACGCGGACCACCTCGTGCACGAGGACGTGCCCGGCAACGTCGCCGCGGTCATGGTGCAGCAGACGGGAGATGCGGACGCGGCCGTCGACGCGGCACCCCACTCCCTGGAGCTCGACCTGTCGATCGAGCGCAGCGCGTCGATGCCGATGGAGGGCAAGGGCGTGCTCGCCCGATGGGACGCCGACGACAGCTCGCTGCTGATGCACACCTCGACGCAGACCTCGACCAGCGTCCGGCAGGCGGTCGCGGCCAAGCTCGCCCTCCCGGTCGACCGCGTCGAGGTCGTCACCCCGGACGTGGGCGGCGGGTTCGGGGTGAAGATCGTGCACCCGTGGCCCGAGGAGGTGCTGGTCCCGTGGGCGGCGCGGCGGCTCGGTCAGGCAGTGAAGTGGACCGAGGACCGGCGCGAGCACTTCGTCTCGAGTGCCCACGAGCGTGGGCAGCTGCACCAGGTGCGGGTGGGCTACGACGACGACGGCCGGCTGCTCGGGCTGTCGGTGCGGTTCTGGCACGACCATGGCGCCTACATCCCCTACGGCCTGATCGTGCCGATCATCACCTCCACGCAGCTGCTCGGCCCCTACAAGCCCGGCGCCTACCGGGTCGAGTTCGCCAGCCTCTACACCAACACCGTGATCGTGACCCCCTACCGCGGTGCCGGGCGGCCCCAGGGCTGCTTCGTGATGGAGCGGGTGATGGATGCCATCGCCCAGGACCTCGGCATCGACCGCGCCGTGGTGCGCGAGCGCAACTTCATCAGGCCCGACGAGATGCCGTATGACCAGGGTCTCGTCTTCCAGGACGGCCGTGCGCTCGCCTATGACTCCGGCGACTTCCCGGCGTCCCTGGACAAGCTGCGCAAGCTGGTCGGCTGGGACGACTTCGAGGCGTTCCGCGAGCAGGCAGAGGCCGAGGGTCGGCGGGTCGGGATCGGCCTCGCCTGTTATGTGGAGGGCACCGGGGTCGGGCCCTATGAGGGCGGGCACATCCGGGTCGAGAGCGACGGCTCCGTGGTGGTCTCGACCGGCCTGACCAGCCAGGGTCAGGGGCACCAGACGATGCTGGCGCAGATCGTCGCCGACGAGCTCGGGGTGCCCTTCGAGCGGATCCGGGTCACCACCGGGGACACCCGCCGCTTCAAGTACGCCGTGGGCACCTTCGCCTCACGCACCGCGGTGATGAGCGGCAGCGCGGTGGCGATGACAGCCCGTCAGGTCCGGGAGAAAACGCTCAGGATCGCCGCTGACGCGTTGGAGGCATCCCCCGACGACCTCGAGATCGTCGAGGGACAGGTGCGCGTCAAGGGCGCTCCCACGGCAGCCACCAACACGAGCATCGACCTGGGGACGGTCGCCGTACTCTCCAACCCGCTGCGCTACGCCTTCGACGACGCGACCAAGAAGGCCACGCAGTTCGCCTCCGCCGCCGACCCGAGCAAACCTCCGATCACGCCGGGTGATGCTCCCGGGCTCGAGGGCACCGACTACTACTCACCGACCCAGTCGACCTTCGCCAACGGCATGCACGCGGTGGTCGTGGAGACCGACCCCGACACCTCGGAGATCAAGATCCTCCGCTACTGCGTGGTGCACGACTGCGGCACGATCATCAACCCAATGATCGTCGAGGGACAGATCCACGGTGGCGTTGCGCAGGGGGTGGGCGGCGCGCTCTACGAGCGGATGGAGTACGCCGCCGACGGCCAGCTGCTCAACGCGTCCTACATGGACTTCTTGATGCCCTATGCCACCGAGGTCCCGACCGTGGAGATCGACCACCTGGAGACCCCGTCGCCGCTCAACCCGCTCGGCGTGAAGGGAGCAGGTGAGGCCGGCGTCATCCCCGGATCCGCCGCCATCGCCTCGGCCATCGAAGATGCCGAGGGCATCACGATCCGGAGGATGCCGATCTCCCCGAGCGAGCTGTTCCACCTCCGTCAAGAGCAGGAGAACACCCCATGAAGATCTCCGGAACCTCCAGTCTCACCGCCGACCGCGATGCCGTGTGGCGCGCGCTCACCGACCCGCAGGTCCTGGTGGTGAGCATCCCCGGCTGCCAGCGACTGGAGTCCGTCGGCGAGGACGCCTACACCATGACGGTCAGCGCCGGTGTCGGCTCGATCAAAGGCACCTACGACGGCCGGGTGAGCCTGCACGACCAGCAGGAGCCGAACTCTTTCCGGATGCACGCCAAGGGTGCCGGCGCCCCCGGCACCATCGGAGCCGACGTGCAGGTGCGGCTCGAGCCCAAGAACGGCGGCGGGACCACGTTGACCTACGACGCCGACGCGACCGTCGGCGGGATGATCGGCGGGGTCGGCCAACGCATGCTGACCGGCGTCTCGAAGCGGATGGCTGAGGAGTTCTTCCGCAACGTGGACTCCGCGCTTGCGGGGGCCGCGCCGGCGGGCCTCGCCGACAATGCCGGGGCGGCAGGACCATCCGGCCTCGCTTCGCGAGGCCTCCCGCCAGACCCAGCCACTACCGCCCCGGCATTGTCGGCTCAGCCCGCCGGCACGGCTTCCGTGGGCACGGTTTTCACCGCGCCCGGGGCGACGGCGCGATCGGACGGCGGACCCGGGTTCGTCGTCGGGGTTGCGGTGGGGGCGGGGGCGGCGCTGGTCGGTGCCGTCGTGGGGGCATGGATCGCGGGTCGTAGGCGCTGACGGATGGGCGACCTTCACGTCTACAGCTCGGCTCGCGAGATGGCGCGAGCCGTTGCGGGCAAGGAGATCTCGGCGCGGGAGCTGCTCGACCTCCACCTGGACCGGATCGCCGCGGTCAACCCGGCGGTGAACGCGATCGTGAGTCTCGACGTCGAGCGCGCCCGGGTCGGCGCGGCTGCTGCTGACGAGGCGACCGCTCGCGGCGACGTGGTGGGTCCGCTGCATGGGCTCCCGTTCGCGTTCAAGGACACCCACGCCGTGGCGGGCTGGCGGACGACGTACGGCTCGCCGCTGATGGCGGACAACGTGCCGGACCACGACGACCTGGTCGTCGAGCGGGTCCGGGCAGCGGGCGCGGTCACGATCGGGAAGACCAACGTGCCCGAGTGGGCCGCCGGCTCGCACACCTTCAACCCGATCTTCGGTACGACGAGGAACCCCTACGACCTCACTCGGTCGGCGGGAGGGTCCAGTGGGGGAGCGGCTGCTGCGCTGGCGAGCGGGATGGTCCCGCTCGCCGACGGAAGCGACATGGGTGGCTCGCTGCGCAACCCCGCGTCCTTCTGCAACGTCGTGGGTCTGCGACCCAGCATGGGCAGGGTGCCGTCCTGGCCGACGGCCAACGCCTGGGAGTCGTTGTCGACATCGGGTCCGCTCGCGCGCAGCGTCGCCGACCTCGCACTGCTGCTGTCGGTCATCGCCGGCCCCGACCCACGCACCCCGTGGGCGCTCGAGACACCGGGCGCGGCGTTCGACGCGCCGCTCCGAGACAATCTGCGGGGGACGCGCGTCGCGTTCTCGGTCGACCTCGGCGGCATGTTCGAGGTCGATAATGCGGTCGCAGAGGTCGTAGCTCCGCTAGGTGAGTCGCTGCGCGATACCGGCGCGCTCGTTGAGCACACAGAGCCCGACCTGAGCGGGGCCGAGGAGGTGTTTCGCACGTTGAGGGCTTGGTCCTTCCACCACGCCTTCGGCGCGCTGCTCGAAGAGCACCCGGACGCGTTCAAGCAGTCGTTGGCCGACAACATCCGGGCCGGCTCGCCGCTGACTGGCGAAGACGTCGCTCGTGCCTACGAACAGCGCACGATGTTGACCGACCGGATGCGGCTCTTCTTCGAGGACTACGACGTGCTGGTGCTGCCGGTCGCCCAGGTGCCTCCCTTTCCCGCGGACCAGGAGTACCCCACCGAGATCAACGGGCACCCGCAGGCGACGTACCTGGACTGGATGCGGTCGGCGTACTTCGTCACCGTCACCGGCTGCCCCGCGATCTCCCTGCCGGCCGGTTTCACCTCCGAGGGCTGGCCGGTCGGCCTGCAGATCGTCGCCGCGGCGAACCAGGAGCGAGAGCTCCTCGCCGTCGCGGGCGCCCTCGAGCAGCGCGCTGGTCGACGCAGACCCCGGCTGGACACTCCATGAGCGAGCGCCGACGGATCCGGATCGGCATCGACACCGGCGGCACCTTCACCGACGTGGTGGCGGTGGACGAGGAGTCCGGCGAGATGGCGACCACGAAGACGCCGTCGACCCCGGACGACCCAGCCGAGGGGTTCATGGCCGGCGTGCACAAGGTGCTGGACGTGCTCGGTCTCGGCGGAGACGCAGTGAGCGCCCTCAGCCACGGCACCACGGTCGCCACGAACCAGCTGCTCGAGGGGAAGGTGGAGGACCTCGGCTTCATCACCACCGAGGGGTACGAGTTCGTGCTCGAGATCGCCCGCCAGTCCGTCCCCGACGGCTACGGCAACTCCTACTTCTGGGTCAAGCCGGACCGGATCGTGCCGGTCGACCTCGTCAAGACCGTCCCGGGCCGGCTCAATGTCGACGGCGAGGAGATCCGGCCCTTCGACGAGCCCGCTGCGGCCGAGGTTGCGCGGTGGTTCCGCGACCGTGGCATCGACACGATCGGGGTCTGCTTCCTGCACTCCTACGCCGACGACTCACACGAGCAGGCGATGCGCGGGGTCCTGGCACGCGAGCATCCCGGCGCGACGGTCTCGATCTCGAGCGAGGTGCTGCGGGAGTACCGCGAGTACGAGCGCAGCGTGACCACCCTCGTCGATGCCGCCGTCAAACCCGGCATCCGTCGCTACGTCGAGAACATCTCGTCCCGGTTGGTCGAGCTTGTCGAGACCAGTGATCTCGACAAGCTCGATCACCCGGCCAGAAGGCTCGAGCAACCGGGCGGCGCCAAGGTCGATGACTCGGAGAGCGTCCCGTTCTATGTGATGAAGTCCAACGGAAGTGTGCTCTCGGCCGAGGAGGTCGTGCACCAACCGATCACGACGGTGCTCTCCGGGCCGGCCGCGGGAGCGCTGGGCGCCGCCGTCGTTGCGCGAAAGGCGGGCTTCGCGCAGGTCGTCACCTGCGACGGCGGGGGTACGTCGACCGACGTGAGCGTCGTGATCGACGGGGAGCCGGCGTTGACGACCGAGGGGAGTGTCGGCGCCTTCCCGAGCAAGATCCCGATGATCGACGTGGTGACCGTCGGCGCCGGCGGTGGCTCGGTCGCGTGGATCTCCCCTGAGGGCACCTTGAAGGTCGGGCCGCGCTCGGCGGGGGCGGACCCCGGCCCGATGTGCTACTCGAGGGGAGGCACCGAGCCGACGATCACCGACGCCCACCTGCTGCTAGGGCGGATCCCGCCACACCTGCTGGGCGGTGAGGTGGCTCTCGATGCGGACCTCGCCGGCGGCGGGATCACGAAGCTGGGTGAGGCGCTCGGCATGTCGCCGGAGACGTGTGCCGCCGGGGTGCTCGAGATCTCGGCGTGGAACCAGGCGAACGCGCTGCGACAAGTCACGGTCAGCCGTGGCCTGGACATCCGGGACTTCACGATGGTCTCGTTCGGCGGCTCGGGCTCCCTGCTCGCCTGCCGGCTCGTCGACATCCTCGGCCTCGAGAGCGTGCTCGTGCCAGCTGACCCGGGCAACCTGTCGGCGTACGGGCTGCTCACCGTGGACGTGCGCAACGACTACGTGCAGACGTCGGTGGTGCGCGAGTCGAAGATCGACACCGGCCATCTGCAGCAGGTGTACGACGACCTCACCGAGCGAGCCGCCGCGGCACTCGCGCGGGAGGGCTTCGGCGAGGACGAGCGGCGTTTCCTGCGGACTGCCGATGTGCGCTACTACGGGCAGGCCTACGAGGTGCGCGTCGATGTCGCGGACGCACCGGTCACCGAAGAGGTGGTGGCCGCGGTGGCGGACGCCTTCCACGACGAGCACCGCGCGTTGTACGGCTACGACTTCCGGGGCGACCCAAGGCAGGAGGTGGAGTGGGTGAACCTGCGGGTCAGCGGCGTCGGCCCGATCCGCACCCCCGAGATCCGTGAGGTCCCGCCCGGCTCGGGTGCTCTCGGCGCCCGGACCGGTGTGCGGCAGGTGTACTTCGACGCGTGGGTCGACGCCGACGTCTACGATCGCGACTCGCTCGGCGCCGGCGACACGATCGCCGGCCCGGCGGTGGTGGAGGAGTTCGGCTCCACGGTGCCGCTGCACCCCGGCTTCACCGCGGCCGTTGACACGCACGCCAACTTGCTGATCCGGAGAACGGCATGAGTGCTCTCGACCCGGTGTTGGTGGAGATCGTCGAGGGGTACCTCGCCTCGGTCGAGGAGGAGGTGGAGACCGCCATCGGGCGTACGTCGAGGTCCCCGATGATCCGCGACGCCCACGACTACCGTGCCGGGATCCACGACCGGAGACTGCGCAAGCTCACCGGCCGCTCCTACTCAGCGTTGGTGCATCCCGTCGTGCGCGACTACCCGATCGAGACGATGCGCCCCGGTGACGTCTTCTTCCACAACGACGTCTACCTCTCCGAGGGAGGCATCGGCCACCTCCCGGACCTGTGCGTCACCGCCCCGGTGTTCCACCACGACCCGGATGACAGCGGATCCGGCCCGGAGGTGGTCGCGTTCGTGCAGGCCTTCGGACACCACGACGACATCGGCGGCGCCGTACCCGGTTCGATGCCGAGCAACGCCACCAGCGTCTTCGAGGAGGGACTGATGGTCCCGCCGATCAAGCTGTGGGACGAGGGCGTGCCGTGCGAGCAGGCGCTGAAGATCATGACGCGCAACTCGCGGATGCCCGAGTCGCTGGCGGCCGACCTCGACGCCGAGTGCTCCGCCTGCCTGATGGGTGCGCGCCGGATGGCCGAGCTGTTCGCGCGTTACGGAAAGGAGGCGGTCGAGGCGTGCTTCGACGCGGTGCTGGACAAGACCACGGCGACGTTTCGTCGTGAGATCCTCGCGAAGATTCCGGAGGGCAGCTACACGTGGGAGGACTACGCCGAGCACGACGGCGTCGACGAGCCGCGGCTGCACACGCAGCGGATCACCCTCACCAAGACGGCGGCCGACGACCCGGCGGGGGAGCGTCTGGTGCTCGACTTCGACGGCACCGGGCCGCAGGCGAAGGGGCCGATCAACCACTGCGGGGACTACGCGGACGGCAACTTCCTGAAGAAGTGGCTCGCCCCGGTGCTGCGCAACCTGGCCGAGAGCCCCGAACGAATGGCCGAGCTGGACGTGAACGAAGGCGTGGTGCCGTTGATCGAGATGCGCTTCCCGCCCAAGGGGACACTGCTGACGCCCGAGTTCCCGGCGCCGACGAACGCGCGCACTTTTGTGATCCTGCGGCTGCTCGGCGTGCTCGCCGGTGTGGTGGCCAAGGCGGTCGACGGGCAGATGCCGGCAGACCAGGAGACGATCCGCTACACCGGTGTCTACGGCAACGACCGCGACGGCGTGCCGTACCTGATGCGCGAGGTCCTCGGCGGCGGATCCGGCGGGCGCCCGTACGCCGACGGCGAGGACACGATCCACGTCGTCCCCGACTCCCGCAACCTGCCGAGTGAGTTCTCGGAGTCGCGCTTCCCGTTCCTGGTCGAGCGGCTCGGGCTTGCCGTCGACAGCGGCGGCGCCGGACGCTACCGCGGGGGTCTCGGCTACGACAAGCACATCCGCATGCTCGAGGACGCGCACTTCATGTCGATCGCGGACCGCTCGATCCTGTCCTGTTGGGGCCTTCGTGGCGGCAAGGCCGGCCTGCCTTTCTCGGTCACTATCGACCCCGGTGGCCCGCGGGAACGCGCCGTCGACGCCCTGGCCGATGCGGAACCGGTGCGCGCCGGCGAGGTGATCCGGATCCGCACCACCGGTGGTGGAGGCTGGGGCGACCCGCTGGAGCGTCCCTACGCGGAGGTGCTCCGCGACGTCCTCTGCGGGAAGGTCTCGCCCGAGGCAGCTCGGGAGCAGTACGGCGCCGTGGTCACCGGGTCCGCGGACGCGGTGGAGGTCGACGAACCTGCGAGTGAGAGTCTGCGATCAGAGATGCGAGCGTCCCGCGGAGACGAGCCCTTCTTCGACCGCGGACCCGGCTATGCCATCCTCTCCGGCGGAGCCAGCGCCGCAGAGGTCGACTGGCGATGACAGCACAACCGATGGAGGTGAAGACAGATGAGACTGCTTCTCGCGCTGGGTGGCAACGCGCTTGCCGCGGACGACGGGCGCGTGCGGCCGCAGGACCAGATCGAGGCGGCGCGAATCGCGATGAACAGCGTTGCCGACCTGCTCGGCCGCGACGTCGAGGTGGTCCTCACCCACGGCAACGGTCCGCAGGTCGGGAACCTGTTGGTGAAGAACGAGATCGCGGCGCACGTCGTACCTCCGGTGCCGTTGGACTGGTGCGGCGCCTCGACCCAGGCGACCCTCGGCTTCGTGCTGATGGAGGCGCTCGACGACGCGTTGCGACGGCGCGGTTCGAAGACCCGGTGCACGACGATCGTGACGCGCACCCGGGTCGACGGGAAGGACCCCGGGTTCGACAAGCCCACCAAGCCGATCGGTCGCTATCTCCCGGAGGAGGAGGCAGCCCGACTCATCAAGCACGGCGAGAGGTGGGAGGAGCGGGGTGAGAAGGGCTGGCGCCGGGTGGTCGCATCCCCGGAGCCGCTCGAGATCCTCGACGCGGCCGCGGTCAAGTCGCTGGTCGACGCCGGCTTCGTCGTCGTGGCCAACGGTGGGGGTGGCATCCCGGTGGTCCGCGAGCCCGAGGGCCTTCGCGGGGTCGAGGCCGTCATCGACAAGGACCTCGGGGCCGCGCTGCTGGCGAAGACCGTCGATGCGGAGGTGCTGGTGATCGCCACCGATGTGCCCGCCGCCGTCCTCCGTTTCGGCAAGCCCGACCAGAAGACACTCGGCCGGGTCTCGGTCACTGAGATGCGCCGGCACGCGCGCGAGGGTCACTTCGGCAGCGGGTCGATGGGTCCCAAGGTCGAGGCCGCCTGCCGGTTCGTCGAGGCCGGGGGCACCCACGCCGTGATCACCAACCTCGACAACATCGAGGCCGCCGTCGCCGGCGGGGCCGGCACCGTCGTCGTACCAGATCCCGACCGTGGTTGAGGAGGGCGAGGAACGAGCCCGTCTCGAAACCCACCTCCAACGGAAGGAGCGTCATGCCTGAAGCGATCGAGGTCCGCAAGATCCCCCTGCTGCACGTCTCCGACGCCAGCGGCCTTGCCGACCTCGTCGACTCCGGC
>Ga0136622_10000110_pt1 | contig 29250 bp, 30 predicted proteins | sample AntDrymUQ4482106_2_FD_104803 | JGI IMG/M metagenome (GOLD analysis project Ga0136622, IMG submission 104803) | Polar desert sand microbial communities from Dry Valleys, Antarctica - metaG UQ448 (21.06) | ecosystem: Environmental > Terrestrial > Soil > Desert | place: Antarctica: Dry Valley...
CGTCCGAGGTAGAACCGCTGCAGACGCCGCGCAAGTAGGCCGACGGCCGGCCCCAGCGGCGCCAGGGGTCTCAGCCCTGCCGCGGCCCCGGGAAGCGTGCTCGCATGCTGTCAGAGACCGCGCAGAAGGCCGAGGACACGCTCATCCACGTGCTGTGGATCAACGCAGGTCTCAGTTGCGACGGGGACTCCGTCGCGCTGACCGCCGCGACCCAGCCCAGCATCGAGGAGATCGCCCTCGGCGCCCTGCCCGGATTGCCCAAGATCGCGGTGCACTGGCCGCTCATCGACTTCGAGTCCGGCCCCAACGGCGGCGCCGACGACTTCCTGGAGTGGTTCTTCAAGGCCGACCGCGGCGAGCTCGACCCGTTCGTCCTGGTGGTCGAAGGGTCGATCCCCAACGAGAAGCTGCACGACGAGGGCTACTGGTGCGGGTTCGGCAACAACCCGGCGACCGGGCAGCCGATGACCACCAGCGAGTGGCTGGACCGGCTCGCGCCCAAGGCCACCGCGATCGTCGCGGCCGGCACCTGCTCGACGTACGGCGGCATCCACGCGATGGCCGGCAACCCGACCGGCGCCATGGGTGTGCCGGACTACCTCGGCTGGGACTGGAAGTCCAAGGCCGGCATCCCGATCGTGTGCGTGCCCGGCTGCCCGGTCCAGCCGGACAACCTGTCCGAGACGCTGACCTACCTGCTCTACATGGCGACCGAGCAGGCGCCGATGATCCCGCTCGACGACGCGCTGCGCCCGACTTGGCTGTTCGGCCAGACCGTGCACGAGGGCTGTGACCGCGCCGGCTACTACGAGCAGGCCGACTTCGCCACCGAGTACGGCTCGCCCAAGTGCATCGTCAAGCTGGGTTGCTGGGGGCCGGTGGTGAAGTGCAACGTCCCCAAGCGCGGCTGGATCAACGGTATCGGTGGCTGCCCCAACGTGGGCGGCATCTGCATCGGCTGCACGATGCCCGGCTTCCCGGACAAGTTCATGCCGTTCATGGACGAGCCACCCGGCGGGAAGCTCTCGACGACCGCGGTCGGCCTGTACGGCACCGCGATCCGCAGCCTGCGCTCGGTCACCAGCGCAACCCTGGACAAGGAACCGAAGTGGCGGCACACGGGGAGGGAGCTGACCACCGGCGCCACCCGCACCTGGTAGTCACCGACCGCACCCCGCCAACCACTCCAGAAGGGCGACGATGACCTCGACCATCCCGAACCCCACCAGCAAGACGGAAGGCAGAGACGGCCTCGTCGAGATGGCGTGGGACCCGATCACCAGGATCGTGGGCAGCCTCGGCATCTACACCAAGATCGACTTCAAGCAGAAGGAGGTCGTCGAGTGCCACAGCACCTCGTCGATCTTCCGCGGCTACTCGATCTTCATGAAGGGCAAGGACCCCCGCGACGCGCACTTCATCACCAGCCGCATCTGCGGCATCTGTGGGGACAACCACGCCACCTGCTCCTGCTACGCCCAGAACATGGCCTACGGCGTGAAGCCGCCGCACCTGGCCGAGTGGATCGTCAACCTCGGCGAGGCCGCGGAGTACATGTTCGACCACAACATCTTCCAGGAGAATCTGGTGGGGGTGGACTACTGCGAGAAGATGGTGGCTGAGACCAACCCCGGTGTGCTGGAGCGGGCCAACTCCACCGAGGCGCCGCAGGCCGGCGAGCACGGCTACCGCACCATCGGCGACATCATGCGCTCGCTCAACCCGTTCACCGGCGAGTTCTACCGCGAGGCGTTGCAGGTCAGCCGCTCCGCCCGGGAGATGTTCTGCCTGATGGAGGGCCGCCACGTGCACCCCTCAACGCTCTACCCGGGCGGGGTCGGCACGGTCGCGACCATCCAGCTGATGACCGACTACCTGACCCGGCTGATGCGCTACGTCGAGTTCATGAAGAAGGTCGTGCCGATGCACGACGACCTCTTCGACTTCTTCTACGAAGCGCTGCCCGGATACGAGCAGGTCGGCCTGCGACGGACGCTGCTCGGCTGCTGGGGATCCTTCCAGGACCCGGAGCACTGCAACTTCGAGTACAAGGACATGACCAACTGGGGACGCAAGATGTTCGTCACCCCCGGTGTCGTCGTCGACGGCAAGCTGGTGACGACGGATCTCGTCGACATCAACCTCGGCATCCGGATCATGCTCGGCTCGTCGTACTACGACGACTGGGACGGCCAGGAGATGTTCGCCAAGTTCGATCCCCTGGGCAACCCGGTCGACCGGCGCCACCCCTGGAACCAGCACACCAATCCCAGGCCGCAGAAGCGCGACATGGACGACAAGTACAGCTGGGTGATGTCGCCCCGCTGGTTCGACGGCAAAGACAACCTCGCGCTCGACACCGGCGGCGGCCCGTTGGCGCGACTGTGGTCGACCGCGCTGGCCGGGCTCGTCGACATCGGCTACGTGAAGTCGACCGGCACCAGCGTGCAAATCAACTTGCCCAAGACGGCTCTGAAGGGGCCGTCCACGATGGAGTGGAAGATCCCCACCCACGGGAGCAACACGATCGAACGCAACCGGGCCCGCACCTACTTCCAGGCTTACGCCGCAGCTTGCGCACTGCACTTCGCCGAGCAGGCGCTGGTCGAGATCCGCGCCGGGCGAACGAAGACCTGGGAGCAGTTCGAGGTGCCCGACGAGGCCATCGGGTGTGGCTTCACCGAGGCGGTCCGTGGGGTGCTGAGTCACCACATGGTGATCCGCGACGGCAAGATCGCCAACTACCATCCGTACCCGCCGACCCCATGGAACGCTAGCCCGCGCGACTCTTACGGCACCCCGGGACCGTACGAGGACGCCGTGCAGGGGCAGCCGATCTTTGAGGAGAACGACCGGGAGCACTTCAAGGGCATCGACATCATGCGTACGGTGCGCAGCTTCGACCCGTGCCTGCCCTGCGGGGTGCACATGTACCTCGGTGACGGCAAGACCCTGGAGAAGGTCCACTCACCCACGCAGTCCGTCACCGGCGAGTAGCCGGCGCTGATGGCGCCGGACGACGCCGATACCCCGCCGCCCGACCACCTCCGGGCGGCGGGTGACCGGATCCAGACACTGCTGGACGCCAGCGCAGCCGGGGGCGTCGTGGCCAGGGAGCGGGCCGAGGAGTTGGTGCGCTCGGTCACCGACCTGTACGGCGCCGGGCTGCAACGGATCCTCGCTGTGCTGCGCGAAAGCGGCAGGATGGACGAGGCGCTGATCGGCCGGCTGGTCGACGACGACCTGGTCGCCAGCCTGCTGCTGGTGCACGGGCTGCACCCGCACGACGTCAGCACCAGGGTGGAGGCGGCGCTGGAGAGCGTCCGGCCCTACCTCGGCTCGCACGGTGGGGACGTCGAGCTGGTGGGGGTGTCGGACGAGGGAGTGGTCCGCCTGCGGCTGCTCGGTAGCTGCGACGGCTGCCCGTCGTCGTCGGTCACGCTGAAGCTCGCGGTGGAGGAGGCGGTGCAGGGGGCGGCGCCCGAGACCACCTCGATCGAGGTCGACACCGACACAGCCGACGCGGGCGCGGGCGCCTTGATCCCGGTCGACTCGCTGCGCCTGCGGCTCACCGAACCAGATCCGCTCGAGGAGGCGGTCTGGCACCCGGTCCCGGAGCTCGCCGACCTGTCGCCCGGTGAGCTGGCGGGCTTCGCTGTCGCTGACCTGTCGGTGTTCGCCTGTCGGGTCGGACGCGACGTGCTCGTGTTCCTGGACCGTTGCGGGCGGTGCGGGCAGAGCTTCGCGGGGGCCAGCCTCGCCCGTCGATTGGGGGGGGCCGCGGACGCGCCGCTGCTGCGCTGCCCCACCTGCCATACCCACTACGACGTCCGCCGGGCCGGGGTCAGCGTCGACGCCGACGACACAGGTACGGCCGGCGACCCGCCGCCGCACCTCGACCCGCTGCCGCTCCTCGTCCGTGATGGCGTGCTGCAGGTCGCCGTCCCCGTGCCGGTGCCGTCGTGAACGTGGTCGACCCCTCGACGCTCGCGGTGCTGCGCCGGATCAGCTCGAACCGGCCCCGCCCGCAGGTCGGTGAACGGTGCGAGATGTGCGCCGAGGCGATCGCCGACCAGCACCAGCACGTGGTGGACCGGGAGAACCGGGCGTTGATGTGCACCTGCCGCGGCTGCTACCTGCTGTTCACCGCCGAGGACGCCGAGCTGCGCTTCCGGGCGGTGCCGGACCGCTACCTGTCCTTCGGCGACCTCGACCTCGGGCCCGGGCAGTGGGACGCGCTGGAGATCCCGGTGGGGCTGGCCTTCTTGTTCCGCAACTCCCGGCAAGACCGCACGATCGCGTTCTACCCCGGACCGGCCGGCGCGACGGAGTCCGAGCTGCCCCTGGACGCGTGGCAGGTTGTGTCGGCGGCGAACCCCGGCCTGTGCGTGCTGGCCCCCGACGTCGAGGCGCTGCTGATCAACGTTCCCGAGCGGAGCGGGACGGCGACCTGCCACCTGGTGCCGATCGACTGCTGCTACGAGCTGATCGGCCGGCTGCGCCGGGTCTGGCGCGGGTTCGACGGCGGCAGCGACGCCCGGGCCGAGCTGGCCGGGTTCTTTGCCATGGTGGCGGAGCGCAGCCGCCCCGCCACCGCCGCGCGCACCGACCGGGTCTCACCATGACCGGCTCCATGACCGACCTGGAGTTCACGGTCGTCGACATCTTTCCCGAGCACTACGCCGCGGCCCCGCAGCTGACCGTCCGGCTGCGCATCGAGGAGTGCAGTGGCGCGGTCGTGCACGCCATGGCGCTGCGCTGCCAGGTCAAGATCGAGGCCCAGCGGCGCAGCTACTCGGCCGAGGACGAGCTGGGCCTGCTCGACCTGTTCGGGTGGCGGGACCGTTGGCAGGACACCCTGCGGCCGTTCCTCTGGATGCAGGCGCAGGCCCTGGTGCAGGGGTTCACCGGGGTCACCGAGGTCGACCTGGCGCTCCCGTGTACCTATGACTTCGATGTCACCGGCTCGAAGTACCTGCACGCGTTGCGTGACGGCGTCGTCCCGGTGCGCTTGCTGTTCACCGGCACCGTCTTCACCAAGGGCATCACCGGCTTCGGGGTCGAGCAGGTGCCTTGGGACCGCGAGGCTGCGTATGACCTGCCGGTGGCCGCCTGGCGGGAGATGATGGACCAGTACTTCCCGAGCACCGGGTGGCTGCGCCTCGACCACGACACCATGCGGGAGCTGGCCCACTTCCGCGCCACGCAGGGCCTGACCACGTGGGAGGAGACGTTCGCGGCGCTGCTGCAGCGGTCGGGGCTGTCTGCGTCTGGGGAGGGCGTGCCGTGAGCCTCGACCTGGCCCGTGCGGTCGCCGACGCCGTCCTGTACGAGGGCTACCTGCTCTACCCGTATCGCGCGACGTCGCGCAAGAACCAGGTGCGCTGGCAGTTCGGTGTCCTCGGCCCGGTCGGTGCCGCCGTGGCGGGGGTGGGCGAGGAGCCCGCGATGGCGGTGGAGACCTTGCTGAGCGGCGCTCCGGATGCACGAGTCACCGGGCACCTGCGCTTCCTCCAGCTGCAGTTGCGGGAGGCCCAGTGCGCATTCCCGGGCCTGGGTCCCGAAAGCTTCTCGCCGGTCGAGGAGCTGACGATCGGGTCGACGAGCTGGCTGACCTGGGACGAGGCTGTGCCGCACGAGGTTGCCCTGGCCACCTGCCGGGTCGGCGACCTCGACCAGGAGACGGTCCTGGCCGTCGACGTCCCCGGTGGCGAGGACGTGGAGGAGCTCAGCGCCGACGACGGCTCCGTGGTCGGCCGGCTCGTACGTCGCCGGTGGCCGCTGAGCGCCGAGGTGCGCCTCAGCGGTACCGCCGACTCCGGCGCCACCCGGCTGCGGGTGGCGGTCGACAATGTCACCGCCACGGCGGGGGGGCCGGACAAGGCGGTGCTCGATAAGGACGGTGCGATCCGGCAGTCGTTCATCGGCGCCCACCTGCTGCTGGTGGCCGAGGGCGCGGAGTTCGTCTCGCTGCTTGACCCGCCCGACGGCCTGGCCGAGGCGGCGGGCCGCTGCGAGCAGCACCGGTGCTGGCCGGTGCTGGCGGGCCCGCGCGGCAGCGCCCGCGTCGTCCTCGGGTCGCCGATCATCCTGTACGACCACCCGGAGGTGGCTGAGCAGAGCGCCGGCGAGCTGTTCGACTCCACCGAGATCGACGAGATCCTCACCCTGCGGGTGATGACGCTCACCGATCAGGAGAAGGCCGAGGCCCGCGCGACCGACCCCCGGGCCGCTCAGATCATCGACCGCTGCGAGCAGATGACCCCCCAGCAGATGCAGCAGCTGCACGGCATCCTGCGCGACGTCGACCTCGCCGAGCTCGCCGACCTCCCGGTGCTGACCGAGCCGCCCGACCCCACCGACCTGTCCGGCACCGTCGGCTTCACCGACGAGGTGCCGTGGTGGGACCCGGCCGTCGACGGCGACGTGCAGCCGGAGACGGACGTCGTGATGATCAGCGGCCTGCCGGTGTCCAGTGGGAGCCTGGTGCGGATCCACCCGAGCCGGCGTGCAGACGCGCACGACATGTTCTTCGCCGACCAGGAGGCGCGGGTCACCGCCGTGCACCGTGACGTCGACGGCAACACCCACGTCGCGGTCGTGCTTCGCGACGACCCGGCCGCCGACATGCACGAGTGGTACGGGCGCTACCTGTACTTCGCCCCGGACGAGCTCGAGCCGCTGCCCCCGGACCCACCATGATGACAGCCCGGGTGTGCTGACCAACCAACCGAAGGAGGAGTCCTGATGAGAGGCCTCGGCAAGGCCACCGCGGTAGTGCTGACGGCGGGCGCGGTGGGCGCGCTGGTCGTCGGCGTGTTGTCGGTGCCGGACATCAAGCGATACCTGAAGATCCGACAGATGTGAGAGGGGCAGCCATGACCAACGCACCGCGGGACAACACCGAGGAGGAGCCGCAGGAGGCGCGCGGGGCCCCAGGTTCACGCGACACCGGCAGCGACGAGCCAGGCGGCGGCCCGGTGGACCGCCCGTCCGGCGGTTCCGACGAGGAGAGCGACACGTCAGTGAACCCGCAGGGCTCGGGAGACGACGCACCGGACCTGCCAACTGGAAGCTGAGGAGGGACGCGATGAGCACAGCAGGCGACGACGACCGAGACCTGCCGCCGTACGACGACAGGCAGAAGGGCGCAGATGTCGACCAGACCGGCAGCCACCGGGAGGGCGCTCGCGTCGGGGGGGCCACCGGGCCGGTGGAGGACGACGAGATGAAGGATCCCGAGCCGGAGAGCACTCCGGGTGGCCGCACAGCCTCGCCCGCTGACGAGCAGCCGGCCGCGGACATGCCCGAGAACGAGCCGAGCGACCCGGGCACCGGACCCGCTCACGAGCCCGGCACCGGGCGCGCAGAGAACCGCGGGAGCTGAACGCACAGTGAACGGGCTCGGATGAGCGGCGTGCTGGTGGCGGGGATCGGCAACATCTTTCTCGGCGACGACGGATTCGGGCCGGAGGTGGCCCGTCGGATCACCGCCGAGCCCGCCGAGGTGCCCCGGGGGGTGCGGGTGGTCGACTACGGGATCCGGGGGGTGCACCTCGCCTACGACCTGCTCGACGGCGTGGATGCGCTCGTGCTCGTCGACGCGCTCCCGGGGTCGGACCCACCTGGCACGGTGTCGGTGCTCGAGGTGGGCCGCGACGACTTTCCGATCGCAGGTGCGCTCGGCGTAGACGCCCACGACCTGCACCCGACGGCCGTGCTGGCCAGCGTCGAGCAGATGGGCGGTGAGCTGCCGCCCACCTACGTCGTCGGTGTGCAGCCGGAAGGCGTCGACGAGGGTATCGGCCTGTCCGCGCCGGTGGCGGCCGCCGTGGACGGCGCTGTCGCGGCGGTCCGACGGCTGGTGTGCGAGCTTGTCGCCAATCGGACGCTTGTCGCCGATCGGACGGGGGCGCAGTCATGTGCCTAGGGATCCCGGGCCAGGTAGTGGAGCTCGTCGACGGGTACGCCGACCAGCTGGCCCTCATCGACGTGGTTGGCGCGCAGCGGCAAGTCAACGTCGGGATGCTCGACAAGACCCCCGAGCCGGGCCAGTGGGTGCTCATCCACATGGGATTCGCGATCGAGGCGGTCGACGCCCACGCCGCCGCCACGGCACTGTCCGGGCTGCAGATGATGGGCAGCGGCACCCCTGACGACGACACCCGCGCCGGCCCGTGAGAACCGTCCGCGTCCGCCGCAGGGTCCGGGTGACCGGCGTCGTCCAGGGCGTGGGCTTCCGGCCGTTCGTCTACGTGACCGCCACCCGGCTCGGGCTGGCCGGCTCGGTGCACAACGACTCCGCCGGCGTGGTGGCCGAGGTCGAGGGCGCGGGCGAGGCGGTACGCCGGTTCGTCGTCGCCATGCGGGACGAGGCGCCGGCGCTGGCGAGCGTCGAGGACGTGGTCGTCCAGGCGCTGCCCACCACCGCAGGGACCGGCTTCACGATCGAGGAGTCCGCCCGCGAAGGCGGCGGCCGTACCCTGGTCGGAGCCGATGTGGCGACCTGTGCCGAGTGCGCCGCCGAGCTGGCCGACCCCTCCAACCGGCGCTACCGGCACCCGTTCATCTCCTGCACCCAGTGCGGGCCGCGGTTCACCATCATCACCGGGCTGCCGTACGACCGGCCGCAGACCACCATGGCCGGTTTCGCGATGTGCGCGGCCTGCGCCGGCGAGTATGCCGACGCGACCGACCGGCGCTTCCACGCCCAGCCGATCGCCTGCCACGACTGCGGTCCGAGCCTGGAGCTGGTGCGGCCCGGCGCCGAACCGGTTGAGGGCGACGGTGCCGTGCAGACAGCCCGAGCCATGCTTGCCGCCGGCCAGATCGTGGCCGTCAAGGGCATCGGCGGATACCACCTGGCCTGCGACGCCTCCGACGACGCCGCGGTCCGCGAGCTGCGGCGGCGCAAGCAGCGCGGCGACAAGCCGTTCGCGGTGCTTGTCGCCGACACCGCCGCGGCCCGCCGTCTGGTCGAGGTCGACGATGCCGAGCTCGCCGTGCTGACAGGCCGGCAGCACCCGATCGTGCTGCTCGCCAAGCGCTCCGGCGGGTACTTGTCCGATGCCGTCTCGCCCGGCAACCCCGACCTCGGGGTGCTGCTCCCGTACACGCCGCTGCACGTGCTGTTGATGGGGTTGCCGGGCGACCCGCCCGGCCCCGCTGCGCTGGTGCTGACGTCGGGGAACCTCGGCGGCGAACCGCTGTGCTTCGACGACGAGGACGCCCGGGTCCGGCTCGCCCCGCTGGTCGACGGGTGGCTGAGTCACGACCGCCCGATCCACGTCCCCTGTGACGACGCGGTGACCCGGGTGGTGGACGGGATGGAGGTACCGGTGCGCCGCTCGCGGGGGTATGCACCGGTGCCGATCGCGCTGCCGTTCGACGTGCCGCCCACACTGGCCGTCGGCGCCGACCTCAAGAACACCTGTTGCGTGGCTGAGGGTCGCTACGCCTGGTTGAGCCAGCACGTCGGGGACATGGACGACCTGGCCACCTTGGAGGCCTTCGGTGCGAGCGAGCGGCACCTGCGCGCACTGACCGGTGTCGAGCCCCGGGTTGTGGTCGCCGACGCGCACCCGGGTTACCGGTCGGCGGGCTGGGCGCGACGGCACGCCGGTTCCCGGCCGGTCCGCACCGTGCAGCATCACCATGCACACGTGGCTGCGGTGATGGCCGAGCACGGTCTCGACGGTCAGGAGCCGGTGATCGGGATCGCCCTCGACGGGACCGGCTACGGAACCGACGGCGCCATCTGGGGCGGCGAGCTGCTGGTTGCCGACTACAAGGGCTTCACCCGGGTGGCGCACCTGGGCTACGTCGACCTGCCGGGCGGTGACGCCAGCGTGCACCGGCCGTACCGGATGGCGCTGGCCCACCTGGCGGCCGCCGGGGTGCCCTGGACGGTCGGGCTGCCCCCGGTCGACGCGTGCCCTCCGGGAGAGCTGCGGGTCCTCCGTCACCAGGTCGACACCGGGTTCGGGTGCGTGCCTACCTCCAGCATGGGCCGGCTCTTCGACGCGGTGTCGTCGCTGCTGGGGGTGCGACACCGGGTGGACCACGAGGCGCAGGCGGCGATCGAGCTCGAGGGTCTGGCCCGGCGGGCCGGACCCGACGGCGCGCCGTACGGCTTCGCTCTCCGGGCTCACACGGCCACCGGCCCGGCCGTCGTCGACGCCGGACCGGTCGTCCGCGCCGTCGTCGACGACCTGCGGGCGGGCGTGACCGCGGTGACGGCGGCCGCCCGCTTCCACGCCTGCGTGGCCGAGCTCGTACGGTCCCTCGCCGGCCTGGCGCGAGCGCGGACCGGCCTGGACACCGTCGTCCTGGGTGGCGGCTGCTTCGCGAACGCACTGCTGCTGTCGTCGGCGCGCCGGTTGCTGCAAGAACGCGGCTTCACGGTCTTGTGCCCGCACCACCTCCCCCCCAACGATGGCGGCATAGCCCTCGGGCAGGTCGTCGTCGGCTCCCAGAGCTGAAGGAGTAGCCATGTGTCTCGCAGTCCCCGGCCGGGTCCTCGCGCTGAGCGAGAAGGACGGCACCACCATGGCCGAGGTCGACTTCGGCGGAGTGCGCAAGGACGTCTGCTGCCAGTACGTCCCGGACGTCGCAACCGGGGACTACGTGATGGTCCACGTGGGCTTCGCCATCCAGATGCTCGACGAGGAGTCGGCACTGAGGACGCTGGCGGAGTTCGACAACCTCGGCATCCTCGAGGAGGAGTTCGGCGACCAGTTCGCCCTGGCCGCACAGCAGGCGGGCCTGGACGAGCCGGCCCGTGACACCGAGCAAAGCACTGACCGGGAAGGAGTCAGCGGATGAAGTACCTCGACGAGTTCAGCAACCCCGAGCTGGCCGGAAAGCTGGTCGACCAGATCCACGCCTTGACCACCGAGGACTGGGCGATGATGGAGGTCTGCGGGGGGCAGACGCATTCGATCATCCGGCACGGCATCGACCAGCTGCTGCCGGCCGGGATCGAGCTGATCCACGGCCCCGGCTGCCCGGTGTGCGTGACCCCGCTGGAGATGATCGACAAGGCACTGGCCATCGCCCAGCAGCCCGGGGTGATCTTCTGCTCGTTCGGCGACATGCTGCGGGTCCCGGGCAGCAGCAACGACCTGTTCCGGATCAAGAGCGCCGGTGCCGACGTACGGGTGGTCTACTCACCGCTGGACGCGCTCAACCTGGCGCGCGCCAACCCCGACCGGGAGGTGGTGTTCTTCGGTATCGGCTTCGAGACCACCGCGCCGGCCAACGCCATGACCGTCTACCAGGCGCAGCGGCTCGGGGTCCCCAACTTCTCCCTGCTGGTGTCACACGTGCTGGTGCCCCCGGCGATCGCTGCGATCATGGAGTCGCCGACGTGCCGGGTCCAGGCGTTCCTCGCAGCCGGCCACGTGTGCAGCGTGATGGGCACCAGTGAGTACCCACCGCTGGCCGCGAAGTACGAGGTGCCCATCGTGGTGACCGGCTTCGAGCCGCTCGACATCCTGGAGGGCATCCGCCGCACCGTCATCCAACTGGAGTCGGGGCGCTACGAGATGGAGAACGCCTACCCGCGGGCGGTGCGCGACGAGGGAAACCCGGCGGCCATGGCCATGCTGCGGGACGTGTTCGACGTGACCGACCGCACCTGGCGCGGGATCGGAATGATCCCTGGCAGCGGGTGGCGGCTGTCGCAGCGGTACGCGGCCTTCGACGCCGAGGAGCGGTTCTCCGTCTCCGACATCCACACCGCGGAATCGACGATCTGCCGCTCTGGCGAGGTGCTGCAGGGGCTCATCAAGCCGCACGAGTGCGCGGCGTTCGGCAACGAGTGCACGCCGCGCAAGCCCCTCGGCGCGACGATGGTGTCGTCCGAGGGCGCCTGCGCCGCATACTTCTCGTACCGGCGGATGGAGCTGCCCGTGGTGGACGCGCCAGCGCAGGCACCGGCGCAGGCACCGGCGCAGGCGCCCGCGGAGACGCCCGTGGGGGCGGGCAGCCGTGGCTGAAGCCGGTCTGGACTTCGACAGCTGGGTCTGCCCGGCCCCGCTGCGGGACTCCCCGACCATCGTGATGGGCCATGGCGGCGGTGGCGCGCTGTCGGCCGAGCTGGTGGAGCACCTGTTCCTGCCCGCCTTCGGCGCCGCTGCGCATAGCGGGCTGGGCGACTCGGCGGTCGTCGACGTGGGTTCGGTCCGGCTGGCGTTCTCGACCGACTCGTACGTCGTCCGGCCGATGTTCTTCCCCGGTGGCACGATCGGCGACCTCGCGGTGCACGGGACGGTCAACGACCTGGCGATGGCCGGTGCGAATCCGCTGGTGCTGTCCACCGCCTTCATCCTCGAGGAGGGCACGGCGCTGTCCGACATCGGCCGGGTGGCCGAGGCGATGGGGGCCGCGGCAAGCGCCGCTGGCGTCCGGCTGGTCACCGGTGACACCAAGGTCGTCGACTCCGGCCACGGCGACAAGGTGTTCGTCAACACCGCCGGGATCGGACTGGTCCCGGACGGTGTCGATCTGCGCCCTGACGCGGCGCAGGTCGGGGACAGCGTCATCGTCAGCGGTGACATCGGGGTGCACGGGGTGGCGGTGATGAGCTGCCGCGAGGGGCTCGAGTTCGACACCCTGGTCGAGAGCGACACCGCACCGCTGCACGGGCTGGTGGCGGTGATGCTGGCGACCGGTGCCCGGTTGCGGGTGCTGCGGGACCCCACCCGAGGTGGGGTGGCTGCGACGCTCAATGAGATCGCGTCGGCGTCGAAAGTCGGCGTCGAGCTGAACGAGCGGCAGCTGCCGATCCCGCAGCCGGTGGCCGACGCCTGTGGGCTGCTCGGCCTGGACCCGCTGTACGTGGCGAACGAGGGCAAGCTGGTCTGCTTCGTCGCCGCGGACGATGCCGAGCTGGTGCTGGACGCCATGCGCCGACACGAGCACGGCAAGGGGGCCGCCGTCATCGGCACCTGCGTCGACGCGCACCCCGGGATGGTCGTGGCCCGCACCGGGCTCGGCGGCACCAGGGTGGTCGACCTGCCACTGGGCGAGCAGCTGCCCAGGATCTGTTGAGTGGCCGCTCCGAGTGCGACCGGCCGGCGGTCGGGCGCCGCGTTGTTCGCCGGCTATGCGTTTCCTCCCAACGAGCTGGGCTACTGCGGCCCGGACGGCTCGTCGGTGCTGCTCGAGGGGGGCGCCACCGGTGACCTCGACACCGAGGTGGCTCGTCGGGCCCGGCTTTTCGACGGCGCCTGGCCGTACCTGGAGCTGATCGCCGCCGCCACCAGGATCGCCGATCCGCTGGACCCGCGAGTGGTGCGGGCGTACTGGCTCGGTGGCGACCTGCTCGACCACGTCGACGGCGAGGTGTTCGAGGCTCTGGTGCGCGACAGGTTCGGTGCCCAGCCGGGGGTCATCGAGCGGCTCGACCACGGTCGCGTCGGCGGTAGGATGATCGATGCCGGTGTCATCGGTGCCGGGCCGCACCACGGCTTCCACGTGCTGGTCGTCTACCCGTGGATCGGGCTGCTCGACCGCGGACCGGGGGTGGCCCTGTCGGTGTTGGACAGCTGCCGGGTGCGCTGGGGGCTGGTGGAGTCGGTCGACGGCGACCGGGTGTCGGTGCGCACGCCCGCCTTGCAGCTGACGGGCGGCGAGCTGGTGCTCGGTGCCGAACAGGCCCTGACCGCCCGGTGGGCGGCCGCTGGGCACGCGTTCGTGTCCTCGCCGGAGCCGGGGGAGTGGGTGGCGCTGCACTGGGACTGGGTCTGCGACCGACTGAGCGACGACGCGGTGGTCGAGCTGCGTGGGCGTACCGACCGCCAGCTCGCCGCCGCGAACGCCTGGCTAGCCTCCCGCCACCCGGGCTGACGCCCTCACTTTTCGCGAGGCCCGCCCGCACGACGGTGTGGCGGCCGCCGACGGTGTCGGGGGAGGGGTCAGGGCACAGGGCGGGCCTCGATGCGGACGTCGGTGCCGACCTGGCGCACGTCGACCAGCTCGAGGCGATGGGCGTCGGCGAGCGTGCCGACGCCGCCGCCCTCGAGTGACGCCGGTCCGGAGCCCAGCAGTGCCGGTGCGAGGTAGGCGACAACTCGGTCGACCAGCCCGGCGGCAACCATCGCGCCGGCCAGGCGCGGCCCTCCCTCGAGCAGGACGTGTCGCCGTCCTCGGGTGTACAGACCCCGCAGCAACGCGACCAGGTCCACCCGACCGTCGGCCGCTGTGCCCAGCTCGGCGGCGGTGGCGACCCAGGAGTCCGCCTCGGCGTCCCGAACCCTCGCGCTGGCCGGCGTTCGCCCGGTGGTGTCGGCCACCACGCGCAGCGGCTGCCGTTCGCCCGCGGACCCGTCCGCGGGCCGTACGGTGAGCGCCGGGTCGTCGGCCAGCACGGTACCGACGCCGACGAGGACCGCATCGCACTCGGCCCGCAGCAGGTGGACGTCTGCGCGGGCCTGCTCGCCGGTGATCCAACGGCTGGTGCCGTCGGCGGCAGCAACCCTGCCGTCGAGCGACGTGGCGACCTTCCAGGTCACGTACGGCGACTCACGCCGCACCGCGGTCAGCCAGACCCGGTTGGCCTGCTCAGCGGCCTCGGCCTCAACCCCGATCTCGACCTCGACGCCAGCCGCCCGCAGCACCTGCGCGGCGCCGGCCGCCGGCGGCCAGGGGTCCGCGACGCCGACGACGACCCGGCGTACACCGGCCTCGACCAGTGCCTGCGTGCAGGGGCCGGTCCGTCCGTGGTGCGTGCACGGTGACAGGGTGACCACCGCTGTACCGCCCCGGCCGCGCGAGCCGGCCATGGCCAGCGCGACCACCTCCGCGTGCGGCTGCCCGGCGCGCTCGTGCCAGCCCTCACCGACCACCGCGCCGTCCGGGTCGAGCACGACGCAGCCGACGACCGGGTTCGGCAGGGTGGTGAAACGACCGCGCCCGGCGAGCTCGGCCGCACGTCGCATGGCGCGGCGCTCGGCGGGTTCGCTCACCCGGCGGAGTGTACGGAGGGCCTTCGGTGGGCTGTTCGGTCATCTCCGGAGAATTGTTACTCTACGTGAGTGCAATTGCACACTGTGCGGTGCTACGGTGGCGCCGACCGGACAGCGCGGGGGGCTGCCCGGGACCGGGGGCGCACGGAGCGGCTTCGGCCGCTCCGTGCGCAGCACCGGGTTCCCCGTCCGGTTTCCGCCCTCAGGCCAGGGCGCCCATCGGGTCCCAGGCCGGCAGCCGTACCGGCTCGGCGTCGAGCGCGGACAGCAGCTCGGCCGGCAACCGGTCGCGGTGCACGGCGATCTCGAAGACATACTCGGCGAACCAGCTGTCGTTCATCGTCCAGAAGCCCTTGTCGCCTCGCGACTCACCCCAGCTGTTCTCGACCCGCCACCGACGGGGCACGCCGTCGTCCACGTCGACGCCGGTGAACAGCATGGCGTGGGTCATCAGCGTCGCCCGGTGCAACAGCCGGTCCGCCTTGGTCATCGTGGTCTGGATGTCGTACAGCCCGTCGTAGTCGTACAGCCGCGCGTCCCACAGGCCGAGGCCGGAGTGCGACATCTTGTCGGTGTCGCAGCCGAACCACACCGGCTGCCCGTCGACGAGCGAGTCCATCGTCAGCTGCTTGAGCACATCGGCCTCGACGTTGAGATACACGACCGGCGCCGCACCCACCACGTTGCCGAGGTGCTCGACGGTGTACGTGCGTCCCACCACGTTGTCGGGCCGGGGGTCGTGCACGAGGCACACGTACTCCTCGATCGGGATGTTGACGTACCGCTCGGCGAAGTCCCGCGGCGTCAACCACCCCTCACGGTGGAAGCCGCGGTCCTTGTCCTGCCACTGCCAGTAGACCCGCTCCGGCGGCGTGCCGAGGTGGATGGCCAAGATGCGGTGCACCGTCGACAACACGTCGGTCTTCGTCTCGCGCAGGTCCCCGGCGCCGCGACCCGCCCGGACCTCGGCCCTGAGGTCGCGCGCGCCCTGGCGCAGGACCGTCGACAGCGCCCGGTTCAGCCGGCCGGTGTCCGACGAGGACTGCGTCTCGGGCATGGCGACCTTGGGCACCAGGCCGTGCTTGTTCACCAGGGCGACGAACATGTTCCACTGACCACCGTCCTCGGCCGGGCCGGCCAGCAGGTGCGCGACCGTACGGTCGTCGACGTCGCGGTCGGCGGTCTCGAGGATGGACTCAAGCCAGTGGTTCGCCTTCTCCAGCTTGTCCCAGAACATCAGGTGATTCTGTGAGAACTCGAAGTCCTTCACCCCCAGCGTCCGGGCGGCGCCGACCCGGAGCAGGTTGGCGCCGGCGAACAGCCAGCACCGGCCGCTCTTCTTCTGGTCGGTCACCGTCCAGTCGTCGAGCAGGTGCGACATCGACGGCTCGGTGTGTGTGACCACCGCCCGGTCGAGCGCCACGTCGTCGACCGGCGTGGTCGCGACGGCGTTCTGCAGCAGTCGATAGGTGGGAGTGGCGCCGAAGTCCTTCGCGAATCGTTCCACGGTCGCCTGGTCGAGTGCAGCCGGCATGCGCTCTCCTGTCTCGAAAGGGTGGGGGCGTCCGTGGTCCGCCTGCCACCGACCATAGTCGTGGGCGGGAAAATCGGCGTGACCGAACCGATGGGTCTCGCCAGACTGTCCACCATGGCCGCCGTTCCCGCGCTCAAGCTGCCTGCCGGTTGTGAGGGCAGCGACGTCCGATCGCTGCGGTCGGCCGACGCCGGGGCCGTCGCCGGCCTGACGGCGGCGTACGAGGGCTCAGTCCTCGGAGAGGTGCTGATCGAGCTCGCCGACATCCAGGCGGACTGGCAACGGGCCAGCACCGACCTCGAGCACCTCTCGGTAGGCGTCTTCGAGGCGGGGGAGGAGGCGCACCCAAGGCTGGTGGCCTACGCCGAGCTGGGGCAGGACCAGCGCGTCGAGGCGTGTGTGCACCCGGACCGCTGGGGTCTGGGGCTGGGTACCGCCCTGGTGCGCTGGTCCCGGGCCGTCGCCCGTGAGCGTGGCCTGGAACGGGTCGGCCAGACAGTGCCCGACGCCGACCTCGGGGCACAGAAGCTATTCGCGGTCGAGGGCTATCAGCGCCGCCATACGTCGTGGGTGCTTGCCCTGCCGGCCGAGCAGCAGATCCCGCACCGGCGACTGCCGGACGGCTACGCGATCGTCGACTTCGTCCCGGGCCGGGACGAGCAGCTCGCCTACCGGGTGGTCGAGGACGCGTTCAACGAGTGGCCGGACCGGGTCCCTTGCTCCTATGCCGACTGGGCCGCGGTTGTTCTCGGCCGCCCCGGGTTCGAGCCGTGGCAGCTACGGCTTGCCGTCGACCCGGACGGGCACGTGGTGGGCGCGTGCGTGCTGCAGCTCGGGGACGAGTCCGGGTGGGTGCACCAGGTCGCCGTCGCGCGAGCGCACCGCCGGCGCGGTCTGGCACAGGCACTGCTCAGCGACGCCTTCACGTCCGCTCGTGGCGTCGGTCGGCCGCGCGCCGAGCTGTCGACCGATTCGCGCACCGGTGCTCTCGGCCTGTACGAGCACGTCGGAATGGTCGTCACGTCGTCGTACACGCACTGGGCGACGGCACCCTAGCGGTTCGCCGCCCAAGTCTGCAGTCGTGGCGCCGGGTATCGGGCGATCGGCCGACTCCGGCGGTCGAGGGGTTGCCGTCGCCGGGCCACTGCGTACGCTGAAGTCGGCGTCGGACCGTGGTAGCCCCGGGTCCCACAATTAGCCGCCGAGAGCGGTCACGCGCCGTGAGGCGCTCCCGGTCCGACGCCACCAACGTGCCCAGGTGCCTCACCTGCTGGTGCAGCCGATCAGGCCAGGTGGCCGGTGCGTTCCAGTCCGGCGGCGATCTCCAGCTGCTCAGCGGTGGTGACAAGCCGTGCGGCCGACTCTGTGGACGCCGGCGGATCCTCGGCCAGCACCGCCCGACCCACCGCCACCACCCGGGCGAAGGCTGCGGCGCGCTCCAGAGCCACCGCAAGGTCGGCTACGACGACGCCGCGCAGCACCGTGTTGGTCAGCTCGCGCACCTCGTCGGCCCCCGGCGGGTCGACGACACCGGCTACGACGTGGTGCACCGGTGCAGCGGTACGCCCGGCCGCGAACTCGCGGGACGCCTTCGCGGGGTCGCGGTGCACGGCGGCGCGCAGTAGGTAGAGGCGCCACAGCGCACCGGCCAGCGAGTCGGCCGGTGCCTGCGCCCACAGCTCGGCCAGCTCGTCCAGGCCCTGCTCGTCGGCCAGTCGTACGACCCGCTCGACGACGGCAGCGTCACCGCGGTCGCGCGCGCCGCGAACGAGCAGCGTCGCCACCCGGGCGCCGGCCTCCGCCCTCAGCGCCGGGTCCTCGTCACCCGGCAGCTCGGCGAACGCGCCATCGCCGGGCAGCGAGGGCCGGTGGAAGCGCTTCGTGTCCACCCCCGCATCGTCCCACGTCGGCGCGGATGTCGAGACATTGTGCTCGTTCCGGCAGCCCAGACGTCTGGAAGGTCCACGCCGCTCAGGGGTCGGCCTCGGCGATGGCGGCGGCGAACCGGGCGGCGGTGAGCTCGACCTGCCACGCTCGTGCGCCGAGCCCGCGCAGGAACGCGGCAACACCCGCGGCGTCGGCTGGCCCCGGGGGGGCCCAGGCGAGCCGGCGGACCGTGTCGGGGGTGAGCAGGTTCTCGGCGGGCAGGTCGTGGGTCTCGCACAGCTCGGCGACCACGGCGCGGCACGCCGTCAGCCGAGCGGCCGCGGCCGGGTTGCGCTCGCGCCAGGTCCGCGGTGGAGGCAGCCCCTCGCCACGCCCCGCCGTCGGTGGCAGCTCGGACTCGGGCAGGTCGAGCGCCCGCTGGATCGCCTCGGCCCACCGGTCGAGGTGGCGTCGGGCCCGCCGGTGCCGCATGCCGGGCAGGGCACGAACCTCCGACCGGCTGCGTGGCAGCGCCGCTGCGGCCTCGACCATGGCTGAGTCGCCGAGCAGCCGGCCCGGCGCCACATCGATCTCGGCGGCCAAGCTGTCGCGGGACGTCCAAAGCTCGCGGACGACCGCCAGCGACCGGCCACCCCGGGCCTTGTGCATCCCGGACGTACGCCGCCAGGGCTCGGCGCGCACGGGCGGCCCAGTGAAACCGGTCAGGGCCTGGAACTCCTCCGCGGCCCACCCCGCCTTGCCGGCCTCGTCCAGGCGGTGAGCCAGTACCTCGCGCAGCTCGAGCAGCGCCTCGACGTCGAGGGCGGCGTACTCCAACCACCCGGCGGGCAACGGCCGGGTAGACCAGTCGACAGCCGAGTGCTCCTTGGCCAGGCGGGCGCCCAGCAGCTCCTCGACCAGGGTGGCCAGCCCGACGCGGGGCAGGTTCAGCAGCCGGGCGGCGACCTCGGTGTCGAAAAGCCGCTCCGGACGCAGGCCGATCTCCAGCAGGCACGACAGGTCCTGGGTCGCCGCGTGCAGCACCCACTCGGTACCCGCGAGGGCGTCGACCAGCGGGCGCACGTCGGGCAGCACCGTCGGGTCGACCAGCACCGTTCCCGAGCCTCGGCGGCGCAGCTGGACGAGGTAGGCGCGCTGCGAGTAGCGGTACCCCGAGGCGCGCTCGGCGTCGAGCGCCAGCGGGCCGGTGCCTGCGGCCAGCGCCGCCGCGACCTGCTCGAGCCGGCCTGGGGTCTCGACGAGGTCGGGCAACGGCTCCGACAGCGTCAACAGCGGGAGCGGCGGCGGCGCTGGCTGGGCATCCTGCTCCGAGTCGTCGCCAGGCGTCACCGACGGCCGATCAGTCGTGCCCGCCGCGGCGAAGTGGCAGTGGGACCACGCCGGCAGGCATCGGGGGCAGGCCGCTCGCTGCCCCGAGCAGGTCACCCCACGCCTCGACGTGCGCGGACAGGCCGCAGCGGGTTCCGGCGCCGGCGTCGTCGATGGCCTGGTCGGCCGGTGTCCACGACGCCCGCACCTCGACCTGCGCGGTGAGCCCGTCAGCGACGATCCCCCCGAACCCCTCCGAGGAGACGACGGTCACCGTGCCGCTGGGGGCGACAACGTCGATCTCGTGCGCCTGCCACGCCTCTGTCAGCCAGCTCCAGGCGACGCCGGACAGCACCGGGTCGCGGACCATCTCAGGGTCGATGTCGGCGCGGACGAAGCTCACGCAGCGGAAGTTGCCATGCCAGCTGTGATTGCCGCCCGGGTCGTGCAGCAGCACCAACCGCCCGGTGCCGACGTCGTTGCCGTCGACCACCACGTCGGCGCCGAGCGCCATGGCGAAGGGGGCAACCCGCTGCGGGGCGGGTACCTCGGTGAGCAGGACCTCTGGACGCAGCCGGACCGCCCGCACCGCCTCGACCGCCGCCAGGAACCGCGCCGGCGGTCGGTCGAGCTCCCGTCTGGCGCCCATGCCGGCAGCGTAGGCGGCGCCGTGCGGCCCGACCGGCCGACGCGCCGGGGTGGCTGGCAGGATCGGCCGGTGCCTGCCGCGTCGCGCGACCAGCCGCCCGGTGCGCCGGAGCCGCCGTTCCTCGCGGCGTGCCGTTGCCGGCCCGCCGACGTGACCCCCGTCTGGTTCATGCGCCAGGCCGGCCGGTCGCTGCCGGAGTACCGGGCGCTGCGCGAGGGCACCACGATGCTCGACGCCTGCACCCGGTCGGAGCTGGTGGTCGAAGCCACCTTGCAGCCGGTGCGTCGCCACGGTGTGGACGCGGCGATCCTGTTCTCCGACATCGTGGTGCCCCTGAAGGCAGTCGGCGTCGACCTCGACATCGTGCCCGGCACCGGCCCAGTCGTCGCCGAGCCGGCGCGGTCGAGGCGCGAGGTCGAACGGCTGCGACCGCTGGACGCAGGGGATGTCTGGTACGTCGCGGAGGCCTGCCGCGGTCTGGTAGGCGAGCTGGCGACGACGCCGCTCATCGGCTTCGCCGGTGCGCCGTTCACTCTCGCGTCGTACCTGGTCGAGGGTGGCCCGTCCCGCGACCATGCCCGCACAAAGCAGCTGATGTACGGCGACCCGGAGCTGTGGCACGAGCTCATGGGCCGGCTGGCCGGCATCACCGCGACGTTCCTCCGCGTGCAGGTCGAGGCCGGCGCCCGGGCTGTGCAGCTGTTCGACTCGTGGGCCGGTGCGCTGTCAGCGGGCGACTACCAGCGCTTCGTGCAGCCGCACTCGACCGCCGTGCTGGGCGCCGTCGCCGACCTCGACGTGCCCAGGATCCATTTCGGGGTGGGGACCGGGGAGCTGCTGGGCCAGATGGGACAGGCCGGGGCCGACGTCGTTGGCGTGGACTGGCGGGTGCCGCTGTCCGCGGCGACCCGCCGGGTCGGCCCTGACCGGGCGCTGCAGGGAAACCTCGACCCGGCGGTCGTGAACGCGCCATGGCCGGCGGTCGAATCCGCCGTACGGGTGGTCCTGTCCGAGGGAGCGGCCGCACCGGGGCATGTGTTCAACCTCGGCCACGGCGTGCTGCCCGACACCGACCCCGCCGCACTGACCCGCATCGTGGAGCTGGTGCACACGCTCACGTCACGGACGGGCTGACCGGGTCGGCCGGACCTGGCCCGCGGCGCCGGCGCCAGACGAGGGCCGGCGCGGCGAGCAGGGCGAGCAGCAACGCGAACGGCAGCAGCACACCGATCGTGGTGGCGGTCGTGACGACCACCACGACGAGCGCGTCCCAGCCCTCGCGCAGCCCGTCGACGAAACCGTTCAGCTCGTCCTCCTCGGCCGGTGCCGGCTCGGTCGGCGCGGGGGTGTGCAGCTCGAGCTGGATGGTGGCCAGCTGGGTTTGCCCGGCCAGAACACGCTGCTGGGCGACCAGCGACTCCAGGTCGGCCTGACGGTTGGACAGCACGCTCTCCAGCCGGATCACGGTGCCGAGACTGTTGGCCCTGGTCAGCAGGGCGCGCACCCGGTCGAGCGCGGCGCGGGCGCTCTCCACCCGGCTGTCAACGTCGGCGACGGCCGCGGTGACGTCCTCGGTCTGGATCGAGCGTTCCCGCACCACACCGAGTGTCGCCAGGGCCTCGATGGTGGCGTCGAAGCGCGCGGTCGGCACCTGCAGCCCCAACTGCATGGTCTGCTGGTCGTCCTCGATCCCGCGGCGGGGGACGCCCGCGGTGGTGGACTCGCTGGCGATCACGCCGCCGAACTGGCCAATCAGGCTGCCGACCTTGGTCCGGGCGGCGGCGAGGTCCTTGGCGACCACGCTCATCGTTGCGGTGCGGATCACGTCTCGATCGGCGAACGCCTCCTCGTCGAGGACGTTCTCGCTCGGAGCTCCGCCGGCGGTCTCGGCAGCGGCGCCCTGCGGGGCGTCCGAGGCGACAGCCTCGCTCAGCGCTGCGTCCTGACCTGTGCTCCGCCCTGCCGCGACCCTGTCTGCTTCGTCGGAGCTGCCTGCGTCGGGGCTGGTCGAGCTCATGTCCCCGCCCGAGCAGGCGCCGAGCGCTGCGACGAGGACTACGGCGAGGACTGCGACGAGCAGGACCGCTGCCGGCCGCCGGCCGGTTCGGGACCACCGCCGACTCGACCCGGGCAGGTGGCGTGTGAGTGTCTGCATGATCCTCCGACGTGGCCCGGGCCCGCACGGTTCCACTGGCACCGGGAAGATGGGCCGGTGCCCGCGACCGGTCCGCCCGCCCCGCGTCCGCCGCGGCACTGTGTGGTCGTCGGCGCCGGCATCTCCGGGCTCGCCGCGGCGTACCAGTTGCGGCAGCTGCGGCCCGACCTGCGAGTGACTGTGCTGGAGTCGGCGCCCGTCATCGGCGGCAAGCTCGCCCAGGCAGACGTCGCAGGGTTGAGCGTGGACACCGGTGCGGAGTCGGTGCTCAACCGCCGCCCGGAGGCGGTCGAGCTGATCCGGGCCGTGGGCCTCGGCGGCGACCTGTGCCACCCCGCCACGACGGCGGCCGCGGTGTGGAGCCACGGGCGCTTGCGCGCGATGCCGACGACCGTGCTGGGGGTGCCGGCGGACCTCGCCGGTCTTGCCCGCAGCCGGGTGCTGAGTCGCCGCGGCGTCGGGCGGGCGGCGCTGGAGCGGCTGCTGCCCGGTGGCGGTCCACCGGACGGGGACGTCGCGGTCGGGCAGCTGGTCGGGGGTCGTCTCGGCCAGGAGGTGGTCGCCCGGCTGCTGGAACCGTTGCTGGGCGGCGTCTACGCCGGCCACGCCTACCGGCTGTCGTTGCTGGCCGCCGCGCCACAGGTGGCCGCTCTGGCCGCTCGCGGCGGCTCGCTGCTCACCGCCGCCACCCGCACCGCGAGCGAGCGGGCGGCCGGACCTGAGGTGCCGGTCTTCGCCGGGATCGTCGGCGGGATCGGGCGCCTCCCGGCGGCGGTAGCCGCCGTGTCCGGCGCCGAGGTGCGCACGTCCAGCACGGTGCGGGCGCTGCGGCGTACGGAGGGCGGCTGGGGTGTCGTCGTCGCCGGCCCCCGGTCGGCCGGATCCCAGCCGGCCGAGGTCGAGGCGGACGCGGTCGTGCTCGCGGTGCCGGCCGCGCCGGCCGCCCGGCTGCTCGAAGGGGTCGTGCCGGCTGCTGCCGCCGAGCTGGCCGCCGTCGAGACCGCCAGCGTCGCGGTGGTGTCCTTGGCCGTGCCCGCCGACGCCGTGGGCGGCCGGCTGGCGGGTTCCGGGTTCTTGGTTCCGCCGGTCGAGGGCAGGGCGGTCAAGGCCGCCACCTGGTCGAGCCGCAAGTGGGGGTGGGTGGGCGAGCAGGCAGGTCCCGACACTGTCCTGGCCCGGGTGTCGTTCGGCCGGCACGGGGAGAGTGAGGTGCTGTTGCGCGAGGACGCCCAGCTGGTGCGACTCGCGGTTGCCGAGCTCGGCGACGCCGTCGGCCTGCGTGGTCACCCGCTCGATGCCCGGGTGACCCGGTGGGGCGGCTCGCTGCCGCAGTACGCCGTGGGGCACCTGGACCGGGTCGCGCGGATCCGGCGCGCGGTCGCTGACAGCCCGCACCTGGACGTGTGCGGCGCGACGTACGACGGGATCGGCATCGCCGCCTGCGTGGCGGACGGTCAGCGGGCCGCCGACCGCATCGTCACCGGCCTGCCTGCCAACGGATCCGGACAGGCAGCGACAATGAGGCGATGAGCAGCCGCGCGGACGGACCCTCGGCACGAGAGATCAACCAGACGGTCCGCTACACGATGTGGTCGGTGTTCGCCCTGCGCGAGCCGATCGGTGGCACCGACCGGGCCGGGCTGAGCGACGGGGTGCAGCAGTTGTTCGACGTGCTCGGCGGGACCGGTGTCGAGGTGCGCGGCAGCTACGACCTGTCCGGTGTGCGGGCCGACGCCGACCTGATGGTCTGGTGGCACGCCGAGCGACCGGCCGCCCTGCAGGACGCCTACAACCAGCTGCGCCGCACCGCCCTGGGCGGGCGGCTCGCCCCGGTCTGGTCCCAGCTGGCGCTGCACCGGCCGGCAGAGTTCAACAAGGGCCACGTGCCGGCGTTCATGGCCGGCGAGCAGGCTCGTGAGTGGGTGTGCGTCTACCCGTTCGTGCGGTCGTACGAGTGGTACCTGCTGCCCGATGAGGAACGGCGCGACATGCTCGTCGAGCACGGCATGTTGGCGCGCGGCTTCCCGGATGTGCGGGCCAACACCGTGTCGTCGTTCGCGCTCGGCGACTACGAGTGGATCCTGGCGTTCGAGGCAGACGAGCTCGACCGCATCGTCGACCTGATGCGTGAGCTGCGCGCGAGCCGGGCCCGCCGGCACGTCCGCGAGGAGGTCCCGTTCTACACCGGCCGGCGCCGCGGGCTGGCCGACCTGGTCGCCGACCTGCCCTGACCCTCATGCGTCATGACGACTGATGCCTCTGACCCTCTTGCGCCCTGACACGGCAGGCAGGGTGGGTCAGCCCGCGTCCGGTTCCAGGGTGAGCGAGACCGAGTTGATGCAGTAGCGCTGGTCGGTCGGCGTGGGGTAGCCCTCGCCCTCGAAGACGTGCCCGAGGTGCGAGTCGCAGGTCGTGCAGCGGACCTCGGTGCGCACACTGCCGAAGGACTTGTCCTCGATGTAGGTGACGGAGTCGCCGGCCAGTGGGGCGAAGAACGACGGCCAGCCGCAGTGCGAGTCGAACTTCTGCTCCGACCGGAACAGCTCGGCTCCGCAGGCGCGGCAGTGATAGACGCCGACGGTCTTGGTGTCGACGTACTCGCCGGTGAAGGGTCGCTCGGTGCCGGCCTTGCGCAGCACGGCGTACTCCTCGCGGCTGAGCGACTGCTTCCACTCGGCCTCAGACCTCTGCACCTTGTGCCGACCGGTCTGCTCGTGCTGTGGGCTCGATGTCATGCGCTCGAGCCTACGTCGCCCGCAGCGAGCGGGGTGCAGCCTCGTGCGGGACGTCCTGCGACGGAAGCCAACTGCCGCCGAGTCGGATGTTGTTCGGTGCGGTTGCGGGGCCCGGCGCGTGGGCGTGGCTGCGGGGCGCGCTCTACATTTGCGCGGTGGACCCCAAGCCCCCGGACCGCGTGGTCGACGGTCGGTACCGGTTGCTCGACCGAATCGGCCGCGGGGAGCTGGGAGTGGTCTGGACGGCCGAGGACGGGCTGCTCGGCCGGGCGGTGGCGATCAAGGAGGTCACCCCGCCCGCGCACCTCGGCGAGGACGAATGTCGCCGGGTGCAGCAGCGCATCATGCGGGGGGCGCACACCGCGGCCCGACTCGACACCGCGTTCGCGGCCACCGTGTACGACGTCGTCGCCGAGGGGTCCACCTCGTGGATCGTTATGGAGTGGTTCGAGGCGCCGAGCCTGGACGAGGTGCTGCGCGAGTCCGGCCCGCTGAGTGTCGCGCAGACTGCCGCGATCGGGATGGCGCTGTTGGACGCGTTGCGGGTGGCCCACGCGGCTGAGGTGCTGCACCGAGATGTGAAGCCGACCAACGTCATGCTCACCTACCGCGGAGCCGTTCTCACCGACTTCGGCATTGCCGCACAGGTCGGGGACCCGGTGCCAGCGCCTTCCGGAAGGCCCCTGGGGGCGCGGACTGCGCCGTACGCCGCCCCGGAGTGGGTGCGCGGACAGCCGGCGGGGCCGGCAGCCGACGTGTGGTCTGTCGGCGCCACGCTGTACGCCGCGGTGGAGGGTCGCAGCCCGTTCGAACGCGGGGGCCAGCTCGCCACGATGCATGCCGTGCTCCAGGACGACCCGCCGGCGCCGCGCCGCGCCGGTCCGCTCGCGCCGCTGTTGCTGAGGCTGCTGAGCAAGGATCCGGCGGCGCGGCCGACCGCCGCCCAGGCACGCGAACGGCTCGGACAGCTTCGCGACAGCGAGCGGGTCGTGGCCGAACGCGGTGCCGCGGAGTCGGTGGCCGAGCGCAGCCGCGACGGCGCTGCCGGACGCAGGTTCGCACTGGCAGGGTGGGTGCCCCCTGCGCGCGGCGTGGCGTACCTGTTGAGCCGGCGACCCACCCGGGTGCTGGCCGGGGGGATCGGTGCCGCGGTTCTTGTCGCTGTGCTGGGGGCGGCCGCTGTGACGCTGCTGCCCGACATCGTAGACGCCGGCCCCGGCTCAACCCAACCCCGGGCGGCGGCCGCCGGCGGCAGTCGCGGAGGCGGTGACTCCAAAGTTGGAACTGGCGGCACCGAGGCGGGGGAGCGGGCCGGGACCCAGGCGGACACCGGGTCGCCGGCGTCCGCCCGCCCGGTCGTCCCGGCCCCGTTCGCCAGCGCGGCGCTGTACGAGTTCAGCCGGTACCTCTTCGACCCCAACGAGTGCGTCGTGCCGCGGCCGGGTGCCTTCCCCATCGCCGAGATCGAGCCGGACGCCGAGCTGGTCAAGTGCCAGGACGCCCCGTACTCGGCGACCTTCTGGTGCAAGACCGGCGCGGCGGGGCTGGCGGCCGAGCGGGAGGTCTATCTGAGCCGGTCCCTTGGCGGCACCCGGCAACCGGTGGCCGGCGCACCGGCGGGCCGCGCCGAGCCGGTCGACGGCATCCAGGTCGCGTACAACCACGGCGCGCTGAACGATGCCCGGGTGTTGTGGGACTCGCCCGCGGCACTGTGCGGGGCCGAGCTGCAGGCCAGCAACGACGACCTCGCCGCCACGGTCGAGCACTGGCGTGCCGGGCAGCGGGCGTGATGGCGAGCACGGCGGAGGAGCTCGACGTCGGCGGCCGGATGGTGCGGGTCTCGAGCCCGGACCGGCAGGTGTTCGCCGCCACCGATGCGGGCCCTGCGGTGACCAAGCTCGACGTCGCCCGCTACTACACCGCCGTCGGCGACCAGATCCTGACCGCGACGTACGAACGCCCGACCACCCTGGAGCGGTGGCCCAAGGGTGTCTTCGAGGGGGCCAGGCTCGCCACCCGCACCGACAACAAGGGTGACGCGTTCTTCCAGAAGCGGGTGCCGCAGGGCGCGCCGGAGTGGATCGAGACCGCCACGATCACCTTTCCGTCGGGCCGGACGGCCGACGAGATCTCGCCGACGGAGCCGGCCGTCCTGGTGTGGGCGGCGCAGATGGGCACCATCACGTTCCACCCATGGCCGGTGCGGCGCGGCGACGTCGACCATCCAGACGAGCTGCGGCTCGACCTCGACCCGCAGCCCGGTGCCGACTTCCACGACGCCGTCGAGGTGGCCCGCGAGCTGAACGGGCTGCTCGACGAGATCGGCATGGCCGGGTTCTGCAAGACGTCCGGCGGACGCGGCATCCATGTGTACGTGCGAATCGAACCGCGATGGACGTTCACCGACATGCGCCATGGTGCCATCGCTGTGGGCCGCGAGCTGGAGCGGCGCATGCCGGGACGGGTCACCACCGCCTGGTGGAAGGAGCAGCGGCCGCCAGGGTCGATCTTCGTGGACTACAACCAGAACGCGCGTGACCGCACCATCGCCTGCGCGTACTCGCTTCGCCCGCGTCCGGGGGCGCCGGTGTCGACACCGCTGGGCTGGGACGAGGTGGCCGACGCGGACCCGCGCGACTGCACCCTGCACACAGTGCCCGGGCTGCTCGCGCAGCGGGCAGACCCGCATGCCGGCATCGACCAGCGCGCATCCGGGCTCGAGGAGCTGCTGGAGTGGTACGCCCGGGACGAGCGTGCGGGGCATGGCGACATGCCGTACCCGCCGGACTACCCGAAGATGCCGGGCGAGCCGATGCGGGTGCAGCCCAGCCGTAGACGCAACTGACCTGCGGTTTCGTCCCTGTGCAGTTGTCGTGTCGTTAGCATAGCGCTCACTGCCCTGATAACCTACCCCTATGGCTGAGCGGCTGGACGACCTGGCCGCATCGTTCCGGCGCCACCTGCGCGCCGAAGGGCGCAGCGAGCGGACCGCCATTATCTACGGCCAGGCGATCCGCTTCCACGGCGCGTGGCTAGCTGCCCAGGGGAGGCCCGCAACCGCCGATGAGCTGAGCCGGTCCGCGATCCGCGCGTGGCTGGCCGAGCTTGCCGACCTGCACGAGCCGTCCACCGTGCGCACCCGGTACAAAGGGCTGCGCCGGTTCTGTAGGTGGTTGGTCGCGGAGGGCGAGCTGGACACCGACCCGATGGCCGGACTCGAAGTGCCCCACGTTGTCGATCGGCCGGTCCCGGTGCTCGACGACGCCGACCTCACCGCGCTGCTCAAGGCCTGCTCCGGCAAGACGTTCAACGACCGTCGCGACGAGGCCGTCATCCGGCTGCTGCTCGACTGCGGCCTCCGCGTCTCGGAGCTGTCCGGTCTGGACGTTGAGACCGTCGACCTGGACCGGGAGATGGCCCTCGTCACCGGCAAGGGCAGCAAGGTCCGGCCGGTCTACTTCGGCGCACGCACCACCCGTGCGGTCGACCGCTACCTACGGGAGCGACGCAACCACCGGCACGCCCATGATCCGGCACTACTGCTGTCCCAGCGGGGTCGGCTGTCAGCCGACGGCGTACGCGACGCCCTGCGGGTCCGTGGCATCGCGGCCGGCATCGCCGACTTGCACCCGCACCGATTCCGGCACACCTGGGCTCACGACTTCCTCCTCGCAGGCGGCCAGGAACGCGACCTGAAACGGCTCGCAGGCTGGTCCTCAGACGTCATGCTCGAGCGGTACGGGTCGAGCACCGCCGACGTCCGGGCTCGAGAAGCCACCAAGCGCATGCGGCGGGGGGATCGGGTGTGACCGACCCCGCGCAGTGGATCAAGCGTCAGCAGCGGGTGCGCCAACTAGGGGCGTCGTCGTGAGCATGGACCGCGTCGTCCGTCGCAAGTTCTGCGACCTTGACAGCGGCGCGCACGAGCTTGCGGTCGTCTACTCCGACCGCATCTTGGCTCGCGAAGCCGTGCTCACGACAGGCGGCGTTGCGCGCGTCGAGCGCACCTACGC
>Ga0136622_10000112_pt1 | contig 29088 bp, 31 predicted proteins | sample AntDrymUQ4482106_2_FD_104803 | JGI IMG/M metagenome (GOLD analysis project Ga0136622, IMG submission 104803) | Polar desert sand microbial communities from Dry Valleys, Antarctica - metaG UQ448 (21.06) | ecosystem: Environmental > Terrestrial > Soil > Desert | place: Antarctica: Dry Valley...
CCGGACGGTCCGATCGGCTGGTGCGTGACGGCGACCGCCCTCGTCACGTTGCTGGCTGCCGGCGGGCGGCTGGCGCTCGCGTTGCACGAGGCCCAGGGAGCTGCCGAGGCCCTTCGGTTGTCACGCACGGACGAACTCACTGGTCTGCCCAACCGACGAGCCGTTCTCGCTGACCTCGACCGACAGTTGGGAGACGACCGTCGACTGGCGCTGATGCTGCTAGATCTCGACGGCTTCAAGGACATCAATGACAGCCTCGGACACACCGTCGGCGACCAGGTGTTGGTACTGGTCGCGCACCGGCTGCAGGCGCGGCTCAGACCGCGCCTGGCCGTCGCCCGACTCGGCGGCGACGAGTTCGCCCTGGTGGCGTTGACAGACGACCCGATCGAGGCCATGGAGCTGGGGCGTGTCGTGACCGGCGTCCTGGACGAACCCGTCGAGATCCGCGGGCTCACCGTTACCGTGTCGGCTTCCCTAGGCGTTGCGCTAGGCATCCGCGGTGACACCTCAACCGACCTCTTGCGCCGCGCCGACGTGGCCATGTACCAGGCCAAGTCGACGCGGGTGGGATGCGCGCTGTATGAGGTGGCGCAGGACCGCGTCATCCACCAGCGGCTTCGCCGAACGGAGGATCTGAGTCGCGGCATCCGCGAAGGTGAGCTCGTCATCTGGTACCAACCCCAGGTCAACGCAGCGACCCAAGCCGTGCTGGCTGTCGAGGCGCTGATCAGGTGGCAGCACCCGCTCGAGGGCCTGCTCACACCGGCCGCCTTCCTGCCGGAGGCACGGCGGCACGGCTTGATGCCGGCGCTGTCGATCAGTGTGATCCGACAGGTGGTCGACGACGCCCGACGCTGGGTCGGTGAAGGATTCCGACTTCCGGGTCGCACTCAACTGCGCCCCACCCGAGATACTCGGCAGCCATGTCATCCCCTTCCTGTTCGAGGCGATGACCGCCGCCGAGCTGCCGACCGACACCCTGCTCATCGAGGTCACCGAGGACTCGTTCATTGCCGAACCCGAGCGCGCCCGTGAGCGGCTCCTCGAGCTGCGCGACAGGCACGTGCAGACTGCGATAGACGACTACGGCACTGGCTTCTCCTCGCTGGCGTACCTGCGCGATCTACCGGTGAGCGAGCTGAAGCTCGATCGGTCCTTTGTGGCCACGCTGCTCCGAGACCACAGCAGCCGGGTCAGCGTCGAGACCACGACCCGGATGGCGCACTCGCTCGGCCTGCGGCTGGTCGCGGAGGGAGTCGAGGACGCTCGGACAGCCGCTGCCTTGATCGCCATGGACGTCGACGTGCTGCAGGGTTACCACATCGCCCCGCCGATGCCGTTCACATCGGTGGGACCGTGGGTCCGGCAGTGGTCGGCGGCGCTCGCACGCGATCCGGCGTCCCTATCGCAGGTGGGCGACGCCACTCTGTGAGCCTCAGGAGCGTTGCGCCGTTGGAGTCGAAGTACCGCGGGTCAGCGCCGCGCCCGGGTCACGGCGCCAGATCGGCGAGCCTTGCGCGTGCCCGCTCAACAGTCTCGGCTGCCTGCGCTGCCACCCGCCGAGCGTCGGCTCGTTCACGCTCGGCTTGTCGCAGCTGAGCGGCGGACTCCTCGGCAGCGGCCTGCGCGCTCGACAGCTCGTCTCGCAGCCTCGCGACCCAGTCTCGGCGTTCGGCCCGCTCGGCCTCGTACGCGCGCACCCGGCCGTCGGCGGTCTCTAGCTGCTCGGCGGCCTCATCCTGCGCCGCCGCTGCTTCGGCCAGCTGGCGCCGCAGCTCGTCCAGACGTGCGTGGGGCGCGGTCGGTGGCTGCTCCGGTCCGTCCCGCGTCTTGGACACGGCAGGGGTGTCCCGGACCGCCCGCGGAGCGGCGACCGCGGCGGAGACGTCCACGTCCCCGAGGCCGACGTAGCTCAGCCCAGTCGTGAGCCGGGCGCTTCGCAGCGCCTCGGCGGCTCCGGCGTCGGCGACTGCGGCCCGCAGCGTCTGTTCCACCTGCTGGGTGACCTGGTCGCTGATCGACCGGCCCAGCTCCGCGGCCAGCGCGTGCACCTGTTGCACGAACCCTGCGACGACCGCCTGACGCTGTCGGGTGAGCGCGCGCAGCTGATCCCCGGCCAGGCTCTGCTGTGCGGCTCGCAGCTCGGCCCCGAGCACGACGAGCTGCTCGACGGCGTCCGGGCGGCGGCGCGCCAGCTGGTTGAGCAGGAAGGCCGCGACCGTCGGCTTGGGCAGCCCACCGATGGCGGCCGCCAACGTCCGGTCACCGGCGTCGCGTGCCTCCCGGGCGGCGGCGTCCCGCTGCGCAACGAAGCCCTCGGGCCCCACCCCGTACAGCTCGTCAGCGGCATCGGCCAGAGCATCCGGATCGGCGACGCCTGCGAGCGCCTTGCCACGCGCTGACTGGCGGCTCATCGCCCGCGAGCCCAGCAGCCGGTGTGCCAGTGCCGGCGCTCGGCCAACCCGCTCTCCCCCGCCGCGGCCGCCAGCATCGACGGCTGGACGGGCCAGACCACGACGTGGGAAGTGGCCGGACGGATCTGCTGCTGGCAACCGGGACAGCGGTAGGTGCGCGTCGACGCCGCTCCGGACACGGACCGCACGTACCACTCGGCGCCCGCGCGCTGCACGACGCTGACGCCGACAGCGGCGGGCGCCCTGGTGGGGTCGGCGCGGCGCCGGTGTCTGCGCGCCATCGACGCCCTCAGCCGCTCACCGGCCCGGAGGTCTCCCGGGCGTGGTCGCGGAAGCCACGCCCGGTCTTGATCCCCAGGTACCCAGCGGTCACCAGGTGCTCGAGCAGCGGCGCGGGGGCGAACCCCGGCTCGCGGAACTCCAGGTAGAGAGTGCGCTGGATTGCCAGCGAGACGTCGTTGCCGACCACGTCGAGCAGCTCGAATGGCCCCATCGGCAGCCTGCAGCCCTCCTTCATCGCGGTGTCGATGTCATCGGCGGTCGCGTAGTGGGCCTGCAGCATCTTGACGGCGTCGTTGAGGTACGGGAACAAGAGGGCGTTGACGATGAACCCAGCCCGGTCGCCGCACGACACCGGGTGCATCCCCAGTCGGTGACATACCGCACGGACAGTCTCGGCCACGTCATCACCGGTCGCGACGGTCGAGATCACCTCGACCAGCCGCAGCGCCCTGGCAGGGTTGGCGAAGTGCATGCCGACGACGTCCTGGGGGCGGCTGGTGACGGCCGCGCACTCGATGACAGGTAGCGATGACGTCGAGGTGGCCAGAATGGTCCCCGGCTTGCAGATCTCGTCCAAGTTCTCGAACAGCGCCCTCTTGACGCTGAGCTCCTCGGCGGTCGCCTCGATGACCAGGTCGGCCGCCGCCAGGTCCTCGAGTCGGCTCGTGCCACGCACCCGATGCAGGGCGGCATCGCGCTCGGCGGTCGTGAGGGTGTCCCGTTGCACTGCCTTGTCCAATGACCGCGTCACCAGCTCCTTCAGCTGGGCGACCTTGCCGGCGCTGCGTGCGACGTACACGACGTCGTAGCCAGCCTGTCCGCACGCCTCGACGATCCCGGTGGCCATGGTCCCCGACCCGACGACCCCGATGGTTTCGACCGGGCGTTGCATGACCGGTTGCTCGTCGGACGCCGGGGTGCCAGCGTCGCTGACCACCGTCGGGCTGTCCGGTCCGTCGTATGTGTAGAACCCGCGGCCGGTCTTGCGACCGAGCAGGCCGGCGGTGACCATCTGCTTGAGCACCGGCGCCGGCGCATGCAGCCGGTCCCGGCCCTGCAGGTACATGGTCTCGAGGATCTCGTACGCGGTGTCGAGGCCGATCAGGTCGAGCAGGGCCAGGGGGCCCATCGGGTAGCCGCAGCCGAGGCGCATCGCGTCGTCGATGTCCTCGCGGCTGGCGTGGTGGTCCTGGTACAGCGACGCGGCATGGTTGAGGTAGCCAAACAGCAACGCGTTCGCGATAAACCCCGCCTTGTCCCCTGCCACGACCGGGTTCTTGCCCAGTCGGCGGGCGAGCTCCTGCACGTCGGCGACGACGTCGGCCTCGGTCACCACGGTGCGGATCACCTCGACGAAGGCCTGCACCGGCGCCGGGTTGAAGAAGTGCAGGCCGATGACCCGGTGCGGGTGCGACGTGGCGGCCGCGATCTCGGTCACCGACAGCGACGAGGTATTGGTGGCCAGCACCGCCTCCGGGCTCACGATCGTGTCCAGCACGGCGAAGATCTCTCGCTTGAGGTCGAGGTGCTCCACCACCGCCTCGACGACGAGGTCGCACTCCTTCACGTCGGCAATGGTGGTGGTGAACCTGACCCGCCCGACCAGCTCGGCCTGCTCCTGTTCGGTCAGCTTCCCGCGAGCGACGGCGCGCCCGGTCGAGTGCTCGAGGTGGGAGCGGCCGCGAGCCAGCTGTTCCTCGTCGCGCTCGACACCGATGACGTCGACCTGGTTGCGGGCGAACACCTCGGCGATGCCGGCACCCATGGTGCCGAGCCCGACCACGCCGACAGTCGAGAAGGTTCGAGACATGGGGTGAGTCTGCCAGCCGGCCCACCGCCACCCCGGCGCCACCGCGAAATGCGGGATAATGGCGGCAGAACAGGCGTCTCGGCGCCGCTGGGCCGCCAGAACCCCGCAATTCGCGGGTGGGCGTAGGGTCGGCGGGTGCGCCTGGTCATCGCCCACTGCCAGGTGGACTACGCCGGGGCGCTGGCAGCGCACCTGCCGATGGCGACGCGGCTGCTGCTGGTCAAGGCGGACGGGTCGGTGTCGGTCCACGCCGACGACCGGGCGTACAAGCCGCTCAACTGGATGAGCCCGCCCTGCCGGCTCGACGAGCACAAGACTGCCGACGGTCGTCTGCAGTGGACCGTGACCTCCACCCGGGCGGATGCCACCTTGCGGATCGTCTTCGACCAGGTGCTGCACGATTCCACCCATGAGCTGGGCATCGACCCCGGGCTGGTCAAGGACGGGGTCGAACGGCACCTGCAGGAGCTGCTTGCCGAGCACCCGGGATCACTGGGCGCTGGTCTCGCGCTCGTACGTCGCGAGTACCCAACCGCCATCGGACCGGTCGACCTGCTCTGCCGAGACCCGTCCGGGGCCACCGTCGTCGTGGAGGTCAAGCGTCGCGGTGAGATCGACGGGGTGGAGCAGCTCACCCGCTACCTGGAGCTACTGGACCGCGATCCGTTGCTCACCCCGGTACGTGGGCTGCTGGCCGCCCAGGTGATCAAGCCACAGGCTCGGACGCTGGCAGCCCATCGCGGCATCGGCTGCGTCACGGTCGACTATGACGTCCTGCGGGGTCTGGACGACCCGTCACTCCGGCTGTTCTGACTCTTGGTGGTTCAAAAGGCGACACGGTGGCCGGGGCCCGCTGCGGCCGGGTCAGGGTGCGTACCAGTGCGTCTTGGCCGTGCCGCCGGACGGCGAGCGAGGTGAGCAGTCGGAACACGGGGTCGAGCACGGCGGACCCGAAGTCCGGCGGCCGGACGTCGACGCTGGCGGCGAGGTCGTCGGCGTGCACGACCATCTCCATCAACCGGGTGACCAGGAAGTCGTCGGTCTTCAGCGCCCACCCTTGCCAAGGCACGTACGTGGTCGGTGGCGGGTCGGCCAGCACCGACTCGAGCTTGCCGCGCGCCTCAGCCATCCAGGACACCGCGCCGGCGGGCCCATCCGCGGCCTGCCGGTCGGCACTGTCACGGATGGACCGGTTGGCTTCCCCGTCCAGGTCCTCGGTCAGCCAGGCCGCCCGCGCGTAGTGCTCGAGCAGCTCGATGGTCTCCCCCTTGCCCGCCTGCGAATCGGCAGCAGGCAACAGGCTCACCACGGTGACCGGCTGACCACCCAAGTGGCGCGCCAGCCCGCCGACGCTCATGCCCACGCACGTCGACTCGCGGTCCCACGATGCGGCGACCTCGGGACAGGCGACGAGATCAGCTGTCAGGTCAGCGGCATGCATGACGGTTGTACGGTCCAAAGCCCCCATGAAGCACAAGTTCACGGCCAGGAGTGTAGGCGGGGCGAGCGCACGGGCAGCTGGCAACAGCGGTCAGGCGGCGGTCAACAGCGGGTCGGGCCGCCCCGGTCCAGGACCTCGCCGGCCGCGGTGACGAAGCGCCAGCTGTATGCGTGCTGGCGCAGGCTGAGGCGGAGCACCCCGTAGCGCCCGGAGATGCGCTTGCGGTCGAGGGCGGTCGGGGGGCGCACGAACCTGTCCAGACCGGCGCCGCCGGTGCCCACGACGAACTGCCGCACCCCGCGCTTGGCCATGGTGCCGTCCGCTCCCCGGCGCGCGAACCGCTCGTATGAGTGCGAGTGCGCGTTGAGCACGATGTCGGTGCCGCGACGGGCAAGCGCCCGCCACATCGGCCGGGTGGAGGTGATGCTTCCATGGTCGCCGGTCGAGTACGGCGGGTGGTGCCAGTAGGCCAGCCGGCAGGACCGCTCGGTCCGCCGCAGGTCCCGCCGTAGCCATCGGCCCTGGACCGACGGACGGCTGCAACGCACCTCGGCGCACCCGTCGCTGCTGTTCAGCGCCTGGAAGTGCCACCCGCGCACGTTGAAGCTGTAGAAGCCGCCGTGCCGCGGGTGTGCCCGGCGACCGAAGTAGGCGAAGTAACCGCGGGCGCCGGGGGTGTGGTACTCATGGTTGCCGGGCGCAGGACGGGTACGGCCGCGGAACGCACCCCACGTCTTCGCGTACTGCGACCGGAACTGTCCCAAGGTGCCATTGGGATACTGGTGGTCCCCGAGGGTGAGCACCAACCGCGGATCTATCGCCAGCACCCGCCTGGCCACCCGCTCCGCCGAGCAGTCGGGCGGCGCGCACTGCGATATGTCCCCAGCCGCCGCCACGATGAGGGAGCGCCGCTCCTGGCTGGGCGACGAGGGGTGCCCGCTCAGGTGCCCGTGGGCGTACCCGCGGCTGGGCTCGGCGGCTGTCTCCGGAGCAGCCGGGGCTGCCGCACCGATGAGCGGCACGAGCGCTGCGCCGGCCAGCACCGCAACGGCCATGACCGCTGGGGTGACGACCGGACGGGACAAGACACGGGGCACAGGGCTCCTCCACAAGCGGCATGCTTGCGACGCCACTCACGGTATCTGCGACGCGTCCAGCCCGCGCGCCAGGCGTACGACGTCGACCAGCCGCCCGGTGATCTCGGTGAGGCCGAAGTCCCTGGGCGTGAACACCGCGGCCACACCCAGCTGCCGCAGCGCCTGCGCATCGGCGGCGGGGACGATGCCGCCGACCACCACCGGGATGTCGCCGGCGCCGGCGTTGCGCAGACCGCGCAGCACTTCGGGGACCAGCACCATGTGCGAGCCCGACAGGATCGAGATGCCGACGCAGTGCACGTCCTCGGCCACCGCGGCGGCCACGATCTGGGCCGGGGTCAGCCGGATGCCCTCGTAGATCACCTCGAAGCCGGCGTCCCGCGCCCGGACAGCCACCTGCTCGGCGCCGTTGGAGTGCCCGTCGAGTCCGGGCTTGCCGATCAACAGCCGGAGCCGGCCGCCCAGCTGGCGGCCGGTGTCCTCGACCCGCACGCGGACGGCGGCCAGCCGCGCGCCGTCCGCCGCGGACACAGACGCACCGGACAAGCCGGTCGGTGCGCGGTACTCACCGAACACCGCGCGCAGCGCCCCAGCCCACTCCCCGGTCGTGACCCCGGCGCGAACGGCCGCAAGCGTGGCCGGCATCAGGTTGTCGCCCGACCTGGCCGCCGTGCCCAGCCGCGCCAAGGCGTCGTCCACCGCGCCGCCGGCACGGTGCTCGCGCCACTCCCGCACCGAACGGATCGCCGCCTTCTCGGCCTGCGCATCGGCCACCTGCACGACGGTGTCGAGGTCGGCGGTCAGCGGGGAGGGCTCGGTGCCGGTGAAGCAGTTCACCCCCACGACCTTGTCCTCGCCCGCCTCGATGCGCCCCCGACGCCGGGCATGCGAGGCCACCAGCTCACCCTTCATGTAGCCGGACTCGACCGCGGCGATCGCACCTCCCATGGCCTGTACCCGGTCCATCTCCGCACGGGCACCGCCCACCAGCTCGTCGACCTTGGCCTGCACCACCGGTGACCCGGCGAACAGGTCGTCGTGCTCGAGCAGGTCGGACTCGTACGCGAGCACCTGCTGCAGCCGCAGCGACCACTGCTGGTCCCACGGCCGCGGCAGCCCGAGGGCCTCGTTCCACGCCGGTAGCTGGACCGCGCGGGCACGGGCGTCCCGAGAAAGCGTCACCGCCAGCATCTCGAGCACGATGCGTTGCACGTTGTTCTCCGGCTGCGCCTCGGTGAGGCCCAGCGAGTTGACCTGCACGCCGTACCGGAACCGCCGCAGGGTGGGGTCGGTGACGCGGTACCGGTCCCGGGTCAGCTCGTCCCACAGCTGGCCGAAGGCGCGCATCTTGCACATCTCCTCGACGAAGCGCACGCCGGCGTTGACGAAGAACGACATCCGGCTGACAACCCTCGCGAAGTCGGATTCGTCCACCTGGCCGGAGTCACGGACAGTGTCAAGCACCGCTATCGCCGTGCACATGGCGTACGCGAGCTCCTGCACCGGCGTGGCACCGGCCTCTTGCAGGTGGTAGCTGCAGATGTTGATCGGGTTCCAGCGCGGCAGCGCCCGCACCGTGTAGGCGATGACGTCGGCGGTGAGCCGCATCGATTGCTCAGGCCCGAAGACGTAGGCCCCGCGGGACAGGTACTCCTTGATGATGTCGTTCTGGGTCGTCCCAGTCAGAGTCGCCGGGTCGATGCCGTGCTCCTCCGCCACCACCTGGTACATCGCCAACAGCCACATCGCGGTGGCGTTGATCGTCATGGACGTGTTCATCTGGTCGAGCGGGATGCCGTCGAACAGCCGCCGCATCTCGCCGAGGTGCGGCACCGGCACGCCCACCTTGCCGACCTCTCCCCTCGCCAGCTCGTGGTCGGGGTCATAGCCGGTCTGGGTCGGCAGGTCGAAGGCCACCGAGAGCCCGGTCTGGCCGTGGCTGAGGTTTCGCAGGTACAGCGCGTTGGACTCGGCGGCTGAGCTGTGCCCCGCGTACGTGCGCATCACCCACGGCTCGTCCCGCGGGGCCCGGTGCGAAGAGGTGTGCGGGGAGGTGGGCGAGGAGGCGGGGCCAGCCGGGTCGCTGTCAGGCTGGTCAGGCGGCACCTACGCAGCGTAGGCCGAGGGCCGTCAGGCGGAGCTCAGGTGCAGCACCCGGGCGAGCCGGCTGACCGCCAGTGCTCGTCGCAGCCGCGGGTTCGTGCTGTGCACCAGCAGGTGGTGGCCGCGCCGGTGCGACCGCTCGTGCGCCGCCGCCAGCAGGCCAAGACCCCAGCGGTCGACCCACACCACCTCGTCCAGGTCCACGTGCACGTCTCCGTCGGCGCTGTCGATCGCTGCGTACAGCACCGCGCGTGCGTGCGGCAGCCCGTGGCTGTCGAGCCGCTCGAGCCGTACCGTCAGCGGGTGCCGCGTCACCTGTGTCTCCCGAATGTCTCGAGCACTCAGTGCACCACGGCGCTGTTCGGTTGCCGTTCAACCACACCTCATCTCTCCTGTGCCCCCTCCGTTGACCTGTGCCGGTCATCTCTTCGCGGGGGGCCACCCGGGTCTGGTGGGGACCGGTCTCGGCCGCACGACCGTTGGTTGCCACGATCGTCGTGGCGGCGGTCATCGGGGCCCTCAGTAGCTGAAGAAACCCCGCCCGGTCTTGCGGCCCAGGTCGCCCGCGTCGACCATTCGGGACAGCAGCTCGGGCGGAAAGAACTTGGGGTCGCCGGTCTCGGTGTGGATGTTCAAGGCGGCGTGCCGCAGGATGTCCACCCCGGTCAGGTCGGTCGTGGCGAGCGGCCCCATCGGGTGCCCGAAACCGAGGCGGCAGGCCAGGTCGACGTCCTCCGCGGTGGCCACGCCGGACTCGACCAACGCGACCGCCTCCATCGCCAGCGCGGTGACCAGCCTGGTGGTGACGAAGCCGGCGACGTCCCGCTCGACCACGATGCAGGTCTTTCCGAGCTCCTCGGCGAACGACCTGGCGGTCGCGAGCGTCTCGTCGGTGGTCTTGAGCCCGCGTACCAGCTCGCACAGCTGCATCATCGGCACCGGCGAGAAGAAGTGCGTGCCCACCACCCGCTCGGGCCGCTCGGTCACCGACGCGATGGTGGTAACCGGGATCGCCGAGGTGTTGGTTGCCAGCACGGCGTCTTCGCGGCACACCCGGTCGAGCTCGCGGAAGACGTCCTGCTTGGCCTCCACCCGCTCGAACACCGCCTCGACGACGATGTCGGCGTCGGCCGCCGCCTCGAGGTCGGTTGTCGTGCTGATCCGGCCGAGCGCGGCGTCCTTGTCGTCGGCGGACAGCCGCTGCTTCTTCACCAGCCGGTCCAGCGACTCCTCCACACTCGATCGCCCGCGTACGAGGGCCTCGTCGGTGACGTCGCGCAGCGTGACCTCCCAGCCGGCCGTCGCGGCAACCTGGGCGATGCCCGACCCCATCAACCCGGCCCCGACCACACAGCAATTGCCGGCCATGCCAAAGCCCTCCTTGTCAGCAAGCGAACGGGCAGCGTAGCCAGCCGACTCACGCCCATGCACACTGGTGGGGTGCTGCTTGCTGTGCCGTCGGCGGGCGTCCCGCTGGTCGGGATGTCGGGCATCGACTACGTCTACATCCCGGTGATCTCTGCGGTCGTCGTGGCGCTGCTGGGCCTGCTGCTGCGCTGGTCCCGCCAACCGGTCACGGCACGCGCCGGCTCCCGGGTGGCCGACAAGACACAGGGTTTGCTGATCGGCGTGGTCTCGGCGCACCCCGAGGAGGCCGAGCGGGTCTGTGACCTGCTCACCTCGGCCGGCGTTCGCACCACGTCGCGACCGGTTGCCTCCCGCCGACAGGTGCTGGTCTGGCCCGACGACCTCGACACCGCCCTGCGCCTCATCCACGACGACCGCGCCGGCCGCTAGTGGTGTCCGGCGCGCCAGCTCGAGACATTCGGGCTGCGCCAGCGACCGCAATGTCTCGACATCCGTAGCGAGGACGTCATGGTCAAGCTCACCCGCATCTACACCCGTACCGGGGACGCCGGCAGCACCCGGCTGGCGGACATGTCCGAGGTCGCCAAGACCGACCTGCGGGTAGCCGCGTACGGCGACGTCAACGAGGCAAACGCGCACATCGGCGTGGCACTCGCCCTGGGTGGCCTGGACGACGACGTGCGCGACGTGCTCGGCCGGGTGCAGAACGAGCTGTTCGACGTCGGAGCGGACCTGGCCACACCGGTGGTCCCCGACCCGCAGTTCCCGCCGTTGCGGGTCGAGCAGCCGGCCGTGGACCGGATGGAGGGCTGGTGCGACCACTACAACGCGACGGTCCCGAAGCTCAGGTCGTTCGTGCTGCCCGGGGGTACGGCCGGCTCCGCGCTGCTGCACGTGGCGACCACCGCGACGAGGCGGGCGGAGCGATCCACCTGGGCGGCGCTCCATGAGCACCGTGAGACGATGAACCCGCTGGCAGCGACCTACCTCAATCGGGTCAGCGACCTGCTGTTCATCCTCGCCCGGCACGCTAATCGGCACGAGGGCGACCTGCTGTGGGTCCCGGGGGGCGAGCGGGGCGGCACCTGAGGGGGTCAGCCGCGCAGGGTGGGGTCCGGGGGCGCGGCCTCCAGCCAGGCGAGCAGTCCGGTCAATGCCTCGGGGCTGAGCGCCACCTGCACCCGCCACCCGGCGGCAAGGGAGTCCACCACGAGGTGACCGGTGAACAGCGCGTACGCCTCGGCTGCGGTCGGCTCGCGGCGAGCGCGCAGCTCGAACGTATGCCGGTCGAAGACCCGCTTCGGGCGCAGCGACAGCGAGAACACGCGGAACCACTCGAGCCGGTCGCCGCGGTAGCGGGCCACCCCGAGCGTCCAGCCGCGGGCATCGGGATGCGGGTGCGTCCGCACGCTCATGTCAAAGGTGGGCTCCCCCTTGGTGAGCCAGCGCCGACGGACGATCAGTCCGGCCAGCACCGCCGCGACCAGCAGCAGCAGCGCCCCCAGGACGTCCAACGCGAGCTGCCACAGGGGCATGGTCGGCGTCGGCGGCTGTCAGCCCGTGCGGACTGTCAGCTCGCCTTCTCCACCGCGCTGACGCGCGCCTCGGCCCATCGGCGCGCGCGGGCGGTCTCCTCGTCGTCGCCCTCCTCAGCGGCTCGATCGACCTCCTGCTGCGCCGCACCGGCGTCGATGTCGTCGGCCAGCTCCGCGCGCTCAGCAAGAATCGAGACCCGGTTGTCGGCGACCGAGAGGAAGCCACCGTCGACGGCGGCGACCTGGGTGTCCCCACCGTCGGCGCGGATGAGCACCGCGCTCTCGTCCAGCACCGACAGCACCGGGGCGTGCCCGTTCAGGATCCCGATCTCACCGTCGATGGTCCGCGCCAGCACGAAAGAGGCCTGCCCGGACCACACCACTCGCTCCGCGGAGACCAGCTCCACCTGCAGCTGCTCGTCTGCCATCAGTTGTCCTTCTGGATCTCGTCCCACTTGCGCTCGACGTCGTCGAGCCCACCGCACATGAAGAACGCCTGCTCGGCGACGTGGTCGTAGTCACCGTCACAGATCTTGGTGAACGCCTCGACGGTGTCCTCCAGCGGCACCGTCGACCCCTCGAGCCCGGTGAACTGCTTGGCGACGTAGGTGTTCTGCGAGAGAAACCGCTGTATGCGACGGGCCCGCGAGACGACGACCTTGTCCTCCTCGGACAGCTCATCGACACCCAGGATGGCGATGATGTCCTGCAGCTCCTTGTTGCGCTGCAGGATCGACTTCACCCTGGTCGCGGTGTCGTAGTGCTCCTGGGAGATGTAACGGGGGTCGAGGATGCGTGACGTCGAGGTCAGCGGGTCCACGGCGGGATAGATGCCGAGCGAGGCGATCTCGCGCGACAGCTCGGTGGTGGCGTCCAGGTGGGCGAACGTGGTGGCCGGTGCCGGGTCGGTGTAGTCGTCGGCCGGCACGTAGATGGCCTGCATCGACGTGATCGAGTGCCCGCGGGTGGAGGTGATGCGCTCCTGCAGCACGCCCATCTCGTCGGCCAGAGTCGGCTGGTAGCCCACCGCGGACGGCATCCGGCCCAGCAGCGTCGAGACCTCCTGCCCGGCCTGGGTGAAGCGGAAGATGTTGTCGATGAACAGCAGCACGTCCTGGTTCTTCACGTCCCGGAAGTACTCGGCCATCGTCAGGCCGGACAGCGCCACCCGGAGACGTGCACCCGGCGGCTCGTCCATCTGGCCGAAGACAAGAGCGGTCTGACCGATCACCTCGGACTCAGTCATCTCGGTGATCAGGTCGTTGCCCTCGCGGGTGCGCTCGCCTACCCCGGCGAACACCGACACACCCTCATGGTCGCGGGCGACCCGGGCGATCATCTCCTGGATCAAGACTGTCTTGCCCACGCCAGCGCCGCCGAACAGACCGATCTTGCCGCCCAACACGTATGGCGTGAGCAGGTCGATGACCTTTATCCCGGTGTGGAACATCTCGGTCTTGGGCTCGAGCTGGTCGAAGGCCGGTGACTTGCGGTGGATGGACCAGCGCTCCTCGACATCGAGCTTCTCGCCCTCCTTGAGGTTCATGCAGTCGCCGATGAGGTTGAACACGTGCCCCAGAGTCACGTCACCCACCGGGACGGTGATGCCCGATCCCGTGTCGGTGACGGTGGCGCCTCGGACGAGACCGTCGGTCGGCTGCATGGAGATCGCACGCACCATGCCGTCACCGATGTGCTGCTCGACCTCGAGGGTGAGCAGCCGGGTCTCGTCGCCCAGCTCCGCCTCGACGTGCAGGGCGTTGTAGATCTCCGGCATCTGCTCCGACGTGAACTCGACGTCCACCACCGGCCCGATTATTCGGGCGACCCGTCCGGTGCCCGCCTCCTGCTCGGTGTCGGCTCCGGTATCGGGACCCTTGTCGGCACTGGCGTCCGGGGTGTCGTCGTGCTGCTCGTCCTTCTCGTCAACTGTGGTCGTCATCTGTCCTCACTCACTCCGCAGTGGCATCGGCGAGCGCATTCGCGCCGCCGACGATCTCGCTGATCTCCTGCGTGATCCCGGCCTGGCGCGCCTGGTTGGCCACCCGGGTGTACTTCTCGATCAGGTCGTCGGCATTGTCCGTCGCCGACTTCATGGCCCGCTGCCGAGCGGCGAGCTCGGAGGCGGCCGCCTGCAACAGGCAGGCAAAGATGCGGCTGGTGACGTACTTCGGCAGCAGCGCGTCGAGCACCTCGTCGGCCGACGGCTCGAACTCGTACAGTGGCAGCAGGTCACCCTCATCAGGGGTGTCCGAACCCTCCACCACCTCCAATGGGAGCAGCCTGATGACGTCCGGCTGCTGGACGAGCATGCTCCGAAAGCGCGTGAACACCACGTGCACCTCGTCGACTGCCTCCCGATCCTTGTCAGCCTTCTCCTCGTCCTCGCTGCTGCCGTGGTCGCCCTCGGTGGCGGCAGCGTCCGGACGGTCGGTGCCGGCCACGAAGGCCTTGACCACGGCGTCGCCGACGGCGCGGGCGTTGGCGAACTCGGGACTGTCGGAGAAGCCGCTCCAGGTCTCGGCGAGCTCGCGCTGGCGGAAGGTGAAGTAGCTGATGCCCTTTCGCCCGCACACGTACAGATCAACCTCCTTGCCATCGCCGCCGTGCAGCTTGGAGATCAGGCGCTCGGCCTCCCTGAGCACCGAGGATGAATAGGCGCCGGCCAGGCCGCGGTCGCTGGTGATGATGACCACCGCCGCCCGCTTCGGGTCCGGGTGCTCAGTGGTCAGCGGGTGGTCGACGTCTGTGAACGTCGCCACCGCCGAGACCGCTCGAGTCAGCTCCCGGGCGTACGGGGTGGCGGCGTGGGCCCGCTGCTGCGCCTTGATGATGCGAGACGCCGCGATGAGCTCCATCGCCCGGGTGATCTTCTTGGTCGCCTCGGTCGACCGGATCCGGGCGCGCAGCTCGCGCAGGCTGGTGGCCATCGGCTCAGCTCCGCTTCTGCTTCACGATCTGCTCCTGGTCGACATCCTCGTCGTCCAGCGCGTCATGCTCCTCGTGACCGGCCTTTATCGAGCCGCCATCAGAGGTCTCGAACTGGTCGGCGAACGAGTCGTAGGCTCCTTCGAGTGACGACGCGGTGTCGTCCTCGAACGCGCCGGACTCGCGGATAGTGTCCAGGACACCACCGTGCTCACGCTTGACATAGTCGAGGAACTCGGACTCGAACCGACGGATGTCCGCGGTCGGCACTGCGTCGAGCCTGCCGGAGGTGCCCGCCCACATCGAGATCGCCTGTTCCTCCATGGCGAACGGCGAGTACTGCGGCTGCTTGAGCAGCTCCATCAGCCGCTGCCCGCGGTCGAGCTGGCGCCGGGAGGCAGCGTCCAGGTCTGAGGCGAACATCGCGAAAGCCTCCATCGCGCGGTACTGCGCCAAGTCGACCTTGAGCGACCCGGTGACCTTCTTCATGGCCTTCGTCATCGCGGCACCGCCTACCCGCGACACCGACGCGCCGACGTCGATGGCCGGGCGCTGGTTGGCGTTGAACAGGTCGGACTGGAGGAAGATCTGCCCGTCGGTGATCGAGATGACATTGGTCGGGATGTAGGCGGAGATGTCGTTGGCCTTGGTCTCGATGATCGGCAACCCGGTCATCGAACCCGACCCCATGTCGTCGGACAGCTTCGCGCAACGCTCGAGCAGCCGGCTGTGCAGATAGAACACATCCCCCGGGTAGGCCTCGCGGCCCGGCGGACGGCGCAGCAGCAACGACACGGCGCGATAGGCCTCGGCCTGCTTGGACAGGTCGTCGAAGATGATCAGGACGTGTTTACCCTCGTACATCCACTCCTGGCCGATGGCGGAGCCGGTGTACGGGGCGAGGTACTTGAAGCCCGCCGCATCCGACGCGGGGGACGCGACGATCGCCGTGTACTCCAGCGCCCCGGCCTCCTCCAGGGCGCCACGCACGGCCGCGATCGTCGAGCCCTTCTGGCCGATGCCGACGTACACGCAACGGACCTGCCGCGACGGGTCGCCGGTCTCCCAGAACTCCTTCTGGTTGATGATGGTGTCGATCGCGACGGCGGTCTTGCCGGTCTGGCGGTCGCCGATGATCAGCTGGCGCTGGCCGCGGCCGATCGGGGTCAGCGCGTCGATCGCCTTGATGCCGGTCTGCAACGGTTCGTTCACCGACTGGCGCTGCACCACCGACGGGGCCTGCACCTCCAGCGGGCGCCGGCCGGTGGTCTCGAGCTCGCCGAGCCCGTCGATCGGGGAACCGAGTGGGTCGACGACCCGACCGAGGTACGCGTCGCCGACCGGTACGGACAAGATGTCTCCCGTCCGGCGCACGGTCTGGCCCTCCTCGATGCCGGAGAAGTCACCGAGGATGACGACGCCGATCTCGCGCACGTCGAGGTTGAGCGCGAGACCGAGGGTGCCGTCCTCGAACTCCAGCAGCTCGTTGGCCATCGCGGACGGCAGGCCCTCGACGCGCGCGATGCCGTCACCGGCCTCCGCGACAGTGCCGACCTCCTCGCTGGCGGCCGTGTCCGGCTGGTAGTCGGAGACGAACCGGGTCAGTGCGTCACGGATCTCCTCCGGACTGATGGTCAGCTCCGCCATGGCTCGTCGTCCCTGCTCTCTTGGCTCGTACGGGTTGTCGGCCGGCGACCCGCGGGCACGGCGCCGGATTCCTGGTGGTTCAGCTGGTCAGCCGCCGGTGGGCCTCGGCGAGCCGGGTGGAGACTGTGCCGTCGACGACGTGGTCACCCACCGACACCGTGACCCCGCCGAGCACGTCTGGATCCACGACGACGTTGAGCTGCAGCTCGTGGTCGAACATCTGTGCCAGCCTGGTCGCCAACCGGTCGTGCAGCTCATCGCTGAGCGGGCTGGCCACCCGCACCTCGGCGACCAGTCGCTCGCGGCGGGCTGCCGCCAGTCGCTGCATTTCGCCGAGCGAGGCCAGTACCGAACGGTGCCGTCCGACCACTGCCTGCCGCACCAGGTGCAGGCTCGAGACCCCGACCTGGTCCTGCAGCAGGTCGTCCACCAGCTGCTGGCGGGCCTGCGTCGGGGCGGTGCGGTCCCCGAGCGCCTCGCCCAGGTGTGGGTCCGCCCGCACGATTCGCGCGAACCTGAACAGCTCGTCCTCGACCTCGTCCAGCTGACGCTCGGAGTCGGCGGCGAGCAGGAAGGCGGTGACGCCGCCACGCTCGACGGCGTCGCCCAGGTCGCGGCCCGCCGACCAGCGCTGCCGGGTCGCGGCGGCGGCCACCTGCACGGTTGCGTCGTCGAAGTCGTGCAGGAGGCCCTCGACCAGCTCCGCCAGCCGGTCATCGTCGATGGATGGGTCGGTGAGCACCCGGCGCAACCCCGGCTGGGTGTCGAGGACGTGGGTCAGGGCGAACAGCTGCGCCCCCAGCATGACGGGGTCGGCGCCCGCTCCGACCACCTCCTCGACCTTGCCGACGACCGTCTCGGTCGAGGCGGTGCTCGAACCCTGCATCAGCGTCCCCCGACCGGGGCAGCCTTGGCAGCAGGCTCGTCGTCGGAGTCCTCCAGCTCGGACAAGAACCGCTGCACCGTTCGCTGCTGCCGCTCGTCATCCTCGAGTGACTCACCGACGATGCGACCGGCGAGCGTGACTGCGAGGTCTCCAACCTCGGCCCGTAGTTCGGTGAGCACGCGCTTGCGGTTGGCCTCCATCTGGGCGTTGGCAGCCGAGACGATCCGCTCCGCCTCGGCCTGCGCCTGCTCGCGCATCTCGGCCACGATCGCCGCGCCCTGCTCCCGGGCGTCCTCGCGAATGCGGGCAGCCTCATGGCGGGCGTCGGTCAGCTGCTCGCGGAACTCGCGCTCGGCCGCCTGCGCCGCCGACTTCGCCTGTTCGCTTTCCTCGAACTGCTTGCGCACCCGTTCCTGCCGCTCCGACATCGCCTTGTTGATCGGCGGGATGACGTAGCGGGCCAGCGCGAAGAGGATCAGCCCGAACGCGAAGAGCTCGACGAAGAAGGTCGCGTTGGGTACGAGGAAGTTGTCGTCCATGGGTGTGGGTCCTGTCAGTCGTTGCTCGGTGGGTGACCGATCAGGCGCCGGTGACGAAGACGAACAGGGCCATGAAGGCCAGGTTGATGAAGTACATCGCTTCGACCAGACCCACGGTCAGGAAGAAGATCGTGAACAGCCGGCCCTGGGCCTCGGGCTGTCGCGCGACCCCTTGGATGGTGGCGCTGCCGGCGAGGCCGTCACCGATGGCCGCACCGATGGCGCCGCCGGCGAGTGCGAGCCCACCGCCGATCATCGCCCCGGCGATCCTGATGGCGTCTTCCATGTCTCTCCTTGGCTTCGGCCCGGCTGTTGCGCCGGACGTACGATCGTGCTGGGGTCAGTGGACGGGGCGCCGCTCAGCGGGCCCCGGCGGGCTGTGGTTCCTGCTCGGGATCGGTCTCCCGCTGGGGCTCGGTCTCCTGCACTTCGTGCTCCTGCTTGTCGTCCTCGTCGTCGTGGCCCGGTTCCTCGCTGATCTCGTCGTGGGTGTCGCCGGCCATCCCGAAGTACAGGATCGTCAGCAGGGCGAAGATGAAGGCCTGGATCAGGCCGACGAACAGGCTGAACACCTTCCACAGCCCGTTGGGACCCCACAGGAACCAGACCGGGAACAGCCCGATCAGGGTGAGCATGATGCCGCTCGAGAAGATGTTGCCAAAGAGCCGGAGGGCAAGCGTGAGCGGCTTGACGATCTCCTCGATGACGTTGATCGGGAAGAGCACCCAGTACGGCTCGAAGTAGTGCTTGACGTACCCCTTCGCCCCACGCTGGCGGATGCTGTGGACGTGCACGCCGACGATGACGAGCAGGCCCAGCGCGTAGGTGAGGTTGACGTCGGCTGTTGGCGGCGGCAACAGGTGCGGGTCCTCACCGCTTGGAATCAGCTCCAGCCAGTTGGCGACCAGGATGAACGTGAACAGCGAGATCGCGAGCGGGACCACGAACGGGTTGACCTTGCCGAGGCTGGCCTCGACCTGGCGGGTCACGGTCTCGGTGATCATCTCCCATAGGATCTGGATCTTGCTGGGCACAGCGCTGGTGACCTTGCTGCGCATCCAGAAGCCGAGCCCCACCACGATGGCCCCGGCCAACACCGTGGTCCAGATGGTGTCTGCGTTGAAGGTCAGACCCAGGAACTCGAACGTGACGTGGTGGCCGATCTCGATCTCGCTCGCCGCGAGCGGCACGTCGGTGCTCATGAGTTGCGCAGCTCCTTCAGCAGCGGGAACCCGGTGAGGGCCACGTTCAGCAGCTGGAACAGGGCCAGGCCGACGAGCACAAAGCCGCCCGCGGGCCAGAACACGAAGACGAGGGCGAAAGCCACAAGGGAGACTGCGGACAGCCGCATCAGGGCCGACATGGCGAACTGCTTGCGCGACAGGTCGTCACCCGCGGCGGTCATCCGCATCATCGACAGCTCGGTGAGCGCCGAGTTGAGCAGAGACAGGCCGATGCCGACGGCGAGGAAGGCTCCGGCCTCGACATCGCCGAGCGCGACCCCGCCCAGGACGGAGACGACGGCGAGCCCACCGGCGAGGGTCATCAGCACCCGCTGACGCCAGACCAGCTCCGGCAGCCGAACCGGCAGCGAAGCCTGCGTCTCGCCCATCTCTGCCCTGCCTTTCACGTCGCTCACGCTAGTGAGGTCCCGGCGGTTCGCCATCGGTGGTGCGTGATCCGCCGACCCCCTCGTCGGTCAGCAGCGGACGGATCCGCCGCCAGGTGCCCGCGACGCCGAGGGCGACGCCGCCCGCCAACCCGCCCAGCGTGAGCACCGGGGTCGACCCCGCGCTGGCATCCCCCCACCAGCCGAGGCCCATGCCCACAAGGATGCACACCAGGTTGTAGGAGCCGATGCTCAAGAACTCGCCGATGCCGAGCGACGGTCCGGGCTGGTCGAGGCCCATCGTGCAAGTGGCTCCCACCGGGGATGTCATCAGTCGGGATGTCGTGCAGGGCGACCGGTCTCGTCCCGGACGGAACGTCGTGGACGGTATCACAGCACTGTGGCGTCATCGCGGGCTCGGCTTGTGGCGCTGCTGCTATCTCCGGTGTCATCGCCGGCCTCCGTCAGTGCGGTCCACGGTGCTTGTGAAAATTAGCACAAGCATCGCCAGGCGCGCCAACCAGGACGCACCAGTCAGGCGCGCCATCACTCCGGGAGCTGGGAAGGGCGCGCCGCGCCCGTGGGTCGCTGCCAGCGCGGCAACCACCACACCGCGGTGGCCGTGAGCAGCGCCAGCGTCCCGACCACGACGTACGAGCGCCACCCGGCGGCCAGGCTCACCACCACCGTTCCGAAGGCCACCAGGCTCGCGATGGCGTACATCAACAGCACCGCCCGGCGATGCGAGTGGCCGATCTCGAGCAACCGATGGTGCAGGTGCAGCTTGTCCGGGCTGAACGGCGAGCGGCCGGCCCGGGTACGGCGGATGACGGCGAGCAGCAGATCGAGGAACGGCACCATCAAGATGATGACGGGCAGCAGCACCGGCAACAGCGCGGCCTGCAGCCCGGCCTGGGCACCGGCAACGCCCTCGCTCACCTGCATGGGCGGGAACTGGCCGGTCAGCGTAAGCGCCCCACCGGCCAGCACCAGCCCGATCAACATCGAGCCGGAGTCGCCCATGAACATCCGAGCCGGGTAGAAGTTGTGCGGCAGGAACCCGGCACAGACCCCCGCCAGCGCGGCCGTCAGGATCGCCGCGGTCAGCGCACGGGTCAGGTCGTTCTGGACCACCAGCAGGTAGGCGTACCCGAAGAATGCCACCGCGGCAATGCCGACGACGCCGGCGGCCAGCCCGTCGAGGCCGTCCACGAAGTTGACGGCGTTCACCGTGGTGACGATGAGCAGGACGCTGAACAGCGGAGCCTGGGTGGGGTCGATGCCGAAATACTCACCGTTGGGCATCGGCAGGTACAGCAGTTGCACGCCCAGGTAGACCACCACACCAGCGGCGAGCAGCTGGCCTCCGAACTTCGTCAGCGCGTCCAGCTCGAACAGGTCGTCGAGCACGCCAACGATGCACACCACCACCCCTCCCAGCAGCACGTCTCGGGCGTCGTCGAACACGTACGGGTCGGACGTGGACAGGAACGGGAGCCGGGAGGCGACGAGCAGGGCCGCACCGAGGCCGCCGAGCATGGCGAGCCCGCCGAGGTACGGGATGGGGACGGCGTGCACGTCGCGATCGCGGACCGTGGCCATTGCGCCCAACCGCAGAGCCAGCACCCGGGCCACCACAGCGAGCAGGTAGGTCGTGCCCGCCGCGACGGTGAAGACCAGCGCGTACTCACGCATGGAGCTGGCTCACTGGCGTGCGCCGGGACACCGGCTCACCTGTCGGCCGCCGCGATGCGGGTGTCGAACTCGCGCAGCCGCTCCAGCGACACCTCGCCCTGCCGAAGGACCCGGCCCCGCGGCCCGGTCACATCGAGGATGGTGGAAGCGGTGCCGCCCGGCGCCGGCCCGTCGTCGAGGTAGACCTCGACCCGCTGGCCCAGCATCCGCAGCGCCTCGGCGACGGTTGTGGCCGCCGGTTGGCCGGTGCGGTTGGCGCTGCTGACGGCCAGCGGCCCGGTGCGGGTGAGCAGCTCGATGGCGACCTCGTGGTCCGGCATCCGCACCGCGACCGTGCCGCGAGCGTCGCCCAGATCCCAGGTCAGCGACGGCTGCTGGGTGCAGATCAAGGTCAGCGGGCCTGGCCACAGCTCAGCCACCATGTCCTTGGCGTACGTCGGCACGCCGGAGGCCAGCGCATCGAGGGTGGACATCGCCGCGATGAGCACCGGCGGCGGCATCTCACGGCCACGGCCCTTGCCACGAAGCAGCCGGCGGACGGCGCCGGCATCGAAGGCGTCAGCGGCCAGACCGTAGACGGTGTCGGTAGGCAGCACGGTCAGCTTGCCGGCTCGGATCGCCAGCACGGCGGCGTCCAACCCGTCCGCGCGACGCTCCGCGTCGGCGCAGGCGTAGACACGGTCGGAGCCGCTCGGCTCCTGCCGGTCCCCGTGGTCCGCGTCCGTCACGGCCCCATGGTGCCACCGGCCCTGGCGCCGGTGGCCGACACGCGGCGCGCGGTCACGAAGCGCGGTCGGTCGTTCAGGTCCCGATGATCACGAACCAGCTCCCAGTTGCCGGTGGCCGCGAACACGGCCGGTGCCGACTCGCCCTGCGCGTCCGCGTGCTCGCAGCCCAGCACCCCACCGGGCCGCACCAGCCGGCCCGCGGCCCGCTCGACCGCGCGGACCGCGTCAAGGCCGTCGGCGCCCGACCACAGCGCCAGCACCGGCTCGTGCTCGCGCGACTCCCGGTCGACGCCGACGTAGGCGTCCAGCGGGATGTACGGCGGGTTCGCGACCGCGACGTCGACGACCCCGTCGAGGTCGGGGAACGCCGCCGCCAGGTCACCGAGGCGCAGGTCGACCCCGGTCCCGGCAAGGTTGCACTCGGCATAGCCGTACGCGTCCGGGGACAGCTCGACCGCGTGCACGTGGGCCTGCGGGACCTCCGTGGCCAAGGCGGCGGCGATGGCCCCCGAACCGGTGCCCAGGTCGACCGCGACCGGCTCGGCACCGCCGAGCGCGTGTGCGGCAACCAGCGCCTCAACTGCCCAGCCGGCAACCAGCTCGGTCTCGGGCCGGGGCACGAACACACCGGGGCCCACCGCCAGCTCGAGGTTGCGGAAGGCGGCTGTCCCGGTGAGGTGCTGCAGAGGCTCGCGACCGGCCCGGCGCTCGACCAGCTCGGCAAGCCGCGCCAGCTGGGCCTCGTCCGGCGGGTCGGCGACCCGTAGCCGCCCCCGCGGCACATCCAGCACGTGCGCCAGCAGCAGCTCCGCGTCGACCCTCGGTGCGGCGACCCCGGCCTCCGCGAGCCGGCGGCCGTAGGCCCGGACGAGCGATGAGACAGTCCCGCCGCTCGAGCCGCGGGAATGGCTCATCGTTGGTCCGGTGATCCCGAACCTGAGCCCAGGGCCGCCATCCGCTCGGCTTCCTCGGCCTCCACGCTGGCTCGCACCAGGTCGTCCAGCGCCCCGTCGAGCACCTGGTCGAGGGCATAGGTCTTGTAACCGGTGCGGTGGTCGGTCACCCGGTTCTCCGGAAAGTTGTAGGTGCGGATCCGCTCGGAGCGGTCCACGGTGCGGACCTGCGCGCGGCGGGCGTCGGTGGCCGCGGTGTGCGCCTGCTCCTCGGCCAGAGCGAGCAGCCGGGCGCGTAGAATGCGCATCGCCTGCTCCCGGTTCTGCAGCTGGGACTTCTCGTTCTGGCAGGACACGACGATCCCGGTCGGCGCATGGGTGATCCGTACGGCCGAGTCGGTGGTGTTGACGCTCTGGCCACCCGGACCGGACGAGCGGAACACGTCGACCCGCAGGTCGCTGTCGTCGATCTCCACGTCGACCGGGTCCGCCTCGGGCAGCACCAGCACCCCGGCGGCCGAGGTGTGTATGCGTCCTTGCGACTCCGTGACCGGAACCCGCTGCACCCTGTGCACGCCGGCCTCGTGCTTGAGGCTCGCGTACGGGGCGCGCCCGGGCTCGAGGGCAGCGCGAGCCTGGACGGCGAGGGTTGCGGACCGTACACCGCCGAGGTCGGACCCGGTGGAGTCGAGCAGCTGCGTGCGCCAGCCGGTCCGCTCCGCGTATCGGGTGTACATGCGCAGCAGGTCGGCCGCGAACAGGGCGGACTCCTCCCCACCCTCGCCGGCCTTGACCTCGACGATGACGTCCTTGCCGTCCAGCGGGCTGCGGGGAACCAGCAACCGGCGGAGCCGCTCGGCGAGAAGATCACGGCGGCGCTCCAGGCTGCCCGCCTCGGCCGCGAGGGCCGCGTCGTCGGCGCCAAGCTCGCGGGCGGCGGCCAGGTCACCACACGTGCGCTGCCAGTCGTGCAGGGTGGTCACGACGGCACCGAGCTCGGCGTAGTGACGGCCGAGCCGCTGCGCCTCTCGGGGGTCGCCGTGCACCGCTGGGTCGGCCAGGCGCAGGCCGAGCGCCTGGTGCTCGGCGACCAGCCCGTCGACCAACGCATCGGTCGCCTCGAACACCTCTCGGCCCCTTCATCCCGGCGTTCCGTTCGGATGACGTACTACGGCACCGGTGCGACGGACCACGGTCCGCCGGCCGGTGCCGGTGGTGAGCTAGTTGTCGGCGGGCTTCTGCGCCGCCTGCTTCGCGGCGTACCGCTTCTCGAAGCGGGCCACCCGACCACCGGTGTCGAGGATCTTCTGCTTGCCGGTGTAGAAGGGGTGGCACTGCGAGCACACGTCGGCGTGGATCGAGCCTTTGTTCGCCGTGCTACGGGTGGTGAACGTCGCACCGCAGGTGCAGGTGACCTCGGTCTCGCCGTAGGCCGGGTGGATGTCAGGCTTCATGCGGGTCCTCTCCGTACGTGGCGCCGGGTCGGCCCCCTCGGGACCGTGAACCGGACCGCCGATGAGTCTCTCATCATCGACCATGACTACAACGCGAGTCCCCCGAGTGGTGTTCCGCGCTCGTCGACGCTCACCTGCTCCGACCCGCTTTCAGCCGGCCTGTCAGGCGGCGAGCTGGCGGTCGATGTCGCCGGCGATCTTTGCGGGCTTGGTGGTCGAGCCGTACCGCTTGACGACGGTGCCGTCGCGCCCGACGAGGAACTTAATGAAGTTCCACCTGATCGCGCCCCCGAGCAGCCCCGACTGCTCCGCGCGCAGCCACGCATAGAGCGGGTGCGCGTCATCACCGTTGACGTCCACCTTGGCGAACATCGGAAAGGAGACGCTGTAGGTCGTGGAGCAGAAGTCGGCGATCTCGGCCTCGGAGCCGGGCTCCTGCTCACCGAACTGGTCACAGGGGAAGCCGAGCACCACGAGGCCGTCGTCGCGATAGCGACGCCATAGCTCCTCGAGCCCCTCATACTGCGGGGTGAAGCCGCACTTGGATGCCACGTTCACGATCAGCAGCACCTTGCCGGCGTAGGCATTGAGCGGCTGAGGATCGCCGTTGATGGTTGTGGCCGTGAAGTCCAGGACTGTTGCCGAGTTGCTCATGTCATCCCTCGTCCGAGCGGTCTCCGCGCCGGCCTTGGCTGGCCTGCGGGGTGGTGTTCTGCACCTGCATCAGGAACTCGACGTTGCTACGGGTCTTCTTGAGCTTGTCGATCATGAGCTCGAGCGCCTGCTGGCCGTCCAGCGCGGACAGCACGCGACGGAGCTTCCACACGATCTGGAGCTCCTCCCGGGTCATCAGCAGCTCCTCGCGGCGGGTGCCAGAGGCGTCCACGTCGATGGACGGGAAGATCCGCTTGTCGGCGAAGTCGCGGCGTAGCCGCAGCTCCATGTTTCCGGTGCCCTTGAACTCCTCGAAGATGACGTCGTCCATCTTGGAGCCGGTCTCGATGAGCGCGGTGGCGAGGATGGTGAGCGAGCCACCGTCCTCGATGTTGCGGGCGGCTCCGAAGAACCGCTTCGGGGGGTAGAGGGCGGAGGAGTCGACACCGCCGGACATGATCCGGCCACTGGCGGGAGCAGCCAGGTTGTACGCGCGCCCGAGGCGGGTGATGGAGTCGAGCAGCACCACCACGTCGTGGCCCAGCTCGACGAGCCTCTTGGCCCGCTCGATGGCGAGCTCGGCGACCGACGTGTGGTCGCTGGCCGGCCGGTCGAACGTCGAGCTGATGACCTCACCCTTGACTGCCCGCTGCATGTCGGTGACCTCTTCGGGCCGTTCGTCGACCAGCACGACCATCAGGTGGGACTCGGGGTTGTTGGTCGTGATCGCGTTCGCGATGGCCTGTAGCACCATGGTCTTGCCGGCCTTGGAGGGGGACACGATGAGCCCGCGCTGCCCCTTGCCGATCGGCGCGATGATGTCGATGATCCGCGTCGTCAGCCCAGTCGCCTCCGTCTCGAGGCGCAACCGCTCCTGCGGGTACAGCGGAGTCAGCTTGGCGAATTCGACCCGCTGCTTCGACTCCTCGACCCGCGTGCCGTTGACCGACTCGAGCCGGGCGAGTGGGTTGAACTTCTCCTTGCGGTCATGCTCGCGGATCTGCTTGACCTGGCCGGTGACCGCGTCGCCCTTGCGCAACCCGTAGCGGCGGGCCATGGACAAGGACACGTACACGTCGTCGGGGCCGGCGAGGTAGCCCGAGGTGCGGACGAACGCGTAGTTGTCGAGCACGTCGAGGATGCCAGCCACCGGAAGCAGCACGTCGTCCTCAAAGACCGTCGGCTCGCCGCCCTCCGGACGGTTGCCGTCCGCACGGGGACCGCGGTCTCGGTTGCGATCGCGGCTGCGGCGGCGCCGGCTGCGGCGACTGCTCTCCTCGTCGTCGCGGCGAGGCTGGTTGCGGGCGTCGCCCCGGTTGTCTTGCCCGCGGCTGTCCTGCCCGCGGTTGTCGCTGCGGGTCTCCTGCCCGCGGCCCCCGTTGCGGGTGTCCGGCCTGTTGTCGCTGCGGTCACCCGTGTCGCTGCTGTCGCTGCCGTCGCTGACGTTGCCACCGTCGCTGCCGTTCTGTGTATCGGTGCGCTCACGGGCCGTCTCGCTGTGCCGGTCGACCCGGTCCGGCTGGGGCTCGGTCACCTCGAACGGCGCCTGGCTCGGCTCTGCCGGTGGCGACGCCGTTGCGGGCGTGGCATCCGCAGCCGGTCCGTTGCCGGCCTGCAGTGCGCTGGCCGGCGTGCCGGCTGGGGGTGTGCTCGCTTGGGCGGTGCTGATGGCGTCGATGAGTTGGCTCTTGCGCATCCGGCCGGTGCCCTTGATCCCCAGGCCGCCGGCGAGCTTCTGCAGCTCTGCCAGCACCATCGAGTTGAGCCCTCCCCCCGAGCGGCGCCGTGCCCGCTGCGTTGGGGCAGCAGGGCCAGCCGCGTCCGCCGGAGGAACAGCGGTGGAAGTGTCTGACACGTGAGGTCCTTCCCACGTCGTGGGACCGCGGTTCGCGAGTCCCGCTGGCGGTCCTGGTCATCCAGGCGCCGGATGAACCGACCGTGCGTCTGTGCACGGCCCCCGGCAAACGGGTGTGATTCGGATTCCCCCTTCGCGCGCTCCGCACGGGGCCTCGAAGCGTGGCAGAGCCCGTATTCGAGACGACCGCCGGCGGCGGAGGGAGGGTGCGCGACCGCGACCACTGCGGGCCGCTGCGCGCAAACCGAGAGTAGCACCGGAGGAGTGCCTGCTGCTCGTCCATCCTCAGCATTGTCCGAACGGTTGGTATTCCGCGAGCCGCGTGCCCGGCGCGCTGAGTCGCCCGCCGCGGATCGGGTTATTCGCTGACCGTGGCGCCGTGCAGGTCGGGCGCCAGCGCCAGCGCCTGCCACCCTGGTACGGCGCTCGCCAGCTCCTCGACCACCTCCGGACGGGCCGGCAAGCCGACCGTGGCGGGGTCGCCCAGCACCAGCACGCTCGGGCCGGCACCGGACACGACCGCGGCGTGCCCGGCGGCCCGCAGTCGCCGTACCGCCGCCAGCGAGTCAGCAAGGACCGACGCCCGGTACTCCTGGTGCAGCCGATCCTCGGTGCCTGCCAGCAGCAGGTCGGGGCGTACGGTCAACGCGGCGACCAGCAGCCCGGCCCTGGCCGCGTTGGCGGCGGCGTCGGCGTGGGGCACCTGGGTGGGCAGCATGGTGCGCGCGAGCTCGGTCGAGACCGCCCGCGACGGCACCAGCGCCACCACCGACGTTGTGGGCTGAAGTCGTACGGCCCGAGCATCACCGTCCTCACTCCAGGCGAGGGTGAGCCCCCCGAGCAGTGCTGCCGCGACGTTGTCCGGATGCCCTTCGAGGTGGGCGGCGAGCCGCAGCGCGCCGCCGGACTGCAACCGCGTGATGTCCAACCCGGAACGTGCGGCGAGCTCACGGACCGCGACGATGCCTGCGATCACTGCCCCCGCCGACGACCCGAGGCCACGTCCGTGCGGGACCGCGTTGCGACAGCGCAGCCGCAGACCAGGCGGGTACGCGTCCAGCTCCGTGAAGGCGGCGCGCATCGACCGGACCACCAGGTGGGCCTCGTCGACCGGGACGGTCCCCGCGCCCTCGCCCAGCACCTCGATGTTCAGCCCGGAGGGGGCCACCTCGAGCCGCACCTCGTCGTACAACCCCAGCGCGAGGCCGAAGCTGTCGAATCCAGGGCCGAGGTTGGCACTTGAGGCCGGCACGGTGACGGTGACCGGCCGGTCGGACCAACCTGCGGGCCTGCGGTCGCCGAGCATCCGGTCAGCGCAGGCCGGCGGCCTCGGCCGCCGCGTCCGGGTCGGCGTCGATCACCGTGTCGACGATCTGGCGGCCCTCCAGGGCAGTCGCCGTGTCCTTCAGGCCGTGCCCGGTCACCGTGACCACGAACCGGAGCCCGGCTGGCACCTCCCCGCCCCCGGCCAGCCGCACCAGCCCGGCCGCGCCGGCCGCCGACGCCGGCTCCACGAATACCCCGTCCTTCTCGGCCAGGTCCCGCTGCGCCCGGATGATCTGCTCGTCGGTGACTGACTCGATCCGGCCGCCGGACTCCTCGCGCGCGGCGACAGCGAGCTGCCAAGACGCTGGGTTGCCGATGCGGATGGCGGTTGCAACGGTGTCCGGCTCCGGCACCGGCACCCCGCTCACCAAGGGCGCGGCGCCGGCCGCCTGGAAGCCCCAGAGCTGCGGGCTGCTCCCGGTCACACCGGCCGCCGCGTACTCGCGGTATCCCAACCAATAGGCGGAGACGTTCCCGGCGTTGCCGACCGGCAGCACATGCACGTCGGGCGGTCCGGCCAGGGCGTCGACCACCTCGAATGCGGCGGTCTTCTGCCCGTGCAACCGCAGCGGGTTGACCGAGTTGACCAGGGCGACGGAGTACGAGTCGGCGAGCTCGCGGGCCAACCGCAGGCAGTCGTCGAAGTTGCCGCGCACCTGGATCACCACTGCACCGTGCATCACCGCCTGCGCCATCTTGCCCACCGCGATGCGGCCGTGCGGTACCAGCACGATCGCGGTGCGGCCTGCCCGCGCGGCGTACGCCGTCATCGAGGCCGACGTGTTCCCGGTCGACGCGCAGACCACCGCTTCGGCCCCCTC
>Ga0136622_10000113_pt1 | contig 29064 bp, 31 predicted proteins | sample AntDrymUQ4482106_2_FD_104803 | JGI IMG/M metagenome (GOLD analysis project Ga0136622, IMG submission 104803) | Polar desert sand microbial communities from Dry Valleys, Antarctica - metaG UQ448 (21.06) | ecosystem: Environmental > Terrestrial > Soil > Desert | place: Antarctica: Dry Valley...
CAGGACAACGATCCCGACCCACCCGAGCCGATAGTCCTCTTCGACGCAGAGCCACCGGTGGACCTCACAGCCGAAGAACCGGACTGGCTGGACGCCCTGCCCAACGCTGCTGAGATCGCCGCCCAGATGGCCGGGTACGACGCCGCGGCAGACGCGATCTGCGTGATCGACAGCGACGCAGACGCCGACGCCGCCTGAGCAGCAGCCGATGTGGGATGGGCACCCGCCCCGCATTTCGAGCCAGCGCCGAACAGGGGTGCGCCGGGATCAACTGGCGGCGCGGCCACGCACCTGAATGGAGTCGAGAAGCTCGCCGGTAGCAGCCGTCACCCGATCGACAGCCGCCTCGAATGCCGCCGCGTTGTGGGGGGCCGGTGCACGGAAGCCGCTCACTTTTCGCACGTACTGCAGCGCGGCGGCGCGGACGTCGTCGTCCGTCACGCCTTCGGTGAACGGAGGGCGCAAGGTCTTGATGCTGCGACACATGCACCCGAGCGTAGTTCGTCACCTGGGCGACGTCAGCGGGCGCCGCAGGTGCGAAGAGCGAGCAAGGCCAGGACGCGCGCTGTCGACACGACATCGGCAATAGGAACGCGTTCGTCGGGAGCATGCGCCCAGCGGAGATCGCCAGGTCCGTAGTGGACGGTGGGCACGCCGGCAGCCGCGTAGTGCCGCAAGTCGCTGCCGTAGGGTCCCGCTCGCTCGGGCGGCACTGCGCCGGTCACGTCCTCGACCGCTGCTTGCACATCGGCGAGGAGCCGGTGCCCAGCCGGCAACGTGCCGCTGGCGTACTGGCCGCCGGCCCACTCGATCCGCACGGGATGATCGGCCAGCCACGGATCGCGCGCGCAGGCGGCCGCAACGCATGCTTCGAAGACCGCACGAGCAGCCGACACCGGCTCACCCAGCTGTACGCCGTACCGGCCCTCGGCCACGAGCAGATCGGGCACCGTGCTCGCCCAGTCACCGGCCGACACCTTCCCGATCGACAGCGCGTACGGCACGACGAGCCCGGCGAAGCGCGGGTCGGGCTCGGCGTTCCGGGAGCGTTCCAGCTCCAGAAGTGCGCGGTGAACCGGCAGGAATGCTTCGAACGCGCTGATCCCCTCGGTTCTCCTCGCCCCGTGCGCGGAGCGCCCTGGCACGGTGAGCCGGAAACCGAGTGCACCGGCGCTGGCTGTCAGGACGGCTCCGTCGGTCGGTTCCGGGATGACGCAGGCGTCGGCGACGTGACCGCGGCGGATGGTGGCCAGCGCGCCGAGGCCGCCGTCCTCCTCACTGACCACGCTGTGCACCGCCAACCGGCCGGCCAGCGGCACCCCGGAGCGGACGATCGCAGCGACTGCCGCCACCGCCGCGACCAGCCCGCCCTTCATGTCGCAAGCCCCGCGCCCGACCACTGCGTCGTCGCGGATCGTCGGCTCGAACGGGTCGGACGTCCACTGAGCGAGATCGCCGGCCGGTACGACGTCGATGTGGCCACTGAGAGCCAGCGAGGGTCCGTCACCACCGATGGATCCGACCAATCCCCAGGCTTGCCGACGAGCCGCCTCCTGGCCCGGCCACTGCGGATCAACCGACAACGCGACCAGGTCGATCGGCCAGAGATCCACGTCCAGGCCAAGGTCGGTAAGCCAGCCGGCGACATAATGCTGCGCCGCGGACTCGGCGTCCGACCCGGTGACGGAAGGTATCGCGACCAGATCCCGCAGCCGGTCGATCGTCCAGCACTCGTCGACCGCGTCGAGCACCCGTGCTTCCGCGTCGAGCCAGTCGCTCACCCGAGCAGTGTCTCGCACTCGGAGCCCCGGATATGTTGGCGGCGTGCCGGCACTCAGCGCTCCACTGGCGATCGATGCCGTGCGCTGGCTCCTCGAGTCCGACGAGCCCGCCGTGCGCTATCGAACGCTCACCGAACTGCTGGATCGCGCCGACGACGAGTCCGACGTGCTGGCTGCTCGGATGGCCATCCCCGATGGCCGCGTGGTCCGAGCGCTGCTCGCCGACCAGGGGGCCGACGGCACGTTCGGAGTGGGCCCCTACCGCAAGTGGACCGGCGGACATTGGCGGTTGGTGTCACTCGCTGATCTGCGGTACCCACCTGGTGACGAACAGCTTCGACCGGTCATCGACGCGGAACTGCGCTGGGCCACCCGTCACACCGTGCGGGTGGTGGACGGCCGGGCCCGCCGCTGCGCCTCGCAGGAAGGCAACGCGATCGGCGCCTGCTGCCGCCTCGGCTTCGTGGACGACGATCGGATCAGCACGCTGGTACAGCGCCTCATCGAATGCCAGTGGCCCGACGGCGGCTGGAACTGCGACGCACGTCCGGAGGCACGGCACTCGTCGTTCCACGAGTCGATCACCCCGCTGTGGGGCCTGTCGGAGTACCGCCGAGCCACCGGCGACGCACGCGTCGTCGACGCGATCGAGCGCGCCGCTGAGATGGTGCTTCGGGCCGGGCTGTTCAGGTCCGAGCGGCGACGTGAGGCGCTCTGGCCGCACTTTGGCCGGTTCCGCTACCCGCCGTACTGGCATTACGACATCTTGTTCGGTCTGCGGGTGCTGGCCGATGTTGGCATCGTCGGGGACTCCCGAGCGGCCGAGGCGCTTGACATCGTCGAGGAGAAGCGTCGCTCGGACGGCCGGTGGACGGCTGACGGGGCCTGGTGGCAGTCCGTGGGAGGAAAGCGCGCACCCGAGGCGGTCGACTGGGGGCGATCCGGACACAGTGAAATGGTCACCTTCCATGCGCTGCGAGTCCTCAAGATGGCCGGCCGGGTCTGATCGGGCAGGATGCGTGGAGTGAGCGTCCTGGCGGTGATCTTCGACTGGGGCGGGACGCTCACGCCCTGGCACACCATCGAGGCCGCCGACCAGTGGGCCGCCTTTGCCCGGGTGGTGCATGCCGACCGGCCGACCGACGCCGAGGAGGCCGCAGCGCGGCTGTTGGCCGCGGAGTTGCGCGTCTGGGAAGCCAGCCGTGACCACCACTCCAGCGCCAGGTTCGCCGACGTCCTCGCCGCGGCGGGCGTCGACCCGCACGAGGCCGCGGAGCTTGCCTACCGGGAGTTCTGGGATCCGCACACGTTCATCGATCCCGATGTTCCGGATCTCTTTGCCGCCCTTCGGGATCGCGGCATCAAGATCGGCGTCTTGTCCAACACGATCTGGGACCGCGCCTGGCACGAAGCGATCTTCGAGCGCGACGGCGTACTGCACCTCATAGACGGCGCCGTGTACACCAGCGAGGTCCCTTGGACCAAGCCGCACCCGGAGGCGTTTCGCGCCGCCATGGCTGCGGCCGGGGTCGAGGATCCGGCCCGCTGCGTGTTCGTCGGGGACCGCCCGTTCGACGACATCTCCGGCGCCCGAGCGGTGGGCATGCGGGCGGTGCTGGTGCCGCACAGCGAGATCCCGCCCGCCCAGCAGGTGCCCGTCGACGTCCACCCCGACGCCGTGATCGACCGGCTCCGAGACCTCCTCCCACTGGTAGACACCTGGTCAGCGCCTCGTTGACTCGGACGGTCGACACCTATATCGAATTCGGTGTCCGCATGGCCCACGACGACACGACTGCGGCATGGGTGTTCGAACTCCCGTTCTGGGGTTACTGCGGACAGGGCGCGTCCGAGGACGAGGCGCTGAGCGCCTTGGTCGAGCGGCTTCCGTCGGGTTGCCGATGCGAGGTTGTCGAGCGGGTGTACGGCGACGAGCAGGCGTTCGCCCGGGACCATCTCCCGGCCATCGCGGCGGAGCGCGACGCAACGCTGGCAGAGCTATCTCGTGCACGTTCGCAAACCGTTGAACTCATTCGGGCGAGTCCACCGCGTGTTCTCGACGGGACGACAGCTCTCGGCAGCTGCCGTCCTGGGCGTGCTGGCGGACCCTGCGGCAGATGTCCTGGCACCTCGCCGATACGGAAAGTCGCTACTACCTACCGATGCTCGGCCTCGTCAGTCGCCCGCGCGCGGCTGACCTGATCACCGAGCTGAACGCCTCGGCGGCGTACGTCGCGACTGGCATGAGAGTTCTGAACTCAGGGTGATGCACGAACTGAGCAGCCGCGCCAGCGCCCACCGGACCGACTGAGCCGGGCGCGTCACTGGCCGGGAAAGGCGACGGTGGCAGGATGCGTCCCCGCCGCCAGTCGCCAACGGGTCGCCTGCAGGGCTGCGTCGGTCAAGGCGCCAAGAGCGATACGTCGCAGCTCGGCGTCGTCGGTCTGCCCGAGGACGTACCGCCAGGCCGCCGCAGCGCCCTGCTCCAGGTGGACGGCCAGGCGCAATCCTGACGTCGGGTCGGTCACCGGAAACGGCAGTTCGTAGTACGCCTGCGCCTGGGCGGGAACGGCGGCCATCGAGCGCAGCAGGTCGGCGGTGGCGTCGCGACGCGTGCGGTGCGCTTGCTCGGCCGCCCGCACGTCGGGTCGCTGCTCTTCGGTGACCTCAGCGCCGACCACGCCGTACCCCCAGATCACGGCGTGCTCGCCGGCCAGTGCGTCCTGGAGCGCGTCGGTCACAGCCATGAGCCCGCCTCCGTCCGGGAGCACGGCACCGCTGGGTCCATTGCCCGATGGCCCGCGCGACGGGACGGACCAAGAAGTGCCGCAACGGCGGCAGAAGCGGCACTTCTGAGTCCATCACGGCGGGCGACACCCCAACCAAAGGACCGAAAGGTGCCACGCGAGGTCATTGTCAGCTCAGCAGGAGCTCGTGGCAGGCGGCGGCCGCCGCCAAGCTTCCTACCAAGGGCGCCCGCTCAGCGGTCGTCGTCGCGCACACGGCCGCCGCCGCGGACCCGGAGGCCCGCACCGCCGCGCGCAGCCCCGACAGTGTCACCGCAGGCTCGACCGGTACGGCGGTCGCGGTCGGGCTGGTCGTTGCCCCCGAGGTCCCCGAGGTCCCCGAGGCCCCCGTGGTCCCCGTGGTCCCCAAGGCGGTCGAGGCGGGGGTGCGTTCGGGCAGGGCGAGCGCCAGTCGCAACGCCATGACCTGCTCCTCGGTCTGCGTACGCAGCGGCTGCAGGCGGGGGAGCAGCTGCGGGTGCTGCCGACCGGCTGCGGCGTACGCCTCGACGAGCCCGGCGCGTTCCTCCAGCACGGCCAACAGGGGGTCCGGCGCGGTCGGGGCTGCGCTGGTCGGGATGATCGGCGTCGACGAGCCGGTACACGCAGACGCCAGGCCCAGCGCACCGGCCGCGGTCGCAACCGCCAGGAGGACTCGGCGTCGGGGAAGCGGTGTGCCCATGAACAGGCAGTCTGGCAGCCCGCACCGCCTGCTCCGATGCGGCTACCCTGACGTGGACAGACAATTCCAGAGGCAGAGAGGAGCCGGCGATGAGCAGCCGCGCGGCTCCCCCCACCCGGCTGACGGCTGTGATCACATCGATCGTCCAGGCCGCCGGGTACGACCTGGAAGATGTGGTAGTCACACCCGCAGGGCGCCGCAGCCTGGTCCGGGTCGTGGTCGACGCCGACGGCGGGATCACCCTCGATCAGGTCGCCGAGCTCAGCCGCGCCCTGTCCGAGGCCCTGGACGAGAGCGAGGGCAGTGCCATGGGCGCCGCGCCGTACGTCCTGGAGGTCAGCTCTCCGGGAGTCGATCGGCCGCTCACGCAGCCCCGGCATTGGCGCCGGGCGGTCGGTCGGCTGGTCACTCTCACCCAGGCCGAGGAGGGCACCGTGCGCGGTCGGGTGGCCCGCAGCGATGACAGCGGCGTTGTCCTGGACGTCAACGGCGAGCACCTCGAGCTGCCGTTCGAGCGGATCGCGAGCGCGCGGGTCGAGGTCGAGTTCAACCGGCGATCCGCGAGCGAGGAGGAGTCGTGAACATCGACATCGCGGCGTTGCGGCTGATCGAACGGGAGAAGGAGGTCTCCTTCGACACCGTCGTCAACGCCATCGAGACCGCCCTGTTGACCGCCTATCGACACAGCGGCACTGGTAGCGGTGGCGGCAGAGACCACGCCCGCGTAGAGATCGACCGCAAGAGCGGAGCCGTCGTCGTGTGGGCGCAGGAGGTGGACGACGACGGTGCGATCCAGCGGGAGTACGACGACACGCCCAGCGACTTCGGCCGGATCGCCGCCAGTACGGCGAAGCAGGTGATCCTGCAGCGGCTTCGCGACGCGGAGAACGAGCGGACGTACGGCGAGTACTCCGGCAAGGAAGGCGACATCGTCGGCGGCATCATTCAGGCCCACGGCGGCCGCAACGAGCGGGGGCTGGTGCTCGTGGACATCGGCAAGATCGAAGCCGTACTGCCGCCTGCGGAGCAGGTGCCCGGGGAGGTCTATCAGCACGGGTCGCGGATCAAGTGCTTCGTCGTATCCGTGGTCAAGGGCGCGCGTGGCCCGCAGGTCACGGTGAGCCGGACCCATCCCAACCTGGTCCGTAAACTGTTCGCGCTCGAGGTCCCGGAGATCAGCGACGGCACCGTGGAGATCGTCAACGTCGCGCGTGAGGCAGGCCACCGGTCCAAGATCGCCGTGCGGTCACGCGTTCCGGGAGTGAACCCCAAGGGCGCCTGCATCGGGCCGATGGGCGCCCGGGTTCGCAATGTGATGAGCGAGCTGCACGGGGAGAAGATCGACATCGTCGACTACTCCGATGACCCGGCCAGCTACGTCGGATACGCGCTGTCCCCGGCGCAGGTGATCAGCGTGACCGTCGTCGACCCGGACGCCAGGGCCGCGCGGGTCGTCGTACCGGACTACCAGCTGTCGCTCGCCATCGGCAAGGAAGGCCAGAACGCCAGGCTGGCCGCCCGGCTCACCGGCTGGCGAATCGACATCCGCAGCGACACCCAGGCGGTGGAACAGGCCGCCCCCGCGACGGGTTAGACTGGATGACGGTTCGGCGTACGTCGTCGTGTCCTGTGCAATCCAGGGATCAGCCGGTTCGGCTGGCTCCGATCCGGACGTGCGTAGGGTGCCGTCAGCGTTCGCCGGTCTCCGAGTTGCTACGAGTCGTGGCAGTCGGCGACGACGTGGGTTCGGCTGGCTATCGTCTGAGTCCGGATCCTGGTCGTCGCCTCGCCGGTCGCGGTGCGCATGTGCACCCCGCGTCGGACTGCCTCGACCTCGCGGAGCGACGCCGGGCGTTCGGTAGGGCACTTCGCCTGATCGGACCGGTCGACATCGCCGCGATCCGCGAGTACGTCGTATCCTCACTCGGCTGGTAACGGCATCGGCGCGCGGGAACGCCTCGCGCGTGTCTGTGTGAGAGCAGGTCGACCCGTATGAGCACGCGATGAAGCTCCCATGAGTTTGTCCCAGTAAAGACGGGGTCGAGCGGGTTACCGCCGGCCTCGAGACGAGGAGTCCGATGGCAGGCAAGGCCCGCGTACATGAGCTCGCCAAAGAGCTCGGAATGAGCAGTAAGGCAGTACTCGAAAAGCTCAGCGAGCTTGGTGAGTACGTGAAGAGCGCGTCCTCGACGGTGGAGGCACCTGTCGCTCGACGGCTCAAGGAAGCGTTCCCGGCGCCGACGGCGGCAAAGGCGGCGCCGGCGGCAAGGACGACCAAGGCGGCAGCCCCGGCAGCGGCCAGCCCAGCGGCCGCGCAGTCAGTGGCCGCGACCGACCTCGCGCCGATGCCGATCCCGGCCCGTCCGGCCGCTCCGACCCCCGGTCCGGCGCCGGCTGCGCCCGGGCCGGTGCGGGCAGAGCCCGAGCTGCCCGAGGCACCCGCAGCGGCGTCGAAGTCACCCCTGTCGGCGCGACCTGGGCCTCGCCCAGGGAACAACCCGTTCGGCGTCGGCAGCGCTACCCCGGCCATGCCGGCCCGCCCGCCCGCTCCGCGCCCGGGCGCGAGTCCCGGCATGCCGCCGCGTCCGGGCGGTCCGCGCCCCGGCCCGGGCGGTCCACGCCCCAACCCCGGAATGATGCCCGCACGTCCCGCGCCCGGCGGCGGTTTCGGCCGTCCCGGTCCCGGCGCGCCACGACCTGGCGGTCCGGGTGCACCGAGCGGCGTGGGTGCCGGCCGTGGCCGTCCCGGTGGCCCGGGCGTCGGGACCGGCCGACCTGGCGCAGGGGCACCCGGCGGCGGCTACCGCGGCGGTCCCGGTGGTGTGGGCGCCCCCGGCGGTCCCGGCGGTCCCGGCGGTCCCGGTGGTCCCGGTGGTCCTGGCGGGGGCGGTGGTTTTCGTGGCGGTGGTGGCGGTCGCTCCGGTGGCAGTCGTGGCCGCAGTGGCACAGCGGGCGCCTTCGGTCGTCCGGGTGGCCGCGGTCCGGTACGCGGTCGCAAGAGCAAGAAGCAGCGGCGTCAAGAGTTCGACAACATGCAGGCGCCGTCGATCGGCGGCGTGCAGATCCCGCGCGGTAACGGCGCGACGATCCGACTCCCGCGCGGCGCGTCGCTCGTCGACTTCGCCGAGCGGATCGACGCCAATCCGGCGGCGCTCGTGACCGTGATGTTCCACCTCGGCGAGATGGTCACCGCCACGCAGTCGGTCAACGACGAGACGCTCGAGCTGCTCGGCTCCGAGCTCGGCTACGTCGTCCAGGTGGTCAGCCCGGAGGAGGAGGACCGCGTACTGCTGGACTCCTTCGACATCAGCTTCGGCCAGGACGAGGGTGACGAGTCCGACCTGGTGTCGCGCCCGCCGGTCGTCACCGTCATGGGTCACGTCGATCACGGCAAGACGAAGCTGCTGGACGCGATCCGGCGTACCGACGTAGCCGGTGGAGAGTCCGGCGGCATTACCCAGCACATCGGTGCCTACCAGGTGGACCACGAGCACGAGGGCATCGAGCGACTGATCACGTTCGTGGACACGCCGGGCCACGAGGCGTTCACCGCCATGCGTGCCCGCGGGGCGAACGTTACCGACATCGTGGTTCTGGTGGTGGCCGCCGACGACGGCGTCATGCCCCAGACGATCGAGGCGCTGAACCACGCCCAGGCGGCGGAGGTCCCGATCGTGGTCGCGGTCAACAAGGTGGACAAGGAGGGGGCCAACCCCGCCAAGATCCGCCAGCAGCTGACCGAATACGGCCTCGTCGCCGAGGAGTACGGCGGCGAGACGCTGTTCGTCGACGTGTCGGCCCGCCAGCGCACGGGCATCGAGGAACTGCTCGACGCCGTCCTGCTGACCGCTGACGCCGCCCTGGACCTGCGGGCCAACCCGCATCAGGACGCGGAGGGGGTGGCGATCGAGGGGCACCTCGACCGTGGCCGCGGACCGGTGGCAACCGTGCTGATCCGGCGCGGGACGCTCCGAGTCGGCGACTCCGTCGTCGCCGGGGACGCCTTCGGGCGGGTCCGGTCGATGCTGGACGAGAACGGCGCGCTGGTCACCGAGGCGGGCCCGGCCCGCCCCGTCCAGGTGCTCGGTCTGACCTCCGTTCCCGGAGCCGGCGACAACTTCCTCGTCGTCGACGAGGACCGGGTCGCCCGGCAGATCGCCGAACGTCGCTCGGCTCGCGAGCGCAACGCGATGCAGGCCAAGACCCGCCGGCGGGTGTCGTTGGAGGACCTGGACAAGGCCATCGCCGAGGGCAAGATCGACCAGCTCACGTTGATCCTCAAGGGCGACGGGTCCGGTTCGGTCGAGGCGCTCGAGGACGCCCTGATGCAGATCGAGGTCTCCGACGAGGTAGGCCTCCGCGTGGTCCACCGTGGCGTCGGTGGCATCACGCAGGACGACGTCAACCTGGCCTCGGCAACCGACGCGGTCATCATCGGCTTCAACGTCCGGCCCGAGACCAAGGTCAGGGAGTACGCCGACCGAGAGGGCATCGACGTCCGCTACTACTCGGTCATCTATCAGGCGATCGAGCAGGTCGAGGCGGCTCTCAAGGGCATGCTCAAGCCGGAGTTCGAGGAGGCCCAGCTCGGTACGGCGGAGGTTCGCGAGGTCTTCCGAGTGCCACGAATCGGCAACATCGCCGGTTCGCTGGTTCGCTCGGGCACGATCACGCGCAACAGCAGGGCTCGGTTGATTCGCGATGGCGTGGTCGTGGCCGACGGCCTCACCGTGGACTCGCTGCGCCGGTTCAAGGACGACGCGACCGAGGTGCGCGACGGCTACGAGTGCGGTATCGGTCTGGGGTCGTTCAACGACATCAAGATCGACGACGTGATCGAGACGTTCGAGATGCGCGAGAAGCCGCGTACCTGACCATGTTCACGGGGACGCTCGTCGTCGACGTGCTGCTGGGTGACGTGCACTCGCTCAAGGGCAAGCGCGCCGTCGTTCGCCCGATCGTGGCCGAGCTGCGCCGCCGGTATTCCGTGTCCGCCGCTGAGGTGGGGGACACCGACCTGCACCGGCGGGCGCAGCTCGGCATCGCCACGGTGGCCGGGGACGCGGGGCATGTCACGGCGGTGCTCGACACCTGCGAGCGGTGGGTGGCCGGGCGGCCGGACATCGAACTGCTGTCGACCCACCGCCAGCTGTTCAGTTCTGAGGACTGACGCCCTCGCTCCGGCGAGGTCGCCGACGACTAGAAGGGGTCTTCTCATGGCCGACGCCCCACGGGCGCGCAAGCTCGCCGTCCGGATCAAGGAGATCGTGGCGTCCACGCTGGAGATGCAGGTCAAGGACCCTCGCCTCGGCATGGTGACGATCACCGACACCCGGGTGACCCCCGACCTGCGCGAGGCCACCGTGTTCTACACCGTGTACGGCGACGACGCGGCGCAGGCCGACAGCGCGATCGCACTGGAATCGGCTCGCGGGGTACTGCGCTCGGCCGTGGGCAAGCAGACCGGCGTCAAATTCACCCCGACGCTGGCGTTCGTCACGGACACCGTTCCTGTCATCACCCGGGAACTCGACGATGCCCTCGCCCGTGCCCGCGCGGCCGACGCCGAACTTGCCCGGGTGCGCAGCGGGGCGTCCTACGCCGGGGACGCCGACCCCTATCGCGTTCCGCGCGAGTCCGAGGACGACTCCGACCCGCGGTGACGTCCGAGCCCGAGTCGGGCAGCCAGCGCAGCGTGCTGTCGCTGGCGGTACCTGCGCTCGCCGTACTGGCAGCCGAGCCGCTGTACCTGCTGGTCGACACAGCGGTCGTCGGCCACCTCGGCGCGCTGTCGCTGGCGGGGCTGGCGATCGGCGGCGCGCTCTTCGCGGTCGCCGCGGTGCAGTTCAACTTCCTGGCGTACGGCACCACCGCCAGGGCGGCCCGCCTGCACGGCCTCGGCCGGCGGGAGGCGGCCGTCGCCGAAGGCGTGCAGGCCTCGTGGCTGGCCCTGGCGATCGGGCTGGTCATGGTCGCCGTCATCCAGGTCTTCGCCGGGCCGCTGACCACTTTGCTGGCCGGCGGAGCGACTCTCGAGCAGGCCGCCGCAGAGCAGTGGCTGCGGATCGCCGTACTCGGAGCTCCGTTCCTCCTGCTCAGCCTGGCCGGCAACGGCTGGATGCGCGGGGTCCAGGACACCAAGCGACCATGGCGCTACGTGTTGTTCGCCAATGCGTTGTCGGCCGTGCTCTGCCCCGTCCTGGTCTACGGCGCCGGCCTGGGACTGCCCGGCTCGGCGGTGGCCAACGTGGTGGCCCAGCTGGTGGGCGGTGTGCTCTTCCTGCGCGCGCTGCAGCGGACCGGGGTGGCGATTCGTCCCGATCGTGTGATCCTGCTCGCTCAGCTCAGGGTCGGCCGGGACCTGACCGCCCGAACGGTCGCCCTGCAGGCCTGCTTCCTGATCGCCGCAGCGGTCGCTGCCCGGCTGGGCACGGCTCAGGTCGGCGCCCACCAGATCGCGCTGCAGCTGTTCTTCTTTCTCGCCCTGGTGCTTGACTCGTTCGCGATCGCCGCGCAGGCGCTGGTCGGTGAAAGCCTGGGCGCCGGCAGGGTGGATCAGGCGCGGGCCACCGCCTGGCGGGTCACCCGCTACGGCGCGGCCGTGGGCGGCCTGGCCGCCGTGTTGCTGCTCGCCGGTTTCGACCTGATCCCCCGGGTTTTCAGCCCCGACGAGGCGGTCGTCGAACAGGCTCAGCGGGTCTGGTGGTGGTTTGCCGTGATGCAGCCGGTGGCCGGAGTCGTGTTCGCGCTGGACGGGGTGCTGATGGGCGCGGGCGACGTCGCCTACCTGCGGTCGCTCACGCTGGCTGCCAGCGTCGTCGGGTTCCTGCCGCTGCTGCTGTTGACGCTGCCGCTGGATCTGGGGCTGCCCGGGGTGTGGGCTGGTCTGGTGCTGCTGAGCGTGATCCGCCTCCTCGGATTGGTCTGGCGTGTCCGCAGTGGCCGGTGGGCGGTCGTGGGAGCGCGGGCGTGACCAATGGGCTCGTCGTTGTCGACAAGCCGACCGGCTGGACCTCGCACGACGTCGTCGGGCGGGTACGCCGGATCGTCGGGACCCGGCGGGTGGGGCACGCCGGCACGCTGGACCCGATGGCGACGGGGGTGCTCGTGCTCGGGGTGGAGCGGGCGACGAAGCTGCTCGGGCATCTCGCGCTGACCGACAAGTCGTACACGGCCACGATCCGGCTCGGGGAGTCCACGGTCACCGACGACGCCGAGGGTGAAGTGCTTGTCGCCGTACCTGCGGATCGGGTCACCGAGGGCGCGGTCCGAGCGGCGATGCTGGAGCTGACCGGGCGGATCGAACAGGTGCCGTCGCAGGTCAGTGCGATCAAGGTGGACGGCAAACGGTCGTACGCGCGGGTGCGCTCGGGCGAGCAGGTCGTGCTGGCGCCACGTGCGGTCACCGTGTCCCGGTTCGAGCTGGTCACGGCTGCCACGCCGCGCGCCGGCGTGCTGGATGTCTCGGTGCAGGTGCACTGCTCGACCGGCACCTACGTCCGGGCACTGGCGCGGGACCTCGGAGCCCGGCTCGGCGTGGGCGGACACCTGACGGTGCTGCGTCGTACCCGGGTGGGACCGTTCGACCTCGACGCCGCCCTCACGTTGGAGGCCTTGGCCGGTGCCGCCGAGCCGGTGCTGATCGGTCTGGACGATGCGGTCGCCGGCTGCTTCCCGCGCCGGGACGTCGACGACGGGCAAGCCCGGGCGGTCGGCCACGGTGGCCGGCTTCCCCCGATGGGGCTGTCCGGTCCGTATGGCGTGTTCGGCCCGGACGGGCACGTCATCGCCTTGATGGCCGAGCGCGACGGCGTTGCGAGGTCGTTGGTGGTGCTAAACCCCGCCTGACTGCTCAGGCTAGGGCATCATCTACGGCACACTTGATGCACGACTTGCTATCATGTCCTCATGAGCCGCACCACGATTGACCTTGATGACGAGAAGTTAGCGGCCGCGGCACGGGAGCTTGGAACGACAAGCAAGGTGCAGACCGTCAATGCCGCGCTCGCGTTTGCGGCGGGGCGTCGACTGCGGAACGAGGCCTTCGCCGACCCGTTGATCTGGGGGAGCCCGGACCTTGCTGACCCGGAGGTGCGGGCCGCGGGCCGGCGGTGATCCCATCCGGGCTCTACCTTGCCGACACGAGCGCGATCGCCCGTGTCGGCGATGAGGTAGTGCATGCGGAGCTCGACCGGCTTGGCAGGCTCGGTCTCCTTGCCACCTGCGTCACCGTAGATCTAGAGGTTGGGTACTCAGCGCGTGACCCAGCCGGTTACTCGACCACTGCCCATCGGCGAGCGGCCGGCTTTGTCGAGCTGCCGCTACACGCCGAGATCGGCCGGCGTGCACAGGCCGTTCAGGCGATGCTGGCGCGGCGTAGTCAGCACCGAGCGGCCGGCATCGTCGACCTGCTCACCGCAGCAATAGCCGAGCACTACGCGGCGATTGTGCTGCACTACGACAGCGACTTCGACTCGATAGCCGCGGTGACGGGCCAGCAGGTGCACTGGGTGGCGCCGCGCGGAACAGCACGCTGATCGGCGACTGGGCCCGACAGGCTGCGCGGACAAAGCGGACAACCGTTAGCGTGGATACACACGGTTGTCGCCCGGCCGAAGGAGTGTCATGCAGCTGTCGCAGCGTCTGGGCGCAGAGTTCCTCGGAACGTTCTGGTTGGTCTTCGGCGGCTGCGGGAGCGCCGTACTGGCCGCGGCATTCCCAGAAGTCGGCATCGGGCTGCTCGGCGTCTCGCTGGCCTTTGGGCTCACCGTCCTGACGATGGCCTACGCCTTTGGGCACATCTCGGGAGGCCACTTCAATCCTGCCGTCACGGTCGGGCTGTGGCTGGGCCGGCGGCTGCCCGCGAAAGACGTCGCGCCGTACGTCGTGACCCAGGTGATCGCCGCCGTCGTGGCCGCGGCACTGCTGTTGGTCGTCGCCAACGGTTCCCCCGATTACAGCCTGGCCGAGAACGGCCTGGCCGCGAACGGGTACGGCGAGAACTCACCCGGCGGTTACGGCGTCGGATCAGCGCTGGTGATCGAGCTGGTGCTGACCTTGTTCTTCCTCCTGATAATCCTCGGAGCTACCGACCGCCGGGCGCCCAAGGGGTTCGGACCGCTCGCGATCGGCCTGTCCCTGACGCTGATCCACCTGATCTCCATCCCGGTCACCAACACGTCGGTGAATCCGGCCCGGTCCACCGGACCGGCGCTCTTCGTCGACGGCGCCCTCGCGCAGCTGTGGCTGTTCTGGCTGGCGCCGCTCGTCGGTGCTGTCATCGCCGGGCTGGCCTACCGATTCATCACCGGCGAGACCGGGCAGGAGGCCATCGCCGGTGCAGCCCAGGACGTCCCGGCCTCCGACATGTCCATCGGTGATCTTCCGGTCGCTGCCGAAGACAGGGGGCCGGCACCCGGCAGCAGCGACCGGTGAGGGCCGCGCGCGGCTGGCACCTGGTGACTGCGGCGATCTCCGGCTCGTCGTTGCTGCTGCAGCTCGTCATCATCCTGGCCCGGGACAACGACACCGTCCTGGTCCGGCTGGTTCGGCTGTTCAGCTTCTTCACGATCCAGAGCAACATCATCGTGACGGTGGTGGCGGTGACACTGTTCCTCCGGCCGGACCGGGACGGGCCGGTATGGCGGATCGCCCGGCTGGCCAGCCTGGTCTGCATCACGGTGACCGGCATCGTCTACGTCACGGTCCTGCGCGGTCTGTACGAACTCACCCCGGCCGAGCGGGTGGCCGACACCGGGCTGCACTACCTGACCCCCGTGCTCGTCGTCGTCGGCTGGGTGCTGTTCGGGCCGCGGCCGCGAATCGGCGTACGCACGATCGCACTGACCCTGCTCTTCCCGGTGCTCTGGCTCGGGTACACCTTGGTGCGGGGTGAGCTGACCGACGAGTACCCGTATCCCTTCGTCGACGTCAACGCCGAGGGCTACCCGACGGTCGCCGTGAACTGCGTGCTCGTGACTGCATTGTTCCTGGCCGTGTCAGGGGTGTACCGGCTCCTGGACACCCGGCTCAGAGCGGTCCGGAGTTCGCCAGCAGAGCCTGCCTCCACGCTTCGTGGGCATGGGAGGAGCCAGTCGTCGCCGTGATGAACTCGCGGAGCGTGGCGGCGAAGCGGTCCGGCTCGTCGCACTGGGGAAAGTGTCCTGATCGCTCGAACACGGCGAGCTGGCTGCCGGCCACCGCCTCATGAGCGGCGTAGGCGTGGGTGACCGGGATGACCGCGTCCCGTGCCCCCCAGACCACCAGCAGCGGCGTACGGGCAGCCAGGTAGAAGCGGTCGGTGCCGCTGACCCGCTGCCCACCGATGTCCACCACGCTGCGAGCGGTGTGCACGAATGCGGCGCGGGCATCGCGCTCGGTCAGGGAGGACAGGGCGGAGGCCACCTCGGTCATTGCCGGGCCGATCCGCAGCGGCAGCAGGGACAGCACCCGGCCCACAGACCGGCGCAGAGCGCTGCCCAGCCGGCGGGTCCGTGGGTTGAGGACCAGGGGCAGGACGTACTCGGCGCCGGGCAGGCTGACCGCCCGCAGGGCGATCGAAACATCCTTGCCGAGACCTCCGGAATCGACCAGGACGAGCCGCTGGACGAACTGCGGGTACTGGTAGAGGAACTGCATGGCCACTCCGCCGCCCAAACTGTGCCCGACGACCGTGGCCGAGTCGATGTCCAGGGCGACCAGAAGGTCACGTACCAGGCTCGCAAAGGCGCCTAGGGAGTAGTCACCGGGCGGCTTCTCCGAGGCGCCGTGGCCGAGCATGTCCGGGGCGATCACCCGGTGGTCAGCGCCCAGTCGGCGGAGCGTCTGCTCCCAGCTGGCCGAGCTGCTGGCCAGGCCGTGCAGCAGCAGGACAGTGGGCCCGTCGTCGCCGGCCGTGCGGTAACTGAGCCGGTGACCGTGCAGGCTGACCTGCTCGGTGCGGACGATGTCACCCACGAGTAGAAACCCTAGTAGCCACGCGCTCCCGAGCCGCGGCTACGGTGATCGTGGGAGTTCGCGGACAGCGAGGAGGAACCGGATGCCCCGAACGCTCAGCGCGGACTTGCCGCTCACGATCGAGCCCGGCGGCCGGCGGATGCCGGACGCCGAGCGGGCCCGTGTTCTGGACAACCCCGGCTTCGGTCAGGTCTTCACCGACCACATGGTCACGGTCCGGTGGATCAAGGGTCAGGGCTGGTGCGAGGCTCGGCTGTCGGCGTACGCGCCGCTGACGATGGATCCCAGCGCGGCCGTCCTGCACTACGCGCAATCGATCTTCGAGGGGCTCAAGGCCTACCACCAGGATGACGGCGGCATCGCGACGTTCCGTCCCGACGCCAATGCGCGCCGGTTCGGCCGGTCGGCGGCCCGATTGGCGATGCCCATCGTCCCGGAAGATGCGTTCGTCGCCGCGGTCGATGCGCTCATCGACGTCGACCGGGACTGGATCCCGACCGGTGCGGAGAAGAGCCTCTACATCCGGCCTTTCATGATCGCTACCGAGGCGTTCCTGGGGGTGCGGCCATCGACGCGCTACCTGTTCCTGGTCATCGCCTCGCCGGCCGGCGACTACTTCCCGCAAGGTGTCGAACCGGTGTCGGTCTACATCAGCGAGGACTACGTTCGGGCAGCGCCGGGTGGCACCGGTGAAGCCAAGGCAGCAGGCAACTACGCGGCCAGCCTGCTCGCGCAGCAGCAGGCCGCCGAGGAGGGCTGCGACCAGGTCGTCTGGATCGACGCGGTCGAACGCCGGTACGTCGAGGAGATGGGTGGGATGAACCTGTTCTTCGTCCTCGGCGCCGGCCCCGACGCCGAGCTGATCACCCCGGAACTGACCGGCACGCTGCTCCCCGGGATCACCCGAGACTCCCTCATCACCCTCGCCAAGGACGCTGGTTACCGCGTCAGCGAACGCCGCTTCTCCGTCGACGAGTGGAGAGACACGGCGGCCGAGGGCACGCTCACCGAGACGTTCGCGTGTGGCACCGCAGCGGTGATCACTCCGGTGGGCCACGTCAAGGCGAAGACCGGCGACTTCACGATCGCCGACGGCGGCACGGGGCCGATCACGCTCCGGCTGCGCCAGCAGCTGCTGGACATCCAGCACGGGCGGGTGGGCGACACCCGAGGCTGGGTGCACAGGATCGCCTGATGCAGCGCTGGCGTGGCATGGACGCCACCCCGTCCGGCTGGGGACGGTCCGTCGTCACCATCGGCATGTACGACGGGGTCCATCGCGGCCACCAGCAGATCATCAGCGCCGCCGTGCACCGAGCCAGCGAGCTGTCGCTGCCGTCGGTGCTGATCACCTTCGATCCGCACCCCAGCGAAGTGGTCAGGCCGGGGTCACACCCCCTGATCCTCACGTCGCCGGCCCGCAAGGCAACCCTCGTCGAGGACCTCGGTGCCGACGCGCTCTGTGTGCTGCCGTTCACGCGGGACTTCAGCCGGCTCGCCCCCGACGAGTTCGTCCACCTCGTGCTGGTGGAGCGGCTGCACGTCGCCGCCGTGGTGGTGGGGGAGAACTTCCGGTTCGGGCACAAGGCCGCAGGCGACGTCGCGTTGCTCAGGAAACTCGGCCGGCGGTTCGGCTTCACCGCGGAGGGCGTCGAACTGCTTGCCGATGACGACGTGGAACTGTCCTCGACGTACGTCCGGGCGTGTGTAGCCGCCGGTGACATGGACCGCGCCTGCCGTGCGTTGGGCCGGCCGCACCGGATCGAGGGCGTCGTCGTACGCGGCGACGGCCGTGGGAAGGAACTCGGCTACCCGACGGCCAACGTCGAGCCGCCGGCACACACCGCGGTCCCCGCCGACGGTGTGTACGCCGGTCGCCTGGTCCGCACCGCGGGCCCGCTGACCGCGGCGATCTCGGTCGGCACGAACCCGACGTTCTCCGGCGAGCAGCGCCGGGTCGAGGCGTTCGTGCTCGACTTCGACAGCGACCTGTACGGCGAGCACGTCGGCGTGGAGTTCCTGCTCCGGCTGCGGCCGATGCTGCGCTTCGACACCGTCGATGATCTGCTGGCCGAGATGGGGCGCGACGTGGAGCGGACCCGCGAGCTGCTGGGCTAGTCGTAGGCCGGTTGCGGCACCTCTGCGTCCACTGTCTGCCGGTTGCTCGGGAGCAGTGCACAAGATAGTGCCAATCCGCCCCGATGAAGTGGCACTTTTCGCTCCATCGCTACCGAGCAGCTCACGGCTGGTACTCTGGTAGCTGCTGAGTCGACCTCAGCCGTGTGTTGGTTGCCCTCGTGACAGAGACCGAGGGATGCACCTCGTAACAGACTGGAGAGTCAGTGCCGCTCGCAAGTGACCAGAAGCAGCAGATCATGACCGAATACGCGACGGTCGAGAACGACACCGGCTCCCCGGAGGTGCAGGTGGCCATGCTGACCAAGCGCATCGGCGACCTGACCGAGCACCTGCGCTTCCATAAGCACGATCACCACAGCCGCCGCGGCCTGCTGCTGCTCGTCGGGCAACGGCGCCGGCTGCTGAAGTACCTCGCCAAGACCGATATCACCCGTTACCGGTCGCTGATCGAACGACTCGGTCTACGTCGATAGCCGCACGATCCGCAGCACCCTGCCCGCGGCGCCCGTCGCGCGGCAGCCTACTCCGGGCCGGTGGCCCGCCACGTTCCACTCCGTGCCCTCACCGAAGAGGCAGGGTCTCGGTAGCAGGCAACGCTCGCCGGCCGGTCCTCGGTAGTGGCTCCCGGGAGCACAAGGCACCCGGCGGCTTCGATCGAAGACCGGACGCGAAGGTTGCGCGGAGCGTCGTACACCTCCGGCTCGGGCAACCGAAAGGACGCACTTGTCCGAGCACGACATCCATGAGTCAGTCGCGACCATCGACAACGGTCGCTTCGGCTCCCGCACCATCCGCTTCGAGACCGGCCGGTTGGCAAACCAGGCCGCCGGCGCCGCCGTCGCCTATCTCGGCGACACCATGCTCCTGTCGGCCACCACCGCCGGCAAGCACCCCAAGGAGCACTTCGACTTCTTTCCCCTGACCGTCGACGTCGAGGAGCGGATGTACGCCGCCGGGCGCATCCCCGGCTCGTTCTTCCGGCGCGAGGGCAGGCCGTCGGAGGACGCGATCCTCACCTGCCGGCTGATCGACCGGCCGCTGCGGCCAACCTTCGTCAAGGGGCTGCGCAACGAGGTTCAGGTAGTCATCACCGTCATGTCACTCGACCCCGACCACCTGTACGACGTCGTGGCGATCAATGCCGCATCGATGTCCACCCAGCTGTCCGGTCTGCCGTTCTCCGGCCCGATCGGCGCAACTCGGATGGCCCTCGTCGAGGGCGAGTGGGTGGCCTTCCCTACCCAGACCGAGCTGGAGACCGCCGTGTTCGACATGGTCGTCGCCGGGCGGGTCACCGATGGCGATGTGGCCATCATGATGGTCGAGGCCGAGGCCACCAGGAATGCGCTGGACCTCGTTGCCGGCGGTGCCACCGCGCCGACCGAGGAGATCGTCTCGCAGGGACTCGAGGCCGCCAAGCCGTTCATCGCCGAGCTGTGCCGCGCCCAGCGTGAGCTGGCCGCAGCCGCGGCCAAGGAGACCGTGGTCTTCCCGCAGTTCCTGGACTACCAGGACGACGTGCTCGAGGCGGTCTCCGCGCAGGCCACAGCGGCGGTCGACCAGGCGTTGACCATCGCCGACAAGCTCGAGCGTGAGAGCGAGCTCGACCGGATCAAGGACGCGGCGAAGGACGCCCTCTGCGCTCAGTTCGAGGGACGGGAGAAGGAGATCAGCGGTGCGTTCCGCGCGGTCACCAAGAAGTCCGTCCGCCAGCGCATCCTGCGCGACAAGGTGCGCATTGACGGCCGGGGGTTGGCCGACATCCGGCCGCTGTCGGCCGAGGTCGAGGTCGTGCCGCGGGTGCACGGGTCGGCGCTGTTCGAGCGCGGCGAGACCCAGATCCTGGGCGTCACGACGCTGAACATGCTGCGCATGGAGCAGATGGTCGACACGTTGAACCCGGAGAACCGTAAGCGCTACATGCACAACTACAACTTCCCGCCGTACTCCACCGGCGAGACCGGCCGCGTGGGTTCGCCCAAGCGGCGCGAGATCGGCCACGGTGCGCTCGCCGAGCGCGCCCTGGTGCCGGTGCTGCCGCCCCGCGAGGAGTTCCCCTACGCGATCCGGCAGGTCTCCGAGGCGCTGGCATCCAACGGCTCGACCTCGATGGGCTCGGTCTGCGCGTCGACCATGGCGCTGTTGAACGCCGGGGTGCCGCTCAAGGCCCCGGTGGCGGGGATCGCGATGGGCCTGATCTCCGACACAGTCGACGGCAAGACCGAGTACGTCGCACTGACCGACATCCTCGGCGCCGAGGATGCCTTCGGTGACATGGACTTCAAGGTAGCCGGCACCAAGGACCTGGTCACGGCGCTGCAGCTGGACACCAAACTGGACGGGATCCCGTCGGAGGTGCTGTCCGCCGCGCTGACCCAGGCCCGGGCCGCCCGGCTGCACATCCTCGAGGTCATGACCGAGGCGATCGACGGACCCGACGAGATGAGCCCGTACGCACCGCGGGTCACCACGGTGCGCATCCCGGTGGACAAGATAGGTGCGGTGATCGGCCCGAAGGGCCAGATGATCAACGCGATCCAGGACGAGACCGGCGCGGACATCACCATCGAGGACGACGGCACGATCTACGTCGGCGCGTCCGACGGCCCGTCCGCGCAGGCGGCCGTGGACCGGATCAACGCCATCGCCAACCCGCAGATGCCGAAAGTTGGTGAGCGATTCTTAGGCACTGTGGTCAAGACGACCGCGTTCGGCGCCTTTGTTTCCTTGCTTCCCGGCAAGGACGGTCTGGTTCACATCAGCAAGCTCGGCAGCGGCAAGCGGATCAACAAGGTCGAGGACGTCGTCAACGTCGGGGACAAGCTGCAGGTCGAGATCCTGGACATCGACGCCCGCGGCAAGATCAGCCTAGGCCCGGTGGCCGACCCCGACGCCAGCGGTTCGCCGGCCGTCGATTGACCGCGTGGGCACCCATCCGCCGCGCCTGACCGGCACCGGCAGGGCGCAGACGCGGCAGCTCTCCCGGGGCACGGACGGCGGAGTAATCCGCCGGACCGTGCTGCCGGGCGGGCTCCGAGTGGTCACCGAATCCATGCCGGGGGTCCATTCGGCGACGTTCGGAGTGTGGGTCGGCGTCGGCTCGCGGGACGAGACGCCGCAACTGGCCGGGGCCTCGCACTTCTTGGAGCACCTGCTGTTCAAGGGCACCAAACGACGCTCGGCGCTGGAGATCGCGGCGGTGATGGACGCCGTCGGCGGTGAGATGAACGCGTTCACCGCCAAGGAGAGCACCTGCTTCTACGCGCACGTGATCGACAGCGATCTCCCGCTGGCGGTGGATGTGGTCTGCGACGTCGTCACGAACGCCGTGATCACGAGCCCGGACGTGGAGAGCGAGCGCGGTGTCATCCTGGAAGAGATCGCCATGCGCGACGACGACCCGAGCGACGCCGTACACGATCTGTTCGGTGAGACGCTGTACGGGTCCCATCCGCTCGGCCGACCGGTGATCGGCTCGGTCGCGACCATCGAGTCGTTGCAGCGAAGCCAGATCGCCGGCTACTACCGGCGCCGTTACCTGCCCGAGTCGATGGTCGTGGCGGCGGCCGGAAATGTCGACCACACGACCGTCGTCCGACTGGTGCGCGCCGCTTTCGGCTCGGTCCTGCGCCAGGGTGAAACCCCGGTCCCGCCTCGAACAGGGTCACCGCGGCGCCCGGCGCGGCCGGCGAACGCGGTCGGCGTGATCGACCGCGGCACCGAGCAGGCGCACGTCACACTCGGAGGGTTCGGCCTGGACCGCTGCGACGAGCGCCGGTATGCCCTCGGCGTGCTCAACAACGCCCTCGGCGGCGGAATGAGTTCGCGGCTCTTCCAGGAGGTTCGCGAACGGCGCGGCCTGGCGTACTCGGTGTACTCCTATGCCGCCCAGTACGCCGGGGCGGGGACGTTCGGTGTGTATGCCGGCTGCCAGCCGGGCCGGGTCCCCGAGGTCCTCGCCATCGTGCGCGACGAGCTGGGCAAGGTGGCCGAGCACGGCCTCACCGACGAGGAGGTGGCCCGGGGCAAGGGCCAGTTCCGCGGGGGGCTCGTGCTGGGGCTGGAGGACACCGGGTCCCGGATGAGTCGGATCGGCAAGAGCGAACTCACCTACGGCGACCACATCACCGTCACCGAGCTGCTCGGTCGGATCGACGCCGTGACACCGGAGCAGATCCGCGAACTTGCCGGCGAACTGCTCGATCAGCCCATGTGCTTGGCTGTCGTCGGACCCTTCCAGGACGCCGACTTCGAGGGAGTTCTGTGACCGCTCTAGATGGCGAGCTGATCAAGGTCGGCGTGCTGGGGGCTCGGGGACGGATGGGTGCCGAGGTCTGCCGGGCGGTCGACCGCGAGCCCGATCTCGAACTCGTCGCCATGGTCGACGCGGGGGACTGGTTGTTCAACGTCGCGGACGCGGGGGCCGACGTCGTCGTCGACTTCACCACACCCGACGTCGTGATGGACAACATCCGGTTCTGCGTCGACCAGGGCGTCAACTGCGTCGTGGGCACTACCGGTTTCGATGCTGCCAAGCTCGCCACGGTGCAGGAGTGGCTCGTGCACAAGCCCGAGGTCGGCGTGCTCATCGCACCCAACTTCGGCATCGGCGCGGTGTTGAGCATGCGCTTTGCCGAGCAGGCCGCGCGGTTCTTCGAGTCGGTGGAAATCATCGAAATGCACCACCCGTCGAAGGTGGATGCTCCGAGCGGCACCGCCGACCGCACCGCCGAAGTGATCGCCTCGGCCCGGACGGCCGCCGGAATGGCTTCTCCGCCGGACGCCACCAGCTCGGAGGTGGACGGCGCCCGCGGCTGCTCGCCGCACGGCATCCGGGTGCACTCGGTTCGGCTGGCTGGGCTCGTCGCGCACCAGGAGGTGTTGTTCGGCACGACCGGGGAGACGCTGAGCATCCGGCACGACTCGCTGGACCGGGTCTCGTTCATGCCCGGCGTACTGCTGGCCATCAGGGCGGTCCTCACGCGGCCCGGTCTCACCGTCGGCCTGGAGCCCTTGCTCGGTCTCTAGCGCTGCTATTGGCAGCCGCGAAGGGGAGCCGGCATGAGTAGCAGTCGCCGCAGCAGACGCCCAGCCCGCAGGGGCCGAGAACCGATCCGTCGGCGCCTCCCGTTGCCGCCCAGAGCCGGCCCGTTCTGGACACTGACTACTCGGCTCGGCCGGCGCCGCCGGACGCTGAGACCCGGCTGAGTGCTGGTGAGCCTGCCAGTCGGCATTTTCGGCCAGGAACAGGCTTTCCTGACCGGGTTGTGGTCGGTGCTGGAGTGCTTCGGTGACACTGCGGAAGTAGTAGTGATTGAACAACCGATTGAACTCGGTGAGGTAGATGTCTGCAGCCCGGCGGTCTTTTAGTCGAGTCGGCGCTGAAATTGGCCGACCCGGTGACGATGATCGGGTCTGCGCTCAGGGGATCGATCAACATGAACTTCGAGTGAATGAAGCTGACATGCCTGTTCAGGGCCAGCTGCAGTGCGCTGGTCTCCGCTACCCATTGGTACACAGGATCACGCAAGAACGAGCCCCAGGCTTGATAGACGTTGTTCGAGGCGTTGATTCGCACGACTCGGCCGGGTTGTTCCCGCTCGGCCGGTCCCGCTTCTCCAGCAGCATGAAGACCAGCTGGCTCGCGGAGGTGTTGTCCTTCAAGACCTCCTTGAACGTCGAGGCAATGCCGAAGGCCAGCGTGATGCAGGCCTGCCGCCCGGCCGAGTCGAGGAGTTCAGCGTAGGAGTCGAGCAGGGAGGTGTCGGGCCGGGGGCTGAAAACCGCAGTTACACCATGCGGTATCTCGGTCAGATCGAGGGGAGCAGGCGACAGCTCCCGCACCGCGGCCTTGAACACCTTGTTCTCACGCGCCAGGCGCCAGGTCCACAGCTGTCATTCGGTCCATGGTCTTCGGCGGCCTCGCGGTGCTGTGTGCCATCTTGGTGCTCAGAGGATCCCGTTGGGCGGCAGCCCTGGGTGTTGCCCTGTGCGCGCTGACCCTGGTCACGACGTTGGTGACGCTGCGTCATCCGCCGGCCGGCATCCTGACGATCTTCATTGTCCTTCAGCAACTCGTTGCCGCGACGGTCATCGTGCTTCTCATCGCTCGGCCCGCTCGATCGTTCTTCCGAGCCGCCCGTACCTGATCGCATCGACCGGTGGTGCAGCCGGTGCCAAACTGGGAAGCAATGCGCACCCACGATCCCGCCGTACTGCAGCGGCTACTCGAGATCGCCTTGGCTCTCGGCGGCGTACGGCGTACCGACGCTGTGCTGCAGACGATCCTGGATGCTGCCCGTGAGCTGACCGGCGCGCGTTACGCCGCCGTGGGTGTCCCCGACGGCGAGGGCGGTTTCGCGCTGTTCCTCACCGCCGGTGTCGACGCGGAGACGTGGGAGGCGATCGGGGCGCTGCCGCGGACGCACGGACTGCTGGGAGCGATGCTCGGCGATCCAGAGCCGATCCGGCTCGCCGACATCCGCCAAGATCCGCGCTTTCGATGGTGGCCCTCGGCGCACCCCGTCATGAAAGCGTTCCTGGGCGTCCCGATCATCGCCGGCGGTGAAATCGTCGCCGGGCTCTACCTCACCGACCCGACCGGCAACGGCAAGTCCGACCCCGAGTTCAGTCAAGCCGACCAGGAGGTCGTCGAGGCGCTGGCAGCGCACGCGGCGCTGGCTGTCGTCAACGCGCAACGGCACGAACGGTCCCGAGAGCTGTCCATCGCCGAGGAGCGGACCCGGCTGGCTCGGGACCTGCACGACTCGGTGACCCAGACGCTGTTCAGCCTGTCCCTGTCGGCCGAGACCGCGGCCACCCTTGGCGGGACCGAGCCGCGGCTGGGCGAGGAACTCGACCGGCTACGCGCCCTGGCGGCAACCGCCAAGGATGAGTTGCGCGCGCTCATGGACACCCTGCGTCCTACCGATCTCGGGCGGGATGGTCTCGCCGCCGCACTGAGCCGGCGGGTGGATCTGCTGCGGCGCGTCCACGACGTCGACATCCGCTTCTCCGCACCGGGTGTCGCAGCGGTACGACGTCCGCTCGTCGACACCGAGCTGTTCAAGGTGGCCAGCGAGGCGCTGTCCAACGCGCTGCAGCACTCCGCGGCGGGGCGGATCGACGTCGTGCTCGAATCCGTCGACGGCGGGCTGCGGCTGACCGTCCGGGACGATGGCCGCGGTTTTGTCCGGCCGCTGACCGCCCGACGGTCCGGCCAGCTCGGCCTGACGTCGATGGAGGAGCGAATGGACGCGCTCGGCGGCACGCTGCGGCTGGAGAGCACCCGCGGTGGGGGAACCCTGGTGGTTGCGCAGGTGCCCTGTGGCTGACCGGATCCGGCTGCTGTTGTGCGACGACCACGAGCTGGTCCGGGCCGGACTGCGGACGTTTCTCGAACTGCAGCCGGACATGGCCGTTGTCGGCGAGGCGGGTACCGCCGAGCAGGCCCTGGCGCTGGTGCCGTCGCTGGCGCCTGACATCGTCGTGATGGACCTGGTACTGCCCGGACTGTCCGGTGTGGACGCGCTGCGCCGGCTGCGCGAACGCCACCCCGACGTCAAGGTCGTCGTACTGTCCAGCTTCGGCGGGCAGGACGCGGTGCTGTCGGCCATCCACGCGGGCGCCGCCGGCTACCTGCTCAAGGACGTCGGCCCCCGCGAACTCGCCGACGCGCTGCGGTCGGTGGCCGCCGGAGGGGCGCCCCTGCACCCGCAGGTGGCCGCCACCGTGATGCGTAGCCTGACCGCCGAGCAGCGGGACCCGTTGACGCCCCGGGAGTCCGAGGTGCTGCGGCTGATCGCCCGTGGGCTGACGAATCGACTCATCGCCCGCGAGCTGGCCCTGTCGGAGAAGACCGTCAAGGCACACGTCAGCGCCGTACTGGCCAAGCTCGGCGTGGCCGACCGGACCCAGGCCGCGCTGTACGCCGTACGGGAGGGCCTCGTTACCTAAGACTTTGGTCTCGGTGAATGGCGGGCACTCGGCCGATGCCCGCGGTGCGAACCGGGCGCAACGTGGTCCTCATGACAACCGCATTGATCACTGGGGCCTCGCGGGGCCTCGGACTCGCACTCACCACCCGGCTGTCCGATCGCGGTTGGCGGGTCATCGTCGATGCCCGTTCCGCCGCGGATCTGACTGCGGCCACGGACGGACTGGCTGGAGTCACGGCCGTCGCCGGGGACGTCACCGACGAGCAGCACCGCCGCGATCTGATCGCCGCGGCCGACGGCCAGATCGACCTGCTGGTTCTGAACGCCTCCACGCTCGGACAGAGCCCGCTGCCGCCGCTGGCCGACTACGACATCGAGCGGCTGCGGCACACCTTCGAGACCAACACGGTGGCGCCGCTGCGGCTCGTCCAGCTCGCCCTACCCGCGCTGCGTTCAGCTCGCGGCACGGTGATCGCGATCAGCAGCGACGCCGCCGTCCAGGGCTACCAGGGGTGGGGTGGGTACGGCGCCAGCAAGGCCGCCCTCGACCAGATCGCGAACGTCCTCGCGGCCGAGGAGCCCGACCTCAAGGTGTACGCCGTCGATCCGGGCGACATGCGGACGCAGCTGCACGCCGAGGCGTTCCCCGGCGAGGACATCAGCGACCGGCCGCTGCCGGAGTCGGTGCTGCCGGCCCTGGAGCCGGTGCTCCGCGGCGCCTTGCCTTCCGGCCGGTACAGCGCCGGGTCGCTCACCGAACTCGCCCTCGCCCGGGCCGTGGAATGACCCGGATCCCGCTCACCTCCGCCCAGTCCGCTCCTGTTGTGTGCTCCCGGCCGGAGGCGAGCTCATGAAGGCAGGTCTCGCCTGCCTGCCGGACTTCGAGCTGCCGGCCGGCAACGTCGCGACGTCGCCGCCAGAGGCGCGCGGCATCGCCCGGGACGGCGTCCGGATGCTCGTCGCGGCCGCGGGTCAACCACTCGCTCATCGCCTCGCCCGTGACCTGCCGGGTGTGCTGCGAGCCGGTGACCTCGTGGTGGTCAACAGCTCGGACACGCTGCCGGCCGCGCTCACCGGAGTCGGCCGCGACGGTCAGGTGATCGAGGTCCACCTGTCGACCGTCCTCCCCGGTGGGTCGCCCAGGGACGCGCTCGCTGACACCCGGTCGGCCTGGACTGTCGAGTTCCGCATCCCCGATCCGCCGGCCAGCCAGCAGACCGACGAACCTCGGTACGGCGAGGTCGTGCAGTTGCGCGGTGGTGGCCTGCTCCGGGTCATCGACAGCTACCCCGGCGGTCGCGAGCGGTCCCGCCTGTGGGTGGCCGAGATCGGCACACCGATCCCGCTGCAGCGCTGGCTGACCGAGCACGGGCAGCCGATCCGGTACTCCTACGTCGGCTCGGCGTGGCCGCTGTCCAGCTACCGGACGGCGTACGCCGGCACGCCGGGCAGCGTCGAGATGCCCAGCGCCGGTCGCCCGCTGACGTCGCGGCTGATCCGCCGGCTCGGGCTGCGCGGCATCCAGGTCGCCGACGTGGTGCTGCACTGCGGTGTCTCGTCGGCCGAAGTGGGCGAGCCGCCGTACTCCGAATGGTTCTCGGTGCCGGCCGAGACGGCGCGGGCGATCGCTGAAACACGGCGGCGCGGTCGGCGGGTGATTGCCATCGGTACGACGGTGGTGCGTGCGCTCGAGTCCGCGGTGGACGCTGACGAAACGGTTCACGAAGCCGAGGGATGGACGGACCTGGTCATCACACCTGACCGCCGAGTGTCCACAGTGGACGGTATGTTGACCGGCTGGCATGAGCCGCAGGCGTCGCACCTCATGATGCTCGAGGCCGTCGCCGGGCAGGACCTGCTGTGCCGCTCCTATGACGCCGCGTTGAGCGCGGGCTACCGCTGGCACGAGTTCGGGGACCTGCACCTGCTGCTTCCCTGAGGCAGGGCACGGCAGACTGAGGTGGTGTCTGTCGACCGCGCGCGTCGGGCCTGCTTTGCGATCGTCCTTCTGGTCAGTTTCGGCATCCTGTTCACCCCGGCCGGCGCCGTACCGTCGGCGCCGGCCGGCGTGGACACCGCGATCCACATCGTTCTGTTCACAGCGCTCACCTACACCGGCGTACTGGCGGGCCTGTCCCGCCCAGTGGCGGCGATGCTGCTACTGACCTACGCCGCGGCAAGTGAACTGATCCAGTCGCTGCCGGCGCTCAACCGGTCCGCCAGTCCGCGGGACTGGCTCGCCGACGCGGCGGGTGTCGGCGCGGGCGTCGCGCTCAGCCTGGCGTTTCGCCGAAGCTCACGCTGGTGGGCGAGTCCACCGTAACGGCTAGGCCGCGTCGACCCGGCCCTTGGCGAGCTCCTCGACGATGGTGCGACAGAACGCGGGCAGGTCGTCGGGATTTCGACTGGTGATCAGGTTGCCGTCGACGACGACCTCCTTGTCCACCACGTTGCCACCGGCGTTACGGATGTCGGTGCGGATGCTCGGGTACGACGTCAGCGTGCGGCCGCTCACGACACCGGCCTCGACGAGCGTCCAGGGGCCGTGACAGATGGCGGCAACCGGTTTGCCGCTTTCGACGAAGTCACGGACGAAACCGACCGCGGCTTCGTCGAGCCGCAGGTGGTCCGGGTTCACCGTCCCGCCCGGCAGCACGAGCGCGTCATAGTCGCCGACCGTGGCCTTGGAAACGACGCTGTCGACAGCGAACTTCTCGGCCGGTTCGATGTCATGGTTCATGGCCTGGATCTTGCCGGGCTCGATCGAGAGCAGATCAACCTGC